>Ga0182749_1000230_pt1 | contig 57762 bp, 57 predicted proteins | sample eDN3rd37CKraftMG_FD_128875 | JGI IMG/M metagenome (GOLD analysis project Ga0182749, IMG submission 128875) | Enriched Miracle-Growth compost microbial communities from Emeryville, California, USA - eDNA 3rd pass 37_C Kraft MG (version 2) (version 2) ...
CAAGAAGGTCGCCCTGGTGGCCTGCATGCGCAAGCTGCTGACCATGCTCAATGCCATCGCCAAACATGGCACAACCTGGGACTCGACTAGGCATAGCGCTTGACTCGCAAGACGGTTGCTCAGTCGGGCTGGATATTGGCCAAGTCCGATTTCCGTGATTCGGCCGCTCGAGTGCGGGTAGAGCGGGATCGGCTGAGGGAAACGCATGGGGCCATAGAGCAGGTGCAGGAATACGCCAGGATCGCCGAAGAAACGCGGGCGCGGACGGACGCCAAGATCAATGACCAGGAGACGAAGCTGGCACAAATGCGCGAAACGCTGACATGGACCGCCGCAACGCTCCGATCCACCTGCCAATCCGCCAAGGAACCGCGCCTGGAATCGACCGCCGGGCAACCGCTCGGCGGACTCTTATCGAAGAAGCTTTAGAACCACCGGAGCCAGAATCGGGGCGAAGATCATCACGAGCAGCGTGATCCACCAACCCTTCGGCTGGACCTTTCGGAGGATGACGCCAAACACGATCAGCACCAGCAGGGCAATCAGTCCGACGATGACCAAGTGGGCGATTTGCTGCGAAGGCATGAGGACTCCAAGGCAAATAAAAAAACCGCTAAGCATTGACTTAGCGGTCGATTTGGGCAGCACTTGGAAGTGCTGGGAATAATTCTGGTAGGCGGTATTGGAATCGAACCAACGACCTCCACGATGTCAACGTGGCGCTCTAACCATCTGAGCTAACCGCCTGCAAAGAGGCAAAATTCTACCGCATTTTTCTTCGCTTTGCACCGGGGCGCGCTAGCGTCCCGTATCTGCCGGATAAAGCTGCGCATCGGCCGAGCGCACGGCCTGCACGAACCTGCGGATCTTGTCCGCCGATTTCACGCCCGGAGCGGTCTCCACCCCGCTGCTGACGTCCACTGCCCAGGGACGCAGCGCGCGCACGGCATCGGTCACGGTGTCTATCTTCAGGCCGCCGGACAGCACCACCGGACGCACGGCCGCGCCGTTCCGCCCCAGGCCCTGGAGCAGCGCGCGGTCGAACGCCAGGCCGCTGCCCCCGAACCCAGGACTGTAGCTGTCGAACAGCCAGCCCGCGGCGCCGGCATAGGACGCGCATGCCCGCGCCAGGCCGTCCGCGGTGTCCAGCCCCGGCCCGCCGACGCGAAACGCGCGCAGATAACGGCGGCCATAGCGCTCGCACTCCCCGGGGGGCTCGTCCCCGTGGAACTGGAGCAGGTCGGGCCCGACCTCGTCGATCACCTGCCGGACCTCCCGCTCCGCCGCATTGACGAAGAGCGCCGTGGCGCTGACGAAGCACGGCACCTCACGGCGCAGGCGGGCAGCCCGCGCCGGCGTCAGGCAGCGCTTGCTGCCGCCGTAGAAAACCAGGCCGACGGCGTCGGCCCCGGCCTCGACGGCGGCCGCGACGTCTTCTTCGCGCGTCAGGCCGCAGATCTTGATGCGCGTGCGCAACTCATCTCCTACTTGAACTGGGCGGCCGGATCCTCGTCGCCGTAGACGCCGGTGCCGTACGTATTGCCGACGTCGATCTTCACGGTGCTGGGATCCACCTTGGGCAGGTCGTTCTTGTAATGAGTGACCATGCCGGGAAACGCCAGGACCAGCGCAACCATGATCAACTGGATGACGATGAACGGCACAGACCCCCAATAAATCTGGCCAGTCTCGACCTTGGCGATCATCTTACCCGTGATCTTATCGCGATAGTCTTCCTTGGGCGCCACCGACCGCAGGTAGAACAGCGCGAAGCCGAATGGCGGATGCATGAACGAAGTCTGCATGTTCACCGCCAGCAGGACGCCGAACCAGATCAGGTCGATGCCCATTTTGTCGGCCACCGGCCCGAGCAGCGGCACGATGATGAAGGCCAGCTCGAAGAAATCCAGGAAGAATGCCAGGACGAAGGTCAGCAGGCTGACCACGAGCAGGAAACCCCATTCACCGCCCGGCAGGCCGGTGAGCAGGTGCTCGACCCACAGGTCGCCGTTGACGCCGCGAAACGTCAGGCCGAAGACCGTCGATCCGATGAGGATGAAGACCACGAAGCACGACAGCTTGGTCGTCGTGTCCATGGCCTGCCTGAGCAGGCTCAGGGTCAGGCGACGGCGCGCCACCGCCATGACGATCGCGCCCACCGCGCCCATGGCGCCGCCCTCGGTCGGCGTGGCCACGCCGATGAAGATCGTGCCCAGCACCAGGAAGATCAGCGCCAGAGGCGGGATCATGACGAAGGTCACGCGTTCGGCGATCTGCGACAGCAGGCCCAGGCGCAGGACTTTGTTGACGACGGCGATCGCGAACGCGGTCAGTCCCCATACCAGAATGGCGGTCACGATGGATTCGTCGACCGGGGCGTTATCCTTCATGTGGAACTCGCCGACCGCCACCGCGACGGCCGCGGCGATCAGCATCAGCACGCCGAGCGAACGGGTGCCGCGCGAACCGTTGGGTTCGACGAAGGTGCGCGCCTCTTCCGGAATGGCCGGCGCGGCGTTCGGCCGGGTCCAGGAAAGCGCCACCGTGTATGCGATATACAAGCCCACCAGCGCGAAGCCCGGGATGATGGCGCCGCGGTACATGTCGCCGATCGAACGACCCAGTTGGTCGGCCAGCACGATCAGCACCAGCGAAGGCGGAATGATCTGCGACAGCGTGCCCGAGGCCGCGATGACACCGGACGCGAATCGCCGGTCATAGCCGTAGCGCAGCATGATCGGCAGGGAAATCAGCCCCATGGAGATCACCGAGGCCGAGACCACGCCGGTCGTGGCCGCCAGCATCGCGCCCACCAGGATGACGGCGATCGCCAGGCCTCCTCGCAGCGGCCCGAACAATTGGCCGATGGTCTCCAGCAAGTCCTCGGCCATGCCGGACCGTTCCAGGATCAGCCCCATGAAGGTAAAGAATGGCACGGCCAGCAGCGTATCGTTGGAGATGATGCCGAATACGCGCTGGGGCAAGGCCTGGAACAGCGCCGGGCTGAGCAGCCCGGCCTCGATGCCGATGATGCCGTACAGGATGCCGTTGGCCGCGAGCGAAAAGGCCACGGGAAAGCCCAGCAGCAGGAACACCACCAGGGTGGCGAACATGATGGGCGCCAGATTGGCGATAAAGAATTCCATGTCAGCGGCCCTTTTCCTGGTCGATGCTTGCCGGGCCGGCTCCTTCGCGCGCCAGCGCTTCGCGCGCGATCTCCTCCGCCAGTTGCTCTTCGGCGGACTTGCCTTCGTTGCGCGCCATGGGATCGGGGCATGCGCCTCTCAGGAACCCTATGCATTTGATGGCATGCGAGACGCCCGCCGCGACCAGCAGCGCGAAGCCGACCGGGATCAACAGCTTGACCGGCCAGCGCACCAGCCCGCCGGAATTGGACGACTGCTCGTTGCTCAGGAAGGAATCCATGAACATGGGCCAGGACAGCCACATGATCAGCGCGCAGGCGGGCAGCAGGAAGCACAGCACGCCGAAGATCTCTATCTTGATCTGGGTGCGCCGCGGCAGGCGCTGGGCCAGGATATCGACCCGCACGTGCTCGTTCTTGAGCAGCGTATAGCCCGCCGCCAGCAGGAACATGGCCCCGAAAAGGTACCACTGCAGTTCCAGCCAGGCATTGGAACTGACATTGAACAGCTTGCGCACGACCGCATTGACCGCGCTGACAAGGACTACCAGGAGAGTCAGCCATGTGACGGCCTGACCCACCCTGTTGTTGACCGCGTCGATCAGACGCGACAGGGCAAGTAATGCTTGCATGATGGGCGGAATCGAGAAAATTGAACGAAGGACGCAGTCCTTGCGCGCGTCCGCCGGGCGATGCAGGCCCGATCGGGGCCGGCATCGACGGGCAACCGGAGCCAGGTGCGAAACCCGGAAATTGTATGCTTCTCCGGCACGCCCCTGCCTCGGCTACCCAGTGGGCTTCAGGACCGGGTGACGGCCGCCACGAACTGGTCGTAGCTGCCTTCGGCCAGGCGGAACCACGGGATTTCGCTGTCGCGGAAAGACATGTGGCTCTCGTAGATCTTCTTGAACATGGGGCTGGATGCGCTCATTTCCGCGTAGACTTCGTTGGCCGTCTTGTAGCAAGCGTCCATCACCGAGCGCGGGAAGGCCCGCAGCTTGGCGCCCTGTGCCACCAGCCGGCGCAGGGCCTGCGGATTCTCGGCGTCGTACTTGGCGATCATGTCGCTGGAAGCGACCGCCGCGGCCTGCGCCAGTATCGCCTGGTAATGCTTGGGCAGGGCCTTGTAGGCGTCCTGATTGACGTAGAGCGACACCTGCAGCGTGCCTTCCCACCAGCCGGGGAAATAATAGAACGGCGCGACCTTGTTGAAGCCGAGCTTTTCGTCGTCGTACGGGCCGATCCATTCGGCCGCGTCGATGGTGCCCTTTTCCAGCGAAGGATAGATATCGCCGCCGGGAATCTGCTGGGGAACGACGCCCAGGCGCGACAGCACGGCGCCGGCAAAGGCGCTGGCACGGAACTTCAAGCCCTTGAGATCGTCGATCGTCTTGATTTCCTTGCGGAACCAGCCGCCCATCTGGGTGCCGGTATAGCCGCAGGGAAAATTGACGATGTTGTACTTCTGGAACAGCTCGCGCAACAGCTTCAGGCCGTCGCCCTCGCGCATCCAGGCGTTCATCTGCCGGGTATTGAGGCCGAACGGCACGGCGCCGTCGAAGCACAGGGCGGGATCCTTGCCATAGTAATAATACGAGGCGGTATGGCCGCACTCGATCGTGCCGTTCTGCACGCCGTCGAGCACCTGGAAGGCAGGCAGGATTTCCCCGGCCGGGAAGGCGCGGATATTGAATTTGCCGCCGGTGGCCTCGGACACGTATTTGGCGACGTTCTCGCCCCCGCTGTAGATGGCATCGGAGCTGCGCACGAAACTCGATGCCAGGCGCCAGTTGAGCGTGGGCGCGTCCTGCGCGAAGACGGGCGCGGCGAGCGCGGCGCCGCCCGCGGCCGCGCCGAGAGTGGCTTTCTTGAGGAATGAACGACGTTGCATGGCTTCTCCTGGATACCCTTTGTGCATAAAACCACGTGTAAAGCGTGCAGGATCTTATCGCCGTCGCCCGTTCCAGACCCTTGCGGATTACCCTTGTTTGTTACAAAAAAGCGGGGCCGGGTATCGACGCGCTCCCGTCGAGCTGGTCCAGTCCGAAGCGCGGGGGATACTCGATGGCCGCGAGATACAGGCCGTCGGGAGCATAGGTCGGCGCGGCCAGCCTGCGGTCGCGCGCGCCCAGCACATCCGCCATGTGCCCGGGGGCATGCCGCCCCTGTCCGATATCCACCAGGGCCCCGACAAGGTTGCGGACCATGTGGTGCAGGAAGGCATTGGCGCGCAGCGTGAACGCGACCAGCCCCTGCCGTTCGTCGATATCCAGCCGATGCAGGGTGCGCACCGCATGCGCGGCCTGGCACTGCGAGGAACGGAAGCTGCTGAAGTCGTGCTCGCCGACCACCGCGGCGGCCGCCTGCCGCATGGCGGCCAGGTCCAGCGGCTGGAAGCACCAGCCCGCCCTGCCCGCCCACAGCGGCAGCCGCACCCGCTCATTGCGCAGCAGGTAGACATAGGTGCGGGAGCGGGCCGAGAACCGCGCGTGGAACTCGTCGTCCACCGGCCGGGCCCAGCGCACGGCAATGCTGGCAGGCAGATATGTGTTGACGCCGCGGACCCAGGATTCCCGGCGGCGCTCGATGTCGGTATCCAGGTGCACGACCTGCATGGCCGCATGCACGCCGGTATCGGTGCGGCCCGCGCAAATGGTGGAAAGCCGCGCGCCCGCGAAGCGGGCCAGCGCGGCTTCCAGCGTGTCCTGCACCGTCTGCCCGTGGGGCTGGGTCTGCCATCCCTGCCACATCGACCCGTCGTAGGCGAGTCCCAGGGCGACGCGCGGCATGCCGGCTCAGGGACGCCCGGGTTCCGAGGGCCCGGCGTCGCGCACGCGATCGTCGTCCAGATCCAGGTCGATGGATTCCAGCTTGTCGTTGAACGCCGCGCCGGCCGCGCCGCCGTCGTCGTACGGCAGATCGTCGTCGTACTGGTCGTCGCGGCGCGCGCCCGCGCGGCGCATGAGCCAGGCGATCACGAAAGCCAGTATCGCCAGGATGGCCGTCACTACGATCAGGAGATTGTCCATGAGCCAGCCTTGCGAATTGGCGGGCTGGCCCGCTGCCGCGGCATCGGCGGACGAGGCCGTGCCGTCGGCGGTGGAAGAGGCGCCCGTGCCCGCGGCGGCGCCTGCCGCGCCGCTGGCGGCGGAATTGCCGCTATCGGCACCGGAGCCGCCCGGCGTGCCGCCATTGGCCGCACCGGCCCCTTCCTGGCTGCCGTTGGCCGCGCTGGAAGCGCCTGGGCTGCCGGCCGCCGCATCGTTGCCGGCGGCATTGCCGCTGGACACATCCGTTCCGTTTGCAGCCGCGGGCGACGCGACGTTGGAGCCGGATGCCGGCTGTCCCGCGTCATTGCCGGCCGAGGGCGCGGCGCCCCCATTCGCGGAACCGCCGGCGCCGGTCGTGGAGCCTGCCTGCGAGGCAGCCGCTGCATCCTTGCCGTTCGTACTGGCGCCGTTCGTGCCCGCGCCATTCGTACCCGCGCCATCCGCGCCCGTGCCAGCGCCGCCTGTGCCAGCGCCATTCGTGCCGGCGCCCGCGGTGCCGTTGCCGGAACCCGATGCGCCTTCCGATGCCGCCGCGCCCGCGGTCCCGCCCTTCCCGGCCAGCGCGCGATTCATGTCGGAGACATTGCGCTCCATCTCGGCGACGCGCGACTCCCCTTCCCGCAAGGCCTTGCCGGAAGCCACGCGCTCGTCCTCGCGTTGGTCGGCCGCCGCGCCAGGCGCGCCGCCGCCCGCGCCGCCCTGGGCGGCGGCAAGCCGCACACGGTCCTGGCCGCTGGGCTGCGATTGGCGCGCATTGCCGCCCTGCTCCAGCCGCCCCGAAGCCGTCGAACCCGCCGATGCGGCGGCGCCGGCCGGCACCGCGCCGGCCACGCGGCCCCGGTAGCGGGCGAAGGCCTCGGCATGCTCGCGGAACAACCGGCGCGCCTCGGCCGGATCGATGGCGCGCACCGTCGCCGCGTCCGGCACGGCCAGCGTCTCGCCGGCGCGCACCAGATTCATGTTCTGCTGGATGAATGCCTGCGGATTGGCCTGGTACAAGGCGGCAAGCATCTGGTAGATATTGGTGCCGGCATAGCGGTGGCGCTGGGCGATGCCGAAGAGCGTATCGCCGCGCTTGACGTTCACCGTGGCGGCCGCCCGCGGCGCGCGCCCCGGCACGGAGGCCCCGACCGGCGCCGGCGCGCCCGCAGGCACGAGGAAACTGACCTGGACCTGGCGCTGGCCGCTGGCCAGGCTGACGTCGAGCAGCAGGTCGACCACCTGGCCGGCCAGCGGCTGGTCGGCCCGCACGCGGATGACGCGGCGGCTGGGATCGGTCCCGGGCTCGATGTCGGCATGCATGGACGCAAGCGGCACCGGCGGGGTCAGGCCGGCCTGCTGCCAGGCCTGGGCCGGCGCGGGACGCGCCTGCAGCGTGCGCGCGTCTTCGGCACCCAATTCCAGCACCGGGACTTCGATCTGCAAGGGCTGGCCGGGTCCCGACACCACCCGCGAGTGACCGATCCGGGCCGCGTGCGCGGTGGCGCTGGCCAGCGCCGCCGCGAGCAGCGCCAATGCCAGGGCGCCAGTGCGGCTGCGGGTTGCGGACGAGTTGCGGCGGGTACGTAGGGTCATGGCCTGGTTCCGTGCAGGGTTCGGGTCAACGGGCAAACAGCGCTACGACAACGGCGAAACGCCGCGCCGGCAAAGGCGCGGCGCAAGACTTCGCCGAATTCTAACCTTACAGCTCGCCCAGGACGATACGCAGCATGCGGCGCAGCGGCTCGGCGGCCCCCCACAGGAGCTGGTCGCCCACGGTGAAGGCGCCCAGGTACTGAGTGCCCATGGACAGCTTGCGCAGCCGGCCGACCGGGATGTCCAGCGTGCCGGTCACGGCCACCGGCGTCAGGTCGCGCACGGTCGCTTCCTTGGTGTTGGGCACGACCTTGGCCCAGTCCGTGCCCTGTCGCAGGATGTCCTCGAGCTCGTCGACCGGCACGTCGCGCTTGAGCTTGATGGTGAGCGCCTGGCTATGGCAACGCATGGCGCCGATGCGCACGCACAGGCCGTCGACCGGCACCGCCGCGGTGCCGAAGGCCTGGCCGCGGCCCAGGATCTTGTTGGTTTCGGCCTCGGCCTTCCATTCCTCGCGCGACATACCGTTGCCCAGGTCCTTGTCGATCCAGGGAATCAGATTGCCGGCCAGGGGCACGCCGAAATGGTCCACGGGCAGGCTGCCGTCCTGCTGGCGGGCGAGCACGCCGCGGTCGATTTCCAGGATGGCCGAGGCGGGATCGTCCAGCAGGGGCTTGACCGCGGCGTTGAGCAGGCCGAACTGGGTCAGCAGCTCGCGCATGTGCTGCGCGCCGCCGCCCGAGGCCGCCTGGTAGGTCATGCTGCTCATCCATTCGACCAGGTCGTTGTTGAACAGCCCGGCCAGACCCATGAGCATGCAACTGACGGTGCAATTCCCGCCGATGAAATTACGCACGCCGCGCTTGAGCGCCGCGTCGATGACCGGCCGGTTGACCGGATCGAGCACGATGATGGCGTCGTCGGCCATGCGCAGCGCGCTGGCGGCATCGATCCAGATACCGTCCCAGCCCGCGGCGCGCAGCTTGGGATAGACCTCGGTGGTGTAGTCGCCGCCCTGGGCGGTCAGGATGACGGGCAGTTTCTTGAGCGATTCGATGTCGAAGGCATTCTGCAGCTTGCCCGCGCCGGCCCAGGCGGGCGCGGTGCCTCCGGCGTTGCTGGTCGAAAAGAATACGGGCTCGATCAGGGAAAAATCGTTTTCGTCGCGCATGCGCTGCATGAGCACCGAGCCCACCATGCCACGCCAGCCCACGAGACCAACTGCTTGCTTCATATCGAATTCACTCTGGAAAATCAGGGATTTGTTCAGTTTAACGCCTTGAGCACCGCATCGCCCATGGCCGCCGTCCCTACTTTGGTGGTCCCGGGTTCGTGGATGTCGGCCGTGCGCAGGCCGTCGGCCAGCACCTTGCGCACCGCGCGCTCGATGCGCTCGGCCGCGGCGGGCTGGTTCAGCGAGTAGCGCAGCATCATGGCGGCCGACAGGATCGTGGCCAGGGGATTGGCCACGCCCTTGCCGGCGATGTCCGGCGCCGACCCGTGGCTGGGTTCGTACAGGCCCTGCCCCGATTCGTTGAGCGAGGCCGAGGGCAACATGCCGATGGAGCCGGTCAACATGGCGGCCTCGTCGGACAGGATGTCGCCGAACAGGTTGCCCGTGACTACCACGTCGAATTCCCGCGGCGCGCGCACCAGTTGCATGGCGGCATTGTCCACGTACATGTGCGAGAGTTCGACGTCGGGGTATTCGCGCGCGGTCTCGGTGACGGTGTCGCGCCACAACTGCGAAGTTTCCAGCACGTTGGCCTTGTCCACGCTGCACAGTTTCTTGCCGCGCTTGCGGGCGGCCTCGAAACCGATGCGGGCGATGCGCTGGATCTCGGGCACCGCATAGCGCATGGTGTCGTAGCCTTCGCGTTCGCCGGCGAACACGCCGTCCGGCGCATTGCGCACGCCGCGCGGGGCGCCGAAATAGATGTCGCCCGTCAGCTCGCGGACGATCAGGATATCCAGTCCCGAGACCACCTCCGGCTTGAGCGACGAGGCGTTGGCCAGTTCGGGATAGAGTATCGCCGGCCGCAGGTTGGCGAACAGGCCCAGCGCCTTGCGCAGGCCCAGGATCGCCTGCTCCGGACGGAACTCGCGCGGCAGGCTGTCGTACTTCCAGTCGCCCACGGCGCCGAACAGGATGGCATGGGACTTCCTGGCCAGGTCCAGCGTGGCCGGCGGCAGCGGGTGCTGGAAGGCCTCGTACGCGGCGCCGCCGACCGGCGCTTCGCCGATTTCCAGGGACAGGCCCAGCGCGCGCAGCACGCGCACGGCCTGCTCGACGATTTCGGGACCGATGCCGTCGCCGGGCAGCACTGCGATGTTGTGACTCATGTAGGACTCGTTCGAAGAAATGCGTAACCGGAAGGCGGGGGGTCAGCGGGCCACGGGCCGCACGTCCAGCCACGGGTGCCGGGCCAGGCGTTCGGCCTCGAAGGCGCGGATCTTGTCGGCATGGCGCAGCGTCAGCCCGATATCGTCCAGGCCGTTCAGCAGGCAGTATTTGCGGAAGGGCTCGATATCGAAGGCCAGTTCCCTGCCCTCCGGCGTGATCACCACCTGCCGTTCCAGGTCGACGCGCAGCTTGTAGCCGACGAAGGCGCGAACCTCGTCGAACAGGCGGGCGACCTCGAGTTCGGACAGCACGATAGGCAGCAGGCCGTTCTTGAAGCTGTTGTTGAAGAAGATGTCGGCATAGGACGGCGCGATCAGCGCGCGGAAGCCGTACTGCGCCAGCGCCCAGGGCGCATGCTCGCGGCTGGAGCCGCAGCCGAAGTTCTTGCGCGCCAGCAGGATCGACGCACCCTGGTAGCGCGGCTGGTTGAGCACGAAATCGGGGTTCAGCGGGCGCCGGCTGTTGTCCATGCCGGGCTCGCCGTGGTCGAGATAGCGCAGCTCGTCGAACAGGTTCGGGCCGAAGCCGGTACGGGCGATCGACTTCAGGAACTGCTTGGGAATGATCAGGTCGGTATCGACGTTTTCACGGTCGAGCGGGGCGACCAGGCCCTCGTGCTGGGTAAAGGCTTGCATGGTGTTCACCGAAATTGTCTGACGTCGACGAAATGGCCGGCAATGGCGGCCGCCGCGGCCATGGCGGGGCTGACCAGGTGCGTGCGCCCGCCCTGCCCTTGCCGGCCTTCGAAGTTGCGGTTCGAAGTCGAGGCGCAGCGCTCGCCCGGCTCCAGCCGGTCGGCATTCATGGCCAGGCACATGGAACAGCCCGGCTCGCGCCATTCGAATCCCGATTCAATGAAGATCTTGTCCAGGCCCTCGCGCTCGGCCTGCTGCTTGACCAGGCCGGAACCGGGCACGACCATCGCCTGCCGCACGTTCGACGCCACGCGCTTGCCGCGCGCCACCGCGGCGGCCGCGCGCAGGTCCTCGATGCGCGAGTTGGTGCACGAGCCGATGAAGACCCGGTCGATGCGGATGTCGGTCAGCGGCGTGTTGGGCTTGAGGCCCATGTACTGCAACGCGCGCTCCATGCCGTTGCGCCGCACGTCGTCCTTTTCGCGGTCGGGATCCGGCACGCGGGCGTCGACCGGCAGGACCATTTCGGGGGACGTGCCCCAGGTCACCTGCGGCTGGATGGTACGGGCGTCGACCTCGACCACCCGGTCGAACCTGGCGTCCGGATCGGAATGCAGCGTGCGCCAGTAGGACGCCGCCTGGTCCCACAAGGCGCCGGTGGGCGCGAAGGGCCGGTTGCGGAAGTATTCGATGGTCTTGTCGTCGACCGCCACCATGCCCGAGCGGGCGCCGGCCTCGATCGCCATGTTGCAGACCGTCATGCGGCCTTCCAGGGAAAGCGCGCGCACGGCGCTGCCGGCGAATTCGATGGCGTAGCCCGTGCCGCCGGCGGTGCCGATGATGCCGATCACATGCAGGACCAGGTCCTTGGCCGTGCAGCCGAAGGGCAGTTCGCCCTCGACCTTGACCAGCATGCTCTTGCTCTTCTTCATGAGCAGGGTCTGCGTGGCCAGCACATGCTCGACCTCGGAGGTGCCGATGCCGAAGGCCAGCGCGCCCATGGCGCCGTGCGTGCTGGTGTGCGAATCGCCGCACACCACCGTCATGCCCGGCAGGGTCGCGCCCTGCTCCGGCCCGATGACGTGCACGATGCCTTGCCGCAGGTCGTTCATGCGGAATTCGGTGATGCCGTGCTTGTCGCAGTTGGCGTCCAGCGTGTCGACCTGCAGGCGCGAAATCGGATCGGCGATGCCTTGCGCGCGGCCGAGGGTGGGAACGTTGTGGTCGGCCACCGCCAGATTGGCGCTGGTGCGCCAGGGCTTGCGGCCGGCGATCTCCAGGCCTTCGAAGGCCTGCGGGCTGGTGACTTCGTGCAGGAGATGACGGTCTATATACAGCAGACAGGTGCCGTCGGATTCCTGGTGGACGACGTGCGCGTCCCAGAGTTTGTCGTACAGAGTTTGAGGCATGGAGACACTCGCTGCAAGTAAACCGCCAGGCGAGTATCGCGCGAGAGGAAAACGTCAGCCGTACCGCGAGCCGACCCGCCTTCAGGGTAAGCTTTTAATTATGCCATACCGTAGACAGGCGCCGCTGTGTGCGGCGCCGTCCGCACGGCGCGCGCCCGTTCCTATTTCGCAGCCTTCTCGTACAGCGGCATGACCTGCGCCGCCGCTTTCTGCAGGTCGGCGCTGCGGCTGGCCGCGGACGGATGGGTCGACAGGAATTCCGGCGGCGCGCTGCCGCTCGAAATCTTGGCCATTTTCTGCCACAAGGTGATCGCGGCGCGCGGATCGTAGCCGGCCCGGGCGGCAAGCTCCACTCCCATGCGGTCGGCCTCGGCCTCGTGCGTGCGGCTGTTGGGCAGCACGAACATGACGTCGGTCAACTGGCTGCCCAGGTCGGCCGCGGCGTTCGAGCCGGTTGCGATGGCCAGCACCGAGAGCCCCAGGTTGGTCGCCATCTGCTGGGATACACGTTCGCGCGCATGCTCGCGCAGCGCGTGGGAAATCTCATGGCCGATGACGGCGGCCAGTTCGGCATCCGTCGGCTTGACCTGGTCGAGCAGGCCCGTATAGACCGCGATCTTGCCGCCCGGCATGCACCAGGCGTTGACTTCCTTCGATGTGATCACGTGGGTTTCCCATTTCCATTTGAGCGCGTCGGGCCGGAACGCGCCGACCTGGGCGATCAGCTTGCGGGAAATCCCATTGACCCGCTGCACCTGAGCGGCATTGCGATCCAGCGCCCCCTGGGCCTTGGCCTGGGCGATCATTTGGGAATACTGCGTGCCGGCTTCCTGCTCCAGGGCGGACTCGGACACCAGGCCGGACATGTATTGCGTCCGGTCCACGCCGATGGTGCCGGGCTGGGTGGTGCTCACGCCCGAACAACCGGCGGCCAGCACGGCCAGGATGGAGGATGCGGCCCAGCGGGCCGGACGGCGGATCGGATTCATGGCGCGCTCCTCAGGAAGCGCCGGGCGTCGCGCGCGGAGTCAGCGCCCCGCATTGGGCGCGATGCCGCAGCGCATGGTCGATCAGCACCAAGGCCAGGAGCGCCTCGGCGATGGGCGTGGCGCGGATGCCGACGCACGGATCGTGGCGCCCCAGCGTCTGCACCATGACCGGCTCCCCGCCGCGATTGATGGAACGGCGCTCGATGCGGATGCTCGAGGTCGGCTTGATCGCCAGGGACACCGTCACGTGCTGCCCGGTGGAAATGCCGCCCAGCACGCCGCCGGCGTGATTGCTCAGGAAACCGTCCGGCGTGATCTCGTCCCCGTGTTCGGAACCGCGCTGGGCGATGCTGCCGAAACCGGCGCCGATCGACACGCCCTTGACCGCGTTCAGGCCCATCATGGCGTAGGCGATGTCGGCGTCGAGACGGTCATAGATCGGCTCGCCCCAGCCCGCGGGCACCCCTTCGGCCACGACTTCGATGCGGGCGCCGACCGAGTCGCCGTCGCGCCGCAGCGTATCCATATAGGCTTCCAGTTCGGCGACCACGCTCGCATTGGGCGCGAAAAAGGGATTGCCGGACACGTGGTCCCAGCTTTCGAAAGGAATGGCGATGGGACCGAGCTGACTCATATAACCCCGCACCCGGATCCCGCAGGACTCTTTCAGCCATTTCCTGGCGATGGCGCCGGCGGCGACCGTCGGCGCCGTCAGCCGGGCGGACGAGCGCCCCCCGCCGCGCGGATCGCGCACGCCGTACTTGCTCCAGTAGCTATAGTCGGCATGCCCCGGCCGGAAAGTATCGGCGATGGCGCCGTAGTCCTTGCTGCGGGCGTCGGCATTGCGGATCAGCAGGCCGATGGGCGTGCCGGTGGTCACCCCTTCGTGCACGCCCGACAGGATCTCGACCGCATCGGGTTCCTGGCGCTGGGTGACGTGGCGCGATGTCCCGGGCCGGCGCCGGTCGAGTTCGGCCTGGATGTCGGAGGCCGAGAGGGACATGCCGGGGGGGCAGCCGTCCACCACGCAGCCGATGGCGGGGCCGTGGGATTCACCGAAGTTGGTGACGCAGAACAGCTTGCCTAAAGTATTGCCAGACATAGCAGCAGAATAATCCGGAGGGCCCGGCGGGCGCCGCCGGGCGATGAAAGCGAAACCGGATTATTGCATCGGAGCCATTTCCACGGCCAACGCGGCGATCTTGTCGGCGGCCATGGGCCTGCCCAGGAGAAAACCCTGGACGGCGCGGCAGCCGAGTTTCTCGAGGATCTGGCGCTGGCCGGCGGTTTCGACGCCTTCCGCGATCACGGAGCGCCCCAGGGCCCGGCTCAGCGCGAGCAGGGCCGAGACGACGGCGCGGCTGTTGCGGTTGGACTCCAGGTCGGCCACGAACAGGCGGTCGAGCTTGATCCAGTCGAAAGGCAGGTTGTGCAGGTGGTTCAGGCTGCAATAGCCGGCGCCGAAATCGTCCAGCGCGATGCCCACGCCTTCGGAGCGCAGGCTGTCCAGCATGCGGGCGTGGCCTTCGTACTGGCCGATGCACATGGACTCGGTGATTTCCAGCACCAGCCGCGACGGATCCAGCCCGGTGCGCGCCAGGATGGCCCGGACGCAGTTGGGCAGGTCGTCGGTCATCATCTGGCGCACCGACAGGTTCACGTGCACGCGCCAGGAAACCGGCCACGACGCCGCCTGGGTGCAGGCTTCTTCGAGGACCCATTCGCCCAGCGGCACGATCAGGCCCGTGCTTTCGGCCTGGTCGAGGAACTCGGCCGGCCCCAGCAGCCCGCGGGAGGGATGGTTCCAGCGCAACAGGGCCTCGCAGCCGGTCACGCGGCCGGTGGCGCCGTCGCAGATGGGCTGGTAGTGGAGCAGGAAATTGGAGTAATGGCCTTGCGAAACCGCCTGGCGCAGGTCCTGTTCCAGTTCCTGGCGGTCGCGGTTGCTGGCGATCATGCCGGACTCGAACGTGCGCCAGCCGTGTCCGCCGCTGCGGTTCTTGAGTTCGACCATGGCGATCTGGAGCCCGCGCAACAGACGTTCGATGGAACGGCCATGCCGGGGATACAGCGCCAGGCTGATGTCGAAAGACGCCAGGAACGGGTGGCCCTGCACGTCGTAGGGCCGGGAGAGGGTGGCGTGCAGTTGCTCGGCAAGTCGTTCGGGATTTTCGTCCGCGCGACAGGGGACGAACGCCAGGAACTCGTCGCGGGAAAAACGCCCGGCATGGCCGCCGGCTGCGTCGACGACGTCTTTGAGGCGGGCGGAAACCTGCTGGAGGAGCGCACCGATCTGCTTGGGCGCCAGCATGGCCGTGGTCTCGACGTAGCGATCCATGTTGACCAGCAACGCCACGCCGGTGGCCTTGGCCTTGCGGCGGTCTTCCATCCAGTCGCAGATACGGCGCAGGACGGCATCGCTGGACTGGCCGGGGGTCCACTCGTCGCGCGTGCGCCGCCAGCTCAGTCGCTGTTCGCGACGAATCAACAGCCAGGTCGGCAGCAAGGCTGCCGCGGCGGCCAGAAGGCCCGATTCGGGACGGATCCGGGGGATCAACAACGCATGGCTCCGGGAAACCGACAATATTCACTATATTGCCGGGAACCGATTATTAATTATGCCCAATGGTATCGATTTGCCGCGAAAAAACGCAGAATCCGAACACAATATATTTATTTGAAAACTATATTTACAAAACCTTTCTTGAATAGGGTGCCGGTGCGGAGATGCGAACAAATATCGCACCCGTACGATCATCGCACGGTTTTGGGATTTCGGTAAGGCGCGCGTGTCGGTCCGGACGCGGCCGGGCGGCGTGCTACGAGGAGCAACTGACCTGCAGCCCGCCGGCCCAGTCCGGAGGCAGCTCCGCGTAGCGGGCGGCCCCCTGGCGCTCCTGGAAAGGGTCGCGCAACAGCGCCAGCAAGGTGTCGATTTCCGAGGCGTCGCCCTGGGCGGCGGCGCGTATGGCCAGTTCCGCGAGGTGGTTGCGCAAAACATACAACGGGTTGGCCCGGTCCATGTCCCGGGCGCGCTCGGCCGGGTCGCGCCCGTCCCGGTCGAGGCGTTCGCCATAGCGCGCCAGCCAGGCGCGGGCGGCCTCCCGGTCTGCGTACAGGTTCTCGAACGAGGTCGGCCTGCCCTGTGCCGCCGCTGACAAAAAGCGGAAGCTGAGGGTGAAATCGGCGCGGTTGGCATGCATCAGCCGCCACAAGTCCTGCATCAGGTCGTCATCCCCCGGTTCCCAGGCAGCCAGGCCGAGCTTGGCCGCGAGGCGCCGGTGGAAGGCCTCCGTGAAAACCGGCTCGAAAGTATCCAGCGCCGCCCGCAACCCGTCGGCGTCGGGCACCAGGGCGTGCAGGCTGCTGGCCAGCCGGTACAGATTCCAGTGGGCCACGGCCGGCTGCCCGTTCCAGGCGTATCGGCCCTCGGTGTCCGAATGGTTGCAGACATGCCCGGCCTGGAAGGCATCCATGAAGCCATAGGGCCCGTAGTCCAGGGTCAACCCCAGGATGGACATGTTGTCGGTGTTCATGACGCCGTGGCAGAACCCCACGGCCTGCCAGCCGGCCATGAGCTCCGCGGTACGGGCCACCACCGCGCGCAACCAGCGCAGCACCGCGCCGTCCGGGCTGTCCGCCTCGCCGGCGGGCGCATCGCGGCATTCCGGGTAGTGGCGATCGATGACATAGTCGACCAGGGTCCGCAGGCGCTCGGGCTCGCGGCGGGCCGCCCAGTGCTCGAACGACCCGAAGCGCACGAAGCTCGGCGCCATGCGCGTCACCACCGCCGCCGTCTCGACGGTTTCGCGCACCACCGGCTCGTCCGAGACGACCAGCGCCAGCGAGCGGGTGGTCGGGATGCCCAGGCCGTGCATGGCTTCGGCCGCCAGGTATTCGCGCACCGAAGAGCGCAGGACCGCCCGGCCGTCGGCCATGCGGGAGTATGGCGTGCGGCCCGCCCCCTTGAGCTGCAACTCCCAGGCGCCGCCGGGGCCGGCGACTTCGCCGAGCAGGTGCGCCCGGCCGTCGCCCAGTTGGCCGGCCCAGACGCCGAACTGGTGGCCGCTGTAGACGGCGGCCAGCGTCACGCCCCCCGGCAGGGGCTCCAGGCCGGAAAACACGCGCAGGAATTGCGGGGTATCGAGTACGGCGGGATCGAGCCCGATCAGGGCGGCGGCATCGGGATTGGCATGCAGCAGGCGCGGCTCGCCCGGCGGTTGGGGCGCCACGCGGGTGTAGAAGACGGTAGGCAATGCGGCGAAGGAATTGCTTACCGGCAACGCCTCGAGCGACCGGGCGGGAACATTCATGCTCTCTTGCTCCTGGCCGCGCGCTTGGCCGGCCGGACGTAGAAAATGGCGGACAGGAAGAACACCAGCGCCAGCGCCGCCTCCGCCCAGGCCAGGGTGGCGGAGAGCCCGGGGGGATCGGAAGTCGCGCGCACCACGCCTTCCATGAAATACAGCAGGCTCAGCATGGACGCCCACTGGAAGGTATACAGATTGCCGCGCAGGATGCCGCGCAGCGGAAACGCCAGCGGCAGGGCCTTGAGGAACAGCCAGGAGCCGCCGGGACGCACCGGCGCCAAGACGGTTTCCCAGGCCACGCACAGGACGATCAGGGCCAGCAGCGACATGGCGGCCAGGCGGCGCAGCGCGGGGTTGAGTTCGACATTCATGCTGCTATTATCGCCTGCATGGACCACCCTGCAGCACCGGCGGCGCTCGCCGCCGAGCCCAAGCCCGCCAGAACGCGCTCCTCCTGGATGGCGCGTGTGGTCAAGTTGTTGCGATTCGCCGCCTGGCGGGCCGGCGAGGAAAAACTCCTGCAGGCCGCCTCCAGCCTGACCTTCACCACCGTGCTGGCCATCGTGCCGCTGCTGGCCGTCGCCCTGGCCCTGTTCACGGCGTTCCCGCTGTTCCGCGACTTCCAGCATGCGCTGGAGAACTTCCTGACCAACAACCTGATGCCGCCGGCGGTCGCCGACAACATCATGAATTACCTGAACCGGTTCGCCAAGCAGGCTTCGCGCCTGACGGCGATCGGCGGCATGGTGCTGGTCGTGATCTCGGTCATGCTGATCATGACCATCGACAAGGCCTTCAACGACATCTGGCACGTGAACCGCCAGCGCCCCCTGCCGCAACGCGTGCTGGTGTACTGGGCGGTCATCACGCTGGGACCGCTGCTGGCCGGCGCGAGCCTCTGGACGACCTCGTTCCTGGCCCGCGAATCCATGGGCCTGGTGGGCGACATCTCGACCTCGGTCGGCGTGGCCCTGTCCTTCCTGCCGCTGGTGCTGTTCGGATTGTGGTTCACCGCGCTGTTCGTCATCGTGCCCAACCGGCATGTCGAATGGCACGACGCGCTGGCCGGAGGCTTCGGCGCGGCCATCGTGCTCGAGATCATGAAGGCGGGCTTCGCCTACTACGTCACCCGCTTTCCGGCCTATGCCGTCATTTACGGCGCGTTCGCGACCCTGCCGGTGTTCCTGCTCTGGATCTACCTGTCGTGGGTCGCCGTGCTGTTCGGCGCGACGGTGGCCGCCAGCCTGCCGCTGATCCGGCTCGGGCGCTGGGAAGTCGACCGTCGGCCGGGCGCCGCGTTCATCGACGCGGTGGAAGTCCTGCGCGCGTTGTACGCCGCCCGGGGCAACCTGCCGGCGGGACGCAGCACGCGCGCCCTGGCCTCGCGCCTGCGCCTGCATTACGATGAACTGGCCGAGACGCTCGAAACCCTGCTCGACATGGGCTACGTGGTGCGCACCCAGGAACGCGGACGGGAACGCTGGGTCATGGCCTGCGATCCGCTCTCGGCCACGCTGGCCCCGGTCGTGGACCGCCTGCTGCTCGACCGCGGCCAGCCCCGGCTGCAGGGCGATCCCGCCTTGCAGGAAGCGATCGCCGAAATCCTGAATCATTCCGAACCGCGGACGCTGGACACGCTCCTGCGCGAACCGGCGCCGCGCGGCCCGGTGCCGCAACCGGCCAGGCTACTCAGGAAAATCCCGGGTTCGAAGGAGACCCATCATGCTGAAAGTCAGTGAAATTCTTCGCGTCAAGGGAGACACGCTCTATACCGCCTCCCCCGACATGCCGATCTCCGTCGCGGTCCAGACCATGAGCGAACAGGACATCGGCTCGCTGGTCATCATGGAACACGGCCTGCTCGCCGGCATGCTGACCTTCCGTGAAATCATCCGGCACATACACGCCAGCGGCGGCATGATGGACGACCATACGATCCGCTCCATCATGGACGATGCCCCGGTCAGCGTCTCGCCCAACACCAGCGCCGACGAAGTCCAGCGCCTGATGCTCGACAAGCACGCGCGCTACATCCCGGTCATGGACGGTCCCACGCTCATGGGCGTGATCTCGTTCTACGACATGGCGCAGGCCATCGTCGCCGCCCAGCAGTTCGAGAACAACATGCTCAAGGCCTATATCCGCGACTGGCCCATGGAGAACGACCCCGCGCCCAAGGCCTGACGGGCCGCCGGCCGCATGGACCGGCGTCCGCGGCCCGGCGCCCCGACCGGCTCAGGCGCGCAGCGCGGGAGCCATGGTCAAGGCCCGCCAGGCCTCGAAGATCAATTCCGGGTCCTCGGCGTTCAGCCGCTGGGCGTCCGACAGCATGCGTCGCCAGCGCCGGGCCCCGCTGCGGCCGTTGACCAGCCCCAGCATGGGCCGCACGATCGCCCGCAGGGGAACGCCCCCCGCCACCATGCGGCGCGCATAGTCGGTCATGGCATCGACCACCCGCGCGTCCGAAGGCAGGCCGGCCTGCGGCCAGCGCTGCATCGAAATCGCCGACAGGATGCGGGGATCGTGCCAGGCCGCGCGGCCCAGCATGGCGCCGCCGAACTCCCGCATGGCCTGGAGCGCGGTCTCCGCGGAGTCCAGGCCGCCGTTGAGCACGAATACCGCATCCGGGAAATCGGCCTGCAGGCGCCGGGCGTCGGCGTAGCGCAACGGCGGGATTTCGCGGTTGTCCTTGGGCGACAGGCCCTTGAGGACGGCGTTGCGGGCATGGACGTGGAAGACGCGGCACCCCGCTCCGAACAAGGCGCCGACGAAGTCGCGCACGAAGCCGTACGAGTCGTCGTAGTCCAGTCCCAGGCGGTGCTTGACGGTGACCGGGACATCGACCGCGTCCTGCATGGCCTTCAGGCAGTCGGCCACCAGCCGCGGCTCGGCCATCAGGCAGGCGCCGAAGGCGCCGCGCTGCACGCGTTCGGACGGGCAGCCGCAGTTCAGGTTGATTTCGTCATAGCCCCATTGGCGCCCCAGCCTCGCCGCCTGCGCCAGGTCGCCGGGCTCGCTGCCGCCCAGTTGCAGGGCCACTGGGTGTTCGGCCGGATCGAAATCCAGGTGCCGCCCGACATTCCCGTGCAGCAGCGCGCCCGTGGTGATCATCTCGGTGTAGAGCCGGGCACGGGGGGCAAGCAGGCGATGGAAATAACGGCAATGGCGATCGGTCACGTCGATCATGGGCGCCACGCACAATTGCCAGTCTTGCGAAATCACTTGGATATCCGGGCAAATAAAAAACGAGTTTAACGGCTGGTCTAAAATTGCGCCGCGGCCTCGCATGCGCTCGACGGCCCCGACCCAACCAGGACTGCTACGCCCCCATGGCCGTTTTTACTCCCGTATCCGACCCGGACGCCCGTGCGCTGCTTGCCGATTACGACCTGGGCGAACTGGTTTCGCTGCGCGGGATCACCGCCGGCATCGAGAATACCAATTACTTCCTGACCACCGATCGCGGCGAGTTCGTACTGACGCTGTTCGAAGTCCTGACGCGCGCGCAACTGCCCTTCTATATCGAACTGATGCACCATCTGGCGCAGCGGGGCATTCCGGTGCCCCAGCCCCAGAGCCTGCGCGGCGGCGGCCGGCTGACCGCCGTGCACGGCAAGCCCGCCACCATCGTTACCCTGCTGCCGGGCGGCTACGAACCGGCGCCGGGGCCGACCCACTGCGCGCTGGCCGGCGCCACGCTGGCGCGGGCCCACCTGGCCGGACGCGACTTCGGCATCCGCCAGCCCAACCTGCGGGGCCTGGACTGGTGGACCGCCACCGCGCCGTCGGTCCAGCCCTTCCTGTCGCCCTCCCAGTCGGACCTGCTGGCCCGGACGCTGGCGGAACAGCAGCGGGCCGCCGCCACGGCGGCCTGGCGGCGGCTGCCGGTGGGGCCGTCCCATTGCGATCTGTTCCGCGACAACGTGCTGTTCGCCGGCACGTCGGACGACCCGCGCATGGGCGGATTCATCGATTTCTATTTCGCCGGCTGGGATACCTGGCTGTTCGACGTCGCGGTGGCGGTCAATGACTGGTGCATCGAGCGCGGCACGGGAGCCTTCGTGCCGGCCTTGCTGCGGGCCTGGCTGGAAGCCTATGCCGAGGTGCGGCCCTTCACCGACGAAGAGCGGCAGGCCTGGCCGGTCATGCTGCGCGGCGCGGCCCTGCGGTTCTGGGTGTCCCGGCTGTACGATTACTATCTGCCGCGGCCCGCGCAGACGCTGACCCCGCACGATCCACGCCACTTCGAACGGATCCTGACGGCCCGCGACACCGGCAACCCGCCGCAATTGCCCTGACCTTTCCATTCAAGCGACACGAAGCCATGCAAGCAGCCACCCTTCCCGCAACCGCCGGATGGCAATGGGCGCGCAACGGCCTGGAGATCTTCCTGCGCCAGCCGCTTGCCATGTTCACCTGGGCCATGGTGATCAGCATGACGCTCATGCTGGCCAGCCTGACGCCGCCGATCGGACCGCTGCTGTTCGTCACCGCGATGCCGGTCATCACGGTCATGACCCTCTCGGCCTGCCGGCATATCGAGGCCGGCCGCGTCATGCTGCCGTCCATGTGGCTGCAGCCGGTGCGGAAAGCCGGCATGGCCAAGCGGTTGTTCGGGCTGGGCGGCCTCTACGCCGGCCTGAGTCTCCTGGCCGGGCTGGCCGCCTTCATGCCGTTCATGGAGACGCTGGCCGACGCCTTCCAGAATACCGGCGCCAGCGACCTGACGCCCTTCCTGCTCGCCATGCGCCTGCCGCTGCTGATCTTCGGCGTGCTCTATGTGATCGTCGCCGCCCTCTTCTGGTATGCGCCGGTGCTGGTCGCCTGGCACGGCACCCGCTGGTCCCAGGCCCTCTTCTTTTCCGGCGTGGCCTGCTGGCGCAACAAATGGGCGTTCGCCATGTACGGCCTGGTGTGGGCGGCCGTGTTCCTGGCGATCGACTTCTGCGCGGGCATGCTCACCGCGGCCGGCTTGTCGCCGCAGTTGGTGGGCGTGCTGCAGATACCGTTCAATATCGCCGCCGGCAGCATCCTGTATTGCAGCTTCTACCCGAGCTATACCTCGGTGTTCGGCACGAGCGCGCCGGCGCTGCAGTTCGACCACTAGGGTCGGGGACAGGCAGCGCCCGCGAAGGGCGCCTGCCTGTGTGCTGCCGTTGCCGGATGGCGGCCGGCTGGCCGACGGGCCGCCGCGCCGGGCTCCGCGACCCGGAGGCCGGCGCGGATGCGCCGACCCTGACCTGCGCTCATTGCGGTTCGATGCCGGCCTTGGCCATCACGTCGGCCCACTTGGCCTTTTCGGTCTCCACGATCGTGCGCAGCTCTTGCGGCGTTCCTCCCGCCGGCACCATGCCCATGGGCGCGAGATGGTCGCGCATGGCAGGCGAGGCGGCAGCCTTGTTGATGGCCGCATTGAGCTTGTCGATGATGGCCTGCGGCGTGCCGGCCGGCGCGAAATAGCCGAACCACGAGGTCACGTCGAAGCCCTTGACGCCTTCTTCGTCGACCGTGGGCACGTCGGGCAACTGGGGACTGCGGGTCGGGCTCGACACCGCCAGCGCCCGCAGGTTGCCGGCCTGCACGAACTGCATGGAGCTGCCGAGCACGTCGAACATCATGTCCACGCGTCCCGCCATCAGGTCGTTCAACGCTGGGGTGCTGCCCTTGTAGGGCACATGCAGGGCCTCGATGCCGGCCGAACGGCTGAACAGCTCGCCGGCCAGGTGCAGGGGCGTGCCCGCCCCCGGCGAGGCGAACGTGACGCCCTGCGGCTGCTTTCTGGCATACGCCAGGAATTCCTGCATGGTCTTGACCGGCAGCGACGGCGGAACCACCAGCACGAGCGGCGAGCGCGCCAGCAGGCCGACGGGCGCGAAGGTCTTGAGCGGATCGTAGGGCAGCCGCTTGAACAATCCGGGGTTGATCGTCATGGTGCCGCCGGCGCCCAGCAGCAGCGTGTAACCGTCGGGCCGGGCATGGCCGGCCGCGTCGGTGCCGGGAATGCCGCTGGCGCCCGCGCGGTTCTCGACCACGAAGGGTTGTCCCAGCGCTTCCGACAGCGCCTGGGCGTACAGGCGCGCGGTGATGTCGTTGGCGCCGCCCGGCGCGTAGGTCACGATGACTTTCACGGGACGGTTGGGATAGCCGGCCGCGTCGTCGGCGACGGCGGGGGCGGCACAGGCCGCGGCCGCCACCGCGAGCAGCGCCTTGCAGGCCGCCCTGCGGGAAGTGAACATGGGATCTCCTTTGGATTGTCCATCGATACGATGTAACGCTAGATGATACACCAGTTATGCAGAGCGCCAGCACCGGCCGAACGCCGGCGGACGACGCCAGGCGGCACGGCGCCGCCGCGGCCGACGCAACGGTCATGCAGGAAAGAAGGAGATCGCAAACCGCGGCGCGCGCCGGGGCGCCGCACCCGGCTTCGACGCGGGGCGCCAGGCGCTGCGCCGCGCGGAAGGCTACGCGACGGGGCGGCGGGTATCCCAGGTGGAGGAACGCAGTTCGGCGGAAATGCGGCGCGCGGCTTCCTGGACCCGCAGGACCAGTTCGGGATCGGGGTCGAGCGAGATGGCCGACTGCGAGGCGATCAGGCCGACCGCGCCGACCAGGCGGTCATGGTCGTCGAACACCGGCGCGGCCAGGGCCGCGATGCCGAACAGGCGCTCGTTGATCGCGACCGCGTACCACTTCTCGCGGACCTCGGCGAGGCGGGCCTCGATGGTGGCCGGCTCGACCAGCGTGCTTTCGGTCAGGCGCGACATGGGTTGGGACAATACCTGCTTGCGCATGTCGTCGGAAGCGAAAGCCAGGATCGCGCGCCCCAGCGCCGACGAACTGGCCGGGATCACCGCGCCGGGACGCACGGTGATCACGATGTGGTGACTGCTCTGCACCGAATCGATGACGATGATCTCGGCATTGGCCGGCATCGCCATCAGCGCCGTCTGGCCCGTGTCCTCGCTCAGGCGCCGCACATGGGGGTGGGCGACGCGGCGCAGGCTGAAGTTCTCCGCCACGGACATGCCCAGGCGGTAGATCTTCCATCCCAACTGGTAGCGCTCGCTCGACTCGTCCTGCGAGACGAAACCCAGGCTGCGCAGGTTGGCCAGATGCCGGTGGACCCGCGCCTTGGTCTGGCCGAGCCGGCGCGCCAGTTCGGTCACGCCGACCGGCGCCGACGAGCGGGACAGCTCTTCCAGGATGTCGAAGGCCACGGCCACCGATTGGATGGCGCCGGCGCTCGATTCTTCGGGTTTTTCGGCCACGAGGTGGTTTCTCTATATCGGGAAAGAATGGGAAGGGAAGCAGTATAGCTACCCGTCCTTGCCTTGACGGCATCCGGCATATACGCTATTGTCACGCATATCGATACGTTGTCTCAAGGTAAGATACATGCCCGCCTCCACACCTCCTGCCGGTATCGCCGCGCCCACCCCCTGGCCGGCCGAAGTCTACAGTTACGTCCCCTATTGGGTCTTCCAGCGCGAAGACGTGCTCCAGGCCGAACAGCAGCGCGTTTTCGAAGGCCCCGTCTGGAACTACCTGGCCCTGGAAGCGGAAATCCCCCAAGCCGGGGATTTCAAGACGACGTTCGTGGGCCGCATGCCGGTCGTCGTCACGCGCGACGCCGACGGGGAGATCTACGCATTCGAGAATCGCTGCGCCCATCGCGGCGCGTTGATCGCGCTGGACGATTTCGGCAATGCCAGCGAGCACACCTGTGTGTATCACGCCTGGCGCTACGACAACCAGGGGAACCTGCGCAGCGTGGCCTTCGAGAACGGCGTGCAGGGCAAGGGCGGCATGCCCAAGACCTTCTGTCGCGAACGGCACGGCCCCCGCAAGCTGCGGGTCACGACTTTCTGCGGCCTGGTCTTCGGCAGCCTGCACGACGACGTGCCGCCCATCGAGGAATACCTGGGCGACGAGGTCTGCGAGCGCGTCGAGCGCGTGCTGGGCAAGCCGGTGGAAGTCATCGGCCGCTTCACCCAGACGCTGCCCAACAACTGGAAGCTCTATGCCGAGAACGTGCGCGACACCTATCACGCCAGCCTGCTGCATACCTTCTTCACCACTTTCGGCATCACCCGCCTGACCCAGGAAGGCGGCGTGCGGGTCAGCGAAAACGGCGGCAACCACGCCAGCGCCTCGTACAGCCGCGTGGTGGCGGGCGAGGAAACCGCCTACACCCAGCAGGCCATCCGCTCGGAGAACGCCGAACTGCGCATCACCGACCTGTCCATGCTCAATAACGTGGACGAATTCGGCGACGGCATCGTGCTGCAGATGCTCAGCGTGTTCCCCGGGTTCGTGCTGCAGCAGATCCACAACGCCATCGCCGTGCGCCAGATCCTGCCCACCGGCGTCGATTCCACCGACCTGCACTGGACCTATCTCGGCTTCGCCGACGACACGCCGGAGCTGCGCCGCATGCGCCTGAAGCAATCCAACCTGGTCGGCCCCGCCGGCTTCGTCTCCATGGAAGACGGCGCGGTCGGCGGATTCGTGCAGCGCGGCATCGCCGTGGCCGAGCACGAAGGCTCGGTGATCGAACTGGGCGGGCACGACACGCAGAGCCAGGACTACCGCGCCACCGAATCGTCGATCCGCGGCTTCTGGCGCGCCTACCGCACGAACATGTCCCTCTGACCGCATACGCTACATGAACGACCGACTCATCCAGCTCAACGCCGAATACGCGGCGGCCATCGACGACGACCGCCTGGAAGACTGGCCCGCCTTCTTCACCGCGGACTGCCTCTATCGCGTCACCACCCGCGACAACCATCGCCGCGGCATGCCCGCGGGCCTGATCTACGCCGATTCGCGCGACATGCTCGCCGACCGCGTGCTGTCGCTGCGCAAGGCCAATATCTACGAATCCCAGGGCTACCGCCACCTGGTCGGCGTGCCCCGCATCCTGGAACAGGACGACAACGGCCTGCAGGCAGCCACCAGCTTCATGGTGCTGCGCGTCGACCGCCAGGGCAGGACCGATGTCTTCGCCAGCGGGCTCTATCTGGACGATGTCCAGCCGGACGGCGCAGCCATGCTGCTGCGCCGCCGCGACGTGGTGTGCGACAGCTCGCGCATCGACACCCTGCTCGCCATTCCGCTATGACGGCCGCCGCCACGCCCGCCAGGCCGCGCGCGATCGGCATCGTCCTGGGCGACCCCAACGGCATCGGGCCCGAGATCGCCATGCGCGCCGCCTGCGCGGTGGGCGCCGACCCCGGGGGGCCCCGCCCGGTGCTGATCGGCGACGCGCACATCGTCGAAAGCCATGCGGCGCTGCTGGGCCTGTCGGACGAGGCCCGGGCCCGCTTCGATGTCCATGACGTCCCTGCCCTGCCGCCGGCGGACTGGCGTCCCGGCTCGGTGGACGCCCGCGCCGGCGCCGCCACGGTCGCCTACGTGGGCGCCGCCGTGCGATTGTGCCAGGAAGGCGGGCTGGCGGCCATCGCCGCCGGACCGCATTCGGAAACTGCGGTCAACGCGGCCGGCATCCCGTTTTCCGGCTACAGCGGCCTGATCGCCGACCTGACCTCCACGCCGCGCGACCGCACCTTCCTCATGCTCGAGGCCTGTGGCCTGCGGATCGTGCACGCGACGCTGCACGAACGGCTGGCGGACGCCGTCGCGCGCCTGGCGCCCGAATTGGTCGTGGCGGCCGCCCGGGCCGCGCACGCCACGGTGCGGGGCCTGGGCATCGACGATCCCCGCGCCTGCGTGCTGGGCATCAATCCGCACGCCGGCGAGAACGGCCTGTTCGGCGACGACGACGAACGGGTCGGCCGTCCCGCCGTCGCGCTGCTGCGCCAGGGCGGCATGAAGGCCGACGGCCCCGTCGGCGCCGACCTGGCGCTGGCCGAACGGCGCCACGATTTCTACATTGCCATGTTCCACGACCAGGGCCACATCGCCGTCAAGATGCTCAGTCCCAAGGGCGCCACCGCGCTGGTCGCCGGCGCTCCCGTCCTGTTCGCCAGCGTGGGCCACGGCGCCGCGTTCGACATCGCGGGCCAGGGCAAGGCGGACGCGTCCGCCCTCACCGCCACCGTGCGGATGCTGGCGGAGGCGGCGACATGACGACCTGTACCGTCAAGACGCCGGCAGGCACGATCGAATTCGACTGCCCGCCCGGCGCCACCCTCCTGGACGCCGCGCTCGCCGCCGGCTGGGAACTGCCCTATTCCTGCAGGCGCGGCGCCTGCGAGACCTGCCGCGCCGGCATCGTCTCGGGGGAAGTCGCGCCCGCGCCGGTCGACGGCAGCGCCCTGCTGTGCTGCACGCGCCCACTGGGCGACGTGGAAATCGCTCCGCTGCGCATCGAGCGGCAAAGCGCAGGCAACGAACTGCGCCGCGTCACCGGCAAGCTGTACCGGGTCCGCTGGGCCGCGCCCGACGTGGCGGTGGTCGATATCCGCTTCCCCGCCGGGACGCGCGTCGGCTTCAAGGCCGGCCAGTACCTGAACGTGCTCATGGACGGCCATGAGCCGCGCAGCTTTTCCATGGCCAACGCGCCGAAAGCCAACGACGGCGTGCAGTTGCAGGTGCGCGTGCTGCCGGGCGGACTGTTCGGCCAGCGGCTGAAAGACGGCATGGAGGCCGGCACGCCGATCGAGCTGGAGCTGCCGCTGGGCGATTTCCACCTGCGCGACGCGCCCGGCAAGCCGGTGATCCTGGTGGCCGGCGGCACCGGCTTCGCGCCCATGCAGTCGCTGCTGGACGACGCGCTGTCCAGGAATCCGCAGCGGGCCTTCGCGCTGTATTGGGGTGGACGCGACCTCGCGAGCCTGTACGCCATGGACCAGGTCGCCCGCTGGAGCCGCCGCCACGCGAATTTCCGTTTCGTGGGCGTGCTGTCGGACGGACCGCCGACCGGCGGCCTGCGCGCCGGCCTGGTGCACCGGGCCGTGCTCGAGGACCATCCGGCGCTGGCCGGCCACGATGTCTATGTATGCGGCTCGCCGGGCCTGGTGCAGGCGGCGCGGCAGGACTTCGCCGCCGCAGGCCTGCCGCCGGAACGTTTCTTCGCCGATTCCTTCGTCACGCGCACGGACGCGGCGGGCTGAGCGCGCCTACATTCCCAGATAGGCCTGCCGCACCTCGTCGGAAGCGGCCAGCTCGGCCGCGGTGCCCGACAATGCCACCCGGCCGCTCTGCATCACATAGGCATGGGAGGCCACTTCCAGCGCCTGCGCCATATTCTGCTCGACCAGCAGCACGGTGAGTCCGTCGTCGCGATTGAGCGTGGCCAGGGCGTCGAACACCTGCTCGACCAGCAGCGGCGACAGGCCCAGGCTGGGTTCGTCGATCAGCAGCAGGCGCGGCCCGCTCATCAGGGCGCGGCCGATGGCGAGCATCTGCCGCTCGCCGCCCGACATGGTGCCGGCCAGCTGCTCGCGCCGCTCCTGCAGGCGCGGGAACAGCCGGTAAACATGCGCCAGGCGCGCGCGGAACAGCGACTCGTCGCGCACCGTGTAGGCTCCCAGCCGCAGGTTCTGTTCCACCGGCTGGCGCGCGAACACGCGCGCCCCTTCGGGAATCATGGCGATGCCTTGCGCCACCAGGCGTTCGGGCCGCGTGCCGGCGATATCGCGCCCTTCGAACAGGATGCGCCCGGACCGCGGCCGCACCGAACCGACGATGGACAGCAGCGTGCTGGACTTGCCCGCGCCGTTGGCGCCCAGGAGCGCCGCGATCTCGCCGCGCCGCACCTGCAGGGATACGCCGCGCACCGCCTGCACGCCGCCGTAGGAGACATGCAGGTCCTCTACTTGCAGCATCGGCTCAGACACGATGCTTCCTCCCCAGGTAGGCTTCGATCACCGCGGGATTGCGCACCACGTCGGCAGGCGTGCCCTCGGCGATCGTCTGGCCGAAGTTCAGCACCAGCACGCGTTGCGCCAGGCGCATCACCACTTCCAGCACGTGCTCCACGATGACCAGCGTCACGCCGGCCGCATGGATGCCGCGCAGGATCTCCGTCAGGGCGATCGCCTCGGCGGGATTCAGGCCGCCGGCCACCTCGTCGAGCAGCAGCATGCGCGGGCCGGTGGCCAGCGCTCGCGCCAGCTCGACCCGCTTCTGGCCCGCCACGTTCAACTCGGCCGCGCGCACCCCGGCACGCTCGGCCAGCCCCACTTGCTCGAGCACGCGCAGCGATTCGCGGCGCGCGTCGTCGAGCCGCGGGTGGCGCAGCAGCGCGCCGACCATGGCGTTCTCCAGCACGGTCATGTCGCCGAAGCTGCGCGGGATCTGGTAGGTGCGCACCAGGCCCATGGCGGCCACCTGCTCCGGCCGCCGGCCCAGCATGGACCGGCCGTCGAAGGTCACGCTGCCCGCCGTGGGCTCGAGATAGCCCGCCAGGCCGTTGAACAGCGTGCTCTTGCCCGCGCCGTTGGGGCCGATGATGGCCACGATCTCGCCCGCCTCGACCGACAGCGAAATGTCCTTGTTGGCCACCAGCCCGCCGAAGCGCTTGGTCAGGTTGCTAACGTCCAGCAGGGCCACGACGTCTCCAGAGGGTTACCAGCCCGCCAGGCAGGAACAGCGTCACCAGCAGGATGGCCAGGCCGAACACCAGCAGGTCCAGGCCCAGGCCGGAACTGCCCCACAGCACGCGCGTGCCTTCCGACAGGGGCAGCAGCACCGCCGCGCCCAGCCACGGCCCCACCAGCGTGCCCACGCCGCCCAGGATGGCGACCAGCACGATCTGTACCGACATGGTCAGGCTGAACATGGACTCGGGATCGATGAACCCCACGTACATGGCGAAGAATCCGCCCCAGACGCCGGTCAGGGCGGCCGACAGCACGAACGCCAGCCGCTTGTAGCGTTCGGCCGGCACCCCCAGACTGCAGGCGGCTTCTTCGTCGCCGTTGATGGCGCGCCAGTAGAAGCCGGTGCGCGAGTGCACCAGCAGATACGTGACGCAGTAGGTCACGAAGGCCAGCCCGACGGCGATCCAGTAGTACGGCACCTTGGTGCGGAACAGCAGCATCCATGGCCGGTCGCCCAGCGGCGCCTCCAGCCCTACCGCGCCGCCGGCCCACTCCCAGTTGATCATCAGCAGCAGGCCGATCTGCAGCAACGCGATGGTGGCCATGGCGAAATAGTGGCCCGACAGCCGCAGCGTCGGCCCGCCCACCAGCCAGGCCACCGCGGCGCACAGCAGCCCGCCGAGCGGAATGCCGAGCAGCGGCGTCAGCTTCAGGTGATGCAGCAACAGCAGCGTGGCATAGCCGCCCACGCCGACGAACACGCCATGGCCGAACGAGATGCGCCCCAGGAAGCCGCCCACCAGGTTCCAGCAGGCCCCCAGCGCGCCGAACATGATGGCCAGCAACAGCACCTGCAGCGTGAAGGCGTCGCTGACCACGGCCGGGACCAGGGCCAGCAGCGCCGCCGCGGCGGCAGCCGCCGCCAGCGGCCACGGCGGACGCCACGCCGGACCGGAAAGAGAGGAAGCCGGCGTCATGTCACCACCGTCCGAAGAGACCGCGCGGCCGGTACCAGAGCACCAGGATGAACAGGATGTAGACGCTGACAGTCTTGAGCGCGGGAGCGGCCAAATAGCCGGTCATGGCTTCGATGAGGCCGATGGCGATGCCCGCGATGCAGGCGCCGGGCAGCGAGCCGAAGCCGCCCATGCAGACGGCCACGAAGGCCAGCAGCCCGAACACCGTGCCCACCGACGGAAAGACGTAGAAGAATGTCGTCAGCAGCGCGCCGGCGAGGCCGACCGCGGCGCTGCCCAGCATCCATACCTGGGCGTTGACGCGGTCGGGCGGGATCCCGACCAGCGCGGCCACCTGCCGGTCTTCCGCCACCGCCTGCAACGCATGGCCCCAGCGCGTGCGGTAGACCAGCACGAACAGCGCCGCCACCACCGCCAGCGCCACCAGCCCGGTGACCACCTGCGGCCGGCCCAGCGACATGCCGGCCAGGCTGACGCTGCCGGACAGCAGGGTATCGGGCAGGCTGCGGTAGTCGGGCGAGAAAAAGATGAAGGCGAGCTGGCGCAGCACCAGGCCCAGGCCGAACGTGGCCAGGATGATGGCCATGGCCGGCCCCCTCTGCAGGCGCCGGATCACCAGCGCATAGACCATGAAGCCGAAGAAGGCCAGCGCCACGGCCACCAGCGGCGCCGACAGCGTGGGATCGATGCGGCCGAGCGTGTAGAGCCAATACGCGGCATACATGCCGAGCATCAGGAACTCGCCGTGGGCGAAGTTGATGACGTCGGTGATGCCCCATATCAGCGCCAGCCCGACCGCCACGGCGGCGTAGATCAGGCCGTTGAACAGGCCCGCGGTAAGCGCTTCGATCATGGAATGCTCCTGCGGCGGACTCCGGCCCGTCGCGGTCGAGGGGTGCTTACTTCCAGGCGAACGGCACGGTGGGCAGGCTCTTGTCGGCGCGGTACTTCTCGGGCCACACGGTCTGGTAGGAACTGCCCCTCAGTTCCAGGATGAGCCCCGCGCCCTTGGTGTTCTGGCCCTTGTCGTCGAACTTCACGCCGGCCCACGGCATGGCGATCTGGTCGTCGTTCAGGTCGGTGGCCGCCAGCGCCTTGCGGATGGCTTCCGGGTCGGTCGAACCGGCGCGGTTGATCGCGTCGGCCAGCACCAGCATGCCCTGCATCGAGCGCGCGTTGTTGCCGTTGAGCTCCTTGCCGGTCTTGGCCTTGTACATTTCGTTGATCTTCTTCAGGCCGGCCTTGGCGGCGGCCACGTCGCCGGCCCAGACATCGCGTGTCAGCACGCCCTGCACCTGCGGGCCGACTTCCTGCACGAAGCGCGAATCGATGAAGCCGGCGTCGTTGGCCAGCAGCACCGGCGGCGCGTACTGGGTCTCGCGCATGGTGCGCACGAACAGCATGGCGTCGGACGTATAGCTGGCGAAGATCGCCACGTCGGGCTTGGCGGCGGCCAGCTTCTGCACTTCGGCGGTCACCGAGGCCGAGCCGGCGCCGTAGGCGATGTTGGCGACGATCTGGCGCTTGTACTGCTTGGCGAATTTCTCGACCGCCTTGTAGGTGTTCACGCCGAAGTCGGTGTTCTCGTACACCACCGCGATCCGGGCGGTGGGCACGGCCTTGATGGTGTCGAGGAACTGCATCATGTTCTCGACGAAAGTCTCGTCGTTGGGCGTGGTCCGGAAGAACCACTTGTAGCCGCGCTCGGTCAGGTCGGGGCTGCTGGACTCGCCGTTGAGGAAGGGAACGCCGCGCTGCTCGGCGACGCGGCTGGCGGTCTTGGTGACGGCCGACTGGTAGGCGCCCGTCAGGGCCACGACTTTCTCCTGGTCGAGCATGCGTTGCGCGTCGGCCAGGCCCACTTCGGGTTTGCCCTGGGTGTCGCCGAACACCACCTTGAACCTGGCGCCGCCCAGCCTGGGCAGGCCGGACTCCGCGGCCAGCGGAATGCCCTTGAGCTCGGGATGCGGATTGTTGATGATGTCCACCGCCAGCTCGATGGCCGCCTTGATTTCGGCGCCGGTCGAGGCCAGCGCGCCGCTCAGCGGGTACAACGCGCCGATGCGCACGGTCTTTTCCTGGGCGTGCGCGGGCAGCGCCGCCGCCAGCGCCAGGCCGGCGGCGAGACCCGCAATGATCTTCTTGTTCATGTATCGACTCCTGGAGATTCCGATCGGATGGACAACGGACAAATGGCAAGTCAGACCGCGGATCGTCCGGGAAGCGGCATCCGGACACGGCGCCGCGGCGCCGTTACAGCGGCTCAGAGCACGGCCATGCGGCTGTTGAGCAGGTCGGTGACCAGCATGTGGCCCGGCGCGTGCGTGATGCAGAATTCCGGCTTGACGGCGGACACCACCGACTGCGGTGTGACCCCGCAAGCCCAGAAGACCGGCATTTCGCCGGCATGGATCTGCACCGCGTCACCATAGTCCGGCTTGGCGATATCGGCAATCCCGATCAACGCGGGGTCGCCCAGGTGCACCGGGGCCCCATGCACGGCGGGAAAACGGGATGTCACCTGGATGGCGCGGATCGCGTCGGCCGCCTTGAGCGGGCGCATCGACACCACCAGCGGGCCGCCGAAGACGCCGGCCCGCGCCGTCTCGATGTCGGTGCGGTACATGGGCACGTTGCAGCCTTGCTCGATATGCCGCACCGGCAGGCCGTTCTCCAGCATGGCTTCCTCGAACGAAAACGAGCACCCGATCAGGAACGACACCAGGTCGTCGCGCCAGTATTCGCGCACGTCGGCAGGCTCGGCCACCAGTTCGCCGTCGCGCCACACGCGGTAGCGCGGGATGTCGGTTCGGATGTCGATATCGAGGCCCAGCGTGGGCAGCGCCGGATCGCCCGGTTCGGACATGGCCAGCAGCGGGCAGGGCTTGGGGTTGAGTTGGCAGAACCGAAGGAAATCGCCCGCCAGCGCGCGCGGCAGGATGGCCAGGTTGGCCTGCACCCGCCCCGGCGCCAGGTTCGCCGTAGAGCCGGTCAGCCGGCCGCTACGGGCATCCAGGCGCGCCTGGTACGCGGGATCGACGGCGGCCTCTTGCACCATGCGCATACCCCTTGCCTTGTGAATATATATGCAGGGATTGCACAGGAAGACGCGGCCCGCGTCCAATCACATCTTGCGATTCGTTGTGATAAGAATAATTTATCAGGGTAAAACCGGATGGCGGGCACTCTCTTCGCGCGCGATCCGCTCGGCCTCCTCGGCCACCATGCGCGGCACCAGGCTGTCGGGGCCGCGCATCCAGCAGGCGGTGTAATGCAGCGGCGGCAAAGCGGGCGCCTTGACGTCCAGCACGCGCAGCCTGCCCTCCTCCAGTTCCTTGTACAGGAACACCGGCGCGATGACGGCCGTGCCGATGCCGTCCTGCGCCATGCGCACGATTACGCTGAGCGCCGAGCTGCCATACATGCGCGGCGTCTTCACGCCGGCGTGGTGCAGCATCTGCCGCACCGCGCGGTGCGGATCGGTGGTGGACGAATACGTGATGATCGGCCATTGCGCCAGCCGCTGCAGCGTGACCGGCTGGCGCCCCACCTTGAGCTTGGGGCCGGCCAGCCATTTCAGCGGGTACCGGCACAGGTACAGGTTCTCCACGCGCGCCTCGTCCATCGGGCCGAGCAGGAAGGCCAGGTCGATCTGGTGCGAGACCAGTTGCAGCTTGAGCGCCGTGGTGGTGTCGACCTGGATTTCCACCATGAGCGCCGGATAGGCGTCGGACAGCCGCTCCATCAGGCGCGGCAGCCAGGTATGCACCAGGGTTTCGGATACGCCCAGTCGCAGCGTGCCGCTCATGATGTTCTTGGCGCGCGCGGCCTGCTGCATGTCGCGCCGCATCTGCAGCATGCGCTCGGCATGCGACAGCAGCTCGTAGCCCTTGGCCGTGAGCGTCACGCCTCGCGCATCGCGCTCGAACAGGCGCACGCCCAGGCCGGATTCGAGCGAGGCGATACGCTGCGAGATGGCCGGCTGGGTGGCGTTGAGCTTCTCCGCCGCCGCGCGGAAACCGCCCAGCGTGGCAACCCAGAAGAAGGTCTCGATGTTGCGCAGGTCGATCACGGTGCGGCTCCGGATGGGGCGGGCCGCCCGGCAGCCGGGCGGCCGATCTACTATCGAGGACCGGCCATTCTAGTCGAGGCGGTCTTCTCCCGGCTGCCCGGCTGGCCGGCCATCCGGCCCCCCCGTGGAGGCGCGCCCGGTCACCCGCAAGGCGCGTTCGGCGGGGATCCCGGCGCAACGCCGCCCGCCGCCCGCATCGCGCGGCTCACGGCGGATTCGATCCACTCCCGGCCTTGCGCGCCGGCCACCAGGCAGCCGGCGCGCAGCTCCACCACCGAATCGGCATGCCGGCACCACGCCGCCCTCCACGGCGCCAGCCTCGCCACCCGCAGCACACGGCCACGACAATCCAGGAACGCCACGTCGACCGGATACCGCATGCCGCAGGTATGCACGGCGCGGCAACGCAGGATCCAGAGGCCAGAGCCGCAGGGCGGCGCGGGATGCCCGAGCAGGCCGCGCAGGCGTTGCCAGGCATTGCCGGCGATCCGCAATTCGAGCGGTGGCGCAACGAGGCTCATAGGCCGAACGCCATCAGGCGGACGGCGATGGGAAAGCCTATGACCAGGAAGGTGCAGGGAAAGATGCAGACCACGAGAGGCAGCAGCATCTTGACCGGGGCCTCCATGGCCTGGCGCTCGGCGCGCAGGAAGCGCTCGTTGCGGTATTGCTCGGACTGCGCCCGCAGGATCGGCCCCAGGCTCATGCCCAGGACATCGGCCTGGATCAGGGCGGCGACGAGCATGCGCACCGGGGGCAGGCCGGTACGGTCCGCCAGCGCGCGCAGGGCCTGCTGTCGCGACCTGCCCGCACGCATGTCGGACAACACATCCTGCAGGGCGTCGCGCAGGGGACCCGCCGGCCCCCGCTCCACGGCCTGTTGCAGCGCGCCCTGCAATGTCAGCCCTGCCTCCACGCACAGGGTCGTCAGGTCCAGCAGGAACGGCAGTTGGCGGACCATGCGCCGCGATCGCTCGCGGATGCGGCTTGCGAGCCAGAGCCGCGGCGCCATGGCGGCACACAGTGCCGCAACCGCCGCGATGCAGGCCGCCACGGCCGCGGACGAGCCCGCGCCCAGGACCATGGCCCCGGCGGCGGCCGCGCCCGCGCCCGCGGCCAGCGCCTGGATGCCCACCAGGTGTTCCGGCCCGAACCGACGCCCGTACCCTGCCCGTTCGATGCCGTGCCCGAGTTTGCGGCGCTGCTGCCAGGTCAGCCACGGGCGGCACGCCGCGGCGGCGGCCGCGATCCACGGCCAGGCCAGTCGTGCCGCCCAGGGCCAGTCCGCCCCTGCGGCATCGGCCCTGGCCAGCATCGGCGCCATCAGCCACCGGGTCCAGCATGCCGCCGCCACGCCGGCGCCGGCCACGGCAATCCATAACCAGGGCATGGCTAGACCTCGATATCCACGATGCGCCGGATCAGGATCATTCCCAGCACCTCCAGCGTTCCTACCAGGGCAAGCACGCACCAGCCGGCCGGAGTGTGCCAGAGGACCGCCATGGTCTGAGGCTCCAGTCGATCCAGCCCGAACAGAAGCAAGGGCGGCAACGCGCCCATGACCCAGGCCTGCATGCGCCCCTGGGCGGTCAAGGCGCCGATGCGGCCCTGCAGATGCAGCGTCGCGCGCAAGGTCGCGGCAATCCGCTCCAGGGTTTCGGACAGATTGCCACCGGTCAGGCTGGCCACCCGCAGCGCGGCCACCACCAGCGCGGTGGCGTCCGACGGCACACGGCCATGGAGATTCACCAGCGCCTGCTCGAGCGGGACCCCGATGCGCTGCTCGCGCAGCATCAGGCCGAATTCCTGGGACAGCGGAGGCTCCGCCTGCTCGACGAGCGACCGGAGCACCACCGGCACGCTGGCTCCCGCCTTCAGGCCGGAAGCCAATGTCAGCAGCATGTCGGGCAACTGCGCGTCGAAACGGGCCAGGCGCGCGCGCCGCAGCCTGGCGGTCCAGAAACGAGGCAGGCGCAGGGCGGCCAGCGCCGAGGCGGCGGCCAGGGCCGGGTGGGCGGACCACGCATAGACCGCCAGCGCCGTCGAGACACACAGCAGGACATTGAGCGCCCATAATCGCCCGGGATCGATGAACAGGAACAATTCGCCCAGGCGCATGCTGGCCTCGCTGGTGAATGCCTGCCGATAGCGGACCAGCGTGCGGGCCACCCAGCCATGCATGGCCCACACCAGCAGCGCGACGCACACCGCCGCGAGGCACGCGGCCAGCGCGGTCACGGCCTTTGCTCCGGCGGCCGCGCCGGGCCGGGCTCGGGCCGGCCCGCCAGCAGGCCTATGCCGCCCTGCGTATCGCCATCCCTGGAAAACAGGCCCGCATCCTGGATCACCCCCGTTTCGAGCCAGGCATCGAAAAAGGAAGGCAGCAAACCGCACGCGCCGAAGGCATTGCGCGTCCGGTCGTGGCGGAACAGTTCCTGGATCTGGATCCGCCCGCTGTCCAGGCCGGCCACTTCCACGATGGAACTGATCAGCCGCCGTCCGTCGGGCCGGCGCACTTGCTGGACGATCACATCGATGCTCGACGCGATCTGTTCCCGGATCGCCGACAGCGGCAGGTCCATGCCGGCCATGAGTATCATGGTTTCCAGGCGGGACAGGGCATCGCGCGGACTGTTGGCATGCAAGGTGGTCAGGGAGCCCTCGTGGCCGGTATTCATGGCGGACAGCATGTCCAGGGCCTCTGCGCCCCGGCACTCGCCCACGACGATGCGATCGGGGCGCATGCGCAAGGCATTGCGCACGAGGTCCCGGATGGTGATCTGCCCCCTGCCCTCCAGATTGGGCGGACGGGCCTCCAGGCTGACCCGGTGCGCGTGCTGCAGGCGCAGCTCGGCGGCATCTTCGATCGTCACGATCCGCTCTTGCGGACCGACGCAATTCGACAGGATATTGAGCAAGGTCGTCTTGCCGGAACCCGTGCCGCCCGAGACGATGACGTTCTTGCGCTCGCGCACGCATAGTCTCAGGAAGCCCGCCATTCTGGCATCGAGCGAACCGCTTGCCACCAGATCGTCCATGCCCGGGCGCCGGCCCGGGAACTTCCGTATCGTCAGGCTGGCGCCGCGCAAGGCGACCGGCGCGATCACCGCGTTGACGCGCGAGCCGTCGTGCAGCCGCGCGTCGACCATGGGAGAGCTTTCGTCGATGCGGCGGCCGATCGGCGCGACGATGCGTTCGATCACGCCCAGCACGGCCTGCTCGCTGCTGAAACCGTCCGGCAGGAGCCGGAGCCGCCCACCCTGTTCGACATAGATCTCGTCGTACCGGTTGACCATGATCTCCGTGATGCCGGAATCCTGGAGCAATGGTTCGAGCGGCCCGAGGCCGACCGCCTCGTCGATGACCGCCTTGAGCACGGCCGCCCGCTCGTGCGCATCGGCCGGCCCATCCTGCGCTTCCAGTATGGGCGCCAACAGGCGCGCGGCTTCGTTGCGCAGCATCGCGTCGTTCATGCTGGCGACATCCCGGCGCCGGAGATCGAGCGCCTGCAGGAGATCGGCGTGCAGCTGGCGTCTCAAGTCTCTCCAGCCCGGGTCGGGAGCGGGCTCGGCAACCGGGACAGGCATCGCGGCGGATCGCGGGGATGGCGATGGCGGCGTGCCGGAACGCGGATCGTCTCCGGAATCCTCGCTTGCCGCGACCGTTGGCAATGAAGAGGGCATCCCGCCGGCAGGTCCCCCGCCAATGAGTCCCACTTGCGGCGAGCCGGCTTCGCCGTCCGGACCCGCCCCGGGCAGCAAGTCCGCGGCCGGCGGCGCGGACCGCGGCGCCAGGTCGCGCACCTGGATCAGGCAAGGTCCGATCACGATCTCGTCGCGCGGCTCGACCGGACCGTACTGAACCACGCGCTTGCCGTTGACCCGGGTCCCCGCGATGGAGCCCAGATCCTCGAGCAGCAGGCCGCCCGGCGCGCGGACCAGGCGGGCATGCTCGCGCGCCACGCGCCACGTCCGCAGATGCACCGCACAGGAGATGTCGCGGCCGATGGTCAGGGGCGCATCGGTCCGGACCACGCGCCGGCGTCCGTCTTCGTGCAACAGGGCGATCTCGAGCATGTCAGTCCTTGAAGTCCAGGATGTTCCCCCGGCCCGCGGCGGCAGGCGGCTCCCCCCACTGCGAACCGGGACCGTCGTATGGGTTCCACCCCGCCGCCGACGCCTCCGGTCCGTCGACCGGGACATTCAGGCGCTCGCCGTCGGGAAACGCTTCCTTGACCAGCGCCTTGCCGCGGCGTACGCGCTCGGCCAGGGCCGGGTGATCCTGGCTGACGATGACCGGCGTCACGAAGATCGCCAGTTCGGTTTCGTTGCGCCGGAAGCGTTCCGAACCGAACAATGCGCCGACGATAGGCAGGTCTCCCAGGCCGGGGATCTTGTCGACATCGCTTGACTGCTCGCGCGACAGGAATCCCGCCAATACCAGGGTCTGTCCGGAGCGTACGTTGAATTCCGTGGAGGCCTTGCGCGTCTTCAGGGCGGGCCCGCTGGGCGCGTCCACCGACGCATCGATGGAACTGACCTCGACTTCGATGCGGGAACGTACTGTGCCGTTGCGTTCGACCCGCGGCGTGATGGAGAGCGACACGCCATAGGGCTTGAACACGGTCGACGAATTGCCGTCGGCATTGACCGTGGAGTACGGGACTTCTCCGCCGGCCAGGAACTCGGCGGTGGCCCCGCTGCGCGCCAGCAATTGCGGCTGGGCCAGGACGACGGCGTCCCCGGCCTGCGCCAGGGCCTGGACGCGCGCCGACAGGAGCGCGTTGACCCCGAAGTATCCGGCCGCCTTGGACGCGGAAAATGCCGCGCCCACCGGCGAGTCGATGGGACGCTCGCCCAGCGCCGAGGACGCGGCGTCCCATGCCGCGCCGACCCCCAGGCCGCCTTGCGAGGCAGGATCCCAGCGCACGCCCAGTTCGCGCAGCGTCGAGCGCGGCACCTCGACGATCTGCGCGTCGAGCAGCACCATGCGGTCCCAGCCCACGCGGCTCGTGAAATCGACGATCTCGGGATAGCGCGCGGCCAGGGCCGCGATCCGCGACTGGTCGGAATCGGACAGATCCTCGCCTTCGATGACGATTTTTTCCCCCACCCGGCGGCTGTGCGCGTGCGGAACGCGCGCGAGCAAGGCCGCCAGCTCGCGTTCGATGCGCTTCATGCCGCCGGGAGACACCTCGACCGTGTAGGCATGCCTCTTGCCGTCTCGGCTCCAGAGATGCAGGGAGGTCGTGCCGGCGTTGCGGGCGAAGACGATCACCTCTTTTTCGTCGGCCGGCGCAGCCTTGACGACATGACCGTCGCCAATGGCCACCCGCGCCACGCCGGGAAGCTCCAGGACGCGGGTCTCCCCCACCTCCATCGACAGCTCCGCGGGAAGCGTGCCGGCCGTCGCGGCGGCGGCGCCGGCCGTCGCCCACAGCACCAGGCTCGCCGCCCGGAACCGCGGGTTCACGATGCGCCTCCAGAGGGAATGGGCCGGGAGCCTCCCGGTGCGTCCCAAGCGTCGGCGCCGTCGGCCATGATGCCGGCGGCGGGAGCCTCGAATACGGCTGGCGGGGAAACCTCGTCGGTATCCACCCCCAGATCGGGGATGCCGCCCAAGGGGCGGTCGCCATAGATCACGGGCACGGCCAGCCGGCGTTGGCGCGGACGCTCGACTCCCAGCATGCCGGCCAGTCCGCCCCGCACCGCGGCCACCGCGGGCAGATCGTCTCCCGGCGGACGCAGCAGGGCCGTCAGGGCCCCGGCCTGCCTCGCCGCCACGAGCCTGACGGCGTCCGCGGGCGAGGTTTCCAGCGTGACGGTGGAATATGTCCGCGGCCCGCCGTCGGCCTCCTGCCCCGGAGCCGTCTGCGGTCCGGTGGCCAACACCCGGACGGCCTGCAGCAAAGGCATGGTCATCCGCTTGCGGCGGTCCATGAAAGATACGTAGAGATCAATCCGGTCTCCCGGTTCGAGCAGGCCCGACTGCGAATTGATTTCGTCGACCGGGATCGTGACCGCCCGTCGCCCGTTATCGAGCCGCGCCGACAAAGCGGGCGGCGCTGCCTCCGACAGATGCGCGGGGGTGACCGGATCTCCGCCATGCACAGGCCGCTCCAGCACGGAGCCGTCCAGGTCAGGCAACCGTTCCGGACCGACGGTGTCGGCCGCCGCCCATTGCCTGGGAATCGCGCGCACCGCGAGCAGCGACGCGTCGATACGGGTGCCGGCGGCGAGATCGCGGGCGGCCACCACGCGCGGGACCGTGGGCACCCGCGCATCCGCTTCCAGTTGTTCGATCCGCCCCTGGACATACTGGCGGACCGACCATGCGGCGCACAGCCCCGCCGCGAGCGCCGCCGCCAGGACGTAGACATTGCGATCGGGTATGGGAAGGGACATGCGGGGTCGCATAGCGTCGTCAATCCGGAGTCATTGCCCGAACGGGCGCGCCGACGGCGCCGCGGGGGAGAGCCGGCGGATCGTCAGGCCGCTGCCGCGATCCAAAGGCGCCAGGTGAATGAACAATTGCTCCCTTGCCCGTACCCACCGCCCGGTGCCTCCCTTTCCTGCAAGACCGGCGTGGGCTCGCCAGCCGGTGCGCCGCAAGCCCTGTTCGATAGCCGGGACCAGGCGATCCGGAGGCAAGGGGTGCGCCAGGACCTGTTGGACGACATCGCGGCCGGCCTCTATCCCGTGGACGTCGAGCAGCAGGCGCTCGCCCGGCGGCATCCAGGAGAACCGGCGCGGCGGCAGCGGGCCGGGATGCTCGCGCATCGCCGACAGGGTGCCGCGCGTGCGGCCCGCGCCTTCTCCGCTCAGGCGCGCCACCCAATGCCACCCGCCGGACCGCCAGGACACGAGCATGGCGCCCGGCCGCACCAACAGATCAGGATAAGGGGGCAGGCCCGCGGCCAACACGCGAAGCACCGCATCCACCGGGCCCGGGGCGTCGAATAGCCGGATGGCGGTCGGGATGCCGTCGACCAGAAAGCCGCTGCCCAGCCCCAGGTGCCGGCTTCCCGGCGGCAGCGGCAATTCGTCGAGCCGGGCGACGACCCGGTCCAGGCCAAGGACGTCCGGCCCACCCGCGGTAACCGCTCCATGCGCCACGGACATTGCGCAGGCCAGCGCCAGAACGGCGGCATGCCGGGCCCGATCGGTCGGCCATGGAGGGAAGCGCGAATGCAAATACATGGGGGAATCCAGGCCATGAATCAAGGGTGACCCCAACCGCGAGGCGCCGATTCCAGGTAGCGATCCGGCACCAGGCCGGCCCACGGGTCCAGCCAGTCGAAATCGGGAGCCGGACGTTCCCACGCGGCATCGACGCCTTCCATGCTCGCGCCGAGGCTCCGTCCCAGATCGGTGGACCGTCGGGCCGGCTGCCCCCATGCGGTGGCCGAGCGGCCGACGCGACGCTGGGCGGCATGATCGTCGGAACTGTGGCCGTCATCGGCCAGGATCGCGGTCTGGCGTTCGAACCGGGGCGAACCTGCGGGGACATCTCCGGGAACGGCGCCCGGTAGCGCCACCGAGGCCCAGGCGGGAGAGCGTATGGCGGCGACCAGGCGGACGATGCCCTGGTCCTGCAAGGACCATTCGCCCCGCAAGCGGCCGGCATACGCGTCCCGCGCTCCGGGCTGGGCCGGATCCGGCAGGCGCCGGGACCGCTCCTGCCGCCGGTCGATGTCGCGGTCCTTCGGCAGCGGCGCCCCTCGAGTCGCCAGGAATGCCGCATGGCGGCTTGCCTGGCTGGCGCGCAGCGCGGATTCCTGCCAGGCGCCCACCCTGGCCACGGCGCCATATACCAGCAGCAGCACCGATAACGCGACCAGGGCCTCGATCAGGGCTTGTCCGTGCACCGCAGCCCGGCAGCGGGATCGCGCATGGACCGGCTCAATCATGCAGGGCTCCCGCAGCACGCTGCTCCGTGGCGCTGACCGCCGACAGACGCGCCTGCCAATATGGATGGAAAAGACTGGCAAGCTCCCGACGACCGTCCGCACGAGAATGCGGACGAGCGAAATAGGTTTCGGCGGCGCTGGCGACATGCACGTACTCGTTCGGCTGCAACGCGCGAAACGCAAATCGCTCGCCGGCCACCCTCACCGCGCCGGCCGCGTCGGAAGTCTTCAGGGCCGGCGCCGGCATCCGTGCCGCGATGGCCAGGCGCAACGACGCCTCGCCCTTAAGTACGGCATGCGGCGGAAAGCCCCGTCCCCGCCATTCATGCCGGTCGACCCCGGCGTGCGCATCCGCCAGGAAGTTCGCGGTCCCGGATTGGATATTCCAGTCGGTATGCTCCCTGACCCAGCGCCAGAAATCCTGATCCGAAAAATCGTCGGGAGGCTGGATGCCTCCGGGATCGGCGGACGAGGCATCCACTGCCGCGTCGGTATCGCCCCACCCCATGGGATATTCGCGGTAGTAGCAGCCTATCCAGCGATTGGAACGCAAGGCATGGAACGACAGCGTATCGTGCGCATGCCAGCGCCCGTCGGCGCCCATGGACGTGGCGCCCCGCCGGCGCAACTCATGCCTTTTCTGCGGACACCGATAGCTGACCGGCCAGGGGTTGCGCGCGGTGGCGTCACGCGGCGCCAGGAAACCGTAGCGCGCCACCGCCTGCGTCGACAGGGACTGCAGATCGCCCTGCGAACCGGGCACCCACTCCAGCCGGCCGGGCAGGCCATCGCTCAGCAGGTCGAGGCGGGGAACGATGCCGGCGTCGCCCGTTGCGCGATAGTTCTCCGCCAGGACTTCGCGCATGGCCTGGTCCCGCGCCGCGGGCAAGGTGTTCATGACGGCTTGCGAGCTGGCCGCCAGGATGCGATGCACGGTGCGATCGTGTCCGTCGTAGGCCTGCTCCAGGTCGCCGGCCAGCCCTCCCAGCGCGCTTGCGCGGCTGGCGGAGGCATAGGCGTCGCCATATCGCGGTCCGAACAGCATGGCGATCAACGATGCCGGAGGATTGTTCCGCCCGGCCTGCCCGGCCTGCGTCGCGCCGAACTGCGCCCAGGCGGACAAGGTGACCAGATGCGCCATGGCCACCTGGTGGGCGATCTGCGCCCGGTTGATGTAGGCCTGCATGTTCAACGCACGGGCCTGGATCAAGGCACCGCTGTATGCCGCCGCGTCCGCCGCGTGCGTCAGCCGCGCGCGCGATGCCACGATCTGTCCTCCGTTGTACAGATAGATCCACGACACGGCGGCGGCCGAAATCAGCATCAGCGCAAGAGGCAGGGCTTGCCCGTGCTGTCGGACGAAGCGGATCGCCATCATTGCCCGCCGGCGGTGGCGTTGCCGGTATATGACTTGAGCGTGCGCACGCCGGTCTGGCCCGCCGCGGATTGTGCCGCGGCCTGGGCGGCCTGCGATTGCTCGCTGCCGTCTTCGCCCGCCAGCTCGCGCGCCATGGCGGCGGTCTGCGAGCGCACGACCTGGCCGAATAGCTGGTAGACGGCAATGGCGGCCACCGCGATCAACGCGACGACAATGATGTACTCGGTCATGCCCTGGCCGAGCTGGCGTTTGCGATTGCGCATGCGGGACTCCGTAAGTGCGGAGTCGGCAGTGTGCGCGGCGGGCCCGGCGCCGGCAATGCGGGCTTTCCGACCGTGATGGAAACGACGCGTGCCGTTCGTTCCAACACCTGCTCAATCCGACAACGGCATCGCCATGCTGCGATAGCCCGGATTCCACCCGGGACATCTCAGGTCACGGAAATATCGATATCGAACAACGTACCAAGGCCCTCGGTATCGTCTTCGTCCCTATCAGTCGGGTCGTAGCATGCGACGTTGGAACGCATCCAGCATGCTGCAATATCCGGCCATCACCAACTGCAGGCCGGCCGTCGCGCACACCAGCAGTTCATGCAACGCGCACTCGAGCGCCTTCATCGATGCCTGACGTCGCCTCGCCCGGGAACAAGATCTTCGGCCAACTGGACAGCACCCGAGGGAGCACGATGCGCTTACTGCTCGCTCACCGACAAAAATGCCGGCCTAGTCGTCCTGCTCCCCCGGCGAGCCCGCCAGGCACCCTCGGCCAACGGCCTAGGCCGGATCCGGCGAACCGGCGTACAAAGCCGTCGCGGTCGACGTCACCAGGACCTGGTAGCGTTCGAACTGGGTCAGGATGTCGTTGATGACCTGCTCCGTGGAAAGACCCAGGATGTCATAGCCCCGGCTGCCGTCGGAAAAGACGGTGCGTACCTGCCATTCGTGGGGATGGGTCTGTTCGTTGCGGGTGGCCGCGGCGGTGAACGTAGCCACCTTTCTGGCCTGGGGCCGCACGCCGTAGACGAAGTTGCGCCGGCCTTCGGCGAACACCGTCAGCGTCACCGCACCGTCCTCGCCGTCGCCGACTTCGATCGACAGCCCTCTCTGCCGCAGCTCCTGGCCCACCTCGGCCAGCGCCGGGCGCGCGACGTTTTCCACGAAGCGCAGCGCATCCGCCTTGCGCGGCGTGTGTAGGATGGCGGCCAGCCGGCGGCGCCACGGCATTTCTGAACCGGGGGCGGGGGTGGCCTCGGGCCGGGCGCGCAGCCGCCTGGACATGTCCGCCTTCATGCCTCGCATCAGTCCCAGCACCAGCAGCACCATGATGACCGCGAACGGCAAGGCGCTGGCCAGGGTGACGGTCTGTAGCGCCGTCAGGCCGCCAGCCAGCAGCAGCAATGCCGCGGCGGTACCTTCCAGCGCGCACCAATAAATGCGCTGCCATACCGGCGCGTCTTCCACGCCCCCCGCGGCCAGGGTATCGATCACCAGCGAGCCCGAATCGGCCGATGTCACGAAAAAAACCGCCACCAGCACCACGGCCAGCGCCGACGTGAGGCCCGGCCAGGGCAGGTACTTGAAGAATTCGAACAGGGCCACCGACGCGTCGCGCGCCGCTTCCTGCGACAGATGGCCCGCCGCCACGCCCATGTCCAGGAAAATCGCCGTATTGCCGAACACCGTCATCCACAGGAACGTCAGCACCACAGGCACCAGCAGCACGCCCAACGCGAATTCGCGCACCGTGCGACCGCGCGAAATGCGCGCGATGAACATGCCCACGAACGGCGACCAGGCGATCCACCACGCCCAGTAGAACAGCGTCCAGGCCTTCATCCAGTCCTGCTTGCGAAACGCCTGGGTGGTAAACGAGCGCGCAAAGAAATCATCGAGATATGCGCCGATGTTCTGTACGAACGCATTCATCAGGAATCCGGTCGGCCCGACGGCCAGGACGAACAGCATCAGGATGATGGCCAGCGCCAGGTTGAATTCGGACAGGCGGCGGATACCGACGTCCAGGCCGCTGACCACCGACAGCGTGGCCAAGGCCGTGACTGTCGCGATCAGGATCAACTGCAGCCAGGTGGCCTGCGGCCACCCCAGCAAGTGGCTCAGGCCGGCGTTGATCTGCAGTACGCCCAGCCCCATGGAGGTGGCGATGCCGAACAACGTGCCGCATACGGCGAAGATGTCGACGGCATCCCCGATCCAGCCGTCGATGCGCTTGCCGATCAGCGGGTAAAGGCCGGAACGCACCGTCAGGGGAAGGTTGTAGCGGAAGCAGAAATACGCCAGCGACAGGCCCACCACCGCATATACCGACCAGGCATGCAGGCCCCAGTGAAAGAAGGTAATGATCTGCGCCTCACGCGCCGCCGCCACGGTACCGGGCTCGGCCGTATTGGGCGCAGTGAAATGCTGCAGCGGCTCGGCCACGGCAAAGAACATCAGGCCGATGCCCATGCCGGCGGCGAACAGCATGGCGATCCATGTCACATAAGGATAATCGGGCTCGGAATCGTCCGGGCCGAGCTTCAGGTCGCCGTAGCGGCTGAGCGCCAGGTACGCGATGGCGAAGAAAAACAGGGCCACGACCAGGATGTAGAACCACCCGAAGCTCTCGATGATGTACGTCTGCAGTCTGCTGAAGATTTCCCCGGCGTCGTCCGGGAAGACTACGCCGATCAGCAGAAAGAGCACCACGATGATCGTGGAACCCCAGAACACGCGCGGATGGATCGTGCTTCTGAACGGTAACGGCATGCTTGCTTTCTCCCATGATTGCAGCGCGCCATGCGCGCGCGACCGCCTCCCTTGCGGTTTCGTTTGCCCACACTTTAACAGCGCCACGGGGTCCGAAGGAAACCCCGACCCGGTGACGTCGCCCCGGCGAGCGAATACCGGCGCCCGCTCCAGGGGCCTCGCCACGCCCGGGTCGACGCGCTGCCTGCCCGGCTGCACGACCGGCTCGCGCCCGGCTTCAGCGCCGGCTGGCGCGCCTCGCCACCGTCATGGAGCCAGTCCATCGGCGGATGCGTCGATGGGTCGCCGGCAACGGACGCTCTCCGGGCATGATCGGGCGATGCGCCCGGTCCCCTAGCGCTCGCTCCACTTCCAGCCGCCAGCGCCGTCGAGCCGCAGCACATGGCTGTGGAATGCATCCAGCGTGCCGCGATGTCCGATGCTCACCAGCATGCAGTCCGGCAGCCGCGCGAGCAGCAACTCGTACAACGCGCGCTCGAGCGCCTCGTCGGTGGCCGACGTCGCCTCGTCCAGGAACACGATCCTCGGCCGGTTGAACAGCACGCGGGCGAACGCGATGCGCTGCTGCTCGCCGATCGAGAGAATGCGCGCCCAGTCGTCCTGTTCGTCCAGCCGCCTGGCCAGGTGGCCGAGGCCAACGGCCTCCAGCACGGTCTGCAACCGTATGTCGTCCTGCGGACCGCAGCGCCCGGGATACGCGACAGCGGGGCGCAGGCTTCCCAGCGGAAGATAAGGCCGCTGCGACAGGAACAAGGCTTGCTCGCCTTCGGGCCGGCGCACCTCGCCTCGCGCGTACGGCCACAGGCCGGCCATGGCGCGCAGCAGCGTAGTCTTGCCGCTGCCCGAAGGCCCCTTGACCAGCAGGGCCTGGCCCGGCCGCAGGCGCAGGTTCAGATCGCGCAACAGTACCTGGCCATCGGGCCGGGCAACCTCGAGTCCGGACACGTCCAGACCGCGGGCGTCGGGCCGTGTCCGGATCGCCGGCAAGGCCCGCGCCGCCGCGTTGGCGTCCTGGAAGCCGTCGAGCCGCTCCAGCGTCGCGCGATACTGCGCGAACGAATCGTAGGAGGTACGGAAGAACGACAGCGAATCCTGTACCTGGCCGAAGGCTTGCGACGTTTGCATGACATCGCCCAGCTTGATCGTTTTCGCGAAGAAGCGCGGAGCCTGTACCAGGAAGGGAAAGACTACGGCGATCTGGCTGACCGCAAGGTTGAAGCCGTCGAATTTCAGGCCCCGGTAGACCAGGGCCCACAGATTGGAAATATAGGCGGCGAAGCGCATGTCCAGGGTCGCGCGCTCGATGCCCTCGCCCCGGTAGAGCGCGACATTCTCGGCGTTTTCGCGCAACCGCACCAGCGCATAGCGGAAATTGGCGGTCAGCCTTTCGGCCAGGAAGCTGAGCCGGATCAGGGGCCGGCCGATGCGAAAAGCCAGCGCCGTCGCCACGAGCACGTAGAGATACACCATGAACACCATGGCGTGCGGCACATGCACGCCGGCCATATCCAGGGGGCCGGACAGGTTCCACAGGATCGTGCTGAACTCGACCAGCGATACCACTGCGCTCAGCGCGCCGATCGCCAGGGTGCGCGAGCCGAGCACGAATGTGCCGATGTCGAGTTCGATGCGCTGGTCGGGGTTGTCGACGGCGGGTTCGGCGAACTGTGCGCGGTAATACGCCTGCCCCTGCAGCCAGTCGCCGGTCAGGTGTTCGTTGAGCCAGGTGCGCCAACGGATATCGAACGCCTGCCCCGCGTAACTGTGAACCAGCGTGCGCGCCACGTGCAGCAGGGCCAGCACCCCGAATATTCCCAGGTACCGCAGGAAGGCCGATTGGTCTAACGCCTGCAGCGCGCTATAAAAGCCGTTGTACCAGAACGAGAACAGCACGGTCAGGCGCACGTCCGACAGTGCCAGCAGCAGGATCAGGGACAGGGTCAGCAGAGGTCCCCAGCCGCGCCGAGGAGTCAGATAGGGCCAGGCCAGGCGCCGGCACTGCCGTCCCCAGCGTGTGAGGCGGCCGAGAATGCAGGCGGCCGCCGTGGAAACGGCGGCCGTCACGAGAAACGTGCGCGCCAGCCATAACAGGCTGGCGCCGAGTTGCGCATGCCAGTCCAAAGCCTCGACCCAGGGAAACCGCCGGATTATCGTTCGAGCTTCAGGGTTAGACGGCTGGCCGCGCGGGAGTTCCCGAACCCATGGCCGCGACCGGCCGCGCTTGGAACGCGGTTATTTCTCGGCCGCGGTAGTGATGGCGTTGCCGGCGCGCTGGATGTCCTTGCCGGCTCCCGCCATCGTATTGCAACCCGTGAGTACCAGCGCGAACACCACCAGCGTGGCGAACAGCAGATCCGAACGCATGTTTTTTCCTTGTACGAATTCCGGTCGGAAGGGGAAGATCAGGCCAGCTTGACCCGCAGCTCGCCCAGGCCGTCGACGCCGCCGACCATCAGGTCGTTGCGCTCGACCGCCGCGACCCCTTCGGGCGTGCCCGTGAAGATCAGGTCGCCGGGCTGCAGCTCGAACAGGCCGGACAGGTAGGCGATGGTGTCCGGGATATTCCAGATCATCTGCGAGATGTCGCTTTCCTGGCGGCGCTTGCCGTTGACGTCCAGCCAGATCCGGCCCTGCTCCAGGGTACCGGTCTTGCTGCGCGGATGGATGGGGCCGATGGGGCCGGAGAAATCGAAGGCCTTGCCGGTCTCCCAGGGACGGCCCTGTTTCTTGGCTTCGCCCTGCAGGTCGCGGCGCGTCATGTCCAGGCCCAGCGCATAGCCCCACACGCATTCGGTGGCGCGCTCGGCGGGGATGTCGCGGCCGCCCTTGCCCAGCGCCACGACGAGTTCCATTTCGTGGTGCAGGTTGGACGTGCGCGGCGGGTACGGCATGGCGCCGGTCTGGCCGTCGGCCACCGGCATCAGCGCGTTGGCCGGCTTGCAGAAGAAGAAGGGATCCTCGCGGCCGGTAAAACCCATTTCCTTGGCATGCTCGGCGTAGTTGCGTCCCACGCAATACACGCGGCGCACGGGAAACTGGCCTTTGCCGTCCGCGACGGGAATCGCCACGACAGCGGGCGGAGTCACCACATAGTCAACCATGGTTCAGTGTTCCTGATGAGTAGGAATCCTTGGCGCGGCCCGCCGGCGCATGCGGCCGCCGGGGAGCCTGGCGTCGGAAACGAGGAGGAGATGCCCGAGACGTCTTATTTGGCCTTCTTGGCGTGCCGTTCGGCGCTTTTGAGGACCTCGGCCCGCGCCGCGTCCGGTCCTTCCCAGCCCTTGACCTTGACCCACTTGCCCTTTTCCAGATCCTTGTAGTGCTCGAAGAAATGCTGGATGCGGGCCAACTCCTGAGCCGGCAGGTCTTCCGGCGTCTGGATATCCTTGTAGACGGGATAGAGCTTGTCGACGGGCACCGCCAGCAGCTTGGCGTCGCCGCCGGCCTCGTCGTCCATTTGCAGCATGCCCAGCGGACGACAGCGGATCACCGCGCCCGTCACGACCGGGAACGGCGTGATCACCAGCACGTCGGCCGGGTCGCCGTCTTCCGAGAGAGTCTGTGGAATGTAGCCGTAGTTGCACGGATAGTGCATGGCCGTCAGCATGAACCGGTCCACGAAGATCGCGCCGGTGTCCTTGTCGACCTCGTACTTGACGGGATCGGCATTCATCGGGATTTCGATGACGACATTGAATTCGTCGGGCAGATTCTTGCCGGCGGCGACGCGATCGAGACTCATGTTTCAACCTTATGTAGATTATGGAAGGAGACTGTCAGGGCGTATCCTCGCGCTTGCGCGCGGGATCGGATTCGGATTCGGGATCGGGATCGGGATCAGGACCGGGCTCCTGCCCGGAGCGCGGCGCCGCCGGTACGGGCTCGTGCGTGCCCACGGGAATGGGCGCGCTGTCGAAGAAATCCTGGATATCGGCCTCGTGGCCACCATCCGCCAGCGGCGCGGTCTGCCGCGGATCGTGCTCGCGCGCATAGGGATCGAGCACATAGTCGGCCGCCGCTTCCTGCGGCGCGGCGGTCGGCAGGCCGGTATCGGCCAGGTATTCCAGGCCCTCGGCATGCAACAGTTCCGGATCGGCGCCGGTGTCGGCCGGCGGCAGCGCCGCATCGGCGGCGAGCACGGGCAGCGCCATGCCGGCGGCCGTGGCCAGCCGCCAGTGGCGCGCCGCATCGGCGGGCCGGTCGACGCGGTCGTAGAGGCTGCCCAGCAAGGCGTGCGCCCGGGCGTCGTTGCGGCGGCTCAGGCTCCGCAGCAGATAGCGCTCGGCCTGCCCCCACAACTGGCCGGTGAGGCACAGGACGCCCAGCGTGGACAACAGGTCCGGACTGCCCGGCTGGATCTGCAGCCAGGCCTCGGCTTTTTCCAGGCGGCGGGGCACCTGCCCGGCGTCGCAACGCGCATAGGCGGCCAGCAGCCGCGGATCGTTGCGCAACGCGATGGCCGCTTCCAGCACGCGGGCGGCTTCGTCGGACTGGCCGGACGATTCGAACGCCGCGGCGCCGGCCAAGGCGATCTCCGGCTGCATGCGCTCTTCCGGCTTCAGGTCCTTCCAGATGGCGCGCCACGTGTCGTTGGCCATGGCCGCGCGCAACCGGGCCGCGGCGGAAGATTCGATCAGGGCGCCGGCATCGGAAGCGGAGATGGCGCCGCGACGCAGCAGGCTGCGGGCCAGCGCGAAAGTCTGGTCGTGATGGCCCAGCGCGCGATGGGCGCGCAACAGCAGGCGCTGGGTATGCAGGTGCCGGACGCCGCCCTCTTTCTGCAGCGGCTCGAGCCGCGCCAGGGCGTCTTGCGGACGGCCTTCGTCGAGCAGCAGGTCGGCCGCGACCGTGGCGACGGCCTCTTGCAGTCCGGCATCGCCCGCCGCCTTGTCGACGGCGCTTTCCAGGTAGCGATCGCGACGCCCGAATTCGCCCAGCCCATGCGCCGAACGCGCGGCCGACAGCGCGGCCAGGACCTGCCTTGGCTGGTCGCGTGTCTGGTCCAGCAGCTTGGCCAGGTCTTTTTCGGCGACGGCGTAGCGGCCTTCGAGCACGCTGATCCAGCCGCGCTCGAGCAGTTCGTGGTCGCGCGCCTGGGCGCGCCGGCCGCGCCAGTCGCGCACGCGGGCGGGAATGCCCAGCAGCCACACCAGCGCGCGCAGGCCCAGGTACAGCACGACGAACAGACCGACCAGCAGGCAGACCGCCAGGGTCAGCGACAGTTCGATGCGCCAGGGCGGGACGAGCACCAGCACATTGCCCGCATGCTCGCGCAGCAGCAGGGCCAGCACCACGGCCACGACGGCCAGCAGCAAAGTCCAGAACCAGGTACGCATGCTTTATTCCCCGCGCCCGGGCGGATTCTCGCCCGCGCTGCGCAAGGCGGCCAGGGCGCTGAGGCTGTCGGAGACATCGGGCAACGGGACGGCGATGGACGTGCCCGCCAGGTTGCGCGCCAGTTCGACGGCCGCCCGGGTTGCGGGCAGATGCGTGTCGTAGCGGGTGTCCAGCGCGGTGGCGACCGCGCCGAGCTCGGTCTGCCAGATGGAAGGCTGGCGCATGAGGAGCGCCACCTGGGCGGTCAGCAGGCGCTGGCGCAGGTTGGCGCGTAACTGCTCGCCCTGGTCCGGGGACATCAGCAAGGCGCCGGGTTCGGAAACCCGCTGCACGCGGACGAGATCGCTCAGCTCGTAGGCGACGGCGTTGCGCACCCGGCCCGGCCAGGACCCGGCTTCCGCACGCCAGCGCATCCACCAGGAAGCGTCGGACGGCAGGCCGGCGGCGGGATCGGGGGAAGCCGGCGGCGGGTGCCCGGCTTCAGGAGCGGTGGCGACAGTGGGCGCGGCCCCGTCGGGCACCAGCAGCGGCAGGCGTCCGACTTCGGCGACGAGCCGCTCGACCCGAGCGGCCTGCATGGAAATGTCGACCAGCGGCACCGCCCTCAAGCGGTCGAGATCGCCGTTGATGGCCTGCTGCAGCGAAGCGAAGCGCGGCCGGTCGGCGCGCGCCAGCCGCGCCTGGGCGGTCTCCAGCGCGACGATGGCGTTGCTGACGTTGCCCGCCAGGCGCAGTTGCTGGCTGGCCATGGTGAGCAGGCGGTCGATATCGTTGACGAGCACCGAATCGCCGGTGCCGGCATTGAAATTCTGCCAGGCTTGTTCGAGCGCATCGTATTGGCTCTGGGATTCGTCCAGGGCGTCTTCGAGGGCATTCAGGCGGCTGGTCTGGGCCTGGGCCAGGGCCAGCGACTGCCTGGCATCCCCGCGCGCCTGGTCCAGCGCGGCAGTGACCTGGTCCAGCCGCAAGGCCACTTCGCGGCCGGTGCGCTGGAATTGCTGCCTCTGGATCCATAAAGCCGCCACCAGCGCGGCCGCCAGCAGGACGACCACGACCAGCGCCGTGGCCGTCGCCGACAGGCCGCGGCCGGACGCCCCGCCCGCCGGCCGGGAAGACGCTGGGGAAGCGGAGACCGGTGCTGGCGCCGGCTGGCCCGGGACTGCCGGATCTGAGGCGGGGGTCGTATCTGTCATAGCGCGATTGTAGTCGCTGCCGCGCCTGGACGCGGAGGCGTCGCGGGCACGCAACGGCGCGCCGGAAATGCCGTCCCGCCAAAGGCCTTTTCCGGTGCAGGACGGGCGGGCCGCGCCGGCCGTGCCCCTGCCCTAGAAGGACTCGAACGCCTGGACGATCGAAGTCTCCTCCGGCAGGCAGGTTTTTACCATCGACGCCCTGCCCCCCCGGCCAGTCGGCAGGCCGGCGGCCAGGCGTTCGGCCAGCCGGGGATGCGTGACGACGAAACCGCAATCGGCCCACCAGGATTCCAGGTCCATCCGCCGGATGGACTCCCGCACCGCGTCGACGCCCTCGCCGCTGGTCAGCAGCCAGACCGGATGGCAGGCCCCGGCCCGCCACGCGCGCAATTGGCGCTCCTGGTCCGCGGACCAGACGGCCGGCGAGCGCCGATAGGCTTCGTGCCGGCGAACCTGGGCGCCGGCGGCGGCCAGGCGCTCGGCCAGCCAGTCGCGGCCGCGCGTGGCGCGCACCAGCAACACCCGGCGCGGATGCAGCCCCTCGCGCGCCAGTTCGCTCCACAAGGCTTCGGAATCGTGGCGCTCCGCTTCCGGCGGCGGATGGACCAGCCGGGCGTGGGCCGGGAAGCCGGGACAGGCCCGGAGAGCCGCGGCGCTGGCCGGCCCCACGGTCGCGGCGACCGTGTCATGAGGCCAGGACGGCTGCCCGGCCTGCGCCAATTGTTCGAAGTAGCGGCGGGCCGCCGCCCCGCTGACGAAGACCACCAGGTCGTGGTCGGCGGGCAACGGCAGGCTTCCTTCGGCCGCCGGCAGCGGCTCTATCTGCAAGGCGGGCAGGTCCAGCGTCCGCCAACCGCGCTGCCCGAGGCTGCGCGCCAGGTCGGCGTTGCGGCCGGCGGGACGGGTCAGGATGGCGATTCGGGACATGGCCGGCCGGGGCATGGCCGCGCGGCGGCCACGCCCGGCGATCGGACGGTTACGCGAAGTGCGACACGACGACGGTGGCCACGATCCCGATGACGGCCAGTACGAACAGGCCCTGCAGCAGGCTCAGGCCGGATTGACGGCCGTCGGCCGATTTACGCAGACTCATTGACGGATTCCTTGTTTCCGGTTTTGCGGGCGGTCAGCCAACGTCCGAGCCCGACCACCAGCAGCGCGCCGACGATCTCGGCGGCGATCTTCACCGAGGCCGGCTGCACGCCGAACTGGCGCTCCACCAGGATGTCGGTGACGATCATGCCCCCGGCGATCCAGCCCAGCAGGCCTGCGCCGAAGGTCACGACCAGAGGATAACGGTCGATCAGCTTGAGCACCAGCGTGCTGCCCCAGATGATGATGGGCACGCTGACGATCAGGCCGAAGATCACCAGGCCGATCTGATGGTGAGGGTCGGCATTCTGGGCCGCTCCGGCGATCGCGATGACGTTGTCCAGGCTCATGACGAAGTCCGCGATGATAATCGTTTTGACGGCGGAAATGATGGAACTCCCGCCCTGGATCTTGTCGTGGGCGTCGTCTTCCGGCAGCAGCAGCTTGACGCCGATCCACAGCAGCAGCGCGCCGCCGACGATCTTCAGGAACGGAATCTGCAGCAGGGTCAGGGCAAAGGCGATCAGCACCACGCGCAGCACGATGGCGCCGGCGGTCCCCCACAGGATGCCCTGCATGCGCTGCTTGGGCGCCAGATTGCGGCATGCCAGGGCGATGACGACCGCATTGTCGCCCCCCAGCAGGATGTCGATCAGGATGATCTGGAAAACCGCCGCCCAGCTCAGCGTTTGTAGAAATTCGAGCACGTTCACAACCCCCCGGCGAGTCTAGTTGGTCTCTGAAACTTGCCGCGCCGGGACCGCGGCATGAGCCGCGGTCCCGGCGACGGACCAGAGGGGAATTGTAATTCAGCTTTTAGTCAGCTTTACGGCGCGCAAGGAAGAATTTGCCCAAAAGCAGGACCAATATCGCTCCCGCCGCCCCGCACATCAGCGCGAACTGGTGATGGGAAACGCCCAGCGCCAGGTCGATGCGCTGGATCGGCGCGTCCAGGGCCGGGTCGCCCACCAGCATCTCCCCGGCGATGAAACCGAGCAGCGCGGCGCCCACCCAAACGATGATCGGGAAACGCTCGATCACCTTGAGCAGCAGCGAACTGCCGAAGATCACCAGCGGGATGCTGATCGCCAGGCCCACGACCAACAGGGTCGTGTCGCCCATGGCCGCGGCGGCGACCGCCACGACGTTGTCCAGGCTCATGACCAGATCGGCCACCATGATGGTGCGGATGGCCGCCAGCATGGACCCGTGATGCTTGTCGCCCCCTTCGTCGTCGCCTTCCGGCAGCAGCAGCGAGACGCCGATATACACCAGCAGCAATGCCCCGACCGTCTTGAGCCATGGCAACAGCAGGAGTTGCGCGGCGACCAGCGTCAGCACGATCCGCATGACGATGGCGGCCACCGAACCGATGACGATCGCCTTTTTCTGTTGCTCGACCGGCAGCGAGCGGGCTGCCAGGGCGATTACGACTGCGTTGTCTCCCGACAGAAGAATATTGACCCAAATGATCTGGACCAGAGCGATCCAGAAGGCCATTGTTGTGACTTCCATGTAGTTATCCCATCCCCGGTGGCGTGACCGGATGCAAATCGTCACCTTTGGCGGGCGCCTCTTGCGCCACGGTGATCTGATACGCGCGAGCCTTTTCAAAGCGCCGGCCGGGACGCGCATGTGCGCGCGCCGGCCGGTTGGACGGCCGCGAGACCGCCCGGTACAGCGATGACTACAGAACCGACTTCAGCAGCTTGCCCATTTCGGAGGGATTGCGCGTGGTCCGGATGCCGCAGGCTTCCATGATCTCCAGCTTGGCGTCGGCCGTGTCCGCGCCGCCGGAAATCAGCGCGCCGGCATGGCCCATGCGCTTTCCGGGAGGCGCCGTCACGCCGGCGATGAAGCCGACGACGGGCTTTTTCATGTTGTCCTTGGCCCACCGGGCGGCGTTGACTTCATCCGGTCCGCCGATCTCGCCGATCATGATAACCGCATCGGTATCGGGGTCGTCGTTGAACAGCTTGAGCACGTCGATATGCTTCAGGCCGTTGATCGGGTCGCCGCCGATGCCGACCGCGCTGGACTGTCCGAGGCCGAGCTCGGTGACCTGTCCGACGGCTTCGTAGGTCAGCGTGCCGGAACGGCTGACGATGCCGACGCGGCCCTTGCGGTGGATATGACCCGGCATGATGCCGATCTTGATTTCGTCGGGCGTGATCAGGCCCGGGCAATTCGGGCCCAGCAGCAGCGTCTTCCTGTTCTGGTCCGTCATGCGGTTCTTGACTTCAAGCATGTCGCGCACCGGGATGCCTTCGGTGATGCAGATCACCAGGTCGAGATCGGCTTCGACCGCTTCCCAGATGGCGGCCGCGGCGCCGGCCGGCGGCACGTAGATCACGGAAACCGTGGCGCCGGTGGCGTCCCTGGCGTCCTTGACCGAACCGTAGATGGGCACGCCCTCGAAGTCCTCGCCGGCCTTCTTGGGATGCACGCCGGCGACGAACGCGGCCTTGCCGTTGGCATATTCACGGCACATGCGGGTATGGAACTGGCCAGTCTTGCCGGTAATACCCTGGGTGATGACTTTAGTGTCCTTGTTGATCAGAATCGACATTTACATATCCTTGGCAGGGTTTACTTGGCGGCGGCCACGACCTTGGTGGCCGCTTCGGCCATCGTGTCGGCGCTGATGATGGGCAATCCGGAATCGGCAAGCATCTTCTTGCCCATTTCCTCGTTGGTGCCCTTCATGCGGACCACCAGCGGAACCTGCAGATTGACCGCCTTGCACGCGGCGATGACGCCTTCCGCAATGACGTCGCAGCGCATGATGCCGCCGAAGATGTTGACCAGGATCGCCTTCACGCCCTTGTTCTTGAGCATGATCTTGAAGGCTTCGGTGACCTTCTCGGCCGTCGCGCCGCCGCCCACGTCCAGGAAGTTGGCCGGCTCGCCGCCGAACAGCTTGATGGTGTCCATGGTGGCCATGGCCAGGCCGGCGCCGTTGACCAGGCAGCCGATGTTGCCGTCGAGCTGGATGTAGGCCAGGTCG
>Ga0182749_1000231_pt1 | contig 57580 bp, 53 predicted proteins | sample eDN3rd37CKraftMG_FD_128875 | JGI IMG/M metagenome (GOLD analysis project Ga0182749, IMG submission 128875) | Enriched Miracle-Growth compost microbial communities from Emeryville, California, USA - eDNA 3rd pass 37_C Kraft MG (version 2) (version 2) ...
ACGAGATCCCGGGGCGGGTGGAGAGCGCCGAGAGGACGCGCCACTCGTTGGTGCCCAGCCCGAACCGCCGGCGCAGCTCGTGGGACTCGCGCCACACCAGCGCGTTCGACAGCAGCGCGAGCAGCCGCGGGGTGAAGGTGTCGGGCTCGATCACCTCGTCCAGTGGCTCGGTGATGGCGCCTTCGGGCGCGCGATGACGCACCCGCGTCGCGCCGTCGTGCCTCTCGTCCGCCATGTGCATGCCCCCCCTCGCAGCCAGTCTGTCAGCGACCCGCACGGAAACCGCGTCGGACACGAACCTGCCACCAGTTTGTTCCTAATCCTGTTTACATCCAAACCAGACGGTGCTACGTTCGCACTCGCCGGGCCGACGACGGACCGGATCACCGAGAACGTCGACGACGACGCTCGCGTCGACGCTCCCCTCACCGACGAGGAGACAGGACACATGACCCAGACGGTGCTGGACACCGGCCCCGAGCTCAGCGTCGCGGAGCTCGAGGACCGTGCCTTCGAGCTGCGACGCCTGCTTCTGAACCTCTGCGGCACGTACGAGGGCGCCGTGCACATCGGCGGCGATCTGTCGGTCGCCGACATCCTCACCGCGCTGTTCCACCGCGGCCTGCGCATCGACCCGAAGGACATCCGCAACCCCGCGCGCGACCGCTTCGTACTCAGCAAGGGGCACGCCGCCGTGTGCATGTACATCGCCATGGCGATGCGCGGGTTCTTCGACTACGACGAGATCGTCGCCACATACGGCCAGCTCGACAGCGCGTACGGCATGCACCCGTGCAAGGTCCAGTTGCCGGGCGTGGAGGCGTCGACCGGCTCGCTCGGTCACGGCCTGCCGCTCGCGGTCGGCATGGCGCTCTCGGGGCGCCACCGCGGCGAGACCCACCGCGTCGTGACGCTGATGGGCGACGGCGAGACCGGCGAGGGCTCCGTGTGGGAGGCCGCCATGGCCGGACGCAGCCAGCGGCTCGGCAACCTCGTCGCCTTCATCGACCGCAACCGGCAGCTGATGACGAGCTTCGCCGAGGAGCGCGTGATGTTCGAGCCCTACCCCGACAAGTGGCGCGCGTTCGGCTGGAACGTGATCGAGATCGACGGCCACGACATGCGCCAGCTCGTCGACGCGATCGACGCCCTGCCCGATCCCGCGAGCGACGTGCCGACCGTGGTCATCTGCGAGACCGTCAAGGGCAAGGGCGTCGACTTCATGGAGCGCAACCTCGCGTGGCACGCGGGATCGCTCGGCGCGGAGGACCTCGAGCGCGCGATGGCGTCGCTCGAGGCATCGAGGACCAAGGAGGCCCGCTGATGCCCGTCACGTTCACCTTCGGAGAGATGCTCTCCGCCCGATCCGTCATCGGGTCGACGCTCGCCGAGCTGGGCGAGACCCACGACAACCTCTGGGTCATCACCCCCGACATCGGCGCCACGCTCGTGGAGTTCCGCGACCGGTACCCCGACCGGTTCGTGGACGTCGGGCTCGCGGAGCAGGTGAGCGTGGGCATCGCGGCCGGCCTCGCCTACGACGGCAACATCCCGGTGGTGTCGGGCATGCTGCCGTTCCTGTCGATGCGCGCGCTCGAGCAGGTGCGCACCGACGTGTGCTACCCCAATCTGCCGGTGAAGATCATCGGCACGCACGGCGGCCTCGTGGGCAACGGCGGGTCCACGCACTACGCCGTCGAGGACCTGTCGCTCATGTGCTCGCTCACCAACATGACCGTCACCTCGATCGGCGATCCCGTGATGGTCGGCGAGGTCATCCGCCAGTCGATGGACATGCCGGGCCCGATCTACATCCGCCTCGCGGTGGGCAAGAAGGACATGGTCCTGTACGAGCCGGGCCAGCACGAGGTCCGCATCGGCAAGGGCATCGTCGCGCGCAACGGCTCCGACGTCACGCTGTTCACGCACGGCACGACCGTGGCGCAGGCGCTGACGGCCGCCGAGCACCTGGCGGAGGACGGCGTCTCGGTGCGCGTGGTCGACATGTGGACGCTCAAGCCGATCGACGCGGAGCTCATCGAGCGCTGCGCGGCCGAGACCGGCGGCCGCTTCGTCGTGCTCGAGGACCACCTGGCCTACGGCGGGCTCGCCACGCGCGTGGCCGATGTGGTGGCCGATCGCGGCATCGCGCTCACGTCGTTCGAGCGGCTCGGGATCCCGCAGGTGTACGCCGGGTTCGGCGAGGACGAGCAGCTGCGCGACAAGCACGGCTACGGCCTGTCCCACACCGTCGACGCGCTGCGCCGCGCGGTGGCGACGGCGTGAGGGGCGCGCGATGAAGACCGTCGCCGTCACGAAGATCGGCAGCCTCCGCGATCCCGACGAGGCCACCCGCGGCCGGATCGGGGTGGTCGACCTGCCCGAGCCCCCGCTCGGCCCGGAGGACGTTCGCATCCGCGTGGCCTACGCCGCGATCTGCGGCTCGGATCCCCACCTCGCCGAGGGGTTCTTCGGCACCGACGTGCCGATCGGCCTCGGGCACGAGATCTCGGGCGTCGTCGAGGCGCTCGGGGAACGCGCGACCCGCACTGGCCTGCGGGTGGGAGATCGCGTCGCGGGGAACTTCCTGCGCTTCTGCGGCACCTGCCGCCCCTGCCAGGAGGGCGCGCAGCAGTTCTGCGAGCACATCCAGGACTACAACCGCCCCGGCATGGCCGAGACCCTCACGTGGCACGAGTCCCAGGTGTACCGGCTGCCCGACGACGTCTCGCTGCTGCGGGGCTGCCTGCTCGAGCCGACGTCCGTCGCCGTGCGCATCGCCGACAAGACGCGGGTGCGGGTCGGCGACCGGGTCGCGATCTGCGGCGGCGGCCCGATCGGGCAGCTCGCCCTGCAGGTGATGAGGCGGTACGGCGCGACGTCGCTGACCCTCATCGAGCCGATCGCCGAGCGGCGCGAGATGGCCCTGCGCCACGGCGCCGAGCACGTGATCGATCCCATCGGCGAGGATCAGGCGGCGCGCGCCGCGGAGATCACGGCCGGCCGCGGCTACGACGTGGTCATCGACGCCTCGGGCTCGCCGCACGCCGTGCGCGGCCTGCTGGACATCGCCGCGAAGGGCGCGACCGTCGTGTACGGCGCGATGTACCCCGAGCACTTCGAGATGCCGCTCAACCTCTCGGACTACCTCTACCTGAAGGAGCTGACGCTCACCGGGGTGTTCGTGTCGCCGTACGCGTTCCCGCGCGCCCTGCAGCTGCTGCCCCACCTGGAGCTGTCCGAGCTGACGCAGGCGGTGTTCGACATCGACGACGCCGAGGAGGCGTTCGCGGCGCACGTGTCGGGACGCTTCCCGAAGGTGGTCATCCGCTGCAATCGCCTCGACGACGAGGCGGCATCGTGACGCTCGCGGACGCCGTGGCGACGGCCGTGCCGGCGCTCGAGGTGCGCGGCATCACGAAGCGGTTCGAGGGTGTGCAGGCCCTCCGCGGGGTCGACCTCGAGGTGCGGCCCGGCGAGATCCACGCGCTGCTGGGCGAGAACGGCGCCGGCAAGTCCACGCTGATCAAGATCATCACCGGCGTGCACGAGCACGATGCCGGCGAGATCCGGGTGGCGGGCGAGCCGGCCGAGTTCACGAACGTGCGCGCCGCGAACCGTGCGGGCGTGGTGGCGCTCTACCAGGAGCTGTCGACGGTGCCGACGATCAGCGTGGCGGAGAACATCGTGCTCGGCGAGGGCGCGCCGGCGAGGGCGGGCATCGTCCGCTGGCGCGAGCTGCACCGCCGCGCGCAGGCGCAGCTGGACCGGCTGGATCAACGCATCCCGCTGCGCCGGCTGGCGGGAAGCCTCTCCCCCGTGCAGCAGACGATGGTGTCGGTCGCCCGCGCCCTCTCGATCGACGCGCGCGTGCTGATCCTCGACGAGCCGACCGCCTCGCTCACCGACACCGAGATCGCTGACCTCTTCCAGGTGCTGCGGGGTCTGCGGGACGAGGGCGTCGCGATCGTCTACGTCTCGCACCGCCTCGAGGAGGTGTTCGCGCTGTGCGACCGCTTCACCGTGATGCGCAACGGGCAGACGATCACCACGAAGCCCGTGGCGGAGTCGTCCATCGACGAGGTCATCTCCTTCATGGTGGGCCGCGAGCCGAGCGAGCTGTTCCCCGACCGCGGCACGGCCACCGACGAGGTGGTGCTGGAGGTCTCCGCCCTCGACGGCAGCCGCGTGCGGGACGTGTCGTTCGCGGCGCGCGCGGGCGAGGTCGTCGGCATCGGCGGGCTCGCCGGCTCCGGCCGCAGCGAGCTGCTGCGCCTGCTGGCGGGCGCGCAGCGCCGCACCGGCGGGCACATCCGCATCGGCGGCGCGCCGCTGCGGCGCCAGGGCGTCGGCGCGGCGCTCGCGGCGGGCATCGCACTTGTGCCGGAGGAGCGGCGCAGCCAGGGCGTGATCCTGTCCGCGCCGATCGCGGAGAACATCGCCCTCGCCAACCTCGCCGACGTCAGCCCGGGCGGCGTCGTCTCCGGGCGGCGCATCGCGCGGCTCGCCCAGCGCGGGCTCGAGTCGCTGCGCATCCGGGCGAGCGGCATCCGCCAGCCCGTCGGGCAGCTCTCCGGCGGCAATCAGCAGAAGGTCGTGCTCGCCAAGATGCTCGCGCGCCATCCGCGCGTGCTCCTCATGGACGAGCCGACCCGCGGAATCGATGTCGGCACGAAGGCCGAGATCTACCGCCTCATCCGCGAGCTGGCGGCGCAGGGCACGACCGTGATCGCCGTCAGCAGCGAACTTCCCGAGCTCATCGGCATGTCCGATCGGATCCTCGTCATGCACGAGGGGCGCGTGAGCGGCGAACTCGACGCCGCCACCGCGACCGAAGAGCTCATCCTCACCCACGCATACGGAAGGGACGCCTGAGATGGCGCAGTCCGACACCCTCACCATCCCCGCGTCGTCGTTCCGGCGCGACGCGATCACCGGCTACCTGTGGCAGGGCAGCACGATCGTCGCCCTCGTCCTGCTCGTCGTGGTGTTCACGGTCATGGGGCGGGGCGTGTTCCTCACGCCCAGCAACATCACCAACATCATGAACCAGGTCGCGATCCTCACGATCATCGCGGCCGCCCAGACCGTCGTCATGGTCGTCGGCGATTTCGATCTGTCGGTCGGCACCACCGCCACACTGTCCGGGGCGAGCGCCTCCGCGTTCATGCTCGGCGGCATGCCGGTCCCGCTGGCGATCCTCCTGGGCCTCGGCGTCGGCACGCTCATCGGCGCGATCAACGGCGTGCTCGTGGCGTACCTCGGGCTGTCGGCCTTCGTCGCCACGCTGGCGACGATGACGACGGTCGGCGGCCTCGCGCTCATCGTCACGGGCGGCACCACGCTCTACGGCATGCCGGAGGAGTTCAGCTACATCGGCCAGACCCGCATCAACGGCGTTCCGATGCCCGTGATCTACGCGATCGTCGTCGCCGGCCTGATGTGGCTGGTGCTGCGGTTCACGACCACGGGCCGGAAGTGGTACGCGATCGGCGGCAACGCCGAGGTCGCCCGGCTCTCGGGCGTCAGCGTCCGGCCCGTGCGCTTCCTCGCCTTCACGGTGGCCGGGTTCCTGTCCGCCCTCGGCGGCATCGTCCTCGTCAGCCGGCTCGCCAGCGCGGGCTCGGCGAGCGCGAACGATCTCATGATGTTCGCCGTCGCGGCCGTCTTCCTCGGCATGACGCTGCTCAAGTCGGGCCAGGCCAACATCGGCGGCACCCTCATCGGCGTCGCGATCATCGGCGTCGTCCAGAACGGCCTCAACATCGTCGGCGTCAACACCTACATCCAGCAGGTCCTCATCGGCGTCATCATCGTCGCCGCGGTGCTGCTGTCCGCCATGAAGAAGAAGGACTGAGCCCCATGACCCGGACCGACGCGCTCACCGCGAACCTCGTCCGCCAGCTCGCGCTCGAGCCTGCGCCCCGCGGCATCCGCGGCGGGGCCGTCGCCCTCTCCCACACCGGCTTCTGATCGCGCGCGGGGTCCTCCCCGCGCGTTTCCTTCCCCGCATCACGAGACAAAGGAGTTCCCACGATGCACGCAACCACCCGCATCGCCGCGGTCGGGGCGATCGCCCTGATGGCGGCCATGGCCCTCGCCGGATGCACCGTCGACACCGGCGGCGGCAGCACCGGCGGCCAGGCCGACCGCGAGAACGGCCTCGGCGACGACGGCGTCTTCACCGTCGCCGCCTTCACCGCCGGGTACGCCACGCCGGCCGGAAAGCTCGCCATGGACTACCTCATGGAGGCCGCGCCGGACGACTGGGAGATCTCGCTCTACACGAGCTCGTTCGACTACGACAAGCTCAACAGCGACGTCCAGACGGCGATCACCCAGGGCGCCGACGCGATCTTCGCCGGCTTCCCCGACCCCCGCCAGATCGCCCCGCTCGTGCAGGCGGCGCAGGACGGCGGGCTGCCGATCTTCTCGATCGACGGCGGCGTGGAGGCCAACGACGACTTCGTGATCGACATCACCTACAGCCAGGAGGACATGGCGGCCCTCACGGTCGGCGCGCTCGAGGAGGCGCTGGGCGGGCTCGAGGGGAAGAACGTGATGGTCATCGGACACGACCCGCACGTCGGCATCTTCACCCGCAGCAACCTCGCGCTCGACCTGCTCAAGGAGCGCGGCGCGACGATCGCCGGCGGCGAGATGAAGCAGGTGCTCGATCCGGGCACGGGCCGCACCGAGGCCCTGAACTTCGTCACAGACTACCTGCAGGCCAACCCGGACGGGCTCGACGCCGTCTGGACCGGCTGGGACGACGCCGCCCTCGGGGCGGTGCAGGCGATCGAGGAGGCCGGTCGCGACGACATCTTCGTCACGGGCGCGGACGCGCTCGGCGAGGCCGTCGCGAAGATCCGCGAGGGCGGGCCGTTCTACGCCACCCTCAACCAGGACTGGATCTCGGTGGTCGACGAGCTCATCGGCCACATGGAGGAGTACAAGGAGTCGGCGACCCTGCCGGACCAGGCCTTCATCGCCCACCAGCCCGAGCTCATCGACCGCTCCAACGCCGACGCGTTCGAGCCCAAGCTCTGATTCACCCCCGTGGGGCCGGGCGACCGGCCCCACCCGATCCTGCGAAGGAGCAGACATGACACTCGACGGCAAGGTTGCCATCATCACCGGCGGCGCGAGCGGCATCGGCCGCGCGACCGTGCACACGTTCGTCCGCAAGGGCGCGAAGGTGCTCGTCGCCGACATCGACGAGGCCCGTGCGGCGGAGGTGGTGGCAGAGGTCGAGGCGAACGGATTCCCCGGCGCAGCGGTGGCGTGCGGTGTGGACGTCTCGGACTTCCCACAGGTCGAGGCGATGGTGGCGCGCGCCGTCGAGGCCTTCGGCGCCGTGCACGTCATCTTCAACAACGCGGGCATCGCCGGGGGCCGCCCGCTGCTGGAGCACGAGCCGGAGCGCGACTACCACCCCATGATCCGGATCGACCAGGACGGCGTCTACTACGGCATCCTCGCGGCCGGCCGGCAGATGGCCGCGCAGGGCACGGGCGGCGTCATCATCAGCACGTCGTCCGTGTACGGCCAGCAGGCGGCCGAGCTGGCGTTCACGTACAGCGCCGCCAAGGCCGCCGTGATCTCCTTCACCCGCTCGGCGGCCTACGAGCTGGCCGAGCACGGGATCCGGGCCGTCGCCATCACGCCCGGCCGCGTGGCGACGCCGATCATCAACCAGTTCAGCGACGAGCTGCGTGCCACGTTCGCGGCGGAGCAGATGCGCGGCGAGCTCACCGACCCGCAGGAGATCGCCGATGTGGTCGCCTTCCTCGCATCCGACGAGTCGCGCGTCATCAACGGAACCGTCGTGAACGTGGAGGACGGGTACTCGGTGTTCAAGCAGCGCCTCGACCTGCCGGTGTTCTGACATGTCGGTCCCGATCCAGCGCGTGCCGGACGACCTGGACGTCGCGTGCCACCTCAACGTCCTGCTCGCGCAGCCGTCGTCCGACCTGCTGCCGGCGGCGCTCGACGCGCTCGCGGCGCGCGGGTACCGGCGGGTCGTGCTGCCCCCGGTCGATCCGGACGCGTTCGACGCGGCGGCCGCGCGGCGCACGTTCGCCTCGCGGGGCATCACGCCGATCCCGATCGCGGGTCAGTCCCCGCACGCCGACGTGTCGTCGGCCGATCCGGAGATCCGCGACGCGGGCATCGCCGAGCTGCGGCGCGCGCTGGAGCTGGCCGTGCGGCTCGGGGCCGACCAGCTCAACGGCGTGCCGTACGGCGTGTTCGCGCGCGCCGCCGAACCGCCCTCCCCCGACGCGATCGCGCGATCGGCGGCCGCGGTCGGGCAGGTCGCGGAGGAGGCGCACGAGCGCGGGGTGCGCATGACGTTCGAGGTGCTCAATCGCTACGAGACGTCGATGCTCAACACCGCCGAGCAGGCCATGGCCTTCGCTGAGCGGAGCGGATCGCCCCATCTGGGGATCCACCTCGACACCTTCCACATGGCGGTCGAGGAGGCCGACATGCGGCGCGCGATCCGCGCCGCCCTCCCCCGCCTCGCGTTCCTGGAGCTCGGCCAGTCCGGCCGGGGCCCGCTGTCCACGGGCGCGGTGGACGTGGCCGAGGTCGTCCGCGGCGCGCTCGACGACGGCTACACCGGGCGCTGGGGCGTGGAGGCGTTCTCCGCCGCGGTGCTGTCGCCGCCGGCGCGCAGCGCGCTCGCGATCTGGCGCGAGCCGTTCCGCGACGGCACCGACCTGGCCAACGACGCGGCGCACGTCATCCGGACGGGCTGGGCGCGCAGCACGGCCGGGCGCCGCGCGGCCCGGCTGGCACGACGCGCGGCCGCCGGCCTCGCGCTGGATCGTCACGACTATTGACGACGATCTTGTCTCGAATCCCCGCGCACATCACACTGGGACTCGAGGCGTCCGGGCCCGCCGACCGGCAGCCCCGATCCGCACACGTCGCGCAAGGATGCGCGGACGACAGAAAGGAATCCCATGTCAGACACCATCGCGGCCACGGCCGTGCGAACCGGGTTGTTCATCGGAGGTGAGGAGCGCTTCACCGACGACGTGCTGAAGGTGGCCGATCCGGCCAAGCCGGGTGTGATCGTGGGCGAAGCGGCCAGCGCCTCCCCCGAGGATGTCGCCGAGGCCGTCGCGAGCGCGAAGGCGGCGTACTCCTCGTGGTCGTCGCTGACCGCGCAGGAGCGCGCGGCCATCATGGCCGAGGCGATCCAGGGGATCGCCGACGAGCGCGACGAGGACGCGGCGATCCTGTCGCAGGAGAACGGCAAGGTCCGGTTCGAGGCCTGGGTCGACGCCCTCGTGTTCGAGCTGCGCTGGAACCTGGCGCTGCAGCTGGCGGACGAGGTCGACGCGCGCAAGGTCCTGGAGCCGGCCCCCGGCATCCCGGTGACCACGGAGGTCGCCTACAAGCCGCTCGGCGTGACGACGATCATCGTCCCGTTCAACTGGCCGATCGCGATCCTCGGCGCCTCGCTGCCGCACGCGCTGCTGGCCGGCAACACCGCGATCGTGAAGCCGCCGCCCTCGGCGCCGCTGGCCACCACGCGCGTCGTGCAGCGCGTGGCCGCGAAGCTGCCCCCGGGCGTGCTCAACGTCGTCACGGGCCGCGACGAGAACATGTCGCTGCTCATCTCGAACACCGACATCGCGAAAGTGTGCTTCACGGGGTCGGTCGGCGGCGGCAAGAAGATCATGGAGATGGCCTCGAGGTCCCTCACGCGGGTGACGCTCGAGCTCGGCGGCAACGACGCCGCGGTGTTCGCCGAGGACGCGATCCTCGACGACACCCATCTCGACCGCCTGTTCGCGGCGATCTTCGACACGACCGGCCAGATCTGCATGAACGCCAAGCGCGTGTACGTGCACCGCTCGCGGCTCGACGAGCTGGTCGCCGGCCTGCAGGCGCGGCTGGAGCGGACCCGGCTGGGCTACGGCCTCGACGAGGGGACGACGATGGGCCCGCTGCACCAGCGGGCGCAGAAGGAGTTCGTCGACGACCTCATCGCCGAGGCGAAGGCCTCCGGTGCGGACGTGCGCGAGTTCGGCGAGCTCCCGGGCGGCGACATGGCGGGCGGCAACTTCGTGCGCCCCGCCCTGGTGATCGACCCGGACCCGTCGCTGCGCGTCGTGACGATGGAGCAGTTCGGGCCGGTGATCCCGATCATCCCGTTCGACACCGAGGAGGAAGCGATCGCGGCCGCCAACAACACGTGGGGCGGACTGTGCGGCTCCGTGTGGACCGCGTCGCCGGAGACGGCGCAGCGGATCGGCGAGCGGCTCGTGTGCGGCTACGTCTGGGTCAACGACCACGGCGCCACCCGCCTCGACCTGCGCGCCCCGTTCGGCGGCATGAAGCAGTCCGGGTTCGGGCGCGAGCAGGGCATCGAGGGCGTGCGCGCCTTCCAGGACACCCACTCGATCGCGACCATCGACCCCGAGGCGCTCGCGGCCATGGCGCACTGAGCACCACCGCGCGGGGCCGGCCGGACCGTCCGGCCGGCCCCGCGTCGTGTCAGGTTTCGACTCTGTTTCGTATGACGCACCGATGCGGCATGCGCGGCGTGACGGGCATAGGATCTCCCCACCGTGCCGTCCCGACGGCGCCCCGCCGCGCTCGCGCGCGGCCCGCACCAAACACAGCACTTTCGGAACAGAAAGCGGAACCACATGACACTCCCTCGCACGCTCCGCTCGCGCGCGGCTGCCATCGCCCTGCCGACCGTCGGCCTGCTCGCCCTCGCGGGCTGCGCGTCCGGCGACAACGGCGGCAACGGCGGCGGCGATGCCGGCGGCGACAACACGATCCTCGTCGGCACCACCGACGCGGTCACCCACCTCGACCCGGCGGGCTCGTACGACAACGGCTCGCTCACGCTGCAGACGCAGGTGTTCCCGTACCTCGTGAACACGGCCGAGAACAGCACGGAGGTCGTGCCCGACCTCGCCGAGACGGCCGAGTTCACCGCCCCGAACGAGTACACCGTCACGCTGCCCGAGGGCCTGAAGTGGGCCAACGGCAACGACCTCACCTCGAGCGACGTGAAGTTCACGTTCGACCGCCAGCTCGCGATCGCCGACCCCAACGGTCCCTCGTCGCTGCTGTTCAACCTCGAGTCGGTCGAGGCGCCCGACGAGACCACGGTCGTGTTCCACCTCAAGAGCGAGAACGACCAGACCTTCCCGATGGTGCTCACGTCGTTCCCCGGCGCGATCGTCGACGAGGAGACGTTCGCGGCCGACGCCGTCACCCCCGACGAGGACATCGTCGAGGCGAACGCGTTCGGCGGCCCGTACTCGATCACGGACTACACGTTCAACGAGCTCGTCGAGCTGACCCCGAACGAGAACTACCAGGGTCTGCACGAGCCCGCGGCCAACGACGGCGTCATCATCAACTACTACGCGGAGTCGTCGAACCTGAAGCTCGCGGTGCAGAAGGGCGAGGTCGACGTGGCCTACCGCAGCCTGTCGGCCAGCGACGTCGCCGACCTGGCGGGCGACGACAACCTCGCGGTCCACGAGGGCCCCGGCGGCGAGATCCGCTACATCGTGTTCAACTTCAACACGCAGCCCTACGGCGCGTCGACCGACGAGGCCGACCCGGCCAAGGCGCTCGCCGTGCGCCAGGCGGCCGCGTCGCTGCTCGACCGCGAGGCGCTCAGCGAGGACGTCTACGACGGCACCTACACCCCGCTGTACTCGTACGTCCCGCAGGGCTTCGCGGGCGCGATCGAGCCGCTGAAGGAGATGTACGGTGACGGCGAGGGCGGACCGTCGGCCGAGAAGGCCGCCGAGATCCTCGAGGCCGCCGGCGTCGAGACGCCCGTCCCGCTCGCGCTGCAGTACAGCCCCGACCACTACGGCCCGAGCTCCGCGGACGAGTACGCCATGATCGAGCAGCAGCTCGAGGCGGACGGCCTGTTCGACGTCACCCTCGCCGGCACGGAGTGGGTGCAGTACTCGGACGACCGCGTGAACGACGTGTACCCGGCCTACCAGCTCGGCTGGTTCCCGGACTACTCGGACGCCGACAACTACCTCACGCCGTTCTTCCTCACGGAGAACTTCCTCGTGAACCACTACGCGGACCAGGAGGTCAACGACCTGATCCTGCAGCAGGCGGCCACGCCCGACCCCGCCGAGCGCGAGGCCCTCATCGAGCAGATCCAGACGCTCGTCGCCGAGGACCTCTCGACCCTGCCGTACCTGCAGGGCGCGCAGGTCGCCGTGAGCGCGGCCGACGTCGAGGGCATCGTGCTCGACGCGTCGTTCAAGCTGCGCATGGCGTCGATCACGCGCTGATCGATCCCACCTCAGGGGGCGGTTCCGGACACGGGACCGCCCCCTTCCCCCAAGCAACAAGGACTTCTCCCGTGGCAGACACCGCAACGGCAGCGCCCACGACCGCGTCGCCGGCCGCCCGCAAGGGCGCCCGGGGCGGCGGATCCCTGTGGCGCTATGTGCTGATCCGCTTCCTGCTGATCTTCCCGACGATCTTCATCCTCGTCACCACCGTCTTCCTGATGATGCGCGTGACGGGCGACCCCATCACCGCCGCCCTCGGCGGGCAGCTCACCCCCGCGCAGCTGGAGGAGCGGATCGAGGCCGCCGGCTACAACCGCCCGCTGATCATCCAGTACCTCGAGTATCTCGGTCAGATCTTCCGCGGCGACTTCGGCACGACCCTCGACGGGCAGCCCGTGGTCGGCGTGCTGCTGCGCTACGGCGGGGCGACGCTCGAGCTCGCCTTCTACGCGCTCATCGTGGCGTTCATCGTCGGCATCCCGCTCGGCATGCTCGCCGCGGCGCTGCGCGACCGCTGGGGCGACGCCGTCCTGCGCGTGTTCGCCATCCTCTGCTACGCCACGCCCGTGTTCTTCGCCGGTCTGGTCCTCAAGCTCGTGTTCTCGGTGTGGCTCGGCGTACTGCCGTCGTCGGGGCGCGCCTCACCGCGCGTGGAGCTGCAGATCGGGCGGATCGACAACCCGACCGGCATCTACACGATCGACGCGATCCGCACCGGCAACCCCGCGTACATCGTCGACGTGCTGCAGCACGCGATCATGCCGGGCATCGCCCTGGGTCTGCTCACGGCGGGCGTCTTCCTGCGCCTCGTGCGCACCAACGTCATCGGCACGCTCGCGATGCCGTACATCGACGCGGCGCGCTCGCGCGGCGTCAGCGAGTACCGGCTCGTGCGCACGCACGCCTACAAGCCGGCGCTCATCCCGATCATCACCGTCATCGGCCTGCAGATCGCGATGCTGCTGGGCGGCGCCGTGCTGACCGAGACCACGTTCGAGTGGATGGGGCTCGGCTTCCAGCTCAGCGAGTACCTCAAGGCGCGCGACTACGTGGCCGTGCAGGGCATCGTGGCGCTGCTGGCCGTGATCGTGGCCCTGACCAACTTCATCGTCGACATCATCGCGGCGTTCATCGACCCGAGGGTGAGGTACTGACATGTCGAAGCCGTCGATCTGGACGCGACTTCCCATCGTCCACCAGTACCGCCAGTCCGTGGGACTGCAGCGCGGGATGCTCACCGCGGGCCTCGTCATCTGCGCGGTCTTCCTGCTCGCGGCGCTGCTCGCGCCGATCATCGCGCCCTACTCGTACAACCAGCTCTCCGACGGCGCCGGCGACACGTTCACGCCCCGCCAGGCGCCGAGCGCCGAGCACATCTGGGGCACGACGATCGCGGGCTACGACGTGTTCTCGCGCGTCCTGTGGGGCTCGCGCACCGCGTTCCTCGTGATCGTCGTCTCGGTGCTGCTGTCGATGTTCCTCGGCATCCTGCTCGGCCTCGTCTCCGGCTACATCGGCGGCTGGGTCGACCGGGTCCTCGTCGTGATCGCCGACGCCGTGTACGCGTTCCCGTCGCTGCTGCTGGCGATCGTCAGCGCGATCATCATCTCCCGCGGCCAGTCGGACCTGTGGGGCGGGATCTTCGCCACCGCGATCTCGATCACGGTCGTGTTCATCCCGCAGTACTTCCGCGTCATCCGCGCCGAGACGGTGCGCATCAAGTCGGAGGCGTTCGTCGAGGCGGCGCAGGTGATGGGCGCATCGACGTGGCGCGTCATGTTCCGGCACGTGTTCCGCAACGCCACCCGCACGCTCCCGCTCGTGTTCACGCTGAACGCGTCGGAGGCGATCCTCACGCTCGCCGGCCTCGGCTTCCTGGGCTTCGGCATCGAGCCGAGCGCGGCCGCGGAGTGGGGCTACGACCTCAACCGCGCGATCGAGGACGTCACCGCCGGTCGCTGGTGGACCGCGGTGTTCCCGGGCGTGGCGATCGTGCTGGTCGTGATGGGCATCACGCTCGTGGGCGAGTCGCTCAACGACCTCGCCGATCCGCGCCTGCGCACGCGCCGCCGCGCCTCGGCGGCCACCCCGGCCGACGCTGTCGCCGCCACCACTCCCGCCGCCCGCAACGAGATCGGGGAGACCGAATGAGCACCGTCACCGACCACGCGGTCGAGATCCGCGACCTCCAGGTCACGTTCGCCACCGACGGCGGCGACGTCCGCGCCGTGAAGGGCATCTCGCTCGACGTCGCGCCCGGCGAGGTGCTCGCGATCGTGGGCGAGTCCGGATCCGGCAAGACCGTCACCGCCCGCTCGATCCTCGGCCTGCTGCCGGAGACCGCCCGCCTGGGCGGCGCCGTGATCCTCAACGGCACCGACGTGGTCGGGCTCTCGCGCGAGCGGCTGCGGGCGCTGCGCGGGCCGGATGCGGCGATGATCTTCCAGGAGCCGATGACGGCCCTCAACCCGGTGTATCCCGTGGGCTGGCAGATCGCGGAGGGCCTGCGCGCCCACGGCACGGTCTCCAAGCAGGAGGCCAGGGCCCGGGCGATCGAGATCCTCGGCAAGGTGGGGATCCCGGATCCCGCCACGCGCGTCGATCACTACCCGCACCAGTTCTCGGGCGGCCAGAAGCAGCGCATCGTCATCGCGCAGGCCCTGGCCCTGAACCCGTCGGTGATCATCGCGGACGAGCCGACCACCGCGCTCGACGTGACCGTGCAGGCGGAGATCCTCGACCTGCTGCGCCGGGCGCGCACCGAGTTCGGCACGGCGATCGTTCTCATCACGCACAACATGGGCGTGGTGGCCGACCTCGCCGATCGCGTCGCCGTGATGTACCGCGGCGACATCGTCGAGACCGCTCCCGTGCGCGACCTGTTCGCGGCGCCGCAGCACGAGTACACCCAGCGCCTGCTCGCCGCCGTGCCGCGGCTCGAGGTGGTCGACCGCGCGTACACGGGCGACCCCGAGGCGGCGCCGGTGGTCGAGGCGGCGGGGCTCGAGATCGAGTACCCGGGCAGATTCGGCCGCAAGCCGTTCCGCGCCGTCAGCGGCGTGGACTTCACGATCCGTCCCGGCGAGGTGCTCGGCCTCGTGGGCGAGTCGGGCTCGGGCAAGACCACGATCGGCCGCGCCATGGCGGGCCTCGCGCCCGTGACGGGCGGCTCGCTGCGCGTGCTCGGCACCGAGATGAACGGGCGCCGCGAGCGCGAGTTCCGCCGCACGCGGCGGGAGCTGGGCTTCGTGTTCCAGGACCCCGCGTCGAGCTTCAACCCGATGCTCACGCTCGGCGACGCGATCGCGGAGCCGCTCATCGTGCACGGGGAGGCCTCCTCCCCCGCCGACGCGCGCGATCGCGTCGACGAGCTGCTCGAGGCGGTGCAGCTGCCCAAGGAGTTCGGCGATCGCTTCCCGCACGAGCTCTCGGGCGGTCAGCGCCAGCGCGCGAGCCTCGCCCGCGCCCTGGCCCTCAACCCGAAGCTGCTGATCGCCGACGAGCCGACCTCGGCGCTCGACGTGTCGGTGCAGGCGCGCGTGCTGGAGCTGTTCCAGGAGCTGCAGGAGCGGTTTGGGTTCGCGGCGCTGTTCATCACGCACGATCTCGCGGTCGTCGACCTGCTCGCCCACCGGGTGGTCGTGCTGCACCGCGGCGAGATCGCGGAGCAGGGGCCGACCGCACAGGTGCTGGGCAACCCGCGGGACGAGTACACCCGGCGGCTCATCGCGTCGCTGCCGGTGCCCGATCCCGTGGCGCAGGCGGCGCGGCGCGAGGGTCGTTAGAGGCCGTACTCCTCCAGCAGGCGGAGCCAGAACTCGCCGACCGTCGGGTACGACGGCACGGCGTGCCAGAGCCGATCGAGCGGCACCTCGCCGACCACCGCGATCGTGGCCGCGTGGATCATCTCGCCGACCCCGGGGCCGACGAGCGTGAGGCCCGCGAGCACGCGGCGGTCCTCGTCGACCACGGCGCGCACGCGGCCGGCGAAGTCGTCGGCCGCGAGGCCCGCGCCCGCGACGTCGGCGAGGTCGTAGTCGAGCACGCGGTGCCGCAGGCCGGACTCCTCGGCGCGCGCCGCGGTGAGGCCGACCGACGCGACCTCGGGATCGGTGAAGACGACCTGCGGCACGGCGGCGTGGTCCGCGGAGGCGACGTGGCGACCCCACGTCGCGTCGTCGATCGGCTCGCCCGTCGCGCGCGCCACGATCGCCTCGCCGGCCGCACGCGCCTGGTACTTGCCCTGGTGCGTGAGCAGGGCGCGGCCGTTGGCGTCGCCGACCGCGTAGAGCCAGGGCAGCGCTCTCGAGCGCAGGGTGTCGTCGACCGCCACCGCGGCCCCCGGCTCCAGCCCCACGGTCTCGAGGCCGAGGTCGGCGGTGCGCGGCGTCCGCCCCGTCGCCACCAGCACCTCGTCGGCGTGCAGCGTCTGCCCGGTGTCGAGCGTGAGCCGCACGTCGACATCGCGCACCACGGACGCGACCGATGCGCCCTCGCGCACCTCGACGCCCCGCGCGCGCAGGCCGTCACGCACCGCCTCGCCCGCGAACGGCTCCATGCCGTGCAGCAGCGCGCCGCGGGCCAGCACGACCACCTCGCTGCCGAGATCGCGCAGGAACGTCGCCGCCTCCACCGCCACCACGCCGCCGCCGATCACGGCGACGCGTCCGGGCGCGTGCTGCACCGACGTCGCCTCGCGGCTCGTCCACGGCCGGGACTCGCGCAGGCCCGGCGTGTCCGGGATCCTCGGGGCCGAGCCCGTCGCGACCACGACCGCGTGCCGCGCCCGCAGCACCGCCTCTCCGGTCGTCGTCTCGACCCGCACCTCGCGCTCCCCGGCCAGCCGCGCGTGCCCGCGGATGAGCTCGATGCCCGCCGACGAAAGCCAGCGCACCTGGCCGTCGTCGTGCCAGTGCGCGGCGAACTCGTCGCGGCGCTCGAGGATCGCGTGCGGCCGCAGCTCGCCGCCCGTCACGCCCCGCACGGCCCGCGCCGCCCGCAGCGCCGCGCCCGGCCGCAGCAGCGCCTTCGACGGCATGCAGGCCCAGTACGAGCACTCGCCGCCGACGAGCTCCGCCTCCACGATGACGGTCTCCAGCCCGGCCCGCGCCGTCCGATCCGCCACGTTCTCCCCGACCGGCCCCGCCCCGATCACGACCACGTCCACCTCGCGCGTCTCCATGCCGCCGACGCTACGACCGCCACCCCGCCCGCACAACGCCCACCCCGCCCCGGTTGCCCACACGGGTTGCGCCCGCTTTCGCCCGCACAACTACGGCAATCCCGGCGGTGCCCGCGGCTCAGCCCCCGGAACCCCGCGGCCGGCGATCGAGCCGGGCCCGGATCTGCCGTAGTTGTGCAGGGAGCCCGCCGGGTCAACAAGGGTTGACGCGGCGGGCTGGCGTCAACTAGGGTTGACGCATGGTCAACACTGCGTCATCGGAAGCCGAGGGGCCGCTGCGCGCCCTGCGCGCGATCGCCGAGCGCCGGCGGGAGCTGAACCGGGAGGAGGAGGCGATCGTGCGCCGCGCGCGGGTGCAGGGGTACTCCTGGGAGGCGATCGCGGCCGCGCTCGGTGTCAGCAAGCAGGCGGCTCACAAGAAGTTCGGACGAAAGTAGATCCGTGAGCACCGACGCGCCCCGCCGCTCCCCGTTCCGTCTCCGCGCCCCGCAGGAGGGACCGCGGGCCACGTTCCGGCAACTGCTGCCGTTCCTGTTCGAGCACAAGCCCGTGCTCGTCGTGGTGGCGGTCCTCAGCGTGATCGAGGCGCTGTTCACCCTCGTCCAGCCGCTGCTGATCGGCCAGGTCATCGATCGGGTGCAGCTCGGCCAGAAGCTCGGCGGCCTGGTGTGGGCGCTCGTCGCGGTCGTCCTCGTCTCGTCCGCGATCGGCGCGTACCAGCACTACCTGCTGCAGCGCACGGGCACGGCGATCGTGTACTCCAGCCGCCGGCGCCTGATCGCACGGCTGCTGCACCTGCCGATCAGCGAGTTCGATGCGCGCCGCACGGGCGACCTCGTCTCGCGCGTCGGCACCGACACGACGATGCTCTACGCCGTCCTGACCCAGGGCCTGGCCGACAGCGTCGGCAACGCCCTGCTGTTCCTCGGCGCGCTCGTCGCGATGCTGTTCATCGACCCGATCCTGCTGCTGTCGATCGTCGGGGTGCTCGCGATCGCGGTGCTCGCGGTGGGCTCGCTCAGCGGCCGGATCCGCCGCGCCACGGCCGAGCAGCAGGAGCGCGTCGGCGAGCTGACCTCGGGCATCGAGCGGGCGATCAGCGCGATCCGCACCGTGCGCGCGACGGGCGCCACGGAGCGCGAGAAGGAGTCGGTCTCGGCGATGGCCGAGGCGGCGTACGGCGCCGGGGTCAAGGTCGCCAAGGCGTCGGCGTTCGTGGTCCCGGTCGCGAGCGTCGCGATGCAGGCGTCCATGCTCGTCGTGCTGGGCGTCGGCGGGTTCCGGGTGGCATCCGGGGCCGTGTCGATCGCCGACCTCGTGACGTTCGTGATGTTCCTGTTCCTGATGATCATGCCGCTCGCGTCGTTCTTCGGCGCGATGACGTCGGTCGGGCAGGCGCTCGGCGCCCTCGGCCGCATTCAGGAGGTGCTCGATCTGCCGCTCGAGGCCGACGGCGATCGCGCGCGCCCGGCCGCGACGCCGGCACCGGCGCCCGCCGCACCGGCACCGGCGATCGCCTTCGAGGACGTGCGCTTCCGCTACCCGGAGGCGGCCGTCGCGGCGCGCGCCGAGGCGGGCCGGGAGGCGCTCAGCCTGGCCGCCCGGGCGCACCTCGACACCGAGTCGATCACCGTGGGCGAGGAGCCCAACGAGGTGCTGCGCGGCGTCTCGTTCGAGGTGCCGGTGGGCGCCCGCGTGGCCCTGGTGGGTCCGTCCGGGGCCGGCAAGTCGACGATCCTGGCCCTCATCGAGCGCTTCTACGACCCGACGTCCGGCACCATCCGCGTCGACGGCACCGACATCCGCGACCTGCCCCGCGACGAGCTGCGCGCCCGCTTCGGATACGTCGAGCAGGACGCCCCCACGCTCGCCGGCACGATCGCCGACAACCTGCGCCTGGCGTCCCCCGACGCGACCGACGCCGACTGCGAGCGGGTGCTGCGCCAGGTGAACCTCGGCGACGTCATCGACCGCTCCCCCGCGGGCATCCACACCCCGGTCGGCGAGGACGGCGTCATGCTGTCGGGCGGCGAGCGCCAGCGCCTCGCGATCGCCCGCGCCCTCCTCGCGGCGCCGCCCATCCTGCTGCTCGACGAGTCCACGTCGTCGCTCGACGGGGTCAACGAGCAGCGGATGCGCGAGGCGATCGATGCCGTCGCGGAGGGCCGGACCCTGCTCGTGATCGCGCACCGCCTGTCGACCGTCGTCGACAGCGACCGGATCGTCGTGCTCGACCGCGGCCGCGTCGTCGGGCAGGGCACGCACAGCGAGCTCGTGGAGTCGACGCCCCTGTACCGCGACCTCGCCAAGCACCAGCTCCTGGTGTGACGCGTGCGTGCCAGCCTGCTCTCGACTCGCTTCGCTCGCTCGAGCCGTCTCCGCTCGCTTCGCTCGGTCGACGACCGACGCATGCTCGGGAGTCGAGACAGCTAGACCGGGTGTCCGAGGCTGCGGGCATGATGAGGGCATGGACCTCCCCAGGCTGCGCGCCCTCCGGCTGCGGCATCACCGGCTGACCGCCCCGGCGCGCACGGTCGTCGACGCCGCGCGCCACCTGCTGTGCGTGCAGTCGCAGGACTACTGGGGCGGGCGCCTGGCGATCGCCGCTCGCGCCCGCGCCGGCGCGGTGTCGCAGGTCGACGCGGCCTACGATCGCGGCGAGCTCGTGCGCGCGTGGACCCAACGCGGCACCCTCCACACCGTGGCGGCACGCGATCTGCGGTGGATTCTTACCGTCACCGCCGAGCGCACGATCGCCCAGAGCGCCACCCGCCGCACGCAGCTGGGTCTCGACGACGACACCCTCGATCGCGCGCGGGCGGCGATCGTCGCGGCGCTGCGCGGCGGCGGCGCGCTCACCCGCGCGGAGGCGCTCACGCTGTGGGAGGGCGCCGGCATCTCCACCGCGTCGGGTCGCGGATACCACCTGCTGTTCCACCTCGCGCTGCGCGGCGTGATCTGCTGGGGCCCGACCGTGCGCCGCGACGGCCTCGAGCCGCGCGAGCAGCGGCTCGTCCTCGTCGACGAGTGGATCGCGGATGAGGACCGCCCGGCGGACCCCCTCGCGGAGATGTTCGTCCGCTACATCGACGGGCACGGGCCGGCCGCGCCCGAGGACTTCGCGGGGTGGGCGGGCATCACCAAGGGCGACGCGCGGCGGGCGGCCGCCGCCGCGGCGGACCGCATGGGCACGATCGACGTCGACGGCGCGACGCTGTTCGTCGCGGCGTCCGTCGCGCGCCGATCGGCCGCCGCCCCCGCCACACACGCCCTGCCGACCTTCGAGGAGTACTACATCGCCTACGCCGACCGGTCCCGCGTGGCCGCGCCGGACGTGCGGGCGGCCATCGGCCCCGGCACCAACGGCATGGTGCGCCCCGTCCTGGTCCACGGGGGCGAGGTCGTCGGCGTGTGGAAGCCCCCGCCGCCGACCCGACGCGACAGCGCGGAGGCGACGTTCGAGTTGTTCCGCCCGGCTCCCGACGAGGCGATCCGGGCGGCGCTGGAGCGCGCCATGGCCGCGCTGCGCGGGTGAGGATCGCCGGCCGCGCGGCGCCCTCCGTTAGCGTGAGTGCATGACCTCCCCCTTCGACGATCTCGATCAGTTCATCGCTCTGCCCCGCGTCGAGTCGCTCGCGCTGTCCCCCGACGGCTCCTGGGCCGCCGCGACGGTGGCGACGCTGAGCGCCGACAAGACGGCGTGGGAGCGGTCGATCTGGCGGATCGCCGTCACGGGGGACGCCGCACCGGTGCGCCTCACCCGGTCGGCGAAGGGCGAGGCCGGGGCGGCGTTCCTGCCCAGCGGCGATCTGCTGTTCACCTCGGCCCGCCCCGACGCCGAGGACGCCGACGCGCCCGAGTCCACCTCCCAGCTGTGGCTGCTGCCGCGGGAGGGCGGGGAGGCGCGCGCGCTCACCTCCCTCGCCGGGGGCGTGAGCGGCATCGCCGCGATCGCGCGCGACGCCGGCACCGTGGTGCTGGGCGCCGGCCTGCTGCCGGGCGCCGCCGGGCTGGAGGCGGAGGCGGAGCTGCGCAAGAAGCGGAAGGATCTGAAGGTCGAGGCGATCCTCCACGAGTCGCTCCCGGTGCGATTCTGGGACCACGATCTGGGCCCCGCCGAGCCGCATCTGCTGCTCGTCGAGGGCGACGTCGCCGCACCGGCGACGGCCGGCGAGGCCGCGCGGCCCACGCTGCGCGATCTCACTCCCCGGCCGGGCCGCACCCTGGACAACGCGGACCAGACGATCACCCCCGACGGCGCCACGATCCTCACGAGCGTGCGGCGCGTGACCGATCGGGTCTTCGCGCACGACATCGTCGCGATCGACGTCGCCACCGGCGAGCGCACAGTCGTCCTCACCGCGGACGGCTTCGACTTCGAGCACCCGGTCGTCAGCAACGACGGCTCCCGGCTCGCCTACGTGCGCTCGGCGCGAACCACGCCCGACGGCCCCTCCGACACCGAGCTGTGGGTCTCGCGCCTCGACGGGTCGGACGCGGTGCGCCTCGCCCCGGAGTGGGATCGCTGGCCCGCGTCGTTCCGGTTCGCCCCCGCCGACGACGCGCTCATCGCCACGGCCGACGACGACGGGCGGGCGCCGATCTTCCGCGTTCCGCTCGACGGCTCCGCGCCGCAGCGGCTTACGCACGACGACTACGCCTACAGCTCGGTCGAGGTGGCGCAGGACGGCGTCATCACGGCGCTGCGCTCCAACTGGCTGGAGCCGCCGCACCCCGTGAAGCTCGTGGGCGGATCGGTGATCCCGCTGGCCGCCCCGGCCCCGCTGCCCACCCCCAATGCCGTCATGCACGAGGTCGAGACCAGCGCCGCCGACGGCGCGCGCGTGCGAGGCTGGCTGCTCACCCCGGCGGAATCGACCGCCCCGGCGCCGCTGCTGCTGTGGATCCACGGCGGCCCGCTGAACAGCTGGAACGCGTGGAGCTGGCGCTGGACGCCGCAGCTCATGGTCGCCCAGGGCTACGCGGTCCTGCTGCCGGACCCCGCCCTCAGCACCGGGTACGGCCTCGACTTCATCGCGCGCGGCTGGAACGCGTGGGGCGACAAGCCGTTCACCGACCTCATGGCGATCACCGATGCCGTCTGCGCCCGCGACGACATCGACGAGACCCGCACCGCCGCGATGGGCGGATCCTTCGGCGGCTATATGGCGAACTGGGTCGCCGGGCACACGAATCGGTTCAAGGCGATCGTGACGCACGCGAGCCTGTGGGCGCTCGACCAGTTCAGCGGCACGACCGACATGCCGCCGTACTGGCTGTCGACCTTCACGCCCGAGGGGCTCGTCGAGAACTCACCACACCGTCACGCGGCGAACATCGCGACGCCGATGCTCGTGATCCACGGCGACAAGGACTACCGTGTGCCGATCGGCGAGGGCCTGCGCCTGTGGACCGACCTGTTCCTGCACCACGCGACCCCCGACGGCGAGATGCCGCACCGGTTCCTGTACTTCCCGAACGAGAACCACTGGGTCCTCACGCCGCAGCACGCGAAGGTCTGGTACGAGACGATCTTCGCGTTCCTCGCGGAGCATGTGCTCGACGAGGAGCCGGCCCGCCCGGAGCTGCTCGGCTGAGCCGGACGCCGAGCACGGCGGCGGCGTGGCGCGTTCGCACGACGCCACGCCGCCGCGCGCCGGTCAGCGCAGCATCGCACGGCTGGCGAGATGCAGCGCGAGTCGCGCTGACGCATCACGCAGGTCGACGCCGAGGAGCTCCTCGATGCGGCGCACGCGCTGAGCGACGGTGTTGCGATGGATGCCGAGTTGCTGCGCCGTGGCCGCGATCCCGGACTCGTTGTCAAGATAGACGGCGAGCGTCTCGATGAGTCCGCCGCCCTCGGCGCGCAACGGAGCGAGAAGCGCCTCGGCCGCCGGCACGAAGGTGTCGCTCTCGGTGCGCGCGAGCAGCAGCTGCTCCAGCCCGAACGCGTCGATACGCACGAACCAGTCGCTGAGCGACCGCTCGACGGCGATGCGGGCGGCTCCGACGGCATCGTCGATCGTCGCGCTCAGCCCGGCCCCTCCGGCTTGCAACGTGCCGACGCCGGTGGCGATGTTGAAGGTGCGCCGCACCTGCAGGTGCAGCTCCCGCAGCCGCCTGACCTGGCGATCGAGTTCGGCCGGATCCGGGCGCTCGACGAAGCGCATCCAGCCCACCACGCCCCGTCCCATGGTGGTTGCGTGCGCCTCGACCTCGAACTCTCCCAATCCCGCCGTGACCGCGCGCAGGAGCTCGCGCGGATCCAGGCGGGTGCGGCCCACCATGCGAAAACCGAGATGGAACCCCGTCGTGCGCCAGCCGCGCTCCGTCATGCGTCGGCCGATGTCGGCATCCTGCTCGCCGGCATCGAGGAAGTCCCGCAAGAGTTCCGATGACGCAGAGGCGTCGCTCACCGCGGCAATCTCATCGATGAGGATGCGGGCCGCGACGGCAGGCATCGTGACCTGGGCAGCCACCGCGAGCGCCATGCGCTGGGCCTGACCGACTCCCGACGCGAAGAACGCCAGGCGCAGGCCGGGGCGCGACGCGCGATCCACGCGCGTGCTCGCGACCGACATTCCCTCGTGCTCGAGGATGTCGATGCCGACGGACCAGTCGATCATCGCCGCTGCGGAGCCCAGGTCGCCGCCGGCCTGCTCGTACACGCCGTCGGCATCGAGCAGCGCTACGCCATAGCCTGCGGAGGACGCAATGTGGCCCAGCAGATCGCGCAGATCGCTCGCGGGGTACCGGAACGCCGTTGCGAGGCGCCGGATGAGGTCGAGCGCCAGCGCATCGCGCGCCTCAGCGATGCGCCAGGTGACCTCAGCGAGCTCGAACGGGCGCTCGACCCCGAGCACGAGGAGCCCGATGCGCTCCGCCAGACGGCGAGACCCCGCGTCGAGCCGTGCAGCGCCCGGAGCGGCGAAGCCCACATACCCGCGGTCACGGACCCGGCGCAGCAGCGCGTCCACCCGCCAGCTCTCGGCCGGCACGGGCGAAACGACGATCGCGAAGCGCCCGGATCCGTCGCTCGGCAGATCCTGGTCGACGAGGGCGACTTCGGCCCGCTCCCACACGGCGTCGCGGGGGCCGGCCTCGTAGGTGACGCCTCCGTTGATCTTCTCGGCGCGCAGCGCGTCGACGTGCAGGCCGCTCATGCCGCGGCCACCGGATCGAGCGCCTCGAGGCCGTAGAACGACGGCAGCACGCGGCGCAGGCGCGTGGCGCTCCTCCGCCACCAGTCGGCCACGGGCAGCTCGATCACCGCCACCTGCTGCTGCAGTTTGAGCTGGGGCACCTCGATGATGTCCTTCGTGCGCGGATCAACCACCACGAGCACGTCGGGCGATGCGCTCACCAGCCGGCCGTCCGAGACGAGCGCGAGCGTCTCGGTGCGCGTCACGAGGCGGTGCACGGTGCCGTCTATATCGTCGATCTCGTACGAGTGTACCTGGGGATCGGCGTCTCCCTCAGATGCGCCGATGCGGCCCTGCGCGAGCAGCCGTCCGCCGATCGCCGCCGCGAAGTCCTCGAGCCGCTCGTCGCGCGCCTGGAGGTACTGCGCCCCGAGCCGCAGCGCGTGCGACAGCATGCCCGGCATGGCGTGCGCGACCAGGTCGCCCACGGTGAAGCCGCCGACCACCACCGAGCCGGTCCCACCCGCCTGGCGCAGCGCCGATCGCACGACCGCCTCGGCCTCGTCGGCATTCGGAGACTCGATGACGGCGACCCCGTGCCCCGTGCCCACGGCGAAGACAAGCCCAGGCACCCCGTCGACGGCGAGCGAGAGCTGATCCATGCGCGGCAGGGCGCGGCCCATGCCATCGGCGTCGACGAGCATCCGGCCCTCCGCGGCGACGAATCCGGTGAGCCCGTTCATGCCTCCCACCTCGAACGAGCACAGCGCGGGAACGTCGTGTCCGAGCCAGCGCTCGACCGCGGCGATGAGCGGACGGAAGCTGCCTGCGGCAGGCAGCCGCTCAGCGATCAGCATTGTCGATCCGGCAAATGCCGCCGCGATGCACGGCGTGGTCGGGTCGAGGTCGCTCACGTCGTGGAGCGTGATGGGCCACGCCGCCTGCGCCGCGAGCAGCTCGAGATAGGTCGTCCGGCCTCCGCCACCGGAGCCCAAGAGGGAGCAACCGTGGGCGAGCGCTTCGATGTCGCTTCGCTCCACCGCCCTCACTCCCGCAAGTGTACGGGGGCGCCCGGTGCGGGGCGCGGTGACCGAGAGCCTCCCGGGCACCGCGCCCGCAGGGCTCACCGCGCCTCGACGGGCACGAACTCCTCATCAAGGCCGAAGGCGCGCGGGCCGAAGGCCGCGAGCGCTTCGGGAGTCCGCATGAGCTCGGGCGTCGAGATGCCGAGCACCCGCACCCGCTGGCCATAGCGCAGCCCCTCGGTCGTGATCGGCTCGGCCGTCTCGTGGTCGACCACACAGATCAGGTCAGGCACGATCGCCACGAGGTGTTCGCCCAGGTGCGCCGTGAGGTTCTCGTTCTGGAACGCGATCTCAAGCGCATCGCCTCCGTCGTCCATGGGCGCGATGCGCGCGCGACCACGTGCGAAGCCCTCGGTCGTGCGCCGCTCGACGTCGACGACCTTGCCCACGAACAGCTCACGCAGGTTCGGGTACAGCGTGGTGGAGAGCGTCTCGGCGATCGCCTCGAACGGCGACCGCTTCTCTTCGCGTGCCGCGCGGATCGCGCGCCCCAGCGCGAGCGCCATGGAGATCGTGCGGGGAACGGCGGTGCGTCGCACGTCTGCACCCGACATCGCGTACTCGGCGATGTGCCCCACCCCGCCGAGGCGGATCGTGATCGCGCGCGCGAGCCACTCCATCTGGCGATCATCGTCGCCCGTGTCGATGATCACCGTCTCGCCGCGCTCGCCTGCCAGCGCCAGCGGCGATCCATGCACGCCGTACACCGCGAAGGTCTCCATCGACAGCTCGGGGAACGCTCGCCCCATGCCGTCGGCGTCGACCACCGGCAGACCGGTCTCGGCCGCCACCACGAACGGGATCATCGAGTTGATTCCGCCACACTCGATCGGCATCGTCGCATCCGCAGTGCGCCCGAGGTGCTTCTCGAGGGTACGCAAGGCGAGCGTCGGCTCGGTGCCGGCGGGGATCTTCTCGACCATCACGGTGGGGGCGCCCATCTGCGCCGTCGGGATCACGAACGCGTCATCGGCCAGCTCGCTCGGGTCGAGCACCGTGACCTCGCCGTCGCCCAACACGCGTTCGACAAGCTTGGAGCCGATGTACGGGTCTCCCCCGCCGCCCGTTCCGAGGAGCGTCGCCCCGCGGGCCAGGTCGGGCAGGTCCGCTGCCGTCAGCTTCCAGCTCATCGCGCCGCCTCCGAGATCGTGCCGTCGAAGCGACGGGCGGGCAGGTCGTATCCGAAGTAGCCAGGGCCGACCATCGCGAGTCCCTCGGCGGTGTGCCACCGCGGGTCGGCGGGCGAGGCGATCACGCGCACCCGCTGGCCGTAGCGCAGCCCCTCGGTCGTGATCGGCTCGCCGGAATCGTGGTCGAGCACGATGATGAGGTCGGGGGTGGTGGCCAGCACGTCGCCGTCGAGATCGGCGACGAGGTGCTCGTTCTGGAAACGCACCGTGAGCGTGCCCTCCCCCTCGATGCGCGCCGATCCGCGTGCGAAACCCGTGGTCGTGGCTCGCTCGACGTCGACCACCTTGCCCGCGAAAAGCTCGCGTCCACCGAGCAGCTCCACCGCCCGGCCGACCGCGTCGACCTTGCTGGCGCGTGCCTCACGGATGCCCGCCCCGACGTCGATGCACTGCTGCAGCGATCCGTCGACGAGCGCCTCACGCGCCTGCGCACCGGTCATCGGGAAGCCCGAGATCATGATCGAGCAGCCCATCTCCACCGCCGCCACGCGCGCGATGCGCTCGGTCCACGAGTTGTCGACCGTTTGCAGCACGCCCACGTTGCCCTTCTCGTCGCTGAAGGCGAGGGGCGAGGCGTCGATGCCGTACAGCGTGGGCAGCACCATCTGCAGCTCGGGGAACGCCCGGCCCATGCCGTCGGCGTCGACGAGTGGCAGGCCGAGCGCGGCCGCGGCGGCGATCGGGATGGTCGAGTTCACACCGCCCACCTCCGCGCACGCGATGTGCGTCACAGGGCGGCCGAGGTAGGTGCTCATCGCAGTCAGCGGGCCGACGACCTCGTCGAGGCTCGGCAGCTTCTCGACCATCACGGTCGGGGCGCCCATCATGGCCACCGTCACGACGCACGCGTCGTCGGGCAGCGATCGCAGCGGCACGACCTCGACGGCCCCGTGCCGGGCGATCGCCTGCTTCGCCAACAGGGCGCCGATGTACGGATCGCCGCCGCCACCCGCCCCGAACACCGCGGCGCCGCGTGCGAGATCATCGATCCCGTCGATGCCGATCGTGCGGGTCATCGGGCACCCATCTCGAGGTCGCCAACGGCCTTCACGCGCAGGCGCGTGGCGTTGCCGGGAAGGTACGGGATCGGCACCTCGTCGAAGTCGACGATCGCCACCGACTCGGGGCGCGCGCCGGCCGCGACGGCCTTCTCGACGGCTTCCTGCTTGACGGCCGCGATCGCCTCGTCACGTTTGCCGGGCTCGACCGCCGTGACCTTGTCGACTTCGCCGCCGACCTGCGCGATCGAGGCGCCGATGGCGTTGGCGACGGCGTAGTTCTCGGGGCGGTGGACCGCGCCGAAGATCGGCAGCTCGTCGGGCAGCAGCACTGAGCCGCCGCCGACCACGACCACAGGGATCGGATCCGGCGATGTGCGCATGCGGTCGACAGCCTCGGCCACGCGCTCGGCGATGCGATCGAGCACGCGCTCGACGAACGCCGGATCAAGGTGCGCGACCTTCGACGGGTCACCAACCTGCGCGCGACCGGCCGCCACGGCGACGTCGGTGGCAGTCAGTGTGGATCCCCCGAACACGAGCGCCTCGGTCGTGAGGCGGTATCCGACCGACTCCGGGCCGACCTCGCCGGTCTCAAGGTCGACGATGCTCCCACCGCCGATGCCGATCGAGAGCACGTCGGGCATCCGGAAGTTGGTGCGGATACCGGCCACCTTGACCTCGTTGGCCGTCTCGCGCGGGAACCCGCCGATGAGCAGTCCGATGTCGGCGGTGGTCCCGCCCACATCGATCACGGCGCACGTGGCGAGGCCGCTCGTCACGGCCGCACCGCGCATCGAGTTCGTGGGACCGGATGCGAACGTGGCCACCGGATAGCGGCGCACGAAGTCCTCGTCCATGAGCGTGCCGTCGTTCTGGCTGAGGAAGATCGGCGCGTCGATGCCGTGCGCGCGGACGGCGGCGGTGAGGCCGTCGACGATCTCGCCCGCGAGCTCGCGCAGCGCGGCGTTGATGATCGTGGCGTTCTCACGCTCCAGCAAGCCGATGCGCCCGATGTCGTGGCTGAGCGAGATCGCAACGCTGTCGCCGAGTTCCTCCGCGAGGATCTCCGCTGCCTGCACCTCGAGATCGGGATTGACCGGGCTAAACACGCTCGAGATGGCGACGGAGCGGATTCCGTGCGCCTTCATGTCGCGCGCGTGCTCGCGCAGCTCCTCCGGGTCGAGCGGCGAGATCGGGCGGCCGTCAAACTCATAGCCGCCGTGCGCGAGGTACGCGCGCGCCTCGAGCGCCTCGACCAGCGCCTCGGGCCAGTCCACGAGCGGCGGCAGCGCCCGCGTTGCGGGCAGGCCCAGGCGCAGCGCGGCCGTCGGGGCGAGCCGCTTCGCCTGCACGAGCGCATTGATGAAGTGAGTCGTGCCGATCATGACGGCCTGGATCTGCTCGCCCTCGAACCCGTGCTGAGCGCGCAGGGCCTCGATGGCCTGCACGATGCCGCTCGTGACGTCCGGGGTCGTCGAGTGCTTCACGCCGACGAGCGTGGTGGTGCCGTCCATCAGGACTGCGTCGGTGTTGGTGCCGCCGACGTCGATTCCGATGTGCATGTGTGTCCTTGTCTTCGTACTGCGAATTCGAACTGCGGTTGGGCGGAGGTTCAGGCGCGGGCGTGGGCGGCCTCGGGCGTGACGACCTCGCCGACGCCCCGAACCCAGCCGAGCTTGCCGGCGATCGTGTAGAGCACCATGGCCAGAACGAGGCTGAGCACCGGCGGGATGCCCCACGTGACCATGTAGCCGACGACGGCTGAGATCGCCCAGATGATGAGCGTCGCGGGCACCACACGCGGGGCGGTCGCCGGCAGCGTTCCGGCCGCACGGCTCGCCTCGAGGTCGCCACGCCAGCGGCGCACGATGAAGTACTCGGCCACCATGATCCCGGCGATCGGCGGGAAGGCGACGCCGAGCAGGCTGAGGAACGAGGTGAACTGCCCGAGGATGCCGAAGGCGCCGAGGAGCGTGCCCACGACGCCCAGGACGATCGTGGTCCAGCGCCGGTTCAGGCCGCGACGGAAGGTGGTGGAGACGAAGTTCACCACGCCCAGCGCCGACGAGTACAGGTTCCAGTCGTTGATCTTCAGCGTGCCCGTGACGACGATGAGCAGGCCGATGAAGCCCACGGAGCTCGTGATGATCGCGACGATGTCGCCGGTGCGCGCCGCCAGGGCAAGCAGCACGCCGGCCAGACCGATCACGAACTCGCCGAGCGTCGTGCCCACGACGGTCTGCTTGACCACATCGGCGGCCGAGCGGTTGAAGCGGGTCATGTCGCCCGTGATGATCGCTCCGACGATGATGCCGCCCGCGACGAGCGCCGATCCGCCCACCACCGACATCGACGGCCCTGCCGGAACGGCACTGAAGAGCGAGCCCAGGTCGTGACGGCTCAGCTCCCCGATGACCGACCAGCCCACGAGAATGAGGAACAGCGGGACCGTGACGTTCGCGATCCACTGCATGCCGATGAACCCGAACGCGCAGATGGCGGTTACGACGAGACCCATGATGAGGCTCCAGGCCCATGTCGGAAGCACGCCGGGCATCAGTGCCTCGAGCGAGTCCGCAGACACGGCCGACTGGATGCCGAACCAGCCGATGAGGCTGATCGCGACGGCGAGCCCCACGAGCGAGGCGCCGACCTCACCGAAGCCCGTCCACCGGGCAAGCAGGGCCGTGTTGAGCCCCTCACGCTGGGCGATGATGCCCACGAGGCACATGATCAGCTCGACGATGATCGAGCCGAACAGGATCGACCAGAAGGCGTCCGCAAACGACATGCTGTAACCCAGCGTGGCGCCCAGGAGGAACTGGGACAGCGCGGAGACCTGGCCGAAGCGCTGCACGGCGATACCGAACCAGTGCTTGCGGGCCGTCGCCGGCACGCGTGCGAGCGCGTAATCGTCTGCGTGTACTGAACCAGCCATGTCGGCTCCTTCGGATGAGCGCCCCGCGGTGCGGGGAGTCGGGTTTCCGAAAGGCTAGGGACTGCTCAGACCGCTCGCGATGTGCAGACTGCCGCATGCTTCTCTGGTGCTGTGCATGATGCACACTGCACACCGAGCGAACGTTCAGCCCCACAAAGGAGAAGCGGCCCGCCCCCGGATCGGAGAGGGGGCGGGCCACTGGGTTGTGCTCGGCTCCGGCGTGCGGTCCGGAGCGTCGCGAGCGAAGACTCAGCGTGCGGTCTGGGTCTTCGCGGCTTCGAGGCGGGTGCGGAGGGCGTCGAGCTGGGCGCGCAACTCGGCCGGCACCTTGTCGCCGAACGTGTTGTAGAACTCCTCGGTGAGGTCGGCCTCGGCGAGCCACGAGTCGGGGTCGACCGAGAAGAGCTCCTCGAGATCCGCCTCGGGCACGTCGATCCCGTCGAGGTTGAGCGCGCCAGGCTCGGGCAGCAGCCCGATCGGAGACTCGACCGCGCCGGCCTCGCCCCGCAGGCGCCGGATGATCCAGTCGATGACGCGCGAGTTCTCGCCGAACCCGGGCCACAGGAAGCGGCCATCCGATCCCTTGCGGAACCAGTTCACCTGGTAGATGGCGGGCAGCTGCTCGGCCGCGCCGCCCATCTCGATCCAGTGCGCGAAGTAGTCGGCCATGTTGTAGCCGCAGAACGGCATCATCGCGAAGGGGTCGCGGCGCAGCTCGCCGACGGTGCCCTCGGCGGCGGCGGTGCGCTCCGAGGAGATGGTCGAGCCGAGGAACACGCCATGCTCCCAGTCGAACGCCTCGACCACGAGCGGCACGTTCGTTGCGCGACGGCCGCCGAAGAGGATGACGTCGAGCGGGACGGCCTCCTCCCAGTCGGGCGAGATCGACGGCGCCTGGTCGGCGGCCACCGTGAAGCGCGAGTTCGGGTGCGCGGCGGGGCGGCCGGCGTCGGGCGTCCAGTCGTTGCCCTCCCAGTCGATGAGGTGCGCGGGCGGCTCGTCGGTCAGGCCCTCCCACCACACGTCGCCGTCGTCCGTGAGGGCGACGTTCGTGAAGATGACGTTGCCCCACAGCGTCTCGACGGCCGTCACGTTCGTCGACTCGCCGGTGCCCGGCGCCACGCCGAAGAACCCGGCCTCCGGGTTGATGGCGTAGAGGCGCCCGTCCTCGCCCGGCCGGATCCACGTGATGTCGTCGCCGAGGGTCTCGACCCGCCAGCCGGGGATCGTCGGCCGCAGCATCGCGAGGTTGGTCTTGCCGCACGCGGAGGGGAAGGCCGCGGCCACGTGGTACGCCTTGCCCTGCGGGTCGATGACGCGGATGAGCAGCATGTGCTCGGCCATCCAGCCCTGGTCGCGCCCGAGCACCGAGGCGATGCGCAGGGCGTAGCACTTCTTCGCGAGGATCGCGTTGCCGCCGTAGCCCGACCCGAACGACCACACCTCGAGCGACTCCGGGTAGTGGACGATGTACTTCTCCGGGTTCGACGGCCACGGCACGTCATCCTGACCGGGCTCGAGCGGCACGCCGACCGAGTGCACCGTCTTCACCCAGGGCGCGCCCTGCGCGATGAGGTCGGTGACCTCGTCGCCGACGCGGGTCATGATCTCGATCGACGCCACCGCGTAGGGGCTGTCGGTCAGCTGCACGCCGAGCTGCGAGATCGGACCGCCCACCTTGCCCATCGAGAACGGCACGACGTACATGGTGCGGCCGCGCATCGAGCCCTCGAACAGCGGCTCGAGCCGCGCGCGCATCTCGGCCGGGGCGACCCAGTTGTTCGTCGGCCCCGCGTCCTCCTCCTTCTCGGAGCAGATGAAGGTGCGCGACTCGAGACGGGCGACGTCGCCGGCGTCCGAGCGGGCAAGGTACGAGTTCGGGCGCTTGGCGTCGTCGAGCTTGAGCAGCGTGCCCTTCTCGACCATCTCGGCCAGCAGCGCGTCGCGCTCGTGCGCGGAGCCCGACACCCAGTGGATGCGATCCGGCTTCGTGAGCGCGGCGATCTCGTCCACCCAGGCGACGAGGTCCGCCATTCCCGGGCCGACGATCGCCGGAGCGGTCGCGGCGGCCGTGGGGGCGGGGTAGGTCTCGATCGTCACCAGGTTGCTCCTTCGCGGTATGGACGAGGGGTTATCACCAGGATGCGGGCCCCGATCCCGCACTTTCCGCCCACAAGCACCGAAAGAATCATCGATTTTTAGATATGATCAAGGAATGACCCCCGTCGGCGAATCGCACAGCGCCCTCGAGCTCAAGACGCTCGGACACCGGATCCGCCACTACCGCGTGCAGAAGGGCCTCACCCTCGACGAGCTCGGCGCGGCCGTGGGCGTCGCGGGCAGTCAGCTCAGCCTGATCGAGAACGGCAAGCGCGAGCCGAAGCTCTCGCTGCTGCAGAACATCGCGAACGCGACCGACACGAGCGTGCAGGACCTCATCGCCGGCGGCCCGCCGAACCGGCGCGCGGCGCTCGAGCTGGAGCTGGAGCGCGCGCAGTCGAGCCCCGTGTTCCGCCAGCTCGGGATCCCGCCGATCAAGGTGTCGAAGTCGATCAGCGACGAGACGCTCGAGTCGATCCTCGGGCTGCATCGCGAGCTGCAGCGCCGCGAGAGCGAGGCGATCGCCACGCCGGAGGAGGCGCGGCGCGCCAACACGGAGCTGCGCCTGCGCATGCGCGAGCGCAACAACTACCTGCCCGACATCGAGAAGCTCGCCGAGAAGCAGCTCGCCGCCGCGGGGCACACGGGCGGGGCCCTCAGCCACCGCACGGTGAGCATCATGGCGGAGCAGCTCGGGTTCGAGCTGATCTACGTCAACGACCTGCCGTCGTCCACCCGGTCGATCACCGACCTCGAGAACGGTCGCATCTATCTGCCGCCCGCCTCGATCCCCGGCGGCCACGGCCTGCGCTCCATGGCGCTGCAGGCGATGGCGCACCGCCTGCTGGGTCACAAACCGCCGACGGACTACGCCGACTTCCTGCAGCAGCGTCTGGAGATCAACTACTACGCGTCGTGCTGCCTCGTGCCGGAGACCGCCGCCGTGGCGTACCTGGACCAGGCCAAGAAGGATCGCAACCTCGCCGTCGAGGACCTGCGCGACGCGTTCGGCGTCACGCACGAGGCCGCCGCGATGCGCATGACGAACCTCATGACGACGCACTTCGACATGCAGCTGCACTTCCTGCGCGTGGGCGCCGAGGGCCACATCGAGCGGGTGTACGAGAACGACGGCCTGCCCCTGCCCGAGGACGTGACGGGATCCATCGAGGGTCAGGTCGTGTGCCGCCGGTTCAGCGCGCGCGACGCCTTCGAGCAGCAGAACCGCACCACCGAGCACTACCAGTACACGGACACGCCCGCCGGCACGTTCTGGTGCTCGACGCAGACGGGATCGCGATCGGACGGCGACTTCTCGATCACCGTGGGCGTGCCCTTCGACGACGCCCGCTGGTGGCGCGGACGCGAGACGCAGAACCGGCAGACCTCGACGTGCCCGGACGAGGCGTGCTGCCGCCGGGCCCCCGGCGAGCTCGCCGACCGCTGGCGTGGCCGGGCGTGGCCCAGCGCGCGCGTGCACACGCACATCTTCACGCCGCTGCCGCGCGGCACCTTCCCCGGGGTCGACGACAGCACCGTGTTCGAGTTCCTGGAGCGCCACGCCGCCGGATGAGCCACGGCGGGTGTGCCGGCGGGCGGCCCTCGCACGGCGGGCCCGGTTTCATCGCCTAGCCTCGATCCTCGTGTCATCTCATCGCCTCGGCCGCACCCTGTCGCTGCGGCATATCCGCTTCATCGCCCTCGGCACCGCGATCGGCACGGGCCTGTTCTACGGCTCGTCCGAGACGATCCAGGCCGCGGGCCCCGCCGTGCTCGTGGCCTACCTCATCGCCGGATGCGCCGCGTACGCGGTGATGCGCGCCCTCGGCGAGATGGCCGTGCGCCACCCGGTGGCGGGATCCTTTGCCCAGTACACGAGTCGCTACGTCAGCCCGTTCCTGGGCTTCCTCACCGGCTGGACGTTCACGTTCGAGATGATCGTGGTCGCCATCGCCGACATGACCGCCGCCGCCGGCTACATGGCCATGTGGTACCCCGACACCCCGGGCTGGGTGTGGATGGTGGCGGCCATCGCGCTGATCTGCGGGCTCAACCTGCTGCGGGTGAAGGTGTACGGCGAGCTGGAGTTCTGGTTCACGCTCATCAAGATCGTCACGATCATCGCGCTGATCGTGGGCGGGCTCGGCCTCATCGTGTTCGGCGTGAGCCTGGGCGGCTTCGATCCGGGACCGCACAACCTCGTCGACCACCTGGGGGGCTTCGCCCCGTTCGGCGTGTGGGGAATCGTCATGTGCCTCGGCATCGTCGTGTTCTCGTTCGGCGGGATCGAGACGCTCGGCATGACGGCCGGCGAGACGGCGGATCCCGCCCGCTCGATCCCCAAGGCCGTGAACACGGTCCCGGTGCGGATCCTGCTGTTCTATGTCGCGACGCTCGCGGTGATCCTCATGCTCATCCCGTGGACGGAGATCGGCTCCGGCGAGTCCCCGTTCGTCCAGGTGTTCGCGAAGCTCGGCGTGCCGGCCGCGGCGCACATCATCAACTTCGTGGTCCTCACGGCCGCGCTGTCGGCGATGAACTCGATCACCTACGCCGCGAGCCGCACGATGTACGGCCTCGCGGAGCAGCATCACGCGCCGCAGGCGTTCACCCGGCTCTCGCGGTCGGGCGTGCCGATCGTGCCGGTCGCGATCGTCGCGGCCTGCTGCGTCGTGGGCCTGGGCGCCTACCTGCTGATCCCCGACCAGCTGTTCCTCGTGGTCGCCTCGATCGCGACGTTTGCGACCGTCCTGACATGGGCGTCGATCCTGCTCGCCCATCACGGCATGCGCCGCGAGATGGCGCGCGACGGCGAGCCGGGAACGGGCTTCCCGATGCCGCTGTGGCCGTGGACGAACGTCGCCGCGCTCGCGTTCATGGCGTTCGTCGTCGTGATCCTCGCCTTCACGGAGTCGGGCCGCATGGCGCTCGTCGTCGGCGCGATCTGGGTCGCGCTGCTGTGGGCCGCGTACGCGCTGCTCGTGGGACCGGAGGGCCGGGTGCGACCCGAGCTGGAGACGCGCGTCCTCGCGTCGCGCTGACGCCGCGGCGGGGCCGGTGGCGCTGCCGCGCACGACGTGCCACGCTGAGCGCATGAGAGCGTGGATCGTCCGTTTCGCGAGCATGTACGTGTTCAACGTGCTCGTGCTGCTCGTCGTCGGCTGGCTCACCACCGCGCGCGTCGGCTGGAGCGCGCTGTGGTCGGCGGTGGTGCTCACCCTCGCCACCCTCTTCCTCAAGCCCCTCCTGGCCAGGGCCTTCCGCGGCGCGGCGGCCGGCGTCGGCCGGCGCGCCGGCATCGGCGAGAAGGCGATCGAGTACGTGGTGGTCTACCTCGTGGCGTTCGCGATCTGGGTGCTCACGTTCCTGCTGTCGGGATCGGACCCCGACGGGTTCTGGGGCTGGGTGCTGCCGCCGCTCATCCTGCTGGCCGGCTGGGCGATCTACGACGCGATCGACGACCGCGTCGAGGCGCACGCGGGCGCGCTCTACGACCGGGCGTCCGCCGCGATGGGCGGCGCGCCACAGGCCCCGGCCGAGACGCCGGCGCCGAACCCCGCGGCCGAGGCGGGCCGGCGGGAGCTGCGCGACGGGCTCACCGACGAGCAGCGCCGGCTCCTCGACGAGCTCTGAGCCCGCGCTCCGTCCCGGCTCGTAGGCTGGCGGGATGCAGCAGCGCACCCTCGGACGCACCGGACGCGACGTCTCGATCATCGGCCTCGGCACGTGGCAGCTGGGCGGCGACTGGGGCGACGTCGACGAGCGCGCGGCACACGATGTGCTCGACGCGGCGCACGCGGCCGGCGTCACCCTGTTCGACACCGCCGACGTGTACGGCGACGGTCGCAGCGAGCGGCTGATCGGCGCGTGGCTGCGCGCGAACCCCGATGCCGCGGTGTTCGTCGCGACGAACTGAGCGGCCGCTACACGCGCGAGACGACGTTCGCGGCGGACGATCACCGGACCTACAACCGGCGCGGCGAGGCGTTCGACGTCGGCGAGACCTTCTCGGGCGTCGACTACGAGACCGGGGTCGACGCGGCGCACCGCTTCGCGACGCTCGCGCGCGGCATCGGCCTCGAGCCGGCCAAGGCCGCGCTCGCGTGGGTGGCGCAGCAGCCCGGCGTGACCACCGTGATCCCGGGCGCCCGCTCACCGGAGCAGGCGCGTGCGAATGCGGCGGCGATCGCCCCGCTGCCGCAGGACTTCCTCGACGCCGTCGAGGCACTGTACGACGAGCGGATCCGCCCGCTCGTGCATCACCGCTGGTGAGGTGAGGCGCGGCGCGGCCGGTCAGGCGCTGCGCGGCGGGACCGGGTACTTGCCGGCGATGACGATGCGGTTGAAGGCGTTGATCTCCACCGCGAGCCAGCTCACGCCGACGTACTCCGGCTCGGTGAGCACAGCGCCGACGCGGTCGTACACGTCGTCGGGCACCCCGCCGCGGTGGATGAAGGTGAGCGCCTCGGCGAGCTCGAGCGCGGCGCGCTCGCGGTCGGAGAACACGCCCGACTCGCGCCACACCGGCAGCTGCGCGAGCTCGTCGTAGGTGATCCCCGCCTGCGCCGCGCGGTCGGCGTGCACGCGCGAGCAGTACGCGCAGCCGTTGAGCTGCGAGCAGTGCAGCAGCACGAGCTCCTTGAGCCGATCGTCCACGCCGTTCTCGCGGGCGATGCGGGCGGCGGTGTCGGCGAAGGCGTCGAGCGCCTGGTACGCCTCGGGCGCCGCCTTCGACAGGTGCACGCGCTTCTGCGTCATGGGATCCTCCGGTGCCTCCTGCGGCACGCCTTCCGTGCCACCCCGTCGACAGTACCGCGCCCCGCGTCCGAGGGGGCGAGAATCAGATCGCCAATCGAGTACGCGCTACATGGATCATTTCGCCAAGTCTGCTCGAAATATTTCTTGGCAGGTTGATCCGCGATTTCCCCGCCGGTGCTCCACGGCTCCACAATGGAGCGATTCACGACCGTGAGAAAGGGAGCCCCTGTGGGCGCAGACACCACTCGTGCGGACGACGCCGACGAGTTCTCGTTCCTGCCGGACCAGGCCCGCGCGCTCGGCGTCGACGTGCCGCCCGCGCGCCGCGTCGCCCTGCCCCTCCCCGACGGCCGGGTCCTCAGCGGCCTCGTCTTCGGCGACGGCACGCCGCGCGTCGTCCTGCTCCACGGTGCGGGGCTGAACGCGCACACCTTCGACGCCACCGTGCTGGCACTCGGCGAGCCGGCCGTCGCGATCGATCTGCCGGGCCACGGCGACTCGTCCTGGCGGGACGATGCCGCGTACGCGCCGTCGCTCCTCGCACCCGACGTGGTCCGCGGCATCGAGGCGTGGGCCGACGGGCCCGTGGTCCTCGTCGGCCAGTCGCTGGGCGGGGCCACCGCGGCGGCGGTCGCCGCGACGCGGCCGGACCTGGTCGCCGCCCTCGTGCTCGTGGACATCACGCCCGGCATCGACGGCGCGGGGCCCGCCGAGCTGCGGCGGTTCTACGAGCGGCTCACGTTCGCCTCGCGCGACGACCTGCTCGAGCACGTCCTCTCCTTCGGCCTGGGCGGCGACCGCGAGCAGGCCCGCCGCGGGATCGTGCTCAACTCGCGCACGCTGCCCGACGGCACCGTCGAATGGAAGCATCACTTCGCCCGCATCGCCTCCGGCGCGCTCGCCCCCGAATCGCGCACGCCCGGCGACTGGAGCGATCTGGAGGCGACCGCCGCGCCCGTGACGCTCGTGCGCGGCACGCACGGGTTCGTCTCCCCCGCCGCCCTCGCCGAGTTCCGCGAGCGGCTGCCCCGCGCCGACGTCGTCGAGGTCGACGCGCCCCACAACGTCCAGGAGGTCGCGCCCGCGCAGCTCGCGGCCGTGATCCGATCTCAGTCGGCGCGCGTTGCCTGACGCGCCCTTCGAAAGGAAGCCCATGTCGTTCCCGATCCGCCGCGCCGCGTTCCTCGCCGCCGGGCTGACCGCCACCCTCGCGCTCGCGGCGTGCACCGGCCAGGCACCCGCACCCGAGCCCACCGAGGTCGATCCGGATGCCACGCTGCGCGTCGGCCTGGTGCTGGAGCCGACCACGCTCGACATCCGCCGCACCTCCGGCGCCGCGCTCGAGCAGGTCCTCGTCGACAACGTCTACGAGGGACTCGTCACCCGCACCCCGGAGAACGAGATCGTCCCCTCCCTGGCCTCGGAGTACGAGGTCTCGCCTGACGGCCTGACCTACACGTTCACGCTCCACGAGGGCGTGACGTTCCACGGCGGCGGCGAGCTGACGGCCAGCGACGTGGTGTGGTCGCTCGACGCCGTCGTGAGCGACGCCGCGTTCGTGGGGCACGACGACCTCGCGAGCATCGCGTCGATCGAGGCGCCCGACGACCACACCGTCGTCCTCACCCTCAGCGAGCCCAACCAGAACCTGCTCTTCACGCTGACCGGCCCGGCCGGCCTCGTGTTCGACGAGGGCGACGAGACGGATCTGAAGACCGCCGCCAACGGCACCGGCCCGTTCCTGCTCGACTCCTGGGTGCAGGGCGACAGCATCACCTTCCAGCGCAACGACGCCTACTGGGGCGAGCCCGCGGGCGTCGGCACGGTGACCTTCAGCTACATCCCCGACTTCCAGGCGGGGGTGAGCGCCGCGCTGGACGGCTCGCTCGACGTCCTCACGCCCGTCCAGGCCGATCTGGCCTCGCAGCTCGACGGGGTGAACGGCTTCGAGCTGCAGTACGGGCGCACCACCGACAAGTACGTGCTCGCGTTCAACAACGCCGTCGCGCCGCTCGACGACCCGCGCGTGCGCGAGGCGCTCCGCCTGGCGATCGACCACGAGGCCCTCGTCGAGGTGATCGGTGCCGGAGAGACGCAGTACGGGCCCATCCCGAGCCTGGATCCCGGCTACGAGGACCTCTCGGAGCTCGTGCCGTTCGACCCGGAGCGGGCCAGGCAGCTCCTCGCCGAGGCCGGCCAGGAGAACCTCCAGCTCGAGCTGACGATCCCGTCGTTCTACGGCACGACGATCTCGACGTTCCTCGTGTCGGCCTTCAACGACATCGGCGTGGAGCTCACGGTCGAGCCGGTCGAGTTCTCGACGTGGCTCAACGACGTGTACACCAACGGCGACTACGAGCTGAGCATGGTCAACCACGTGGAGCCGCGCGACTTCGGCGCGTGGGCGAACCCCGAGTACTACTTCCACTACGACAACCCGCAGGTGCAGGAGCTGTACGCGTCGGCGCTCACCGAGGTGGACCCGGAGGCCTCGGCCGAGCTGCTCGCCGACGCCGCCCGGCTGGTGTCGGAGGACCACGCCGCGGACTGGCTCTACACGGCCGAGCAGATCACCGCGGTCGGGCCCGGCGTGGAGGGCCTGCCGGCCGACTCGCTCAACTCGCGCCTGGACGTCTCGGGCGTGACGCTGGCCCACTGATCACCGGCACACTGAGAACGTGATCCGTTACGCGCTGACGAGGCTGCTGCTCCTCGCCGTGGGCCTCGCCGTCGCGAGCGCGATCATCTTCCTCACGCTGCGGGTGTTCCCCGGCGACGTCGCGCAGATGATCGCGGGCACCAACGGCACGCCCGAGCAGGTGGCGCGGATCCGCACGGAGCTCGGCCTCGATCGCCCGCTGCTGACCCAGTACCTCGACTGGATCGGCGGGGTGTTCACCGGCGACCTCGGCTCCTCGTTCCTCACGGGCACGCCCGTGACCGCGGAGCTCGCCGAGAAGGCGCGCGTGACCGTGCCGCTCGGGATCCTCGCGATGGCGATCGCGCTGATCGTCGCCGTGCCGTTCGGTGTGCTGTCGGCGGTGCGGCGCGGGCGCGCGGACGGCACCGCGATCAGCGTGATCGCGCAGGCCCTCGCGGCCGTGCCGGTGGTGTGGGCGGGCATGATGCTCGTGGTCGTGTTCGCGGTGGGCCTGGGCTGGCTGCCCGCGCAGGGATTCCCCACCGCCACGGGCTGGAGCACGCCGTGGCTCGCGCTGCGCTCGCTGCTTCTGCCCGCGCTCACGATCGGCGTGGTGGAGGGCGCCATGCTGCTGCGGTTCGTGCGCAGCGCCACCCTGCAGGCGATCGGCGAGGACTTCGTGCGCACGGCCGCCGCGAAGGGCCTCACCCGCACCCAGGCGCTGCTGCGGCACGGCCTGCCGAGCGTCGGCCTGTCGATCATCACGGTGCTGGGCCTGCAGGTGGCGGGCATCATCGTGGGCGCCGTCGTGATCGAGCAGGTGTTCAACCTGCCCGGCATCGGGCGCATGCTCGTCACCGACGTGGGGGCACGCGACCTGGAGAAGGTGCAGGGCGAGCTGCTCCTGCTCACGGCGTTCGTGCTGGCGATCGGCTTCCTCGTCGATCTGCTCCACCACGCGATCGATCCCCGCCAGCGGGAGGCCGAATGATCACGCTCGCGCGGCTGTGGCGATCGTCCACCGGCCGGTTCGGTCTCGTCGTCGTCGCGGCCATCGTGCTCGTGGCGATCGTCTCCGTGTTCTGGACCCCGTTCGACCCGAAGTCGATCGACACGGGTGCGCGCTGGCTCGGACCCGGCTGGCCGCACCTGCTCGGCACCGACAGCACCGGCCGCGACATCCTGAGCCTGATCATGACCGGCGCCCGCACGACGATCTTCGTCGCGGTGGGCGCCGCCGCGGTGGCCACCCTGTTCGGCATCCTGCTCGCCGCGCTCGGCGCGCTCACGCCGCGGTGGACGCGCGAGGCCGTCGCGGTGCTCATCGACATCCTCGTGGCGTTCCCGGTGCTGCTGATCGCCATGATGATCGCCTCGGTGTGGGGCGGATCGCTGTGGGTCGTCGTGTGGGCCGTCGGCATCGGCTTCGGCGTCAACATCGCCCGCGTCACCCGCCCTGAGCTGCGCCGCGTGCAGCACAGCGACTTCGTGCTGGCGGGTCGCGCCGCCGGACTCACCCCGCTGCAGAACCTGACCCGGCACCTGCTGCCCAACGTCGCGCCGATCTTCATCGTGCAGCTGTCGTGGGGCATGGCGGTCGCCGTGCTCGCGGAGGCCGGGCTGTCGTACCTCGGCTTCGGCGCGAACGTGACCGAGCCGTCGTGGGGGCTGCTGCTGAGCGAGCTGCAGGCGTACATCACGGTGCACCCGACGTCGGTGCTCTGGCCGGGGCTCGCGATCACCCTCACCGTGCTGGCGCTGAACCTGCTGGGCGACGCGCTGCGCGAGGCGACCGATCCGACCCTGCGTCACGGCGCCCGACAGCGCATCCCGCACGAGGCGCCGGGGGTGGTCGCATGAGCCTCGTCGTGACCGATCTGGCCATCACCATCGACGGCCGGCGCGTGGTCGACGGCATCTCGTTCGAGGTGCCGGACGGCGCGCGCCTGGGGCTGATCGGCGAGTCCGGGTCGGGCAAGTCGCTCACGGCGCTCGCCCTGCTCGGGCTGCTGCCGGCCGGCGCCGAGGCGACCGGATCGATCCGCTGGGACGGGACCGAGCTGATCGGCATGCCCGAGCGGCGGCGCGCGTCCTTCCGCGGCGACGACATCGCGATGGTGTTCCAGGAGCCGCGGACCGCGCTCAACCCGATCCGCACCGTCGGCCGGCAGATCGCCGAGTCGGTGCGGATCCACCGCGGCGTGACGCGCGCGGAGGCCCGCCGGATCGCGATCGCCGAGGCCGAGCGGGTGCGCCTGCCGGAACCGGCGCGCATCGTGAACCGCTACCCGCACCAGCTCTCGGGCGGCCAGCGGCAGCGCGTCGCGCTCGCGATGGCCCTCGCCTGCGAGCCGCGCCTGCTCATCGCCGACGAGCCGACGACGGCGCTCGACGTGACGATCCAGGCCGAGATCCTCGAGCTGCTGCTGGGCCTCGTCGACGACGCGGGGATGTCGCTGCTGTTCATCACCCACGACCTCGCGGTGCTGTCGCAGGTGGCCACGCACGGCGTCGTGCTCGAGGACGGCCGCGTGGTGGAGGCCGGGCCCGTCCCCGAGCTGCTCTCGGCGCCCCGCCACCCCGTCACGCAGGGCCTGCTGCGCGACGCGACGGCGACGCTGTGGCGCGGAGGCGCATCGTGACCGAGCCGATCATCCGCGCCCGCGGCCTGAGCCGCGAGTACGTCCAGGCGCGCGCCGCGCTGTTCGCGCCGCGCCGGGTGACGACCGCGCTGCACCCCACGGACCTCGACATCGCGTCGGGCGAGGCCGTCGGCATCATCGGCGAATCCGGGTCGGGCAAGTCGACGCTCATCCGCCTGCTCCTCGGGCTCGACCGCCCCACGGCAGGCACCGTGGCCGTCGACGGGCGGCCGGTCGACGCGCGCGCATCGGCCCGCTCGCTGCACTGGCTGCGCCGCGCCACCGGGGTGGTGTTCCAGGATCCGTACGCGTCGCTCGACCCGCGCATGAGCGTGGGTCGGATCATCGCCGAGCCGCTGTGGGCCCTCGGCGTCGAGGGCGACCACCGCGCCCGCGTCCGGGAGGTGCTCGCCGATGTCGGCCTCGATCCCGACATGGCCGGCCGCCACCCGCACGAGTTCTCCGGCGGTCAGCGGCAGCGCATCGCGCTGGCGCGGGCGATCGCCCACCGGCCGCGGATCCTCGTGGGCGACGAGCCGCTGTCGGCGCTCGACGTGACCGTGCGGGCGCAGATCCTCGAGCTGCTCCGCGAGCTGCGCGAGCGCGAGGGCCTCACGCTGGTGCTGGTCTCGCACGACATCGGCGTGGTGCAGAACCTCTGCGACACGGTCGTCGTGATGAAGGACGGCGCCGTCGTGGAGTCCGGCGCGACCTCCCGCGTGCTGCTGCACCCCGAGGCCGACTACACCCGCCGCCTCCTCGCCTCCATCCCGACAATCCCCTGACCCCGCGCGACGCCCTGTGGAGATCAAGGGTTGTGGCCCTGCGGTCTCGACTCCGCGCCTGCGGCGCTGCGCTCGACCCGTCTCCGCTCCGCGGCTCCGCCGCTCCGGTCGACGAGCGGTAGGCGCCACGGCTCGTCGACCGAGCGAAGCGGAGTCGAGATCAAGGGTTGTGGCCTCGGTCTCGACTCCGCCGCTGCGCGGCTGCGCTCGACCCGTCTCCGCTCCGGCGCTCCGCGCCTCCGGTCGACGACCGGGTGGGTGCAGGTCGTCGGAGGGGTGGTGCCGGTCGTCGGATCGGTGGGGCGGGAGTGAATCGCTGAGGTAGATGGGGCCGCACAAGGGGCCGCGATCCGGCAACTGAGCGTTCGGTCCGACGACGCAACCCCACGGCTCGTCGACCGAGCGAAGCGAGCGGAGACGGATCGAGCGAGCGCAGCGAGTCGAGATCAAGGGTTGAAGCCTTAGGTCTCGACTCCGCGCCTGCGGCGCTGCGCTCGACCCGTCTCCGCTCCGGCGCTCCGCGCCTCCGGTCGACGACCGGGGTTACGGCTCGTCTACCGAGCGTAGCGAGCGGAGACGGATCGAGCGAGCGCAGCGAGCCGAGATCAAGGGTTCAGGCCCTCCGGCGGCGGGGGGGGGGGAATCCGACGCGTGTCATTCACCCGGCGTTCACCCGGGCGTCGGCCGGTATTCCGTGGGGCTCGTGAACCTGGGTCGGGGGGATCACCGGGAGCGCGGGAGGTGGGCGATGAGCGTGATCGAGAGCACGGCGGTCGCCGCGGCGCCCGCGGCGACCAGCGCGGCGGCGGTGCTGCGCGGCGGCGACGTGTCGATCGAACGCCTGCCGCTGCCGGAGCCCGGACCGGGCGAGCTGCTCGTCGCGATCGACCTCGCGACGGTGTGCGCGAGCGATCGGCTGTCGGCGGCCTCACCCGGCGCGCCCCGCGTGATCGGCCACGAGGGCGTCGGACGCGTCGTGGCGGCCGGCGCGGGCGCACCCGCCGGGCCCCGGGATCGCATCGTGTGGCTGCCGACCGTCTCGTGCGGTCGCTGCGACCGGTGCCGCGGCGGCCGGTCGGCGGCCTGCCGCAAGCTGCGTCGCATCGGGCACGAGCCCCTCGCGGCCGGCTGGGAGCTCTCCGGCAGCTTCGCCGCGCACCTGCTGCTTCCGCGCGGAACCGCGGTCGCGCGGGTGCCCGACGGCATGTGCGACGCGATCGCCGCTCCCGCCGGGTGCGCCACCGCGACGGTGATGGCCGCCCTCGAGGCCGCCGGATCCCTGCGCGGCGCCCGCGTGCTCGTCAGCGGCGCCGGCATGCTCGGGCTCACTGCCGCCGCCGTGGCGACGGATCGGGGCGCGTCGTCGGTGATCGCGGTGGACCGCGATGCCTCCCGCCGCACGCTCGCGCGCGCGTTCGGGGCGACGGAGTCGGTGACGCCCGATGCCGCCCTGCCGGATGTCGACGTCGCGCTGGTGTTCTCCGCCGCCGCCGCGCCGGCCCTCGATGCGCTCGCGATCGGCGGGCGCCTCGTGATCGTGGGCGCGAAGGGCGGGCCGTTCGACCCGCTCGCGGTCGATCCGCGCCGCCTGGCCGATCGCTGGCTCGTGGTCTCCGGCGTGCACGGGTCCGAGCCGCGCCACCTCGCGCAGGCGATCGCGTACCTCGCGGAGGCGCGCGAGCGCTGGCCGTGGGAGCAGCTCGTGAGCCCGGCGATGCCGCTGGCGTACCTGCCGACGCTGCTCACCCAGCCGGCGCCGATCGCGCCGCGCGCCGCCGTGCAGCCGCGCCGCTGAGCCGGGTCAGGCCGCGGGCTCCGGCTTTCCCAGCAGCCGCGAGATCACGCCGGGCTTCTTGCGGGGACTGAGCTGCTTCTGCAGGTAGACCGTGCCGAGCCAGCGCCCGAACTTGAAGCCGACGCGGCCCATCCGGCCGACCTCGACGAACCCCAGCTTCTCGTGCAGCGCGAGCGACGCGTCCGCTCCCCGATCGCTGATGACCGCGACGAGCTGGCGCAGCCCGATCTCCTCGCACGCCTCGATGAGCGCCTCCAGCAGGGCGCGCCCGAGCCCCTTGCCCGTGGCGGCCTGGCCGAGGTAGATCGACACCTCCACCGTGTAGCGGAACGCCGACTTGCTCGCCCACGGCGAGACGAGCGCGTACCCGAGCACCTGGCCGGCCGGGGACACCGCCACGAGGAACGGCAGCCCGAGCTTCTGCAGGTGCTGGAACTTCTCGATCCACTTCTTGTGGGTCCAGCGCTTCTCGTCGAACGTCACGACGGAGTTCATGACGTAGTAGTTGTAGATCTCCCGGATGTCGGGGATGTCCTCGAGGGCGGCGGGCCGGATCTCGTACGAGAACGGGCGTTCCTCGCTCACCCGACGGGTGCGCAGGTGTGTGCGGCGGCGACGCTCGTAGGACCCCTCCAGCATGACGATCAGACTACGCGCCAGTCGATCGCCGCGCCGCCCTGCGCACGCAGCAGGTCGTTCACGCGCGAGAACGGGCGGGAGCCGAAGAAGCCGCGGCTGGCGGACAGCGGCGAGGGGTGCGCGGACTCGACCCGCGGCACGTCGCCCAGCAGCGGGGCGAGGCGGCGCGCCTGGTTGCCCCACAGGATCGCGGTGAGCGGGCCGCCGCGCGCCGCGAGGCAGCGGATGGCGTGCTCCGTGACCCGCTCCCAGCCCCAGCCCTGGTGCGACGCGGGGGCGCCGGGGCGCACCGTGAGCACGCGGTTGAGCAGCATGACCCCCTGATCGGCCCACGCCGACAGGTCGCCGTGTTCCGCCGGGGGGATGCCGAGGTCGTCGTGCAGCTCCCGGTAGATGTTCGCGAGGCTGCGCGGCAGCGGTCGCACGTGGCGCTCGACGGCGAACGACAGGCCGATCGGGTGCCCCGGCGTGGGGTACGGGTCCTGCCCGACGATCAGCACGCGGACGTCGGCGAGGGGGCGCTGGAAGGCGCGCAGCACGCGGTCGCCCGCCGGGAGGTAGGGCCGCCCGGCCGCCACCTCGGCGCGCAGCCGGTCGCCGAGCGCGGCGATGTCGCCCGCCACCGGCTCGAGCGCGCGCGCCCAGCCCGCGTCGATGAGCCCCGCCTCGGCCAGCTGCGCCAGGGACCTCCCGCCCATCACGCGCTCGGTGCCAGGCCGGCGTCCTGCTCGATCACCGAGCCCTGCGCGGACCACGGGAAGTCGATCCACCGGGCGGTGTCGCGCCACGCGAAGTCGGGCTGGATGATCGTGGCGGGCTTGGTGTAGATCGTCACCGAGCGGACGTCCGCGCCGCGATCGCGCAGCATGTCGACCGCCATGCGCAGCGTGCGCCCGGAGTCGGCCACGTCGTCGACCAGCAGCACGCGGCGGCCGTCGAGGTACTCCATATCGAGGGCGGGCGGCAGCACCTCGGGCGCATCGAGGACGGTGCCGATCCCGGTGTAGAACTCCATATTGATCGCCCCGCAGTTCTTGACGCCGAGGCCGTAGGCGATCGCGCCCGCCGGCAGGAGCCCGCCGCGGGCGATCGCGACCACGACCTCGGGGCGGAAGCCGCTCGCGACGATGCGCCGCGACAGCTCGCGGGTGGCGTCGCCGAAGCCCTGCCAGGTGAGGATTTCGCGCGGGGCGCTCACGCGTCCGCCTCCCCGCTGCGCTCCGCGCGGACCGCGAGCGGGCCGCGGTGCAGCATGTGCTGCGCCGCCTGCGCGACCGGACGCATCGTGACCAGGTCGAGGTTCACGTGGCCGGGGGCGCCCAGCGCGTACGCGATGATGCCGGCCACGTCCTCCGCCACGAGCGGGCGGTCGACGCCGGCGTACAGGGCCTCCACGGCGGCGGGATCGCCGGTGCGGTTGAGCGTGAACTCCTCGGTGTGCACCATGCCGGGGGCGATCTCGACCACGCGCAGCGGCTCGCCGTTGAGCTCCTGACGGAGGGCGCGCACGAGCATCGCCTCGCCCGCCTTGGCGGCGTTGTAGCCGCCGCCGCCCGGATAGGCCACCTGCGCGGCGGTCGAGGTGACGAACAGCAGGTCGGCGTGGGTCGCGTCGCCCGCCGCGGCGCGGCGCAGCAGCGGAAGGAGGCGCGTGACCAGGCGCTGCGCCGACAGCACGTTGACGTCGTACATCCACCCCCAGTCCTCGGTGCGGCCGTCCTCCACGCGATCGGTCCCCCTGGCGCCGCCCGCGACGTGCACGAGCGCGTGGACCGGCCCGGTCTCGGCCAGGTGCGCGGCGAGGCGATCGACGTCGGCGTCGCTCGTGAGGTCGGCCGCGAACGCCGCGGCGCCGGTCTCGGCGGCGAGCGCCTCGAGCCGCTCCGCCCGGCGCGCCACGCCCACGACGTCCCACCCGTCCGCGCGCAGCGCGCGCACCGTGGCCGCGCCGATCCCCGAACTCGCACCCGTCACGACCGCTCGCCTGTTCGTCATGGATCCACCGTAACGCCGTGATTGTGACGACGTGTTTCCCCGCCGTTGCCGCCGCATCCGCCGGCGCGTAGCGTCGCTCGTGCGAGCCCGGTGTGCGGCCGCGCAGACCCGACCGGCGAAGGAACCACGATGAGCGAGAACTGGCGCTTCGAGACCAAGCAGATCCACTCCGGCGCGCAGCCGGATCCCACCACGGGAGCCCGCGCGACGCCGCTGTACCAGACGACGGCGTATGTCTTCCGCGATGCCGATCACGCCGCGAACCTGTTCGCGCTGACGGAGTCCGGCAACATCTACACCCGCATCATGAACCCGACGCAGGACGTCGCGGAGCAGCGGATCGCCGCGCTCGAGGGCGGCACGGCCGCGCTCCTGCTGGCCAGCGGCCAGGCGGCCGAGACGTTCGCGGTGCTGAACATCGCGCAGGCCGGCGACCACATCGTCTCCTCGAGCTCGATCTACGGCGGCACCTACAACCTGTTCAAGTACACGCTCGCCAAGCTCGGCATCGAGACCACCTTCGTCGAGAACCAGGACGACGCCGAGGCCTGGCGGGCCGCCGTCCGGCCGAACACGAAGCTGTTCTTCGCCGAGACGGTCGGCAACCCGCAGGCGAACGTCCTCGACATCCGCACCGTGGCCGACATCGCGCACGAGAACGGCCTGCCGCTCATCGTCGACAACACGATCGCCACGCCGTGGCTGATCCGCCCGTTCGAGCACGGTGCCGACATCGTCGTGCACTCGGCGACGAAGTTCCTGGCCGGCCACGGCACGGTGGTCGCCGGCGCGATCGTCGACGGCGGGACGTTCCCGTGGTCGCAGCACGCCGACCGCTTCCCCGGCCTGACCCAGCCCGACCCGTCGTACCACGGCGTGAGCTACACCGGCGTGCTGGGCGACGGGGTCGCGTACATCACCAAGGCGCGCGTGCAGCTGCTGCGCGACCTCGGCGCCGCCGTCTCGCCGAACAACGCCTGGCAGCTGCTGCAGGGCATCGAGACGCTGTCGCTGCGCATCGAGCGCCACGTGCAGAACGCGCAGGCCATCGCGGAATGGCTCGAGGCGCGCGACGACGTCGCCTCGGTGAGCTACTCGGGCCTGGCGAGCTCGCCGTGGCACGCGGCGGCGCAGAAGTACGCCCCGAAGGGCGTCGGCGCGGTGCTGTCGTTCGAGCTGAAGGGCGGCGTCGACGCGGGACGCGCGTTCGTCAACTCGCTCAAGCTGTTCAGCCACCTGGCGAACATCGGCGATGTGCGTTCGCTCGTGATCCACCCCGCCTCGACGACGCACTCGCAGCTCACCCCCGAGCAGCAGCTCACGGCGGGCGTCACCCCGGGGCTCGTGCGCCTCTCGGTGGGCCTGGAGAACATCGACGACCTCACCGCCGATCTCGAGCAGGCGCTCGAGGCCGCGCAGGTGGCCTCGCTGGCCGCTCGGGCCTGATCTCCATCGCACGGCGCGGATCGGCCGGCGCATCGCCCCTCCGGGCGCGGTGTGCGCGGGCCGATCCGCGCCGTCGCGCGTGCCATGGGGCGTAACACGTCCTCTCGCCCGCACCCGATCACGGCAGAATGGGGCGGATGGACTGGCAGATCTCCGAGGACACCGTCCCCTCCGAGCTCATCACGGAGGCGGATGCGCGGTCGATGGTCGGCCGTCCCCCGGCGACGGGCGCGTGGCGCGAGGGCGACCCGGTCGGCGATCGCCGGTTCGCGTCGTTCGGCGAGCTCGTCACGGAGAGCGGGCGCCGGCTGCCGTCGTTCCGGATCGCGTACGAGACGTGGGGCGAGCTGTCTCCCGCGCGCGACAACGCCATCCTCATCACCCACGCCCTCACCGGCGACAGCCACGTCGCCGGGCCCGCGGGTCCGGGGCATCCGACCGCGGGCTGGTGGGACGACATCGTCGGCCCGGGCCGCGCGATCGACACGGAGCGCTGGTTCGTCGTGGCCCCGAACGTGCTGGGGGGCTGTCAGGGATCGACCGGCCCGGCGAGCGTCCACCCCGACGGCGATCCGTGGGCCTCGCGCTTCCCGTACCTGACGATCCGCGATCAGGTGGAGGCGCAGCGCCGGCTCGCCGACCACCTCGGCATCGAGGCGTGGGCGGCGGTGATCGGCGGATCGATGGGCGGCATGCACGCGCTGGAGTGGGGGGCGTCGTTCCCCGACCGGCTTGAGCGTCTCGCGGTGATCTCCGCCCCGCCGCTGAACACCGCCGATCAGATCGCGCTGAACTCCGTGCAGCTGCAGGCGATCGAGATCGACCCGCGCTTCCGCGGCGGCGAGTACTACGACGCCCCCGACGGCGAGGGTCCGCACCGCGGGCTCGCGCTCGCGCGGCGCATGGCGCTGCTGAACTACCGCAGCCCCACGGAGCTGAACCAGCGCTTCCAGCGCTCGTGGCAGTCGGGCGTGAGCCCGCTCGGCCACGGCGGCCGGTTCGCGGTGGAGTCGTACCTCGACTTCCACGGCAACAAGTTCACGCGGCGCTTCGACGCCAACACGTACGTGCGCCTGGTCGAGGCGATGGACTCGCACGACGTGGGCCGTGACCGCGGCGGCGTGGAGGCGGCGCTCGCCCGCGTCACGGCGCGCACCCTCGTGCTCGGCGTGGACTCCGATCGCCTGTTCCCGATCGACGGCCAGCACCGCATCGCGCGCGGCATCCCCCGCACCCTGGACGGGGATCAGGCCGTGGTGCTCTCGAGCGAGTTCGGCCACGACGGCTTCCTCATCGAGACCGCCGCCGTCGGCCATCACCTCGCGCGGCTGCTCGCCGCCTGACGCTCACTCCAGGTCGGCGGGCAGCAGGGTCCGGATCTCCTCCTCCGACGGCCCGGGACCGTCGGCCGTGAGCGATCCCGTGAGGCGCAGCGCCTGCGCCGCCGTCGCCCGCTCGAACAAGTTGCGCGCCCAGCGCCCGTTGCCGAAGTCGCGGCCGCGCTCGGCCGGGATCAGCTCGCGGACCCGATCGGTCACTCCCGGGGCGAGGCGGAAGCCGGCGTGGCCCGCGTGCAGGGCGAAGATGTCGACGAGCTCGTCCGCGTCGTAGTCGGGGAACGGCGGAAGGTCTCCTCGGTCTTCACGGCCGTGTGGCCGCTCCACCGCCCCACCAGCCCCACGCGGCTCGTCTCGACCAGGTGGCCGGACGGCAGGTACCCGAGCTGCGCGTAGATCCGGGCGATCAGCCGCGCCACGGTGGTCTTCGCCGTGCCCGGGCTGCCGGTGAAGACCATGTGACGCGCCCGCGGCGTGACCTCCATGCCGACCTGCCGGCGCAGCACGGCCGCCCGCTGCTCCGCGACGAGCAGCTCGACCTGCTCCTTCACCTCGTCGAGGCCGATCAGGGCGTCCAGCTCGGCCATCGGGTCGCCGGGGTCGACGCGCTCGGTCGGCGTGAATCCGGCACCCGGCGCGAGCGGCTCTCCCCCGTCGTCGTCCGCCGGCGCCGCGGGCGGTTCGTGCCGCGGCAGACCGCTCAGCCACGACACGACGGGGTTCGGGGCGGGCTCGCGCGGCGCGGCGAGCAGCTCGAGTGCTTCCTGCTCGGGACGCTGCTCGAGCGCCTGGCGCACCGAGCCGCGGCAGATCAGGCTGAGGCAGGACTCGACGTACCACGCGAGCCACGCCCACGCCCGCGCGGCGTCGATGTCGCCGCGCAGCACGTTCTCGCGGCGCCAGGCCGAGCTCTCGCGCCACCACGCGTCCCGGTCAAACCCGTCCGCGAGCGCCGCGCGCATGCGCTCGATGCGCAGGAGGCGGTCGGCGCCGAGGGCGAGGGCCAGGTCGGTGCGATCCTCGAGCGGGCCCAGCTCGTCGATCACCGCGAACGTCGCGACCAGCCGGTCGACGTCGATCCACGGGGCCGCGTCCGTCAGCCGCGCGTGCGCCGCCTCGAGCCCCTGCATCGCCCACGCGAGCTCGGCGACCGGGCCGCCGAGCTCGGCAGCAGGGCCCCGCCGGTCGCGGCCTGCCGGAAGTACGCCAGCGGCCAGAAGGCCACGTGCGCGCGATACAGGCGCGGGCCGTCGGCGGCGACGCGCGCGTCCGGCACGTCCGGGTCCAGCCAGGGCTGGGCGAACTCCATCCCCATGTCGGGGTAGCTGCCGGCCCAGATCGCGGCGGCGCTCGGCAGGAGCCGCCACACGTTCCACACCGGCCACACCGCGGCGGGCGCCTCCCGGCGGTACATCGCGTGCATGTCCAGGCGGCCGGCGGTCATGCCCGTCCGCGCGGCGTCGGTCAGCGCACGCCGGTCGCTCAGCCGACGGGAACCGCGCGCCGGTCGACGGCGAACGAGACGACCGCGATGACGGCGCCGGCCGCCGCGAGCACGGCGCCCGCCCACGCCGGGGCGACGTAGCCGAACCCGGCCGCGATCACCGCGCCGCCCACGGCCGCGCCCACGCTGTTGCCGATGTTGAGGGCCGAGTGGTTCAGCGCCCCCGCGAGGACCTGGTGCTCGCGCGCGACATCGAACAGGCGCAGCTGGATGGCCGGGTTGATCAGCTGCGCGATGAAGCCGAACGCGAACAGGGCGGCGATGAGGGCGATCGCCCAGCTCGACAGCACCGCGACGACGACCGATCCGATCGACATCCCGCCCAGACCCACGACGAGGGTGCGCGACACGCTGGCGTCGGCGAGGCGACCGCCGAACAGGTTGCCGACGACCATGCCGACCCCGAGCGCCATCAGCGCGAACGGCACCAGCCACTCCGGCGCCCCGGCCGCCTCGGTCACCAGGGTGGCGACGTAGCTGTAGATCGCGAAGAACGCGCCGAAGCCGATCGCGCCCACGCCGATCGCGAACCACACCTGCGGGATGCGGAACACGCGCAGCTCGTGCCGGAAGGTGCGGCCGGGATCGCCGGGCTGCGCGGGCAGGAACCGCCAGCACATCACGAGCGCGATCCCGAACACGACGGCCACGACGACGTACGCCGCGCGCCATCCGACCGCCTGCCCCAGGAACGTGCCGGCGGGCACGCCCACGACGTTGGCGACGGTCAGGCCGGTCATCATGAGCGCGACGGCGCGTCCGCGCCTGGCCGGCCCGAGCAGGCCGCTCGCAACGAGGGCGCCCATGCCGAAGTACGCCCCGTGCGGCACGCCCGACAGGAACCGCGCGACCGCGACGAGCTCGAACGTCGGCGCGATCACCGTCAGCGCGTTGCAGACGAGAAGCGCCGCCACCAGGGCGAGCACGACGCGGCGGCGCGGGAACCGCGACGCGAACCCGGCGATCGTGGGCGCGCCGACGACCACGCCGAGCGCGTAGAGGCTGATGAGCATGCCGGCGCGCGCGATCGCCTCCTCCGTGTCGGAGGCGTAGAGGACGGGCAGCACGTCGGACGCGATGCCGGGCAGCAGGCCCATCGACACGAACTCGGTCATGCCGATGCCGAATGCGCCGATGGCGAGGGAGAGGAGCGCCATCATCGCCGCACCCCTCGACTCGGGAGTCGAGGTGGTCACAGGAGAAGTCTACGGAGTCAATCCCGCTCGAGGGCGCGCTCGAGCCGCTCGACCTTGCCGTCGATCTCTCCGGTCCGGCCCGGGCGGATGTCGGCCTTGAGCACGAGCGAGACGCGCGAGCCGAACGGCATCACGGCCTCGGTCGCGCGGCGCACGACGTCCATGACCTCGTCCCACTCGCCCTCGATCTCGGTAAACATGCTCGAGGTGCGGTTGGGCAGACCCGATTCGCGGACCACGCGGACGGCGGCCGCGACGGCGTCGTGCACGGATCCGTCGGGGTTCTCGGCGCCGCCGGCGGGCGCGCCGCTGGGGGCGACGGAGAAGGCGATGAGCATGGCACGACGCTACCGCGTCGGTCCCGCAGCGGCCAGACGCTCAGCGGCTCACGGCGGCGGCGACGGCCCGCTCGCTGCCGGCCGCGTGCCGGGCAGGAACGCGGGCCAGCCGCACGATCGCCCAGGCCAGGAGCGCGACGAGGCACGCGTTGCGCGCCGTGAGCGCCGCGACGCCGAGGGGCTCGACCGCCAGCACCGAGCCGTACAGGATCGGGTACACGAGCTGCGTCAGCGCGGCGCAGACCAGGCCGGCCAGGGCGACGGGCCAGGCGCGGTGGCGATCCCACAGCACCCAGAGCACGAGCGGGGCGATCAGCCATGCGTGGAACTGCGGCGAGCCCACCTTGTTGCACACGATCATCGCCAGCGTGAGCGCGAGCGCGGCGGGCGGCAGCAGCCGGGCGATCGCGGCGCCGCGGTGCGCCTTCACGGCGGTGAGGGCGACGATCGCCCCGGCCACGGCGACGAGAAGGGGGTTCATGAGCGCCGCGACCGCGTCGGCGCCGGGGCCGGCCACCTGGAACGTGAGGATCGTGCGGTCGTAGTACAGGAACCAGCCGTCGCGTCCGGCGAGCGCTCCCCACAGGTAGGGCGTGGCGGCGGGCGCCTCGATCTGCAGTCCGCGCCCCTGCTGGGTGGCGACGAAGCCCAGCAGGTGCGGCAGTCCGCCGGCGATCGCGACGGCGCCGACGACGACGCCCGTGAGCACCGCGGCCCCGCCGATCACGGCCGTGGCCCGGCGCCGCGCGCGCCGGACGGATGCGGCGGCGATCGATCCGATCAGCGCCGCCGGCCACACCTTGATCCACGTGGCCGCCGCCAGGAGTGCGCCGGCCACGGCGGGGCGTCCCGCGAGCCACAGCGCGCCCGCCACCGCGAGCGGCACCGTGACGGCGTCGATCCGGTACATGCCGATCGGCCCCAGCGCGAGCGCGTACGCGAGCCAGAACCCCGCGGCCGCGACGCGCGACCGCGATCGCCCGCGGCCGACGAGCAGGTGGAACGCCGCCGCGTCGCACGCCGTCACGAGCACGGCCCAGCCGATCGCGTACGGCCCGAGGAATCCGAGCGCCTGGGTGAGCAGCATGGGCGCGAGCGCGAGGATCGGGTACACCCACGGCTCGGTGATGCCGACGATCCGCCCCCCCGCGAGCGCCCGCTCGGACCACGGCTCGTAGACCAGGTAGACGTCACCCATCGGCTGGTTGGGCAGCGCCCATCCGAGCCACGCCACCAGCGCGTGCACCGCGAGGAACGCCGCCCACAGGATCGCGCGCGCGGCGCGACCGTCACGCACGCGCGACCGCCCGGGCGAACGCGGCCGGCAGGTGCTCGGCCACGTCGATCGCGGTGATGGGGTGGCCCGGCGCCCCGCCGTCGGTGCCGGCGGCGAGCCGGGCGGCCGTGCCGTGCAGCCACGCCGCCGTGGCCGCGACGGGTCCGAGCGCCTCGGCATCCAGCGCGCCGCCCGCGCGGCGGGAGCGCGCGGCGGCCACGGCGGCGAGCGCGCCGAGCGCCCCCGCGAGCACGTCGCCCGTCCCGGCCGCCGCCAGCCACGGCGTGCCCGCGCGGACCACGGTCCACCACCCGCCGGGGGTCGCGACGATCGTGTCGGCGCCCTTGAGCAGCACGACCCCGCCGAGCGCCACCGCCGTCTCGCGGACCACGTGCAGGCGCTCGGCGAACCCGGCGTGCAGCCGCCGCGCGAGCGGATCGCCGTCGAGGTCGTCGATCCCCAGTCCCAGCGGGATGCGGGCCTCCGCCAGCTCGGCCTCGTGCGGCGTGATGACGACCGGGCCGCGCACGTCGGTGATCAGGTCCAGCGCGCCCGCGTCGACGACGACGGGGGCGTCCGCGCGCAGGATCGCGCGATAGCGGGACGTCACCTCGTCGTCGCGATCCCGGCCCGACACCCCCGACCCGATGACGGCGGCATCGACGTGCTCCCCCGCGTTCACGAGGGTCTCCGGCCGGCGCTGCAGCACGAGCCGCGCGACGGCGTCGTCGCCCGACCAGCGCACCATGCCGACCCCGGCGCGCCAGGCGCCCTCCACCGTCAGCACGGCCGCGCCCGGGTAGGTGGGCGATCCGGTCTCCAGCAGCACCACGCCGCGGGAATACTTGTGATCGGCGCCGGTTGGCAGACTGAGGACCCGCGCGACGTCGGCGGCGACCCATTCGAACGTCTCGTCGCTCGGCCGCGCGAATCCCCCTGGCATGCCGCCAGATTACGACGACCCACCCGCCGGCACCGTCGCGCCCGCACCGGAAGGATCCCCATGTCCCTGCTGTTCCGCCCGATCACGCTCCGCGGCGTCGAGTTCCGCAATCGCTTGTGGGTCTCGCCGATGTGCATGTACAGCTGCGAGGACGGCGTGGTCAACGACTGGCATCACGTCCACCTGGCGCAGTTCGCGTCCGGCGGCGCGGGCCTGGTCATCGCGGAGGCGACGGCGGTCGTGCCCGAGGGGCGCATCTCGCCGCGGGATGCCGGGCTGTGGAACGACGCCCAGCGCGACGCGTGGCGTCCCGTCGTCGACGCGATCCACGCGCGCGGCGCCCACGCCGGCATCCAGCTCGGGCACGCCGGCCGCAAGGCGTCCACGTGGTGGCCGTTCGCCCCGGGTGCCTCGACGCAGCACCGCGGATCCGTGCCGATCGCCGAGGGCGGCTGGGTCACCGAGGCGCCGTCCGCGATCGCGTACGACGGCTACGCCGAGCCCGCCGCGATGTCCGCCGACCGCATCGCGGAGATTGTCGCGGCGTTCGCCGCCGCCGCGCGCCGCGCGATCGACGCGGGATTCGACGTCATCGAGGTCCACGCCGCCCACGGCTACCTGCTGCACCAGTTCCTCTCGCCGCTGTCGAACGCGCGCGACGACGCGTACGGCGGCTCCCTCGAGGGGCGCGCGCGCCTGACCCTCGAGGTGGTGCGAGCGATCCGCGCCGAGATCGGCGACACCGTGCCGCTGCTCGTGCGCTTCTCGGCCCAGGACTCGGCGCCCGGCGGCCTCGTGGTCGACGACGTCGCGCGCGTCGCGCAGTGGGCCCGCGAGGCGGGCGCGGACTTCTTCGACGTCTCGTCGAGCGGCCTCGTCGCACACCAGCAGATCGAGATCGGTCCCGGCTACCAGGTGCCGTTCGCCGCCCGCGTCCGCGAGGTCACCGGCGCGCCCGTCGGCGCGGTCGGCATCATCACGAGCGGCGCGCAGGCCGAGCAGATCCTCGCCGACGGCTTCGCCGACGTGGTCCTCGCCGCGCGCGAATGGCTGCGCGATCCCCACTTCGGCCTGCGCGCCGCCACCGAGCTGGGCGAGCGCCCCGAGGGCCTCTGGCCCGCCCAGTACCTCCGCGCCCACCGCCCCCGCTGACCCCCGCGCTCGGTCTGCACCCTCGATCTCGACTCGCTTCGCTCGCTCGATCCGTCTCCGCTCGCTCCGCTCGGTCGACGAGCCGCAACCCCCGCTCGTCGACCGGAGGCGCGCAGCGGCGAAGTCGAGACCTAGGGCCACAACCCCAGATCTCGACTCGCTTCGCTCGCTCGATCCGTCTCCGCTCGCT
>Ga0182749_1000232_pt1 | contig 57280 bp, 50 predicted proteins | sample eDN3rd37CKraftMG_FD_128875 | JGI IMG/M metagenome (GOLD analysis project Ga0182749, IMG submission 128875) | Enriched Miracle-Growth compost microbial communities from Emeryville, California, USA - eDNA 3rd pass 37_C Kraft MG (version 2) (version 2) ...
GCCAAATCAGCGATGACTTCCGCGGCTTCGGCGCCGTCGCGATGCAAGCCTGAAAATCCATTGAGCGCAGTCGGGAGGTCGCCGCGAAAAATGGCTTCGGCAAGATCAAAGACGCGTGCGCGATCGGCAAGCCCGAGCATATCGCGGACGCTCGCGGCCGTGACGTGCCCCTCCCCCATCGCAATCGCCTGGTCGAGGATCGAGAGACCGTCGCGCACCGAACCCTCGGCAGCGCGTGCGATCAATTGCAATGCGTCCGCATCGGTTTTTGCGCCTTCGCTTGCGGCGATCTTTTGGAAATGCGCAGCGAGGACCGGCTGCTCGACGCGGCGCAGATCGAATCGCTGGCAGCGCGACAGGACGGTGACGGGAACTTTGCGGATTTCGGTCGTCGCGAAGATGAAGCGGACGTGTGCGGGCGGTTCCTCCAGCGTCTTCAGGAGCGCATTGAACGCACCCTTTGACAGCATGTGGACCTCGTCGATGATGAAGACCTTGGTGCGCGCGACAAGCGGCGTGTACTGCGCGCTCTCGATGATTTCGCGGATGTTATCGACGCCGGTATTGGAGGCGGCGTCCATTTCGATCACGTCCGGATGGCGGCCTTCCATGATCTCTTTGCAATGAACTCCAAGGCCGGGCATATCGATGGTCGGCTTGTCGAAACCGGGCGCCTCGTAGTTCAGGGCGCGCGCCAGAATGCGGGCGGTCGTCGTCTTGCCAACGCCGCGCACACCCGTCAGCATATAGCCTTGTGCAATACGTCCGGATGCGAAGGCATTACGAAGCGTCGTCACCATGGCCGACTGGCCGATCAGATCATCGAAAGTAGCGGGACGATATTTGCGCGCGAGGACGACGTAGGGTTTCGCGGGCTCCGTTCCGCCCGTACCCGCAACGCTGTCAGACGCATCCGATTTCTTTTTCGCCATGGTCCTGGAGTAGCTGACTTTTGCGCTGAGGGCGAGGGAGCAAGGCGACTGCGCCGACCTTCTCCAGAATGGCCGCGCCTCCGCAGAGGCAATCGGCACGCAATCGCGTTTAAAAAAGCAATAAAGAGAGGCTGGCGAACGACCCGATTTCTGATCGTTAGGGCTGCTTCCTTCCGGACCTGACCCGGTTGGCGACGAATTCGTCCGCCGCCAACCTCCCGCCCGTATAATGGGGTGAACGGCGGAGAAGTACAACCCCTTGGTACTTCAATGACTTGGCGCGGCTGTGGACGATCTCGCGTACTGGCCTTTAAACTTCAGGCCACCTAAACCCGGCAATGACGTGGAGATGCGAAGGCGTGCCCTTGGGTTTTAGATGCAGCGGCCGCCGTCGACTTCGATGGCGACGCCGGTGATGAAAGCGCTCGCGGGATCAGCGAGAAAAAGCGCGGCGTTGGCGATGTCGAGCGGCGTCGACATACGGCCAAGCGGAATGCCCGCGATGAACTTGGCGCGGTTTTCCGGCGTATCGGGCAATCCCATGAACTGCTCAAGCATGTTCGTCTCGCCAATGACCGGATTGATGGCGTTGACACGAATGTTCTTCGGCGCCAGCTCGGCGGCCATCGACTTCGTGAGCGTGACCGCGGCGCCCTTTGATCCATTGTACCAGGTCAGGCCGGGACGCGGGCGGATGCCGGCCGTCGAGGCCGTGTTGATGATCGAACCACCGCCGCGTTTTTCCATGACGGGCACGACGGCGAGCGTCGTCAGGTAGATCGATTTGACGTTGACCGCGTAGATGCGATCGAACTCCTCCTCAGTGACGTGCATCAGCGATTGGTTCTTGTGCGTCACACCGGCGTTGTTGACGAGGATGTCGACGCCGCCGAAGGCCTCGACGGCGGACGCGATCATTGCATCGACGTCAGCGCGCCTGGTGACGTCCGTCGCCGTCGCGATGGCGCGATCCTTGCCGACCTTCGCCACCAGATTGCCAGCCGCCGTCGCGTTAATATCGGCGACGACGATCTTGGCGCCTTCGGCAGCGAAGAGCTCCGCGATACCGCGCCCGAACCCGGAGGCGGCACCTGTCACAACAGCGACTTTTCCATCGAGGCGCATGTCGTTCAGCTCGTCCGTTTAAGCGGGACTTGGCCGGTGGCAGCAAGTTCGGCCGCTTCCTTGCGGTATGGGCTCGCCGGATAGGTCCCGAGGATCGTGATCTTGGTCGAGAAGAACGATAGTTCCTCAAGCGCCAGTTGAACGGGGCGGTCGACGGGGTGTCCTTCGATATCGGCGAAGAACATGGTGGCGTTGAACGTGCCCTCTTGCTGATAGCTTTCGAGCTTCGTCATGTTGACGCCGTTCGTTGCGAAGCCGCCGAGAGCCTTGTAAAGCGCGGCCGGAACGTTGCGCACGCGGAAAAGAAACGTCGTCATCACCGGACCGTTGCCGGGCTCGGCGTCATCGGGTTCTTTGGCGAGAACGACGAACCGCGTCGTGTTGTGCGTCTCGTCCTCCATGTCGCTTTTCAGAATTTTCAGACCGTAAATCTCGGCGGCGAGACGCGAAGCAATAGCCGCGGTCTCCAGATCGTTGCCTTCGGCGACGAGACGCGCGGAGCCCGCCGTGTCGGCTTCCGGGATCGGTTTCAATCCGAGCTTGCGCAGCGTCGAACGGCATTGCCCAAGCGCCTGCGTGTGGCTCATCACCCGTTTGATCGTGTCGAGCGTCGCGCCCTCGCGGGCCATCAACTGGTGGCGCACGCGCTGGAAGTACTCGGCGACGATGTAGAGACCAGCATCGGGAAGCAGGTGATGAATATCTGCGACGCGGCCCGCAACCGAATTTTCGATGGGGATCATCGCATAGCGCGTCTCGCCGGATTTCACCGCGGCAATCGCATCCTCGAACGTGGGATAGGCGACGGCTTCGAAATCAGGATAGGTCTCGCTCACGGCGAGATGCGAATTGGCGCCGGGTTCACCCTGATAGGAAATCTTCTTGGATGTGCTGGCAGACTCAGGTCGATGCGGCATGACGTAGGTGCGCCTGGGGTTCGAGAGGTATCGGAGAAGACGTGGGCGTGTCAGGACGCGAGGAAGCGACGGGCGCGCTCAAGATCGGCCCGAGTATCGACACCGAGGGGAACAGTGTCAACGATGGCGACATCAATCCGCATTCCGGCTTCGAGGGCGCGCAGCTGTTCGAGCTTCTCGCGCTTCTCCAACGGTGATGGCGGCATCGAAACGAAGCGCTCTAGACTATCGCGGCGGTAAGCGTAAATGCCGATGTGATGGTAAAGCGGCCCATCGCCGGAGGGGGCGGTGGCGCGCGTGAAATAGAGGGCGCGAAGACGGTCTTCCCCGATGGGCGTACCGACGACCTTGACGACATTGGGGTTCGTCCGTTCCTCCGGATCGGAGATGACCGCGGCAAGCGTCGCAATGTCGGCCTCGGGCGTCGCGAGCGGCGCGATGCATTGGGTGACAAGTTTCGGATCGAGTGTCGGCAGGTCGCCTTGCAGGTTGACGATAATACTCGCGCGGCGCTCAGGGTCGGCTTTGATGATAGCCTCGAATACCCTGTCCGAGCCCGAGGCATGATCGGCTCGCGTCATGATCGCGGTGCCGCCGGATGCCGTGACTGCATTCGCGATCTCATCGCTATCGGTTGCGACGATGACCTTACCCGCATTTGCTGCCATGGCGCGCTGCAACACGTGCACGATCATCGGGCGGCCACCGATATCGGCAAGCGGCTTGCCGGGCAACCGAGTTGCCTGCATTCGGGCCGGTATGACAATCAGAATGTCGTGGGACAAATCGGTGGGCACTCGTCAAATCATCATTGAGTAGGTGACAAACTGTCTCGCCGCCCGAAGGGCACGACACCGTTTGCGCGCTTGCATGAGAGAGGTGAGCTTATATACCTCCCGAACGGGTTGTTATAGTTGAATTGGCCGATTTCTTTACACTAGTTTGCGCATCACCGTCTTGACCGACACGGGGGCACCTAGAATGAGAATGGACGAATTCGAGTTCACCAAGATCGCGGGCGCGGTGCTCTCGGCACTGCTGCTGATCTTCGGGACGAGGACGATCATCGATATGACTGTCGGGCACTCGCACCAAAAGCCCGGCTATACGTTGCCCGCGCCGACTGAGACTGCCGCCAAGGGCGGGGCCACGGCGGAAGCGGCGGCCCCGGCTGGAGGGGAGACGCCGGACGAGGCCGCCAAGAAGGTGATGGCGCTGCTCCCGAAAGCCAACGCGGAAAACGGCAAGGCCATTTTCAAGAAGTGCCACGCGTGTCACGTGGCTGAAAAGGACAAGAAGCCGACGGTTGGCCCGAACCTCTGGGACGTCGTCAATCGTAAGCGAGCATCCTATCCGGGATTTGCTTATTCCGACGCCATGAAAGCCAAAGGCGGAAGCTGGTCTTTCGACGAACTCGCGAAATTCATCCACAGCCCCAAGACCTATATTCCGGGAACGAAAATGGTGTTCCAGGGCTTGCCGTCCGAGAGCGACGAAGCGGACGTGATCGCTTATCTTGCGACACTTGCGGATACGCCGGTTCCCTTGCCCAAATGACAGCAAGTTAACTCGCTATGCTGTACAAAGTTTGCGACCCTGCCACGTCATTGGCGGGGTCGCTTCGTATCCGGGCGCCGTGTTATCCCCGCGCTCCCGAGCTATGTTAAGCTCTTCGGCTGGCTAGAGAGAGAACGAGACGAAATATGCGGATGCGCCTGACGTCGTTAACCCTCGCCGCTATGGCGCTCATCGGTTTCCTTCCAATTTCTCAGCCGGCGCATGCTGATGAGCCGACCGGTGAAGCGCAATGCCGCCCATCTCTCTCCCTTGTCGGCAAAGCGAAATACGGTCCGGATTTTAAAAATTTCGACTGGGTCAATCCCGACGCTCCGAAAGGCGGCACGCTTCGTCAGTGGGCGGACGGCACTTTCGACACGCTCAATCCATTTTCCGACAAGGGTGTGAAGGCCGCCGGGCTGAGCCTGATGTTCGACAGCCTGTTCGCGAGCAGCCCCGATGAACCGGAAACGCAATATGGCCTAATCGCGGAGTGCGCGTCCTATCCGGATGACTTCTCATCCGTGACGTTCAAGCTGCGTCCTGAAGCGAAGTTCAACGATGGCACGCCCGTAACCCCAGAGGACGTGATCTTTTCATTCGACGAATTGAAGAAGGTCAACCCGTTCTATGCTTTCTACTACAAGAACGTCTCGAAGGCGGAAAAGACCGGCGATCACGAGGTCAAATTCACGTTCGACGTCAAAGGCAACAGAGAATTGCCGCTGATCGTGAGCCAGCTCAGCATCGTCTCGAAGGCCTATTGGGAAGGCAAAGACGCGAACGGCAAGCAACGCACGCTTGGCGAGACGACGGTCGAGCCGCCGCTCGGCAATGGCGTCTACAAGATCAAGTCGGTCGATACCGGACGCAGCATCTCCTACGAGCGCGTGAAGGATTACTGGGCGAAAGATCTGCCCGTCATGCGCGGGCAATATAACTTCGACACGCTCGAAATTACGTATTATCGCGACCGCTCTCCGGCGTTCGAAGATTTCAAAGCCGGACGGCTCGATTTCTGGCTCGAAAACAGAGCGTCGGCATGGGCGACGCAATACGGCTTCGATGCGCTGAAGAAGGGCCTCGTCAAGAAAGAGGCTATCCCGACCAAGCGTGTCGCGGCCATGCAGGCCTTCGCGTTCAACATTCGCCGTCCACAGTTTGCCGATCCGCGCGTGCGGCACGCGTTCAACCTGCTGTTCAATTTCGAAGAGACCAACAAGAAGCTGTTCTACGGCTCGTATGTTCGCCTCGACAGCTTCTTCGCCAATTCGGATTTGCAGTCGAAGGGCTTGCCGCAAGGACGCGAGCTCGAAATCCTGAACGAGGTGAAATCCGAGGTACCGCCGGAAGTTTTCACGACGGAATGGAAGAACCCCGTCAATGCCAAGGAAGGCGATTTCCGCAAGCACCAGAAAGAGGCGCTCAAGCTTTTTGAAGCAGCGGGCTGGAAAATTTCGAGTGAACCCGTGAAGGACGGTTCATGCGGATATTTCTGCAAGTTCATGCGTATGACCGGCTTGTCGTCGGCGAACACCGCGAATGTTCTGCGCAACGCCAAGGGCGAGCAGATGACGGCGGAATTCCTGATCAGCGGGGATACGTTCCAGCAGATCATCCTGCCTTATGTGCAAACGCTCAAGTCGATGGGGATCAACGCGTCGATCAGGGTCGTCGACGATGCGCAGTATAAGCAGCGGGAGGACAATCGCGACTTCGACATTATCGTCGACAACTTCGCGCAATCGAATTCGCCGGGCAACGAACAGCGCGACTTCTGGGGCTCGGCCGCAGCCGACAAACCAGCCAGCCGCAATACCATCGGCATCAAGAATCCGGCGGTTGACAAGCTGATCGACAAGATCGTGTTCGCGAAGGATCGCGCCGATCTCGTCGCCGCGACCCATGCGCTTGATCGCGTGCTGCTGTGGAACTACTACGTCGTTCCGCAATGGTATTATCCTTACGAGCGTATCGCCTATTGGGATATCTTCGGACGGCCGAAGACGCTGCCGTCGCAAACTGCGGGGCTGATGCAGGTCTGGTGGATCGATCCTGAGAAACAGAAGGCCGTCGAAGCTGCAAAGGCGAAATGATCTCGTGCCGGTCGCTTGCCAAATCCGAACGATCATGACGCCGAGGCTCTTTCTTCTCGCGGCGGTGGCAGCGCTCCTCTCCTGCGTGACCACGGCTTATGCGGTGGCCGAGCCGCGGCACGGTCTTTCCATCTTCGGCGAGTTGAAATATCCGGCTGATTTTCAGCACTTTGACTACGTCAACCCGGATGCGCCAAAGGGCGGGCGCATGATCACGCTCGGAACCGGCGGCGCGAATACGTTCGATAACCTGAACGGGTTCATCCTCAAGGGCGACGCCGCGCAGGGCCTCGATCTTCTTTTCGATAGCCTCATGGTGCGGGCGCAGGACGAACCCGATGCCGTCTATGGGCTTATCGCGAAGTCGGCGGACGTGGCGGCAGATGGCATGTCAGTGACGTTCAAGCTGCGTCCTGAAGCAAAGTTCGCTGACGGCACGCCGGTAACGGCCGACGATGTCGTTTTCTCCTTCAAGACTTTGAAAGAGAAAGGCCACCCGGCGATCGCGCAGCCATTGCACGACGTTGTATCAGCCGAGGCGCTGGATGCGCAGACGGTGCGCTACACGTTCAAGGGAACGTTGACGCGCGATCTTCCGATCGCGGTCGCGCAATTGCCGGTACTCTCCAAAGCGTACTACTCGAAGCAGCCGTTCGAGGAGACATCGCTAAAGCCGCCGCTCGGGTCGGGGCCATACCGGATTAAGGATTTCAAGCCCGGGACGTACATCACCTACACCCGCCGGAACGACTATTGGGCGAAAGATCTGCCCGTCAACCGCGGGCGCTATAACTTCGACGAGATCCGCTATGATTATTTCCGCGATCGCAACATCGAGCTTGAAGCGCTGAAGTCCGGTCAGATTGATTTCCGCGAGGAGTTTTCGAGCGTCAACTGGGCGACGGGCTATGACATTCCCGCCGTGAAGGACGGGAAACTGATCAAGGCCTTGCTTCCCGACAACCGGCCGTCGGGAGCACAGGGTTTCTTCATCAACACGCGCCTTGATAAATTCAAGGACCCACGCGTACGCCTGGCGCTCGATCTCGTGTTCGATTTCGAATGGTCAAACAAGAAACTTTTCTACGGGCTTTATAAGCGGACCACGAGCTACTTCGAAAATTCCGACATGAAGGCAACCGGCCTTCCAACTCCGGAAGAGCTGGCGCTGCTCAATCCCTACAAGGATAAATTACCGCCCGAGGTCTTCGGCGAGCCTTATACGCCGCCGGTGACGGACGGCAGCGGAAACAATCGCGACAACCTGAAAAAGGCGCGAGACCTCCTCATCGCCGCCGGGTGGAAACCCGGCGCCGATCACATGCTGCACAATGCCAAAGGCGAACCGCTGACGATCGAGTTCCTGGATTTTGAATCGGCGTTCGAGCGCATCACGGTTCCCTACACCGACAATTTGAAGCGCATCGGCGTGAATGCCTCTTGGCGTCTCGTTGATCCGAGCCAGTACGAGCAGCGCGTCAAATCCTTCGATTTTGATGTGACGACGCAGCGTTACGCCCTACGCCTGACGCCGGGCGTCGAGATGCGGAGCTATTGGGGTTCGAATGCGGCCAAGACGAACGGCTCGTTCAATCTTGCTGGCATCGCGGACCCTGTCGTCGATGCGTTAATCGACAAGGTGATAGCGGCAAAATCGCGAACGGAACTCACCACGGCGACACACGCGATCGACCGCGTGCTGCGCGCCGGGCACTATTGGGTTCCACACTGGTACAAGGCGAGTTACTCGGTCGCTTATTGGAACAAATACTCGCATCCCAAGGTGCAGCCCAAATATGATGAGGGCGTGCTTGATACGTGGTGGTTCGATCAGAAGAAAGCCGCAGCGTTGAGCTCCGGCAAACCATAATGCAGTCGCAAGAACGACAGGCGAAGCCTCGATGGCCATTTATTTATTGAAACGGTTGCTGCTCGTGATACCGACGTTGTTCGGCATCATGCTGTTTTCGTTCATCATCATTCAGTTCGCGCCGGGGGGACCGGTGGAACAGATGATCGCGCAGCTGACGGGAACGTCATCCTCAATCGTCAGCCGGATGGGCGGCGGTGGCGGAGATGCGCTCGGCAGCAACGCGACCGCGCAGCTTGGGCAAGGTTCCGCGGACGCGATCACATCGAAATATCGCGGCGCGCAGGGTCTCGATCCCGCCTTCATCAAGAGCCTCGAAAAACAGTTCGGCTTCGACAAGCCGGCGCCAGAACGATTCTACTTGATGATGAAAAATTTTCTGACGTTCAATTTCGGCAAAAGCTACTTCCGCGATGTTCCAGTGATCGATCTGATCAAAGAGAAGCTTCCCGTTTCGATTTCGCTCGGCGTGTGGATGACGCTGCTGACGTACCTGATCTCTATCCCGCTCGGAATCCGCAAGGCCGTGAAGGACGGCGAGCCATTCGATACGTGGAGCAGCGCCGTACTCGTTATCGGCTACGCCATTCCCGGCTTCCTGTTCGCGGTCCTGTTGCTGATCCTCTTTGCTGGATCATCGTTCTTCCAGTGGTTCCCTTCGCGCGGACTATTTTCCGACAACTGGGATCAGCTGACGTTCTTCGGCAAGATCACCGATTATCTCTGGCATCTCGTGCTGCCGATGATCGCGATGGCCGTCGGTTCGTTCACCGCCATGACGTTCCTGACAAAGAACTCGTTTCTTGATGAAATCCGCAAGCAGTACGTCGTTGCAGCGCGAGCGAAAGGGCTGACGGAACATCAGGTTCTTTACGGGCACGTTTTCCGGAACGCGATGCTGCTGATCATCTCCGGCTTTCCATCGGCATTCATCAGCGCCTTCTTCTCCGGCGCTCTACTCATCGAAACGATTTTCTCGCTCGATGGTCTCGGGCTTCTATCCTTCGAGAGTATCGAGAAGCGCGATTATCCCGTCGTTTTCGCGTCGTTGTTCATTTTCTCTCTGATCGGATTGATCGTCGGCATCATATCCGACTTCGTCTACACGCTGGTCGATCCGCGCATCGACTTCGAGACGCGTGAGGTCTGAGCATGGATCAAAAGACTGACGATGCACCGATCACGCCAACCGCAGCTTCTCCGAAGCTGTCGCGTTTTCAACGTTTCAAACGGCGTTTCCACCTCTCGCCGGTCAATCGCCGGCGGATCGAGCGATTCAAGGCGCACAAGCTGGGCTATCGCTCGTTTCTGGTTTTTTCCGCGCTGTTTATTGTTTCGCTGTTTGCCGAATTCATCGCCAACGACCGTCCGCTGATCGTCAGCTACAAGGGCGAAATCCTCTTTCCGGTGCTCGTTGATTATCCGGAAGACAAATTCGGCGGGTTTCTTGCCATCACGGACTACCGGACCCCTGACATCTCGAATGAGATAAAAGCGCACGGTTGGATGATCTGGCCGCCGATCCGGTATTCCTACGATACGATCAACAAGGATTATCCGGGCCGTATCGGCGACAACGGCATTTGCCTTGGCTATCCGGCGCCGCCACCCTGGGCGTCGTCGCTGAAACTGTGTGACGCGCCGGCGGATCAGCTGGCCCGATACAACGAGCTTGGGAATACCAACTGGCTCGGGCTGGACAGTCAGGGCCGCGATGTGGTGGCGCGTGTCATCTACGGTTTCCGCATATCGGTGCTGTTCGGATTGCTGCTGACGATTGTGTCGTCGGCGCTCGGCATTGTCGCCGGCGCGGTGCAAGGCTATTTCGGCGGCAAGGTCGATCTCATTTTCCAGCGTCTTCTCGAAATCTGGAATTCGATACCGGAGTTGTTCGTCCTGCTGATCCTGTCCTCGCTGTTCGTACCCGGCTTCTGGACGCTACTCGGCATTCTGATGGTGTTCAGCTGGACATCGCTTGTCGGCCTCGTGCGCGCCGAATTTCTGCGCGGACGCAATCTCGAATACGTGCGCGCCGCGCGTGCGCTCGGCCTTTCCGACTGGCAGATCATTTTCAAGCATCTTTTGCCGAACGCAACGGTGGCGACGCTGACGTTTCTGCCGTTCAAGCTTTCGGGCGGCATCGCGGCGCTGACGGCGCTCGACTTCCTCGGGCTCGGCATGCCACCGGGATCGCCCTCGCTCGGCGAATTGCTGCTGGAAGGCAAGAAACATCTCGAAGCGCCGTGGCTTGGCATATCGGGCTTTCTCGCCGTGTCGATCATCCTGTCGCTCGCGATCTTCATGGGCGAAGCCGTGCGCGATGCGCTCGATCCCCGCAAGACCTTCAGGACGTAAGGGTAGCACCGATGGCTGGTAACGCCGCACTCGTCGACGTTCGTGATCTTTCCGTTGCATTCGGCGACGGGAAGAACGCAACCCGCGTCGTCAAGAACGTCTCGTTCCATATCGGAAAGGGCGAGATCGTTGCGCTCGTTGGCGAATCGGGATCGGGCAAGACGGTCTCGGCCATGTCGATCCTGCAGCTTCTGCCGAACTCGGCGTCGTATCCGTCGGGGGAAATCCTGTTCGAAGGCAAGGACATCCTGAAGGCCTCCGAACCTCAGTTGCGCGCGATCCGCGGGAAGAGGATCTCGATCATCTTCCAGGAGCCGATGACGACGCTCAATCCGCTACACACCATCGAAAAGCAGGTCGGAGAAATCATTAAGCTGCATCAAAAGCTTCCCGATAGCGCGACGCGGGCGCGGGTCATCGAGCTTTTGACGAAGGTCGGCATCCGCGATCCGGAAAAGCGGCTCAGCGCTTATCCGCATCAGCTTTCGGGCGGTCAGCGGCAGCGCGTCATGATCGCGATCGCGCTTGCCAACCAGCCCGATCTTCTCATTGCGGACGAGCCGACGACGGCACTCGACGTCACGATCCAGGCCCAAATTCTGGAATTGCTCAAGGCGCTTCAGAAAGAGACGGGCATGGCGATGCTGCTGATTACGCACGATCTCGGCATCGTCAGACGCATGGCGGAACGGGTTTACGTCATGCGCAACGGCGAAATCGTCGAGACCGGGAACACGGAAGATGTCTTCACGGCTCCGAAGCATGCCTACACGCGGCATTTGATCGAAGCGGAGCCCAAGGGCAATCCGCCTGCCGTGGATGCCTCGCGCCCGGTGGTCGTCGAGACCGACAACCTCAAGGTTTGGTTTCCGATCAAGAGCGGGTTGCTCAAGCGGACCGTCGATTATGTTAAGGCGGTCGACGGGCTCTCGATGAGGGTCCGAGCCGGGGAAACGCTGGGCGTTGTCGGCGAGTCCGGTTCCGGCAAGACGACGCTCGGGCTGGCGATCCTGCGGCTTCTTTCGTCCGAGGGCCCGATTGCCTATGTCGGCAAGCGCATCGACGGCCTGACGAACAAGCAGATGCGGCCGCTGCGCAAGGAAATGCAGATCGTCTTCCAGGATCCTTATGGCTCGCTATCGCCGCGCCTGACCGTCGAACAGATCATCGAAGAGGGTCTTCTCATTCAGAACCCTGAACTCGATGAAGATAGCCGCCGTGATCGCGTCACCAGTGCGCTGAGCGAAGTCGGGCTCGATCCGGCAACGCGCGACCGCTACCCGCATGAGTTTTCCGGCGGACAGCGCCAACGCATCGCCGTTGCGCGTGCGATGGTGCTCAATCCGAAGTTCGTCATGCTCGATGAGCCAACGAGCGCGCTCGACATGAGCGTACAGGCCCAGATCGTCGATCTGCTGCGCGGCCTGCAGAAAAAGCACGATCTCGCTTATCTCTTCATCAGCCACGATTTGAAGGTCGTCCGAGCGCTCTGCAATTACGTGATCGTGATGAAGAACGGCAAGGTCGTCGAAGAAGGGCCGGCGCGGGATATTTTCGAGCGGCCGAGGGACGATTATACGAAAGCCCTGCTCGCCGCGGCGTTCGACATCAAGGTCACGCATCGCGCGGCGCTCACCACCTGAAAAGGACCGCTCAATGAGCCCGCAGAAGCTCGTGCATTATCATGCCCCGAATACGCGTTCGAGGACGATCCTGTGGCTATTCGAGGAGCTTGGTTCACCACCGCATGAACTGAAGGTGCTTAACCTCAAAAAGGGCGAGCACAAGTCCCCGGAATATCTGGCAATCAATCCGATGGGAAAGGTGCCCTCGATCGTTCACGGCGACACGCCCGTGACGGAAGCGGCGGCAATCGCGCTCTATCTCGCCGATCTTTTTCCGGAGGCGGGGCTGGCTCCCAAGACCGGCGACCCGGCGCGCGGTACGTATTTACGCTGGATCGTGTTCAACCAGGCCGCCGTCGAACCGGCGGTGATGGATCTTGCCCTTAAGCGCGAGCCAGGTCCGGCAGCATCGCTTTCGTATGGGACCTATGAGGCGACCGTCGAAACGCTCGCCGGGGCGCTCGCGACGGGGCCTTATATTCTCGGCGACAGATTCTCGGCTGCTGACGTCGTCGTCGGATCGGGCGTTCACTGGCTACTGACGTTCAAATTGCTTCCCGAGCGGCCGGAATTCACGAGCTACGCGCAGCGCATCACGAACCGGCCGGCTTTCGTCCGCGCAGCAAGCAAAGACGTTGAGCTTGCGAAAGCGCTCGAAGTCTAAGGGCCGACAGTCTCCCAGCTATGCGTGCTGCTCATCGAAAGCTCGTCGGCGCACGCATCGGCATGCGTCCGGCACAAGCGTTTCTGAGCTTTGAAAGACGCACTGTGGTGGCAGGGCTGCAAAAGAACAGCACGCACTTTTCGTTTTAAAATTTTTTAGAGTGTCCGGCGTTTCTAGACCTCGCTAGACAGGAACCTCCGTCAATGGGCCGAGTTTGCTCTAAGCAGGCACAAACCCATGAGGTTCAGTCATGTGCGATTACTCACTTGAAATGTATCGCAGCAGGCCGGCGCAAAAAGGCGAAGAATACATTACCAACAAGTTCCCAACCGGAAGCGTCGGTTTCGTGGCTCCTGGCGATCAGTCCGTGGCCATCTGCATGAACTGCGATACCGAACTGGAGCTTGCAAACCTTCCCGCTCATTTGCGGCAGCAAGCTGGGCTCAGCGAAACTGAAATAGCGACGTTCACTCAGATCGATGGTCCCTATCATCGCGATGCGGTCAGATTCCGGAATGGCAAAGTTCTGACGCTGCAACAACTTGGTCCGGGCGTGATCGCGTCGCTGGTGAATACAATCGAGGTAATTCCGTCCAAACCCATCGACGTGCGCGAATTCGTTTAGCGCATCGGTACTCTTTGACGAACTGTCCTGGCGCGGCACGCATGACCGCGCCAGCGGGTGATAGCGCCGTTCCAATCATCTCACCCCCGAAACACGCTTTGTTTTTCAACGATGTTTTTTTCGTGCCGATGGTTTCTGCACGTCCTTCTCGACCCGGCCCCACCTTTCAACATGCATTTTAATGGGCGGGGGCGCCGCATTCGCCGCACAAATGCCGTATGAGGTCCTTTTTTTCCGGTAACAATAAACGGTGCGCTACGAGGTCGATTCGTGTGCGACGGGTAATGCGTCAGCATTGAAGAGGGATTAGATGAACCTACCTCGACAAGCGGCTCTTGCGGCCGCTTCGCTTTTATCGGCAATCATTGCGATGCCGCCGGTAGTCCTCGCGGATAATCACTCAGGGCAGCAAGGAGATACGGGCGACAAGGATAAAAAGCACAAAGGCGAGCACGAGAAAGGCGGGCACGAAAAGAAAGCTCCGCCACAAGCACAGCCTCATGTCGGCGCGCAACCGCGTGCCGAAAGGCCAAACCCCGGTTTTGGGCAGCAGCCTCATCCGCAGCAAAAAGGCGGCTTCGGAAACATCAACCCGACACACAGACCGGGGCCTGCGCCGAACAACCTGCATCCGAACACCGTCAAGGAGCAGACCAGGCCGCCGGTCAACAATGCGACCCCCAAAACGCCGCCTGCCCGACCGCCGGTTATTAACGCAGCGCCGAAGACTCCGGCGCCGACTCCCAACACCTTCTCGAAGGATCATGCGCAGGACAAGTTCAAGGCCGGAGAGCGCGGCACGCATGACCAGCGACACGTCGGCGACAAGGATAACAGGACCTCGCCTACGGGCACAAAGCCAACTGCCGTCAATCCGACGACGAACAATCCGACCGAAGAGCACGGCAAGAACGACCAGAGGCATTTCGGCGATAAGGGCAGGACGCCTGCTCCTGGCGGCAAGCCAGCCGTTGTCAATCCAACGAACAATCCGGCGGCACGAAGCCTGCCGGCTTCGCCCACCATCGGTGTCAAGGGACCAAGGAGCGGTCCAACGCCGCCTCGGCCTCTGCCCCCAGCCGAGGCGCGCAAACGCTTCGACAATCTCCGCAAAACCAGAACGGAAAAAGTTGAGGGCAACAAAACCTTCATCAAGGAAGGCGACCGCACGATCATAAAGCAAAATAACCGCATCGTTATTCAGCATGACGAGACGGAAAGACTGCGCCGTGTCGATCCGCACGCACGTTTTGAGCGGGGCAAGAACGGCGCGAACATTGCCGTGATCGATCGTCCGGGCGGCGTCAAAATTTATTCGGAGACCGATGCCAGCGGACATCTCCTCAGACGCTACAGACGTGGACCTGACGGCCGCGACGTCATCATTATCGACAATCGCCGCAGGAGACATGGCGGTGGCACCGGAAGAGATATCGCGACGGGTATCGGTATCGGCGTCGGGGTGGTGGCTGGCGCCGCAATTCTGAACTCGGTTCTCGACATACCGCCACCGCGCGTCCGCATTCCGCGTAATCAGTACATCGTCGATTATGAAGGTGCGAGCGATGAGGACGTGTACGACGCGTTGAGCGCCCCGCCAGTCGAAGATTTCAGGGATCGCTACACGCTCGATGAAATCCGTGCCACCGCGAGCCTTCGCGATCGCATGCGCCGCGTCGATCTCGACGATATCAACTTCGAGTTCGGCTCGTGGGAGGTCGACCCAAGCGAGTACAACAAGCTCGATCGCGTCGCGAGAGCCATGAAGCGCGTGATCCGCCGCAACCCGAACGAGGTCTTCATGATCGAAGGCTACACCGACGCGGTCGGCTCACCCGAAGATAACCTTTCGCTATCGGACCGGCGTGCCGAGTCTGTTGCGGAGGTGCTGACGGAAGAGTTCCAGGTGCCGTTCGAAAACCTGGTTACGCAAGGCTACGGCGAAGATTATCTCAAAGTGCAAACGGAGCAGCCCGAGCGGCTGAACCGCCGCGTCGCCGTGCGCCGGATCACGCCGCTTCTCGCGCGCGACGGCTCTGCTGACGCAGCGCCTCCACCGCCGCCACGGGATGATCGCGGTCCTCCGCCTGAGGAGCGTTACGAGCAGGTTCCGGGCGGCGACGACCCGGACTGACGAAAAGAAAGGCGCATCTCCCCGATGCGCCTTTTTTGTTTTGGAGTACCGACGCCGATGATCGGGAAAATGGCGTCGCGCGATCTGCGTCAGTTTGCAGAAATGGGCCGCCACCCGGCAGCGAGCGCTTCATCTTCGGAGCAGAACCACCGCTCGCCGCGGGACTCGTCGATCTTCACTCTGTCGTACCAAGGGCTCCACGGCATGTGATAGATGCGCCCGTGCGACGAGATATTGCCCTTGATTGGGCAGTTCCTCGGCGGCGCGGTTGCGGCCACCTGCCATTCGTGATGGCGGAAATTCCACGGCGCCTCGGCGGTGCCCTGCCAGACACCAACCTTCCGGGCGCGCGCTTCGGCTTCGACGGCAACGTATTCTTTCGAATACCGCACGAAAGCCCACGCCATACCGGCGCGCACCATCGCCTCGTTGATGTTGATGCCGTCCTCGAAGCACATCGCGAGCGTGCGGTGGTATTTGTCGGTGCCGGTGCGATCGCAGGCGAGGTCGCGTTGCTGCGCCATGGTTCTCAGAAACGCTGCTGACGCCTTTCCGCAGGCCCAGCTTTCTCCGGCGGCTGTCCGGCACGTCTGTGCCATCTCGGGGGCGTCGATGCCTTCGAGGCGCACGCGCGTCTGGCCGACGTCGAGGGTATCGCCATCAACGACGCGGCCGAGGCCCGTGACGATGGCCGGCTGATCGGAGCCCGGCCCGGTGACGGCGCGGGCAATTGCCGGAATAAGGACGATCGGAGCCAAAATAAAAAGCGCACCGGCCTTGCGGCCGATGCGATTGAGTTTGGCGGACAGGAGGGACACCGGAGATGTCATGTCCGCCACGCTCATTGACTCGTGTGGCGCAACCTGGGCGGACTCGGGGTTGTATGATGCAACTCTTTATTGCAAGTGCAACGCGCACAGAGCGAGCGCTTCAACGAGTTGCAGCTAATCCTACGGCCGCCTTCAGGCTCCGCGCTGATCTGAGATTCGTGTCGGGCGTCGTCGCGCCGGTCAGGTTGGCGCCGTCGAGAATGGCGTCAGAGAAATTGGCGCCCCCAAGCCGGGCACCACGCAGATCGGCGTTTGTCAGGTCGGCTCCGGTGAAGTCGGTATTTTCCAGACTGTTACTCGCAAGGTCGGCACCGACGAGTCGTGAGCCATGGAAGTTTGCTGCCTTGAGGCTCATCATCGGCGTGATCAGGACTTCTTCGCGCGGATCGCGTGGGCCGAAGATCGCCGATGAAAGATCGGCATGGCTGAAATTCACACCATCGAAACGGCCGTTGAGATTCGCACCGACGAGGCGTGCACCGGCAAATGAAAGGCCCGAGTGGCTTAACGGCTTCATATCCTCAAAGACATTTGGCCGGAGCAGGCTCGCGCCCGACAAGTCGGCTCTGGAAAAATCCGCGCCGATCAGCGTCGCCCGATCCAGACGCGCCGATTTCAGGCTCGCACCCGAAAGATTGGCGTGTGCGAGGTCGGAACCATAGAAATTCACGCCGTCGAGTTTGGCCTTTTTGAAATCGAGACCGCTGAGATCGAGACCGGACAGGTCTTTGTTCGAAAGATCAGGCGTGCTACCTGCCGGGATGGTGAAAAGAAGCCGAGTCACCTGCCGGGCGTTCATGTCGGCCGCATATGCGCCCGATACGGCCAGCGCCGCGTAGCAAACCATTATCCGCAGTGCAGTTTTCCACATGCCGATATCCGTTCTTCCGCGGCGATAGAGCGCCAATGGCGTTGCCGACGGATCATATAATGGCCTGATGTTTCACATACCAGCGAGCAATCACGCCTCCGAGGACTGAATGGGACCAAAGCCGCCACCGCCGCCCCTGCCGTCATCCCGGCCGAACTATGTGCGCGCGCCGCTTGGGTCTGGTCCTCGCCGCCGTCCACCGCCGCCCCCGCCTCGCCGCAGCGGGCTTGTGCTCGGGGTCGTGTATTTCTTCCTCTTCGTACTCCTCCTTGGCGGAGTCACTGCGGGCTTTCTAATCGTCAACCCGCCGAGCGATTTCATCCGTGAGCGAATTGCCGAGCAGGTGCGGACACGAACGGGACGCGACCTCGTCATGGCGGGGCCGGCGTCGTTCACATTCTATCCCGCGATAGGCGTTTCGCTGCACGACGTCTCGCTGTCGGGTCCGCCCGGCATGGACGGAAAGCTCGTTCATATGCGGGCGCTCGACGTCAGCACGAGCCTCTCCAGCTTGTTCTCGCGGCATGTGGAAATTCACTCGCTGGTTTTGAGGAAACCAACGTTTGATTTTCGGATCGACAAGGACGGACACAACAACTGGCACTTTGCGGCGCGGACGACGCCGGTTCGCTATGCCGAGTTGCAGACACCGGGCACGCGCCGGGATACTGAGCCGTTCGAGATGGCGGCTGCCGAAGCCGCACATTCCGCATCGACGGCAAATCGGCTGAATGACATCAGGCTCGACGACGTCAGGATCGAAGGCGGGACCTTCCGCTTCACCGACGAGCGCACGGGGAAAAGCCAACAGGTCGATGGCATCAACGCCAAGTTCGGGCTTCCGTCACTGAGCAAACCACTCGTCGCAACCGGCAACGTGACGTGGCACCAGAAGCGCCTCGATTTCGACGGCAGCCTGACTGACGTCATCAACATCAATGCCAAGAAGCCGGCGCATCTTGCCTTCAACGTCAAGAACGATGCGATCTCGGCCTCTTACGATGGCGGTGTCACGGTCAACGACGGCGTCTATCTGGACGGACAGGTGACGGCGCAATCGGCATCCGCGCGCGCACTTGCCGACTGGTTCGGAACAAAGCTGCCACCCGTCACCGGCTTCGGGCCGCTTTCGATTCATGGCACGTTGAAAACGGGCGGCAACGTCACCGATTTTGAAAATGCCGAGTTTGGTCTCGACGGAGCATCCGCAAAGGGCACGATCAAGGTCACGACCGGCGGCGTTCGGCCGTTCGTCGAAGCCCGTCTCGCGATTTCCGAACTCGACCTCAATAAATATCTGACGAGCGCGGTGACAGGCACCATGGCACCGGAGGGCGAAGCCGCCGGCACCGCATTACCTCAGAGCGAAGCGCCCGCCTCACCGTCCGTCGACGACGAGCGAGCGTCGGCGCATCGGGATCGGATCCAGCAACTGCTCGATCGCCGCGGGACTAAGGTTTATGGCGCGATGCAACGCGCCGGCTGGTCAAGCGAGAAATTAAACCTGGCACTGCTCAATGTCGCCGACGGCAATGCGCGGGTGAACGTCGGCAAGATCCGCTTCAAGAATATGACGGTCGGGCGATCGGCCGTCGCTATCGCGGTCAAAGACCACGCAATGCAGGCGTCATTCGACGATGTCGAGCTTTACGACGGTCGCGGCAAAGGCATCGTGACGGTTGATGGCTCGACCGGAACTGCCAAGCTCGGCGCGAACGTCAATCTGCAGAACGTTTCGGCCCTGCCGTTTCTGAAGGATGCCGCAAACTTCGAGTGGGTCGCTGGAAAGGCGAATGTGACCTTTCAGCTGACCGCCGATGGGCTGAGTCAGCTGCAGTTCGTCGAAACACTTAACGGTAAGGCCAATTTCTTCTTCGCGGACGGCGCCGTCGTCGGTTTCAACCTGCAGGACGCCCTTCACGGGCTCGCGCACGGCAACCTTGCGGGCTTCAGAAAATCGCCGTCCGAAAAAACCGATTTCAGCGCGCTCGGCGCGACATTCACGATCACAAACGGCGTGGCTCAGAACCAGGATTTGCAGCTCGTCAGCCCGATGCTGCGCGTCACCGGGGCGGGCACCATCCATATGCCGGAACGGACCATCGATTACACGGTGAAGCCAAAGCTGATCGCGTCGGTGCAAGGCCAAGGGGGCGAGGCTGCCACGTCCGGCATCGAGGTTCCGGTGCGAATCACGGGCTCATGGGACCGGCCGAGCTACCGGGCGGACCTCAAAGGCGTGCTTGCAAATCCGGGCAAGACCCTCGAAGCGGTCAAAGAGCTCGGTAAAAAATTCAAAGGGAAGAATGGCGACGAGATCGTCGACAAGATCTTCGGCAAGTCTGATGACGATCCAACGGGAGCGACGGAACGCAGGAGGCAAAAAGCGAAAGACTTGCTCAACAAGTTTCTCGGAAAAGAGGAAAACTAGATTTTCCGGACACTTCTGCGCATACTGTGACGATCAAAAAGCGGCTCCGTCGCACTGCTCAGAGCCGCAAGCGCGGCGTGCGACACATGCCTCAGCTGCGGTCGGATGACGCCCCAAAAACGCGTCTGTTAAATCGCCGTGAAACCGCGCCGAAAAAAAATTCGGCGGCGGGCAAAAAAAATCTTGCGCAGGGGGGGCATAGGCCTCATATGCACCCTCTCTCGTCTGTCCACCTGCCAACATGGTCGAGGTTTTCCAGAACCAATGAGGTAAGGAGCGGGCGAGTCAAACCTATCTGCTGGTTGGGGAGGGTCACATGGCCTTTAATGACACCCTCTTCCAATTGGGGATGGACTTGACTCGTTCAAGCACCGCCCAAGAGGAAGATCACGCGCGCGCTGCGTTCAATACCGAAGTCGAGGACTCGTTTTCAAGTCCGGTTGCCGAGCAGAGCGTACTGAGTGCAGGGACTACGATCTTTATCGATCTTCACGGCGCCAAGCGCCTCGACGACGTCAAGTCGGCCGAGCGCGCGACGAAGCGCGCCGTCGAGAAACTGGGCCTTAAGCTCAAGAGCCTCCACCTCGATCGCGTCGCTGGCGGCGGCGTCTCGGGTGTCGCGGTTTTGAGTTCCGGGCACCTGTCCTTGCAGGCTTGCTCGCGGACCGGCTACGCCGCCGTTGACGCGCGCGGATGCTCGGGGCTGAAGCCCGCCGTGGCGCTGCTCGCGCTTGCCGACGCCTTCGGGGCGCGGGAAGCGGTGATCCAGCGCAAGCGGTCGCTTGCGGACCTCGCCGTGCCGGCATTGCGTGTTGTCGCGAAAGCGGCTCGCAAAACCCAGCGCCAGAAGGCCCAGGCGAAGGCGGCCTAAGCCGCCTCGACCTTTCTACGGACCAGTGATAGGCGCCGCGATCGGGAGACCGGTCGCGGCTTTAGCCGTTGCCCGGAATTCGAACCGCATTCGTCAGACGGAACCCTGCTGACTTCTCAGGATTTGGGCTTCTTCGGACGGGCCACGGCACGCGCCGACGTGTTGTGCGCGACGGCAGCACGGATGAGGGCCTTCAGGGCCCTTTCATCGATCTTATCGCCCTCGCGGATATCGAGCGCGCGCCGGACGTTGCCGTCTAGGCTTGCATTGAAGATTCCTGCCGGATCCTCAAGCGCCGCGCCCTTGGCAAACGTCAGCTTCACCACTCCCTTATAGGTTTCACCAGTGCAGATGATGCCGTCGTGTTCCCATACCGGAACACCCGAAGGATTGGACGGCTTTATCCATTTCACCGCCTCCACCACTTCAGGATCGGCTTCTTTGATCAGGCGCCGGACACGGGCGAGCATCTCTCCGCGCCAATCGCTAAGCGACTTGATCTTGGCGTCTATGAGTTGAGAGGGTGCCGCTTCGCCCCGATTCTTGGCGGCTGACGGTTTACTCATGCACGATCCTCCTACAGCGGCTCCTCGCTCAAACGGGCGGCGTCCTTGGCGGGCTCGGCGGCTTTCATAGCTTCCGTCGGCAGCAGCGACGCACCGGCGGACGGCACCAAACGCATGAACATGAGGATCGACGACGCGGAAACCGCCGCGACCAGAATGAACACCGGCGGGAAATGGCTCGCATCGAGAGCATTTCCGCCCCAGACAGTCTTCGTGAGTTCGAGGCCGATGGCCGCGATCGTCACGCCGACTGATCCCGACAAGTTCTGGCAGACAGCGGCGAAACTCGTGGCGCGGCTCAGCTTCTCTGGAGCCACATCGGCGTAGGCAAGCGTATTCAGGCTCGTGAACTGGAGCGAGCGGGTGAGCCCTCCGATCAGAAACAGTCCGATGATGACATAGGCGGGCGTCGCGATCGTAAAGAGGGCCGGTATCACCGCGAACGCACTGCATATGGCGGCGTTGATCAGCAGCACCCGGCGGAAGCCGTAGCGCCGCAAAATGGTGGCGACCTGCGTTTTCATCACCATCGATCCGACGCCGGTTGCGAACGTCAGCATGCCGGATTGGAAGGCCGTCATTCCAAATCCGGCCTGAAAGAGCAACGGCAGCAGAAACGGGCTCGCGCCGAGCCCTGTTCGAAAGAGAAAGCCGCCAACGACGCCAGCACGATAGGTCGGGATCGACAGCAATCTCAAATCGAGGATGGGATCAGGGTCGCGCAGCGCATGCCAGACGTAAGCGACGAGCAGCGCTGCACCTGCGAATGTCACAAGGAAAATTATCTGCGGTGTCGCGAGGCCAACGCCCATCAGCGTGACACCGGTGAGAAACATCGAAAGCCCCGGTCCGATCAGCAGGAAGCCACGGAGATCGAATCCCGACGGAGCTTCCTCGCGGATGTCAGGGATGTAGCGCGTGATCAACGCCAACCCGGCGAGCGCCACCGGGATATTGATCCAGAAAATCCAGCGCCAGGTAAAATAGGTCGTGATAAAGCCGCCGAGCGGCGGACCAACGACCGGCCCGACCAATGCCGGAATCGACAGCCACGCGATGGCTCCGATGATTTCGGCCCTGGGAACGGTGCGCAACACGATCAGGCGGCCGACAGGCGTCATCATCGCGCCGCCCATGCCCTGAAGGATGCGGGCCGCGACGAGCGAGAAAAGCCCGCTCGATAGCGCACAAGCGATCGAGCCCAAGGCAAACACGACCATTGCTGCACGGAAGATGTTCTTGGCGCCGAAGCGGTCCGCCATCCACCCCGAGGCCGGAATGAAGACGGCCAGCGCCAGCAGGTACGTCGTCAACGCCAACTTGAGGTTAATGGGATCGGCGTGAATGTCCTTGGCGATCGCAGGCAGCGCCGTCGCCAGCACCGTCGCGTCCATGTTTTCCATGAACAACGCCGTTGCGACGATGAGGGGAATGAGATTGCGGCGAAGAAGCTGGGTCATCTCGGGCGCTGTCTAACATGATTGGAACGAACGAGGACCGGCATTCTGCCGCGTCATCAGCGCGAAAACGGGTGCGGCAAAAATCCCAGCTTGGCGGCGGATAGTGCGACTTTACCCTCTTGAGTGGGGCAAGCACACCCGAGCTAAGCTATTGCGCTGAGGTCGGGCGACCGGCAACGTGTGCATGATCGAACAAAGCAACAACGCCCCGATTTCGCTGGACGATGCCAGTTCCGCTGAAGTCGAGAGCGGGACACTCGGGGAAGCGCCAAGCATGCTTAGAAACAAAGTCGTTTCGGCTGATGAAGCCATTGCACGTATCCGTGAAGGCGATGTCATTGCGACCACGGGCTTTGTTCAGAGCTGCATTCCGGAAGCGCTCCACGCCGCCCTTGAGAAACGCTTTGTCGAGACAAATGCTCCGCGCGATCTTACGCTGATCATGTGCGCTGGCGCCGGCGACAGCAAAGGGCTCGGCACTGGCCGCCTGCATCATGAGGGTCTGCTAAAGCGCGTGATTGCGGCCAACTTCGGTCGCATGCCGAAAGTCGCGGCTGCCGCCCAGGAGAACAAGATCCAGGGCTACAACCTGCCACAGGGCGTGATCTCGAAACTCTATCGAAGCTGCGCGGCCGGCAGCCCGGGGCTTTTCACCAAAGTCGGTCTCCACACCTACGTCGATCCGCGTCTCGGCGGCGGCAAGGTCAACTCGACGACGAAGGAAGATCTCGTCAAGCTGGTCGAGGTCGAGGGCAAGGAATGGCTGTTCTATAAGGCGACGCCGATCAACGTCGCGCTCATTCGTGCAACGAGCGCCGATCCGCTCGGCAATCTTAGCATGGAGAAGGAATCGCTGACGCTCGACGTGCTGGCGCAGGCGATGGCCGCGCATAACAACGGCGGCGTCGTCATCGCGCAGGTCGAGCGTCTCGTCGCTGATGGCTCGATCAAGCCGAAAGACGTCAAGGTACCGGGCATTCTCGTCGATTGCGTAGTCGTCGCCGATCCGCCCGAGATGCACCGCATGAACTACGGCGTCATGTACGATCCGGCGCTGGCGGGCGAAGTTCGCGTGACCGTCGACAGCCTGCCGAAGATGAAGCTCGACGAACGCAAGATCATCGCGCGGCGTGCGGCCTTCGAATTACCGCCGAACGGCGTCATCAATCTCGGCGTCGGCGCACCGGACGGCGTCGCGAACGTGGCGAACGAAGAGAAAGTTACGCCCTATCTCGTCATGACGACGGAAGCGGGCGCGGTCGGTGGCGTGCTTGCCGGAGGATCGAGCTTTGGCTCGTCGGCCAACGCGCATTCGATCCTTGATCAGAACCAGATGTTCGATTTCTATCATGGCGGCGGCCTCGACCTGACGTGCCTCGGCATGGCCGAATGCGACAGTCTCGGCAACGTCAACACGAGCAAGTTCGGTGGCAAGCTCAACGGCTGCGGCGGCTTCATCGATATTTCGCAGAACGCACGCGCGGTGGTTTTTGCGGGAACGTTCACGGCTGGCGGATTGAAGATCGCCATCGAGGATGGCAAGCTTCGCATCGTGCAAGAGGGCCGCGCCAAGAAGTTCGTGAAGCAGGTCGAACAAGTCACGTTCTCCGGCCAGTATGCGGCGCAGAAATCGCAGCCGGTTCTTTACGTGACGGAGCGCTGCGTGTTCCAGCTTACCGACCACGGCCTCGAGCTGATCGAGGTTGCACCCGGAATCGACATCGAGCGCGATATTCTCGCGCACATGGCTTTCAAGCCGCACATCCATAGGCCGATCCCGATGAACCCGCTGCTGTTCCGCGAGGAGCCGATGGACCTGCTGTCGGACCTTTTGAACCAGAAGCTCGGGGAGCGGGCGAGCTACGATGCTAAGACCAATGTGCTCTCCATCGATCTCAGTGGTTGGAGCGTGCGCAAGAAGGCTGACATCACGGACCTGCAAAAAGTCATCGTCGAGAAATGCGAGGCTGCCGGACGTCGCGTCAATGTCGTCGTCAATCAGAACAGCTGCCGTATCGCGGAAGATCTCTACGAAGATTATGCGAACATGGTCGCCTATCTGAAGAAGAACTATTACGAGCGGATGGCGCGTTATGCGACGAGCGACATCACGCGGCAGAAGCTGCAGGACGCGCTGCGCCGACGCGGGCTTCAAACGCAGATCTTCGAACGCGCGGACGAAGCCATCGCGTCGCTCGAGCGGCAGCCTGCAGAGTAACGCGCGGGCCAGGCGAAATCAGACGCGAAGCGGATGCCCTGGATGGCCGGGTCAAGCCCGGCCATGACGTGAGGGTGAGAACGTCGTCATTGCTCCCGTTGCTTCCTTCGGACATGCGCGCATTGTCATCCCGCCGGGGCATAGCAGAGAGCTAGGACCTAGTGATCGTCCCGGATCGAAAACCGATCTCGATCGTGGGTCTCGCAATTGGCCTCGCCCCCGACGATCAATTTTGAAGACAATCTCTTAATCGGTCATCCCCGATAGGCCGGGATCCATTCAAGCAGTCCGATCATGCCGCGCGGTCAGCCTGGACAGATCCCGGCGTTCGCCCGGGATGATGTGTTGATGGATGCCGGTCAGCGTGACGGGCTATTCCCGCGTCAGGCCCTTGGCGGCGAGCTCTTCGAGATACTTGGTCCAGCGCGCATCCTTCTCGCGGCCGAGCAGGTGCAGATAGCCCCACGTATAAAGTCCCGTGTTATGGCCGTCGTCGAAGGCCAAGCGCGTCGCGTAATTGCCCACCGGAGTCATGCCGGTAATTTTCACGTGCTTCTTCTTCGGAACGGTGATGCGTTGTGACGGCGAATGGCCCTGAACCTCTGCAGATGGGCTGACGACGCGAAGGAATTCGGCCGATAGATCGAACGTGCGGCCGTCGGGGAAGGCGGCCTTTAGCCTCTTCCCGCCATCGAGCAGTTCGAGATGCGGCGGGGGCGTCAGCGCGCCCTTGGCTTGCTCGATTTCACTCCAGACGTTTGCCGCAAGATCCCGGAAAATTTGCGCATACGTGCTTTCCGGCGCCGCCACAGTAACCGGCTTGCCGCTGTCCGACGTCTCGCGAATTTCCATGTGCAGCGGCACCTCGCCGAGGAACGGCACGCCGAGCTTCTCCGATTCATTTCGCGCGCCGCCATGTCCGAAGACGTCGGAACGTTCTCCGCATTTCGGGCAGAGGAAGTAGCTCATGTTTTCGACGATGCCGAGGATCGGCACCTCAACCCGCTTGAACATCGCAATGCCCTTGCGCGCGTCAATCAAGGCCAGATCCTGCGGCGTCGAAACGATGACGGCGCCGGAGAGCGGCACGCTTTGCGAGATCGTCAATTGAATGTCGCCGGTGCCGGGCGGCATGTCGATGATAAGCGCGTCGAGATCACCTGTGTCGCCCGCCCAATCGGTTTCGCGAAGCATCTGGCTCAATGCCGAGACGACCATCGGCCCGCGCCAGACGACGGGCGTGTCTTCATCGACGAGAAAACCCATCGACATGACCTTCAGACCCCAGCCCTCCATCGGCACGATGACCTTGCCGTGGGCGACGCGCGGCTTTCCGGAAACGCCGAGCAAGCGCGGCTGCGATGGGCCGTAGATGTCCGCATCGATGATGCCGACCTTCAATCCGATGGCTTGCAGGCCGAGCGCGAGGTTCACGGCGATCGTCGATTTGCCAACCCCGCCTTTGCCCGATGCAACAGCGATGATGTGCTTCACGCCTGGGACAGCCTGCGCCTTGGCCGCCTGTCCTGTAGCCGCTGCGGCCTGGCGTGGGCCGGCGCCGTCGCCCGTCGCGCCCTTAGCCCGAGCCGCCTGCACGCGCGGATGCTCGTTGCGGCCGATCGGCAGTACGGTCGTGTGCGGTTTGGGCTTCGGGGCGGCATGGCCCGCTTCTGCCGTCAACACCGCGGTGACGCCGGCGACGCCTTTGATTTCCGAGACGACCTTCTCTGCTGCGAGCCGCAACTGCTCAAGCTCTTCGGCCCGGTCGGCTGGAACCGTAATCGAGAAATACGCGCGATCATCCTTGATCAGGACTTCAGAAACGAGGCCAAGATCGACGATGTTACTTGTGAGGTCGGGCCCTTTGACCCTGCGAAGCGCCGCGAGCACTTCGGCTTTTTCAACCGCCATTTGGGGATTCTCCTGGGCGCCGCCGTAGCGCTGTGCGAACAACTGGTGTTTCGCCCGATATAGGTCGGCGGCGTCTATGATGGAAGCCGCAGATGCGCGCAATCAGCCAGGCTTGGCAAATCGATCGGTGAATTCGATCCTTGCGGCGCTGCGAGAGGATGCGTATGCGTGCCACATGGCGTCGCGGGCTCACATTCTAGGCGTCGTCCTTGGGGGCGGCATGTCGCGCCGGTTCGGTGGTGGCGACAAAGGATTGGCGGATCTCGGCGGACAGCCGGTGCTTTCGCACGTCATCGCGTGCTTCGCTCCGCAAGTCGGACGCCTGCTCCTGAACGTCAATGGCGATGCGACGCGCTTTGCGCGTTTCGATCTCCCAACAATCTCCGACGCGGAGAACCCGGGACTCGGGCCGCTCAGCGGCATTCTTGCGGCTCTCGATTGGCAAAAAGCACATGCCCGGGACTGCGTCGCGATCGCGACGGTTTCGGCGGACGTGCCCTTTATACCGACGGATCTGGTCGCCCAGCTCGACGCCAGACGCGGCGAAGGCGTTGCGATTGCAGTCTCCGGAGGCCGGCGGCATCCGACGATCGCCCTTTGGCCCACAAGCGTCCGGGATGCGGTTGCCAGCGCCCTGGCGCGGCGCGACTTAAGTGTCAATGCGCTTACGCAACGCCTCAATGCCGTTGCAGTCGAGTTCCCGATGCGCAACATTGCTGATGCGTCCATCGATCCGTTCTTCAACATCAACACGCAGGACGATCTCGCAATTGCGAGAAGCCTGCTCGGCGAGCCTGAGAAAGATAAGAACAATGGCTGACGATGCTAAGAGCCGTCTGTCTTCGATGCCACTTTTCGGGATCGCCGGATGGTCAAATTCCGGCAAGACGACGTTGATCGAGAAGCTTACGCGGCACTTCGCAGATCGTGGTTTGCGCGTCGCAACAATCAAGCACACGCACCATAAGTTCGACATCGATGCACCGGGCAGCGATACGACGCGCCACCGCGCCGCGGGGGCAGCCGAGACGGCTATCGTTTCGGGTTCGCGCGTCGCGGTCATCGAGGAAATCGAGGCAGCGGGAGAACCCGCATTGGAAGCGGTCGCCGCGCGCCTCAAACCTGCTGACGTCATTTTGGTAGAAGGCTATAAATCGGCGGCCATTCCGAAAGTCGAGGTTCGGCGCGCCACCGTCGCTCACGAAAAACTTCTCGCCACGAACGACCCCTATGTATTGGCAATCGCTGCCGATCATGAAGTCGATGGTCACGGTAAGCCAATCTTCAACCTCGACGACGTGGCCGGTATCGCGGCCGTCATAGAGCGGGCACTTGGGCCGTTCAAAAGCTTGAGACAACGTGCATAACGGCAGGTTCCGCGGCTTTAGTGTCTCTTGTTATCGACGCCGCACCCTCCGATATTAAACAAGAGATGGAAAGCTCGGCAGAGACGTTGATGGCCCAACAGACGCAGGACAGTTCGCGAGGTTTGGTCGACCCGTTCGGCAGGGCGATCGAATACCTGCGCGTCTCGGTCACCGACCGCTGCGACTTCCGCTGCGTCTACTGCATGTCCGAGCATATGACGTTTCTTCCGAAACGCGACCTTCTCTCGCTCGAAGAGCTTGATCGCGTATGCGCCGCGTTCGTCCGTCAGGGCGTGAACAAGCTGCGCATTACCGGCGGCGAGCCGTTGGTGCGAAAGAACATCATGTGGCTGTTCCGCGCCCTGGGCCGCCATCTGGAAAACGGTCAGCTCAAAGAGCTTACGTTGACCACGAATGGCAGTCAGCTCGAGAAGTTTGCGGGCGACCTGAAGGCTGCGGGTGTCAACCGCATAAACGTTTCCATCGATACGATCGACCCGGTAAAATTCAAGGCCATTACGCGTTGGGGCGATCTTCCCACCGTCATGCGCGGGCTCGATGCGGCGGAAAAAGCGGGCATCAAGATCAAGATCAATACCGTGGCGCTGAAAGGCCTCAACGAGGACGAGATCGAGAGCTTGATCCGGTTTGCTCACGCGCGCGGCGCCGACATGACGCTCATTGAAACGATGCCGCTCGGCGACATCGGCGAGGACCGCACGTCACAGTATCTGCCGCTGTCGATCGTGCGGGCGCGTCTGTTGGATCGCTTCACCTTGGAAGACAACCCATACCGTACGGGCGGGCCGGCGCGCTATGTCACCGTTAAGGAAACGGGCGGCCGCCTCGGCTTCATCACGCCGTTGACGCACAATTTCTGCGAAAGTTGCAATCGCGTGCGCCTCACGTGCACGGGCACGCTTTTCATGTGTCTGGGCCAGGAAGACGCCGCCGATCTCCGGGCGCCGGTTCGCGCTTCAACCGACGACAGTTTGCTCGACGCCGCCATCGCGGAAGCCATAGCAAGAAAGCCCAAGGGCCACGATTTTGTTATCGACAGGCGAACGAAAAAGCCTTCCGTCGCGCGCCACATGAGCGTTACCGGCGGCTGATCCCCCGCGGTCGCTCCTTAAGCGAGAACGCTTCTTACAACCTGTTTGATTTGCTCGAGCGTGAACGGTTTTGCGATGGAAAGCAGCCGCCGCGCGCGCAGTCGAGCGGCGCGTTCGAGCTGATCGGTAAACCCGGACATCAACACCACGACCAGGCTTGGTTTAATGGCAAGCGCCTTTTCCGCGAGCGTTATGCCATCCAGTTGCGGCATGTCCACGTCCGTCACGAGGACGTCGATCGTGGCGCCGTTGGTGGTGAGACAATCCAAGGCTTCAAGGCCATCCTGCGTGACATGAATCGTGTGACCCTCGGTGCTCAGAGCGCGCTTCACGAGGTCGCGCACGGCGGCATCGTCGTCTGCTAGCAGGATCGTCGCCATGTCACCGCACCTTTCCCTGTCCGTCTAATGACAGGATTATTTTACGAGCCGACCGACGAAAGGCAGCTCCCTGTAACGATGCCCCACGTCCATACCGTAGCCGACGACGAAGACGTCCGGGCAGGTGAACGCGCAATAGTCGGGTTCGATCGAAACGGCGCGCGTGGCCCTCTTGTCGAGAAGCACGCATGTTTCGATCCGGGCGGCGCCGCGAGCCGCAATCAAGTCCTTTGCGAAGGCCAGCGTGCGGCCTGAATCGAGGACATCATCGATCAGGATCACGTGCCGATGCTGCACATCGAGGTCGAGATCGCGAAGAATGGATACCTGACCCGACGAGGTCTGGCTCTTCCTGTAGCTCGACAGTGTCAGAAAATCGACTTCGGGCGCAAGGCCCGCAGCATGGAGCGCCCGCAACAAATCGGCCGCGAAAACGAAGCTGCCCTTCAAAATCGGTACAACGAGCAAATTTTTCGGCCGCGTTAAGGCGATTTCGGCCGCCAGCGCTTGCAGGCGCTCCCCGATTTCCTCAGCCGAAAAGATCGTCTCGATTGCAACTCCTTTATCCTTATCAGACATGCAAAATTACCCGAAATCCCCGTGGCACGGCCCTCGGCGACCCAACTCGCCAGCTTCCTGTGTACACGACCGCGCCACAATCGTAATCGATTGATCGCAACGGCCTTGGCGTGTCTATACGCGCTTGGGCAGAAGGACGAGTCTGAACTTTTCTACCGGGGCTAATACTCCTGTGATTCGCTTGACGAATGTCGGACTGAAATACGACAACGGGCCAGAGGTGCTGACGGACGTCACGTTCCACCTGCGGCCGGGTTCGTTTCACTTCCTCCACGGCGAATCCGGAGCGGGGAAGACGTCGCTATTGCGCCTGATGTTCATGTCGCTGCATCCGAGCCACGGCGTGTTGCAGATGTTCAGTGAGGATGTGACCCGGGTCAGGCCGCAGAAACGTGCTCAGATGCGCCGCCGGATCGGAATCGTTTTCCAGGATTTCCGGCTCCTTGATCACCTGACCGTCTGGGAGAACGTGGCGTTACCGCTACAGGTCACCGGTAAGAAACCCTCTGACTACAGGGAAGACGTGACCGATCTGCTGCAATGGGTTGGTCTCGGCGACCGCATGTATGCTAATCCATCCGTGCTATCGGGCGGAGAAAAGCAGAGGGCGGCCATCGCGCGGGCGGTTATCGGCAAACCGGAAGTGCTGTTGGCCGATGAGCCGACCGGTAACGTCGACCCGCAAATGGCGCGGCGGCTGCTGCGCTTATTCGTCGAGTTAAACCGGCTCGGAACCTCCGTCGTGATCGCGACGCACGATCATCAACTCATGCGGCAATTCAAAGCGCCGCGCATCGAGGTGCACAGGGGCCATGTCCGGATCATCTAGCCGCTATCCCGGACATGGCGAGCCCGCAATGGCCACGGGCTATGATCCCTATGACGAGCCGCCGACGATGGTGCCCACAGGATCGGTCGCCTATGGACGTCATGCCCCTCCGGACGTGCAGACATACGCCCCGGAAGCGGTCCGCGATCCTTACGTTCCGCCCCGCGGCGGCGATCAAGGGCGCAAGATGAAAGTCATGGCTCCGGTCGTGCCGCCAGGATCGGTTACCGGCCGTTCGTTGACGCTTGTCATCGCCATCATGTGCTTCCTGGCTTGCCTCACGGCCGGCGCCGTCTGGATGATCAAGGAATCCTCCGACGCGTGGCTCAAGGACATTTCAAGCGAGGTGACCGTTCAGGTAATGCCGCAAGAAAGCGGTGACACCGACAAGGCTGTCGCCGACGTTGTGGCCTATCTGCAGAAGCAGCGCGGCATCGCCAGTGTCAGGGCACTGAGCCTTGATGAATCTGCCAGTCTTCTGCAGCCCTGGCTCGGTTCGGGAGATGCGCTCAAGTCGCTTCCCGTTCCTCGGCTGATCTCTGTGCAGGTCGATCGCGATCGGCCGCCTGCGCTGGCCGAAATCGCAAAGACGCTGGAGCATGACTTTAAAGGCGCGTCGCTTGACGATCATCGCCGGTGGCAGCAGCAAATCCGCGCCGTGACGCGGTCGCTGGCATTGGGCGGGCTTGCCATTCTGGCCCTTGTCGGGGCTGCAACGACGGCGATCATCGTATCGGCGACGCGCAGCGCCATGGCATCGAACCGCGAGATCGTGGAAGTGTTGCACTTCGTCGGCGCGACAGACAAATTCATATCGCGCGAATTCGAGAAGCATTTTTTGCGGCTTGGCATCAAGGCCGGGATCGTTGGCGCCACATGCGCGATGATCGTGTTTATGAGTATGCCAACCATTACCGAGCTGCTGGGCGGCGGGCCGGTGAGCGCGGTCGAAATGCAACGCTTGATCGGTACAGGCGCGCTCGATGCGCTCGGCTACGTCATTCTCGGCTTGGTCGTCATCATCATCGCAGGCCTTTGCATGGGAACGTCACGGGTCGGCGTTCACCGCATCCTCAATGGCCGGCATTAGCGGCCTTCGGATGTGCCGTGAAGGCTTGCGACATTGTGGAAAATGCGAAATGACCGTGCCGTTTCCGGAAGCTGCCTCCTTCATTGGAATCGGCTATGCATTGGGGTAATTCCTTACGGCACAACATGTGCAATTTTTTGAATCGCTGATCCGCAATGAGGGCATTTTCGCGCTCCATCTTTTTGCTGCTAACGCTCGCCTTTGGAGCGCTGGTGTTCGGATTCGTGCTATTTGCGGTATCCGTGACGCGCGACGATGCCGGCGACGGCGATAAGGCCGATGGCATTGTGGTTCTAACGGGCGGCGACCTTCGTGTGGAAGCGGGTGCCAAACTCCTGACCGAAGGCCGGGCCAAGCGGCTACTGATCTCCGGCGTCAACCGGAAAGTCACACGTGCGGAAATGCAGCGTCTGCTGGGGCTCGATGGGACGACATTCAATTGCTGCGTCGATCTCGGTTATGAAGCGCGAGACACCGTCGGCAACGCCGATGAGACGCGGACGTGGGCCAAGACCAACGGCTACAAGCGGCTGATCGTCGTGACCTCGCGCTATCACATGCCTCGGGGTCTCGCGGAACTGGCGCTCGTCATGCCGAACGTGACCCTCATCCCCTACCCAGTGACGCCGCGACGCTATCCCGAAACAGCGTGGTGGCTGCACCCCACGACGACGCGTGTTCTTCTATCCGAATACCTGAAGTACTTGCCGGCTGTTGCGCGCCTCGCGGTGCAACGCGCCATGAACTGGCATGGCGGCCAGACCGTTGCAGTTACCGTTCCGAAACACGACGATGGCTGATGTCGCTAAATCCGGGCCGGGACCTCTCGTGGTGGTCCGCTCGCTCGTCTATTTCATTGTGTTTTATGTCGTGACGGCGCTCTATCTCGTGCTCGGGTCATGGCTGCTCTTCGGCCCGCGATCGTGGGCGATGAAGGGGCTTGAGTTGCACGGCCGCACCTGCGTCTGGCTTCTGCGCCTCATCTGCGGAACGAAGCTCGAGGTGCGCGGCCGCGAAAACCTTCCCAAGAGCGGCTGCCTCGTCATCGCCAAGCATCAATCGGCGTGGGATACGTTCGGGCTCATCTCTCTCTTCCGCGATCCGGCGATCGTGCTGAAGGACGAGCTGAAGTGGATCCCGTTCTATGGCTGGTTCTGCGTCAAGTTCGAGCACATTCTCGTCAAACGGGACAAGGCTTCGGCGGCGTTGAAGGCGTTGATCCGCGATGCCAAGCAGCGCGTCAGCATCGGCCGCGAAGTCGTGATCTTCCCTGAGGGGACGCGCACGGTGCCGGGTGCGCCGCCGGAGTACAAACCGGGTTACATTGCACTCTATGAAGCGCTCGGTGTCGTGACCGTGCCGCTGGCGTTGAACTCCGGACTGTTCTGGCCGAGACGTAGCCCGTGGCGTTATCCGGGCACGATCGTCGTCGAGTTTTTGCCGCCGCTGCCGCCGGGTTTGCCGCGCGCGGAATTTCGCAGTCGCATCGAGACGGAGATCGAGACAGCAAGCCGCCGTCTTATCGCGGAAGCTGCGCGGGCTCCCTCGCCGCCTCCGTTGGCGCGCGCTCGCTGACGCCATTCGCGTAATTCGTTGTCAGGATGAACTCGAAAGCTTCATCATCGCGATGCCTGCGATGATGAGGACCGCCGCAAGCATACGCGTCGGCGTCGCCGCTTCGCCGAGGACCGCAACTCCGACGAGAAACGCCCCCGCTGAGCCGACACCGGTCCACACGGCATAGGCGCTACTCAGCGGCAGCGTCTTCATAGAGATCGACAGCAAAATGAAGCTCGCCATCATCAGAACGATGGTGACGACCGAGGGCACAAGTAGCGTGAAGCCCTCCGATTTCTTCATGAAAAACGCCCAAGCGATTTCCAGAAGTCCTGCGAGAAAAAGAATAAACCAAGCCATCACCGCCTCCCAAGAGGAGCCGGGTCGTCCCGGTCATTATTTTCCGCATGGGAAGGTCGTCCTTCCCCTACCGGACATACGCTCCAAGGCTTTCATGTCAATGCGATTTCATCTCGCGCACACGCGGCTCTGGTGACGGCAGTTTCGAGCGCAATTGACAATGCGCGCTCCAGAACATATAGTGAACAATGATTGAAGCCCAGCCTTAAGCACCTATATTCAGTAGCCCCAATGAGCGCCATTTTTTCAGGTTTGCCTGCCATTTCCGACGCTGTTTGGCGACGTAAGTACCGCTTCGCCGGATCAGCAAGCGGAAGCGCCGATCAGACGATCGAAGACACTTTCCGACGGGTTGCCGCGGCTGCGGCTTCGCTCGAAGAGGGCGGAGAACGCCAGCAACAGAAATGGGCGAACGCATTTTATGACGCGATGGCCGATTTCGGCTTTCAGCCTGCCGGACGAATCCTGGCTGGTGCTGGAACCGAGCGCAATGTGACGCTCTTCAACTGTTTTGTCCTGGGCGAGATCCAGGACGACCTTTCCAGCATCTTCGAGAGCGTCAAGGAAGCGGCGCTGACGATGCAGGCGGGGGGTGGAATCGGACACGATTTCTCGACGCTCCGGCCGCAAGGTGCGCCTGTCAAAAGCATCGGCGCTGACGCGTCGGGGCCAGTCAGTTTCATGGACGTCTGGGACGCCATGTGCCGAACGATCATGTCGGCCGGCCAGCGGCGCGGGGCCATGATGGCGACCCTCAGGTGCGATCATCCCGATATCGAAGCGTTCGTCGCCGCGAAGTCTGACCCGCTACGCCTTCGCAATTTCAATCTGTCGGTTCTGGTGACCGATGCCTTCATGGAGGCCGTTCGCCGCGACGCTCCGTGGGATCTGGTGTTCGCCGGCAAGGTCTACAAAACGATTTCCGCGCGGGCGTTGTGGGACCAGATCATGCGCGCGACCTACGACTATGCCGAGCCAGGCGTAATCTTCATCGATCGCGTCAATGCGGCCAACAATCTAGTCTATTGCGAAACGATTTCGGCAACGAACCCATGCGGAGAGCAGCCACTGCCGCCTTATGGCGCCTGCCTGCTTGGGTCGATCAACCTGGCACGCCTCGTCGAGGAGCCGTTCACGCCGAACGCGCATATCGATGTTGCGAAGCTCGAAGCGCGTGTCGCGACGGCCGTCCGTTTCCTCGACAACGTCATCGACATTTCCCGGTATCCGCTTGAACAACAGGCGCAAGAAGCGCGGGCCAAGCGGCGCATCGGCCTCGGCGTCACGGGCCTTGCCGACGCATTGATTTTCCTCGGTCTCTCCTACGGGACTGCAGCGGCACGCGAGAAGGCTGCGCAATGGATGGCGATCATTCAGAACGCCGCTTATCGCGCGAGTGCTGCTCTCGCGGCGGAGAAAGGACCGTTTCCGCTTTACGATGCCGACGCGTTTCTGGCTCGGCCGAATGTCGCGCGGCTTGACAAGGACGTTCGCGATGCGATTGCAGCGCACGGCATCCGCAATGGTTGCCTGACATCCATCGCACCGACCGGGACCATCTCGCTGCTGGCCGGAAACGTATCGAGCGGCATCGAACCGGTCTTTGATTTCGTCTTCCGGCGGCGCGTTCTCAGTGACGGTACGGCGCAAGAGGAAACCGTCGAGGACTTCGCGCACCGCACGTTCCGCGACGCGTTCGGAGATGACGTCGTCCTGCCCGATACGTTCGTAACGGCAGAAACCCTGACGCCCGCCGAACACGTTGCGATGCAGGCGGCGCTGCAGCCTTACGTCGACAGCGCCATTTCGAAGACGATCAACTGCCCGGAGGACATCAGCTTCGAATGTTTTCGCGACATCTATATCGAAGCCTATGATTCCGGCCTCAAGGGGTGCACGACCTATCGGCCAAACGCTATTACTGGGGCGGTCCTGTCGCGCGAAACGCCGCCCGTCGAGGACGTTGCCGAGGCTGAGACGGCCAAGAGCGGAGCCGTTGCCTTGCAGAAGCCGTCTGCCATCAAGCTCAGCGATGATCCGGCGGCGCATGGCGTCGTCTACATGACGAAGCCTCTTGAGCGCGAGACGGCGCTCGAAGGCTTCACATATAAGATCAAATGGCCCGCGAGTGCGCACGCCCTCTACGTTACGATCAACGATATCGTCCGCGATGGGCGCAGGCGTCCGTTCGAGGTTTTTATCAACACGAAGAACCTTGAGCACTATGCCTGGACAGTCGCGCTGACGCGCATGATCAGTGCTATTTTCCGCCGGGGTGGCGACGTCGCCTTCGTTGCCGAAGAATTAAAAGCCGTTTTCGATCCCGAGGGCGGGCGCTGGATGGGCGGCCGTTATGTCCCGAGCCTGCTCGCCGCGATCGGCGACGTCATCGAGGAGCACATGCTTCGTATCGGCTTCTTGCTGCGCGACGCGCCTGGCAGCGATAGCGAAGATACATCGACCCGTCGTCCCGTTGCGGTCGCCCAGGGTGCGGGCCTGGAGCTAGGCGGAAGTCGTGTTGCAGAGGCTTCCAATGAAGACTTGCCGCACACCGCTCCGATCTCGGGGGCCCGAATTTGTCCGCGGTGCGGTGAGCGGGCGCTACGTCGCGTCGAAGGCTGCTGGACGTGTGCGAGCTGCATGTATTCCCGCTGCGGCTGACTTCCATTCGTTAAAGCCAATATTGCGGCCCACACGCGGACAATTCCGCTGCGGGGCATACAATCCGCTTACGGTAGCAACATCTCAACTTCCGTTAGTGGATGTTGAGATTTGCATCGGCGATCGGCGCCAATGCTCCCGCTGAGTGTACGCAATCTGCGTGCTTCTCAACAGTTCATTGACCAAGGAGCGCCCCGCGCGGCCAGCCCGTCAAATTTTCGATCCAAAGTTCACGATTCCTCACGTTCCTGAGGGCTATGACTGACGCAAAAGCAGTCCGGCGAGTTTGCCGATCAGGGGTGTGCGTTATGAGTGCCGAAATTATCTGGCTTGCGGACGTCAGAGAGCGCCGTGCCAGCAAGGAAGCCGAACAGACGATCGAAAGTCCGGTGCCGACAGCTCCGGAAAACCCGCCGAGATTCCATTTTTGGACGGGAGCTTCCGGGAAGCGCTACGTACACACGGTCTATAGCATTTTCGAGTGCCCGACGCTTGAAGACGCCAACTACATTCTCGTGCGGCGCGCTAACAAATCGGCGCGCACCGTGCTGGCGATCGGCCGCCTTTGCAACAACGCGCCGGCATTGAACCTTGCGGAAATCCGTCAGCATGCTTCGGCTCTCGGTGCCGATGAAGTTCACATCCATCTTCTCGCCGGATCGCCGCAGGAGGCGCAGGCCGTGGAACATGACCTCATCTCAGCGCAATTCACGATGGGTCCGCGTTCGGCGTAACCGAACTCCACATTTGTGAAGCTAGCTGCTAGCGCGAGGGCGTCTTCGCGCCGCTTCCAGCCCTGCGGCCGAAATCCGGCTGCGGGGTATCCTGACTTGCCTGAATAATTCCACGGCGAACGGCGCGGGCGTCGGTGAACAATCTCTCGAGCGTTGCGCCGTCACCGAAACGGATCGCCCGCTGGAGCGTCACGAGATCTTCCGAAAAGCGGCCGAGCATCTCGAGCACCGCATCCTTGTTGTTCAGGAACACGTCCCGCCACATCACCGGATCGGAAGCGGCGATGCGGGTGAAATCGCGGAAGCCGCCGGCCGAGAACTTGATGACTTCCTTGTCCGTCACCCGCTCGAGATGCGCGGCGGTGTTGACGATGTTGTAGGCGATCAAATGCGGCACGTGGCTCGTAATCGCGAGCACCATGTCGTGATGCTCGGGCGACATGATTTCGACCTCGGAGCCGAGGTGTTTCCAAAACGTCTGAAGCTTCGCAAGCGCATCTTTGTCGGCGCCGTCCTCGGGCGTCAGAATGCACCAGCGGCCATCGAACAGCTCCGCAAATCCGGCGTCGGGGCCTGACTGCTCAGTTCCGGCAACCGGATGGCCTGCAATGAAGTGCACGCCTTGGGGAATGTGCGGAACGATGTCGTGCACTGCCGCGCTTTTGACCGAGCCAACGTCGGAGACGATTGCGCCTTGCTCCAGATGCGGACCGATCGCCTTGGCGATCTCGGCATAAGCACCAACCGGCGTGCACAAAATAACGAGATCGGCGCCGCGTACAGCTTCGGCAGGGTCGGCATACATCTTCTTCGCGAGACCGAGTTCTTCAGCTCGTTGGCAGGTTTCCGCTGACGGTGAGCAACCAATGATCTCACCGACCAATCCCGCACGGCGCGCGGCGTGGCTGATCGACGATCCTATGAGGCCGACGCCGATCAGCGCCAGCCGCTTGAACATAGGGACATCGGCGCTTCCGGATTTATCCATCAGACGACGCCTTTGAGATATTGGGCGAGCGCCGCAATGGTACGCTTGTTGTCATCCTCCGAGCCGATCGTCATGCGAAGCGCATTCGGGAAGCCGTAGGCGCCGACCTTGCGCAGAATGACGCCTTGCGATTTGAGATAGTCGTCAGCGGCGGCAGCGTTCTTGTCGGTTCTATTGCCAAAATGAAAAAGAACAAAATTCGCCACGCTCGGCGTCACGTCGAGTCCCAAGGTTTCGAGTTCGTGCACGACCCATGGCAACCATTTATTGTTGTGGCTCTTGGCGCGTTCCATGTGCTGAACATCGTCGATCGCGGCGGCGCCCGCGGCGATGGCGGGCGCTGATAAATTGAATGGCCCGCGAATGCGATTGAGAACATCGGCGACAGCTGCGGGACAATAAGCCCAACCAATGCGCAGCGCCGCGAGGCCGTGAATTTTCGAAAACGTGCGCGTCATCACCGTGTTGGAAGTGGTCGCGACAAGCTCCAATCCCGCCTCGTAATCATTACGGCTGACGTATTCGGCGTAGGCGGCATCGAGGACGAGCAGGATGTCGTCCCTGAGGCCCGCGCGCAGGCGGCGCACGTCCTCGATCGGAATGTAGGTCCCGGTCGGATTGTTCGGGTTCGCTATGAATACGACGCGCGTCCGCTCAGTGACGCGGGCGAGGATCGCATCGACGTCGGTTTTCAAGCCGCGCTCGGGCGCCACCACCGGCGTCGCGCCGTTGGTGAGGATCGCTATCCGGTACACGAGAAAGCCATGCTCGGTGTAGATCGCTTCGTCTCCGGGGCCGAGATAGCCGCGTGCAAGCAATCCGAGAAGTTCATCGGAGCCCGAGCCGCAGACGATTCGCGCGACATCCAGCCCATAGCGCCGGGCGATGGCGTTGCGCAGGAGCGTAGCTTGGCCGTCAGGGTAGCGCTCAAGCTCGGCTGCGGCAGATTGGAACGCCGCGATCGCCTTCGGGCTTGGCCCGAGCGGCGTTTCATTCGATGACAGCTTCGCCGGTTTGATATTGCCCGCGGCTTTACTCTCACCGGGCACATAGGCCTCGATGCTGAGAATCCCTGGGCGTGCAATTGGCGCCATCGTTACCATATTTGTCTCGAGCTTGAGTGGAATGGCCATTAGCCGGCGCATTGATACGGGCTTCACCCGTTGAAATCAAAGTTTTAAAGTTGACTTTACCGACGACAGGCCTAGCAAGCCGATACGCTCTTTTAACCGTAGATACCGACCGCCACGATGAGTACCGCATCGCCTGACGTTATCGACACGGTCGCCCGGCGACAGTCGGAGATTCATGCGCCGTCAAGCCCGGTCGTGCATTTCGACGCAAGCGCACCCTTGCGCCTCGCGTGCCAGCAGGATCTCGCCCCTTTCTCGATCGCTTACGAGACGTACGGGACGCTCAATCCGGCGAAATCCAATGCCATCCTACTTTGTCACGCGCTGACCGCCGACCAGTATGTCGCAAGCCGTCACCCAATCACCGGCAAGCCGGGTTGGTGGGACAATATGGTCGGTCCGGGCAAGCCCATCGATACTAGCCGGTTCTTCGTCATCTGCTCGAACGTGCTCGGCGGCTGCATGGGATCGACTGGTCCGGCGTCAATCAATCCGAAGACGGGCGCGCCGTATGGACTTGATTTTCCTGTCATCACGCTCGGCGACATGGTCGAAGCCCAGGCGCGGCTGATGGATCATCTCGGCATTGATCAGCTTTTCGCCGTTATCGGCGGATCGATGGGAGGAATGCAGGTCCTTGAATGGGCGTCGCGTTTCAAGGATCGCGTGTTTGCCGCGGTGCCGATTGCAACGGCCGCCTGGCATTCCTCGCAGAACATCGCCTTCCACGAGGTCGGGCGGCAGGCGGTCATGGCCGATCCCGAATGGGCGGGCGGCAACTACTATGCTGCGGGAAAAGTGCCGCGAAACGGCTTGGCCGTGGCGCGCATGGCCGCGCACATCACATATCTGTCAGAAGAGGCGTTGCACCGGAAATTCGGCCGCAGCTTGCAGGACCGCTCGTCGTTGACGTTTTCCTTCAGCGCCGACTTTCAGGTCGAAAGCTATCTGCGACATCAAGGATCGACATTCGTCGACCGCTTCGACGCCAATAGCTATCTCTATATCACGCGCGCGCTCGACTATTTCGATCTGCGCGAAGGCCGAGACGGCGTGCTTGCCAATGCTTTCCGCGGAACCAAAACGCGTTTCTGCGTCGTGTCGTTCACGTCCGACTGGCTCTACCCGACGCGCGAAAGCCGGCGGATCGTTCAAGCGCTCAATGCCGTCGCCGCCAATGTTTCATTCGTTGAGATCGAAAGCGACAAGGGCCATGACGCGTTCCTGCTCGATGAGCCGACGTTCCATGCGACCGTGCGCGGTTTCCTCAACGCAGCCGCGTTGAAGCGTGGCTTGAATGGCAGCGCGGAGAGCCGGCCATGAACGCTCCCGACCGCTCGCCGCCCGTCGCAGCAAAAAATAATAAGCCCCGCGTCGACCATCTGCTGATAGCCGAGATGGTTGAACCCGGCGCGCGCGTGCTCGACGTCGGTTGCGGCGATGGCGAGTTGCTACAGCTTCTGTCGGAACGGCGCGGCGTCGACGGGCGTGGCGTCGAACTTCAGCGCGACAAGGTCAATGCCTGTGTGGCGCGCGGACTGTCGGTAATCCAAGGCGACGCCGATCGCGATCTCGATAACTATCCGGACCAAGCCTTCGATTACGCCATTCTCTCGCTGACCATTCAGGCCACGCGACAGCCGAAGACCGTGCTTGAAAATCTTCTGCGCATCGGCCGTCGCGCCATCGTCTCGTTCCCGAATTTCGGCCATTGGCGGGTACGGACGGCGTTGCTGTTCGGCGGACGGATGCCATTGACCGCGAACCTGCCGGACATCTGGTATCTGACGCCCAACGCGCACCTTTGCACGATCCGCGATTTTGCCGATCTTTGCGAACACGTCGATGCCAAGGTGGAACGCGCCGTTGCTTTCAACGACTACGAACGACGGCTACCGATCAGGTGGTCATTGTCGATGCAAAACCTGTTTGGCGAGAAAGCGGTATTCCTGCTGCACGGCTCGAAACATACTTGAGATTCTAGCGGCGGCGCATGCCCGCGGGATCGGTTGAATCGGCAGTCCTTATTTTTGCCTTCGCCGGCGCGACTTTCAGAGCGCTAGAGACGGACGCCATCACCTCTTTGTGGGCTTCCACGAGGATGACGCCGGCGACTCCGATCGACATGCTCGGACCGAGGCGTTCGAGCGTCGGTGCCATGCGCAGCAGAAGCCTGTTATTCAGCGGGGGGAAATAAAGCGCCTCGCCCCATTCGTCCGGCGTGAACAAGGCGTCGGTCAACTGCGTTGCGAGTTGGCCGCGGCTAAACGGAAGGCCGTCGCCAAAGGGCGTCGTATCGATGCGCGACCAGAGCCCGCGGCGGTTGGGGACGACGATCAGCACGCGGCCTTCGGGCTTCAAGACGCGCCACATCTCGCGCAGCAGGGGGCCGACACGTTCGGCTTGTTCAAGGCAATGGATGGCGAGCAAACGGTCAATCGAATTATCGGGCAGCGGCCATTGCGTTTCTGCGACGAGCACGGAATGGCACTGATCGGATCGCGGCCACACGAGCGCACCTTGGCGTGCCGGCATCAGGCAGGCGAGACGCTCCGCCTCGACGCGGAAGGAGCCAAGGAAGGGCGACGCGAAACCAGCCCCCGCGACGGCCAACCGGCCGACGTCCTTCCACCGTTGGCGGATCGCGGCCGAGAGATGGCGTCGAACCAGCCGACCCAGCGGCGTTTGGTAGAACTCTCTTAGCTTTTTCGCGTCCATCGGCATAAAGCTTAAGGGCCGAACTTACTTCCCAATTTTGCCCGTATGAGCGGCGGCGTCCAGTCCTGCGGAGCATCGCAACGGCACAAGCTGCAAAGAGTTGCTGCGTCGTTTCGTTCCGTTTGACAGAGGCCGCGAGCCCTACCAGAGTCACCTCATGGGAGCCTTGGAAATCGTTCTTCTACCTTGTCTGGCGGATAATTACTGCGTGCTTTTGCACGATCAAGGCTCCGGCCAGACGGCGGCCATCGACGCGCCGCATGCAGCGACCATCAAAGCCGCTCTCAGCGAACGGGGCTGGCGGCTGAACCACATTTTCATCACGCACCATCATACCGATCACACCGCGGGTATCGCGGAGCTCAAGGGGCTCTATGGCGCGGGCGTGACCGGTCCCGAAGCGGAGGCCGACCGTATCCCCGGGCTGACGCGCGGCGTATCCGCCTCGACCCGGCTCGAATTCGCAGGGCACCCGATCGAGGTCCTTGAGACACCGGGGCATACGCTCGGTCACATAACCTATCATTGGCCCGATGACGCGCTGGCGTTCACGGGGGATGCGCTGTTCTCGCTCGGCTGCGGGCGGATTTTCGAGGGCACCGCCGAGATGATGTGGGACTCGCTTTCCAAGATCGCCGCTTTGCCCGGCGAGACGCGCATCTATTGCGGGCACGAGTATACGTTGAGCAACGGCCGTTTTGCTCTTGCGGCCGAACCTGGAAACGATGTGTTGAGAGCGCGCGTCGCCGAAGTCGAAAGGCTGCGCTCCGAGGGCAAGCCTACGCTGCCCACGACCGTCGATCAGGAAAAAGCAACCAATCCTTTTCTCAGGCCACAGTCCTGGATGATCCGCACGTGCCTCGGCCTTGAGGGGGCTTCGGATTTGGAGGTTTTCGCGCGCCTCCGGCAGTTGAAGAACAACGCCTGACAGCCGAGAGGGGGAACCATGACATCGGATCTTTCCGCTGACGACGTCATCGCGCTTTTAAAGTTGGCGCCGCACCCGGAAGGCGGGCATTTCCGTGAGACGTTCCGCGATACCTCGGGAACCGGCGAACGCGCCGCCTCGACCGCCATCTATTTCCTGCTGAAGGCCGGCGAACAATCGCACTGGCACGCCGTCGATGCCGTTGAAGGCTGGCACTACTACGCCGGCGCTCCGTTGATACTCGAAATGGCGCCGCCGGGAGGGCCGATTTCGTCCGTTCGTCTCGGTTCAGATCTCGTGGCCGGTGAGCGGCCGCAGGCCTTCGTGCCGAAAGATCATTGGCAGCGCGCGCGCAGTCTTGGAGCTTGGACTCTCGTCGGCTGCACGGTGGCTCCCGGTTTCACATTCGCGGGGTTTACACTGGCGTCTCCGGGATTTTCGCCCGCCGATTGAGCGGCGAAGATGCAACAGATCAAAGCCTTTCAGCGCTCGTCCACACGTCGTCCCCAGACTCGCATTCGGTGCGCGTGGCGCAATGGCCTTCAATCCACGGGTTAATTGCCTCTTTGCTTCGTAGCTTAGCGCGGTCGTCTTGCTGGCGGATGTAGACTCGACGACAGTGACGTTCGAATCACGTTCCGATTCACACGGGGGTTGCAGTCCATGAAACGCGAGTCCTCAGGACCCGTCCTAACGACGATATTTGTCGACTACGACAATATCTATCTTTCGCTAAAACGTAAAAATGAAGACGCCGCGAAGCGCTTCGCCAAGGACAGTAGCGTCTGGCTGCAAGGCATCGCTTCCGGGGAGCTCATTACCCCGACCTCGCCGTATCTCGCGCCGACGGAACGGCGCATCGCAATGAACCGCTGCTACGGCAACCCCGTGCCCCGCCGTAATTCGCACGACAATTCCACGGACATGAACTCGTTTCCGTTCATCAGGCATCATTTCCTGCGTGCCGGATTCGAAGTCATTGACTGCCCGCCCCTGACCGCGCAACTCAAGAACTCCGCCGATATCCGTATCGTGATGGACGTCCGTGACATTCTTAACCACGACACGTTTTTCGACGAGTTCGTCATCCTGTCTGGCGATGCGGATTTCACGCCCGTTCTCCACCGCTTGCGCGCGCACGCGCGGCGCACGATCGTTTTCGCGAACGATCATACGGCACAGCCGTACACGGCGATTAGCGACGGGGAAATTCGCGAGTCGAGCCTCATCGCGTTGCTGACGAGTACTCGTGTCCTTTCGGCCGAAAGCCCGCGGGAAATTGCGGAGCAGACTTCAACTCCGGTGATCGACGTCGAGGCGGCCCGCAAGTCAATCCTCTCGGAAGTCGTCGATTTCGTGCGCAGTGCGCCGCAGGCTGTGCCGCTCGAAACGCTCGCCGATCGCGCCGTCCGCGTCGTCGGGCGCGACAAGACCGTCGGCACGAACTGGGGTGGATATGGTTCGTTCCGCGAATTGCTGCTCGCCGACCTGCCGGATGATATTCATCTCAGCGATACAGCGCCGTACACGGTCTTCGATGGCAACCGGCATATCTCGGCGTCGGGTCTGATCGCCCCGCAGATTGCTCCTCCCGCGGCCGAGCCGCGCCGCCGGGAGCATGCACTGGAAACGCCGGTCGAAGCACAACCCATCGCACGCGCGCCACTTTCGAGCGCGCACAAATCGATGCAGCAATCCGTGCCGCTGCAGCAATCAGCCCCTGCGCAACAGGCGACGACGGCCAGCCCGTTCCACTCTGCTCCGCAGCAACGTTATAGTTCCCCCTCGAACGCAACTTCGATGCCGCCTGCCCCACCGATCGCTTCCGCACGCGTTTCGGAGCCAGCTCCCCCAATGACGCCGCCAGCGCCCCGTCAGCCGCCATCTTCGCAGCGTCCGTCCGCACCTACGCCGGGTCAGCAGAACGGTTACCAGCCTGATCAGCCGCGCGAAATGCAGAGGGCTCCGATCGCGCAAGCACCGCCGCCGCCAATGCTTGGATCGACGCGAAATGCGGATCAGGCGACGCAAATCCAACAGTCGATCGCCCGCATCCATGAGGCCTGCCAGGCTCCGGCACTGGCGCCTGCTGAATATCGCGTGCTCTTCGACGTCATGGCGCAGGAGATCACGGCGAACGGGCTCCAAGGCGCTCAGACGCTGGTGAATATTACGCAGCGCGCGCGTGAATTCGGCCTCGACATCAAGCGTGACGATCTCCGCTTCATCTACGATGTCGTCAGTGAAAGCGATCCGTGGTTCGAGCAGGGAACGTCGGCCACTCTCTTCGCGAGCCGGTTCCGCAACTTCGTCGTCGCGCGTTGCCGCAGCCAGGGCCTAAGTCTCTCGGCAGATGAGCTTGATTTGATCGAAGCCTGGTTTTCCGCTCCACAGCCGGCGTCGGCATCCCGCGCACTATCCTATGGCCGGACAGCGCCCGCCGCTGCGCCACCGCCTCAGGCGAGCAAACCCTCATCCGGATCGGCGCAACGCCCGGCGGATCAGTGGTGGAACCTCGACGAGAATCGTCAGCAGATGGTTCAACGCCGTGAGAGTGAGCAACGTCCGGCCAACAACCCCTATTCCCAGGCTCAGGGCGAAGAAGAAGAATTCCCCCGCATCGTCAGATCGCGATTCAGAGGTTAAGTACCGTCGCGAGGCATGGCGAACAAACAGCCGTCCTCGCCCACTTCTCCCGTCACCTTCAAAAATAAAAATGGCCGCTCCAGTTGGGCGGCCATTTTGCGTTTCAGATTGTCTGGTGCGGATCAGCCAGCGAGATACTGACCGCCGTTGGCCGTCAACGTCGAGCCCGTGATGAAGCCCGCATCGTCGGAAGCAAGGAATACAACGCAGCGCGCGATTTCGCCCGGCTCGCCGAGGCGTCCGACCGGAATCTGCGGAATGATGTTCTTCTCCAGCACGTCCTTCGGAACCGCCATCACCATTTCAGTCGCTATATAGCCGGGGCAAATCGCATTGACCGTGATACCGGCGCGCGCGCCTTCCTGAGCCAAGGCCTTGGTGAAGCCAAGGTCACCAGCTTTCGAGGCCGAGTAGTTGACCTGGCCCATTTGGCCCTTCTGGCCATTGATCGACGAAATGTTGATGACGCGACCGAACTTGCGCGCACGCATCCCTTCCCATACCTGCCGGGTCACGTTGAAAAGACCGTTGAGGTTTGTGCCGATCACCTCGTCCCACTGCTGCTTCGTCATTTTGTGGAACATGGTATCGCGCGTGATGCCGGCATTGTTGACGAGCACGTCGATCGGACCGAGGTCTTTGGCGATCTGTTGAACCGCTTTCTCCGTCGCTTCATAGCTGGAAACGTCGAACTTGTAGACAGGAATGCCCGTCTCGGCCTGGAAGGATTGAGCAGCGGCGTCATTTCCTGCGTAGCTCGCGGCGACCCGGTAGCCGCTGTTTTTCAAAGCAATCGAAATCGCGTGACCAATGCCGCGCGTGCCTCCGGTGACGAGGGCGACCCGTGCCATAACGTTTTCTCCTGAATTTTTATATCGATTTGGCTGGTGGAATGGAGCGCGCAGCCAAGTCTTTGCGACATGGCTGCGAGCGACCTGTCGTTAGTCACGAGCAACGCACATGGCGACGCCCATACCGCCGCCGATGCAAAGGGTCGCGAGGCCCTTCTTCGCATCCCGGCGCTGCATTTCGAAAAGAAGCGTGTTGAGAATACGCGCGCCGGACGCTCCGATCGGATGACCGATGGCGATCGCGCCGCCGTTAACGTTGACCTTCTCCGTATCCCAGCCGAGGCCTTTGTTGACGGCGAGTGCTTGCGCCGCGAATGCCTCGTTAGCTTCGATGAGGTCGAGATCCTTGATCGACCAGCCGGCTTTATCGAGCGCTTTCTTGGATGCCGAAATGGGTCCCGTGCCCATGATCGACGGGTCGACGCCGGTTGTGGCCCATGACACGATGCGTGCGAGCGGTTTGATCCCGCGCTTCTTGGCTTCTTCGGCCGTCATGAGAACGACTACTGCCGCGCCATCGTTGATACCAGAGGCGTTAGCCGCGGTGACGGTGCCTTCCTTCGGATCGAAGGCGGGCCGAAGCTTTGCAACGCTCTCAAGCGTCACGCCTTCCTTGATGTACTCGTCCTGATCGACGACGGTCTCGCCCTTCTTGGTCTTGATCGTGACCGGCGTGATTTCGTCCTTGAACTTGCCAGCCTTCCGTGCGGCCTCGGCTTTGTTCTGCGAAGCAACAGCGAACTTGTCCTGTTCCTCGCGCGTGATTTGCCATTGGCGCGCGACGTTCTCCGCCGTTGTGCCCATGTGATAGTTGTTGAAGGCGTCCCAGAGGCCATCCTTGACCATCGTATCGACGAGCTTGAGGTCACCCATCTTGGTGCCGTCGCGCATGTGAGCGGCGTGAGTCGACTGGCTCATGCTCTCTTGGCCACCGGCGACGACGATAGTTGCATCGCCCGCTTTAATTTGCTGCATGCCCAGCGCGACCGCGCGAAGACCCGAGCCGCAGATTTGATTGACGCTCCAGGCGGGTGAATCCACCGGTATCCCAGCGCCGACAGAGGCTTGCCGCGCCGGCCCTTGGCCCTGAGCGGCTGTCAGCACCTGTCCGAGGATAACCTCGGAAACGTCTCCAGGCTGAACATTGGCCCGTTGCAGGGCCGCTTTGATCGCAATTTCGCCAAGTTTCGAGGCCGGCAGCGACGCCAGCGAACCGTTGAACGAACCGACGGGTGTCCGGGCCGCGCTGGCAATCACAATTGTCGAAGAATCCTGGCTCATTAGCGGCCCCTCCCTGGGCACAGTTTTTACGTATATCTGTCAGGCGTCCCGCGCGACCCCGGACGTTGCGGCGTCAGAACGTGGACCGAAAACACTTTGCAGCGTGCGGCCAAATTCAGCAATTGCGACCTGTTGCCTAAACTGCCCACTCGTCCTGGATCGGCCCTGCCCAAAAGAGTGACAGAAACGTCTGGCGGGCAGGCCCTTCGATGTGGTACGCTGCCGCAGTGCAGCAACAGGCGCCCAAAGCCGTCGAAAAGAGAACGCGAACGCGATGTTGAGCAATCCAGAACCTCAAGCCCAGGCTCCGAAACGCGAAGCCGTCGTTATCAAGAAATACGCGAACCGGCGCCTTTATAATACCGAGACGAGCACGTACGTCACGCTCGAAGATCTCGCCAAGATGGTGCGCGGAGATCGTGATTTCGTCGTTTACGATGCGAAGAACGGCGACGACCTCACCCACGCGGTTCTCACCCAAATCATCGTCGAGCAAGAAAGCCGAGAAGGCGGGCAAGCTCTATTACCCATCCCGTTCCTCCGCCAGCTTATTCGTTTTTACGACGACAGTATTGCGCGAATGGTGCCGAGTTACCTGCAATTCAGTCTTGAGCATTTGGCGAAAGAGCAGGTTCGCTTCCGCGAGCAGTTCGCCTCGGCGTTCTCAAATCCTGCGGCCGCGTTCGAGTTCTATCAGCAGCAAGCGCGGCAGAACATGGCTATGTTCGAGCAGGCGATGTCGATGTGGGCGTCGTTCGGGACAGCGGCAAGCGGGCGCGGCACGGGGAAACCTGCAGATCAGACTCAGCAGCCACAAGCGGCGCAGGGTCCGGGCGCGACGCCCTCAGAAGGCCGCGACGAGTTAAACGAACTCAAGTCTCAACTTTCAGCCATGCAGCAGAAGATCGAGAAACTGTCGCAATCGCGGCCTTGAGATATTGAACGGGCGGCGGGCTCAACTCTTTGAAAGGTAGTCCGCGGCGTCGATCGGCATACCGTAATAAAATCCTTGCATGTAAGTGATCCCCGCCTCGGTCAGGATCCGGACCGAGCGCTCGTCGCTGACCCATTCGGCGACCGTTTCCATGCCGAACGAATGAGCAAGATTGATCATCGTCTTGATGAAGATCTGATCGCTGGCATCGTTCGCAAGATTTTTCACGAAAACGCCGTCGATCTTGACCATGTCGACGTTGAGCAGCTTCAGGTTCTTGAACGAGGTGTAACCGGCGCCGAAATCGTCAATTGCGACCCGGCATCCGAACTCTTTGAGCGTATCCACGAAGTTGATCGACTGATCGAGATCTTCGATTGCCACCGTCTCCGTGATCTCCACGACGAGCCGACTCAAGAGATCCTTGCGCACCTCCGTCAATCGTCGAAGCGTGGCGATCCATTCCTGATCTGAGCACGTCAATCCCGAGACGTTGACGGACAGGACGAGGTCGGAATGCTTCTTCAAAAGGTCGATAGTCAATTCGAGCGTACGACGATCGATCAGACGCGAAAGCCCGAGCCGCTCAGCGACGGGCACGAACTCACCGGCTGAAACCACCTCCCCGTCGGGTTTTTCCATCCGAAGCAGGCATTCGTATATCTCTGGCTTGCCGGTCTTTGCCGATACCATCGACTGCAAGACGAGACGCATGCGATTTTCGTCGAGCGCCTTGATGACGCTGTCGGCAATCGCCCGATTGCGGACGCGCACGCTCTCACTCCCCGCTACGGACTCATAGAGGACGAAGCAATCAATCCGCTTGGAGCGGGCTTCATCGAGAGCGCGAAGGGCGAAATTTACCGCATCCTGAATGGAGTTTGCCTGATCGGGAAGCGTGACGCCGCCGATTGAGACCGTCACCGATAACTGGCCTACAGACGTTTTGATCGTCGTGTCGCGGACGACCTTCAGGAATCGTTCTGCCGCGTTGCGGACTGCGCTTGCGCTGCAGTTCAGCATTATGATGCCGAACTTGTTCGACGAGTAACGGCCGAGGATATCGCCGCCGCGCAACTTCGCGCGAACCCTCCGCGCCACTTCGGCGATGGCTTCGTCGCCGACAGCGATGCCGAACGTGTCGTTAATGACCGCCAGATTGTTTACGGCGAGCATAAGAAATCCGCACGATTGCGGTTCGCGTTCGAGGCGTGTGAGGACGGCGCCAAGCGCCTCCGTCAGGCGAATGCGATTGAGCAGGCCCGTCAGTTCATCGAAATCATTGCGAACGAGCACACGCTGCTGTTCGAGGTATTGGTCGTGGACGATGCGAATGACGCCGCGCGCGAGTATCGGATGTCCGTCAGGTCCCGGCCACCAGCGGCCATGATCTTCGACGCGGATTGTCTTTCGGCTGCGCGGACCTGCGGGGTTCAGACGATATTGAATCCGGTAAGCGACGCCCCGGACGCGGTCGGTTGCGACGCCTCGTGAAAAGACTTCCAGGCGGCTGTTCAGATGCTCAGGCGCGATCAAGGCGTGATAGTCTGCGCCCGTCGAGATCTTGCCGGCATCGCTGACACCAAGGACGCTCGCGGCGTTGCTTTCCCATTCGATGCGGCCCGAGGTGAGATCCCAGGCATAGGCTGTTTCTTCAATCGAAGAGAGAATGCCGACGAGATCGAGTCCGTCCGGCTCCGTCATCGGCTCACGTTCGCGGCCGGGATTCTGAGGGGCTTCGCCGCCGTCGTCACTGCCCTGCCCATGGACGTTGGTCGGGGAACCCAAATTTGAACCTCGGAATCTGAATCAGCTTGCTGGGCACAGCACATGGTTCAGTGTGATCATAATCCAGCGACAAAGCAAACCGCTAGAATCGATACATTAATGGTTTTTGAACGCTTGTACCAATCGGATCGATCAGCGTTACACCGTCTTATATTATACGACAGCCGAGAGCTGGCCGTGCGCCGCCCGTCTATTGGTCGGCGCCGATGCTGAGATCGCGGCGGGCGACGCGAATGCCGATCGTATAGCCGCCAATGACGTCAATGAGCGTGGCGATCAAAATCAGGAAGAAAACCGACGTTGCCGCCTGCTGAACCGTCAAAAATTCAACGCCGACAGCCATGAACACGAGCATCGACAGCGCATGGTCGATCAAGGTCGAGGTCGAGGTGAATGTCGATTTGACGATTTCGATGAAGAGAAGGATCAACGTCACGAGCAGGATGAAGTCGCCCCATGTAAACACCCAAACGCCGCCGCTCAGAAGCCGGAGGTGAAACATCTCCTTCGTCAAGGCGTCCAAGCCCAGCGACAAAACGATAGCGTTGTACAGAACGAAGGCGAGGACCAAGAGCGGAATGGCTCTAACGGACATGAGGCTCTCCTGACGTATGGCCCGCCCAGGGCATTGTGCTTTTTTGGCATGGTCATTGCGATTTGCCAAGCAATGCCAAACAATGGGACGTTGCCAAAAATCAACAAGGCCGGCGCCGAGGCACCAGCCTAGTCAAAGATTTTGGCGATCGTGGGTTGTTTATTCGTCGGAAGCCGGCGGCAAAATCTGGCGGCCGCGGTACTTGCCCGACTTGAGATCGATGTGATGGGGCCGGCGGCGTTCGCCGCTATCTTTGTCCTCGACATAGGCCGGAGCTTTCAGGGCGTCGTGAGAACGCCGCTGACCCCGTTTCATCGGGGAGGTTTTCTTGCGCGGAACTGCCATCGTCTTGCTCCAAATTTGACCCCGCGCCAATGCTGCGGAGCCGCCGGACATGCGGCGGGAACGCCGAACGCTCGATTGATTGCTGAGTGGCCCAGCAACGCCAGATTTGGCGACGCTCGGAGCCCAAGGCGCGGCTTATACGCAAATTAATCAGAGAACGCCAGTCCCCCGTGGGGCCCAAGGTACGGGGAACCGTCGCCATTAGTTGCGACCTCTTGGCAGGATGCAACTTGTTCGGCTTGCAGGCGCTATGCGCATCCGGACCTGAACCATCCGGGCCAAACGCTGTAACCCAGGGCCCGGCCGTGCCGGGTTCCGGGTCAGGGGGTTCGGCAGAGCCACCGCCAGCCGCGATGCTTGCCCGGCACTCAGGGTTTTTGCCGGCTTATTGAAGCGAAACTGGGCCGCCGACTCGATGCCGAAGATCCCGGGTCCCCATTCGGCAATGTTGAGGTAGACCTCCATGACACGCCGCTTTGGCCAGATCAACTCCATGACGAAAGTCAGCGGCAACTCGATCGCTTTGCGCACATAGCTTTTGCTCGGCCAAAGGAAGAGGTTCTTCACGACTTGCATCGAGATCGTGCTGGCGCCGCGTGTCGTGCCGCTTCCGACATCCTCGACGGCTTCCTTGAGGGCTCCAAAATCGACGCCATGATGCTCGCAAAATCTCGCGTCTTCGCTCGCAATAACGGCGCGAATGATGTTCGGGGACATCGCCTCGATCGGCACCCACGTATTGACGACCTTTTGGCCGAGGAGCCAATGCTCCAGCATGAGCACCGACGCGGGCGGGTTGACGAAGCGATACGTAACCATCAGCAGCAGTATGATCGCGAGCCACGCCGCAGCGATCCAGGCGACGATGCGGCCGATGCGGCGAACCAAACCGCCCCGTCGTCCTGTCTGCTTGGAAGCCGAGCTCGTGCGGAGAGGCGATCGCCCCGCCGGATCAATTGCAAGAGCCTCGAACCCACGCGCCTCGGTACGCGCAGGGATCTGGAGCGTCGGTGCGCGCGGCACGAGACTTCCGAGATTTCGGAAATCGAGGTGGGCGGCGGGGGCGGCTGCCATTCGCGGCCCACTATTGTCGAGGTTCGTATCGGCGGGAGCGACTGCCCGTTCGACGGCTGTGAGGGAACGCGCAGAAGCCTCGGCGTCGATTTCGGAGAGCACGGCCTGCAGCGCTGCCTCCGCGGACGCGTCCGGGGAATGTGCCGCTGCCTCCGGCTGGGGGGCCGAAGGGCTTGGCTCGGTGAAGGCGGGCCCGGACCTGAGAATGATCCGAGGAGGCATCGGTCTGGGCGGTGGTGCTGCCTCGATCACAGGCAGAGGCGCAGCCTCCGAAGCTTGGGCAAATGCCAAGGGCGGCAAAGGTAAGGGCGGGGAAGGTAGCGGTGGCGGAGCAGCCGCCGCAACCTCGCGGCCGCTTCCAATGGGCTCAGGCGCGTGGAAGCTTAGCCGTTCCTGAGGGGTTGCCGACTGCTTCTCCCCTGCCGGCGTAGCGTCTGGCGGAGCCGTGGTTGGCTCCGATGTGTCCTGCGACCGATCCATGCTTTGCTTATGCCGAATTGCAATGCGATACCGCGTCGGCCGGTAACACCGAACAATGGCCATGTTGAGTGCCGGCCGGGCCGCGCGAAGAAGGTGAGGGATAGTGTCACAATTTCTGACCCAGCTTGGCAATGCCGCAACAGCGGTTGAAGCCTTCCTCGGGGATGTTCTAGCCGAACAGCAGTCTGGCGGTGCACCGCTCCGTCTCGCTGAGGCGTTGCGCCACGCAGTTCTTGGCGGGGGTAAGCGCTTCCGGCCGTTTCTCGTTTTTCAAAGCGCGGCGCTCTTTGGCGTAACGCGGGAGAGCGCGCTGCCTGCCGCCGCGGCCCTTGAATGCATTCATTGCTATTCTCTCGTCCATGACGACCTGCCCGCGATGGACAATGACGAATTGCGCCGCGGTCGACCCACGGTCTGGAAGGCCTACGACGAGTGGACGGCGATTCTTGTCGGCGACGCACTGCAGGCGCTGGCATTCGAGTTGATCAGCGAGGCACGCCGCCAGGATGACCCGAATATCCGCGCCGGGCTCGTGCATGCGCTCGCGGTCGCTTCCGGATCGATCGGGATGGTCGGAGGACAAATGCTCGATCTCGAAGCCGGGAAACTGCCTGCGCAGCCGGTGGCGACGGTTGCCGATGTCACGCGTCTGCAATCCATGAAGACGGGCAGGCTGATCACGGCTGGATGCGAGATGGGCGCGATTTTAGGTAGGGCCGAGCCGAATGACGCTGCCGCGCTCAAGACCTACGGCGAGAACCTCGGCGTCGCGTTTCAGATCAGCGATGACTTGCTCGATGCCGAAGGCTCGGCTGCCAACACCGGCAAGGCGACCGGAAAGGATGCGGCAGCCGGAAAGGCAACGCTCATCGGGCTGCTTGGCATTCGGGAGGCGCGCGAACACCTCGATCGCTCGATCGCTGCCGCAATCGCCGCCTTGAGTTCGTTCGGCGCAAAAGCAGAGCCCCTGGCCGAAGCTGCGCGACACATGGGCCGTCGCGATAGCTAACCAGGGGCATCGTTTCGCTTCGGTCAGATCAGAAGTGGTAGTTTAAACCGACGCGCACCGTTTGAACGTCGTTGTTCACGCGGAACGTATCGCCATCGCTGTTGTGAAGCGTGTCATTACCGAAGCCGAGATAAAGGTATTCGGCCTTGGCGCTCCAGTTCGGTGCGAACGCCCATTCCAAACCGCCACCGACCGCATAGCCGGTTTGGGTATCGGAATCGTGGAAGGAGGGCGAGCCCACCAGATTGACTCGATTGTCGATGTCCGCGAACGCGACACCGCCCGTTCCGTAGAGCAGCCATGGACCTTGCGCGATGCCCACGCGACCGCGCACGGTCGAAAACCAATTCATGTCGCTGCGTGCCGTATCGCCGTCGAATGTAAACGCACGCCCGCTAACGCCCGAACCCTGGAAGTCGCCCTCGATGCCGAGCACGATGCGGTCGCGCTGCCAGTTGTAGCCGATCTGGCCGCCACCAAATCCGCCATCCGGTTCCGTTGGTCCCGCATTGGACCAGCCGTAGCCGCCGTTTACGCCGGCATACGCGCCATCCCAAATTGCAGGCTGATAAATCGGCGCCGGCTCGGGCGGCGGCGGATTATAAGGTTTGTATGGTCCGAGATCAGCGGCCGACGCATTGCCGGTTGCCGCTGCCAAGACTCCCATGCTGGCGAGCAGAATCCATTTTGTTTTATACGCTTTCATGATTACCCCGTAAAAACTTGAGCATCGTGGCTCGTTGCCCCCCACAACGCCTTTGCGAAAGATAAGGTTTCAATTCGGCATGTGCGATGCGCGAATCAGATGCCTGATATGTGTTGTTGTATTTGCTAAGCTGCGAGCATTTTTCTGACGCCTGCAAAATCGCTTTTCAATTTTGCTCGACTAAGCTCTTACTGCTGTGCGTTCTTTTTGCGCGGCGAATGGCTCCTTTCGAGCCATTCTCCTGTCACGCAATTTGAGTAACGGCAGCACCCAATGCGCCACGCGGATTTCGCGCCTGGATTTTTCAGGATCGACGAGATGCGTCGTCGGCAAGCGCTGTGTGAACGATCGCTGCATCAAGGTTCCGATCGGAAACACAAGTTCATCCTGCATCGCGATCATGCGCGCATAAAGATCCGACAGCGGAGTCATGAGGCGGCCGAACCCATTGCGTGCTTGGGCCCAGCCGACAATGTAAAGGCCGCGTATGTCTGCGGGAAACGCACCTCCATAAACCTGGACGACGTTGTCTTTGACGTCGATCAGCCCTTCCGGAAGAAATGGGAAGGACGCGTGGAATCCAGTCGCGGCGATGATCAGATCATATGTGCCCGTCGTGCCGTCGACGAACGTCACGGTTTTCCCGTCGACCTTGTCGATTGCAGGACGCGGCTTGACGCGTCCCATACGGATCGCGCCGAGGAGATCCGTCCCAAAAGCGGGGTGACGTTCGAAAAGCTTATGGTTCGGCCGTTGCAAGCCGTAACGGCGATAGTCTCCAATGCTCAGTCGGGTGATCGATTTCAGAATGGCGCGCTGCAGGAAGATCGGCAGACCCCAGATCGGAATGTCCGTCAATGGACGGCCGAGAAACGTTTTCGGCAGATACCAATAGCCGGACTTGAGGCTGATATCGCAACTCTCACCGAAGCGCCCGGCATCGCACGCCATATCGACACCCGAGTTGCCGCCACCGATGACGAGCACGCGCTTGCCTTGGATCTGCGAGACGTCGCGGTAATCCTTGGAATGCAATATCTCGCCGGTGAATGTGCCGGGAAGCTTCGGGAAGCGCTTGTCCCAGTGATGGCCGTTGCAGACGACAACGCCTTTATATGTCCGTTCCTCGCCATCAGCGAATTTTACATTCCAGCGTCCGGACTCGTCGGGGGCTGCCAATGAAACGGTCTTGTTGAACTCACAGTGCGGAAGAAGACCGCGATCCTTCGCGAATGACTCGAGGTATTCCAGCATCTGATCGGCGGATGGGAAATCCGGAAAATCATCCGGCATCGGGTAGTCGGCGTACTCCGTCGCTTTCTTGGAGGAGACGATGTGCGCAGAGCGATAGACGCCGTGAAGCCAGTTGCCACCAACTCCGGAAGCACCATCGACGACGTCGAAGGGAACGCCTCGGTGTTTCAGCGCCGCCGCCATGGCCAGTCCAACAGGACCGGCGCCGATCACGAGGTGACGTTCGGAGGTGCTGCTTCTATCGCTCATTCAGAAGGGTATCCTTCGTGGCAAACGGCTGGCTCAACGTCTGGCAAACTTGCGGAGCCGTCACGGGGTCCGTCCTCGCTTTGGTCCATCAGCCGCAATCCCATTAGCGCATGGCGCAAAGCGGCGCGAGCGAACGATGGTCGCAAAACCTCCCGCGACTTCGTTCAATCCCGTTAACTCTCGGAATCGTAAATGGAAATTCAGACTTTCGACGGTCCGGGGCTTACTCCGCCGCGCTGCTGTTCGCGATCGAGGGGCTGGCAAAACGCCGTTCGATGTACTCCTCGACGATGGCCTTGAAATCAGTCGCGATGTTGGGGCCGCGGAGTGTCATGGCTTTTTTGCCGTCGATGAAGACAGGCGCGGCCGGAGATTCTCCGGTCCCCGGCAGCGATATGCCGACGTCGGCATGCTTGCTTTCGCCCGGACCATTCACGATGCAGCCCATGACGGCGAAGTTGAGCGTCTCGACGCCTGGATACCGCGTCTTCCAGTCCGGCATCCGGTCGCGGATCATGTCTTGTATATCGCGCGCGAGTTCCTGGAAGACGGTGGAGGTCGTGCGGCCACAGCC
>Ga0182749_1000233_pt1 | contig 57075 bp, 56 predicted proteins | sample eDN3rd37CKraftMG_FD_128875 | JGI IMG/M metagenome (GOLD analysis project Ga0182749, IMG submission 128875) | Enriched Miracle-Growth compost microbial communities from Emeryville, California, USA - eDNA 3rd pass 37_C Kraft MG (version 2) (version 2) ...
AAAAACGAAAGCCACAACACGACCGGGAAAAACAGTCACCGCTGCAGCGAGTTCAATCATGACCAAAACGGATGTCAAAACTGACTTCCAAAATTGATCCAAAGGAATCTCACGACTGAAAAATCAGCCGACGAGGTTATTTGGCATTTGACAAGTGCACGCTGTTGAGTTCTCAAGGATCGGACGCACCCAGCCCCACGACTCCCGCCGTGGCCCTCCGGGGCAACTTCACTATTTTATCCCGCTCCCGCGGCCTGTCAAATCGACACGCCGTCGCGGGCGGGCCGCATCTCGGGAGGAGAAGCCCCATCCTAGATCTCTCGATCGCACAGCTCAAGAGCTGCGGTTCGGAAGGGGATGTCGCCTGCTTGGGGTGGGAACCTTCCGGCTCAACCTCACCGCTTGGCGGCGACAAGGGAATACACTACGCGGATCGCGGGGTCTCGGCAAATCGAGGCGACCCGACGGCGTGTCGCGCGTGATGGCGCGGCTCAGCCCGCCACGAAGACGCCGGCGAGCGCCTTCTTGCCCCGGCGCAGCACCGACACTCCCCCGGGCAGCGTCCCGCGCACGGTCTCGCTGTCCGACTCGACCTTCTCGCCGTCGATCGACACGCCCCCCTGGGCGATCGCGCGGCGCGCCTCCGACAGCGACGCGACCAGGCCCGTCTCCACCAGCGCCTGCGTCACGGCCGTGCCCGGCGTGAGGGTCGCGTTCGGCAGCTCGCGCAGCGCCGCCGCGAGGGTCCCCGCGTCGAGGGCGGCGAGGTCGCCCTTGCCGAACAGCGCCTCCGACGCCGCGATCGCCTTCTCCGCCGCGTCGACGCCATGCACGGTCGCGGTCACCTCGAGGGCCAGCCGCTTCTGCGCCGCGCGGCGGAACGGCTCGGTCTCCACCTGGTGCGCGAGCTCCTCGATCTCGGCACGCGTGAGGAACGTGAACACCTTCAGCAGCGTGACGACGATGGAGTCGTCGGCGTTGAGCCAGAACTGGTACATCGCGTACGGGCTGCACATCTCGGCGTCCAGCCAGATGGCGTTGCCCTCGCTCTTGCCGAACTTCTTGCCGTCGGCGTCGGTGATGAGGGGCGTGCCGATCGCGTGGACCGCCGCACCCTCGACGCGGTGGACGAGATCCGTGCCGCTGGTGAGGTTGCCCCACTGGTCGGAGCCGCCCGTCTGCAGCACGCACCCGTACTGGCGGTACAGCTGCAGGAAGTCCATGCCCTGCAGGATCTGGTAGCTGAACTCCGTGTAGCTGATGCCGGCCTCGGAGTTCAGGCGCGCGCTCACCGAGTCCTTCTTGAGCATCGTGCCCACGCGGAAGTGCTTGCCGATGTCGCGGAGGAAGTCGATCGCGCTCATCGGCGCGGTCCAGTCGAGGTTGTTCACGATCCGCGCCGCGTTGTCCCCCTCGAAGCTGAGGAACCGCTCGACCTGCGCGCGCAGGCGCGCCACCCAGCCGGCCACCGTCTCGGCGTCGTTGAGTGTGCGCTCCGCGGTCGGCTTAGGATCGCCGATCAGGCCGGTCGCGCCCCCGACGAGTCCCAGCGGGCGGTGCCCCGCCAGCTGCAGCCGCCGCATCGTGAGCAGCTGCACGAGGTTGCCCAGGTGCAGGCTCGGTGCGGTGGGGTCGAAGCCGCAGTAGTAGACGATCGGGTCGCCGCCCAGGAGCTCCCGCAGGGCCTCCTGATCGGTCGAGACGTGGACGAGGCCACGCCACACCAGCTCGTCGAACACGTTCTCGAACGACGGATCGTTCGCCTGCACGGCAACGGGGGTCACTGCGGTCACGCGTCCAGCCTAAACGGCCGGGCGCCGGCGCCTCACAGCCCGAGCGCGTGCGCGGCGCGCTGGGCGCGCGCGACGAGCTCCGCGCGCTGCTCGGCGACGCGCTCCGGCGCGGTGCCGCCGACGCCGGAACGCGAGGCCACCGATCCCTCGATCGTCAGCACCTCGCGGACCTCGGGCGCGAGGTGCTCGGAGACCGACGCCAGCAGCTCGTCGTCGGCGTCCTCGAGCCCGATGCCGCGCTCCTCGCACGCCCGCACGAGCGCGCCGGAGATCTCGTGCGCGTCGCGGAACGGCACGCGGCGCTTGACGAGCCACTCGGCCACGTCGGTCGCGAGCGAGAACCCCTGCGGCGCGAGCTCGGCCATGCGCTCGGCGTGGAAGCGCATCGTCGCCACCATGCCGGTGAAGGCCGGCAGCAGCACCTCGAGCGTGGTCACGGAGTCGAACACGGGCTCCTTGTCCTCCTGCAGGTCGCGGTTGTACGCGAGCGGGAGCGCCTTGAGCGTCGCCAGCAGGCCCGTGAGGTTGCCGATGAGGCGCCCCGACTTGCCGCGCGCGAGCTCGGCGATGTCGGGGTTCTTCTTCTGCGGCATGATGCTCGAACCGGTCGAGTAGCCGTCGTCGAGCGTGACGAAGCCGAACTCGCGCGTGTTCCAGAGGATGATCTCCTCGGCCAGGCGCGAGATGTCGATGCCGATCTGGGCGGCGACGTACGCGAACTCGGCGACGACGTCGCGCGCGGAGGTGCCGTCCAGCGAGTTCTCCGACGGCCGGTCGAGGCCGAGCTCGTCGGCGACGAGCTGCGGGTCGAGGCCGAGCGTGGAGCCGGCCAGCGCGCCGCCGCCGTAGGGCGACGCCCCCGCGCGTGCGCGCCAGTCCCGCAGCCGCTCGAGGTCGCGGACGAGCGGCCACGCGTGGGCCTGCAGGTGGTGCGCGAGCAGCACGGGCTGCGCGTGCTGCAGGTGGGTGCGGCCGGGCAGGATCGCGTCCGGGTGCGCCTCGGCCTGGGCCACGAGCGCGTCGATGAGCGCGAGGAGCTCCTTCGCGATCACGCGCGCGTGATCGATGAGGTACAGGCGCACGAGGGTGGCGATCTGGTCGTTGCGGCTGCGCCCCGCGCGCAGGCGCCCGCCGAGGTCGGCGCCCACCTCCTCGATCAGCGCCGCCTCCAGCGCCCCGTGCACGTCCTCGTCCGACGGGCGCGGGCGCAGCGCGCCGTCCTGAACGCGGGCGGCGAGGGCGTCGAGGCCCTCGTGCATGCGGCGCTCCTCGTCCGCCGTGAGGTAGCCCGCCGCGCCGAGCGCCGTGGCGTGCGCGTGCGATCCGCGGATGTCATAGAGCGCCAGCGCCCAGTCGAAGTGGGTGGATCGGCTGAGGTCCTGCAGCTCGGGCGACGGCCCGGTCGCAAATCGCGCGCCCCACAGGGCTCCCTCGTTCGTGCCGTGTCCGCTCGTGCTCACGTCACCAGCCTACGGCGTGCCGTGGCGGCCGCCCGGCCGGCACGATCCGCCTGGCCAGCGCGGCGATCGCGGCCTCGAGCGGGCCGCGCCCGACGAGCAGCGTCCACGCGGTGCACGCCGCGAGGGTGACGAGCGTCATCGGCCAGAACGGCTCCAGGGCGCGGAACGTGAGCAGCTCGCTCTCGCGCACCCCGGCGGCCGGCTGCAGCAGGGCCCACGCCACCAGCTGCGCGGCATATGCCGTCAGCGGCATCGCGCCGACCGCGCGCAGGGGGATCACCAGCCAGCGCAGCGGCGTGGCGCACACCAGGACGCACGCGGCGATCACCGCGATTGCGAACCCGCCGGAGCCGATCGCCTCCCCCACCCCGCTCGAGTGCGGCTCCGCGCTGAGCGCGGGCACGGCGCCGCCCGGCGGCGCCCATCGGCCCACGATCCCGTAGCCGATCACGGCGAGCAGGGCGCCGGCGGCCAGCAGCAGCGCGGCGGTGATCGGGAGCCGGAAGCGCAGCCGCCCGATGCCCAGGCCCCCCGCGACGAACGCGGCCCAGAGCGGGAACGGGTAGTGCCAGCCGGTCACGTCGCTCGCGATCTCCCCGCCGCGCGTCGCCCAGACCGGCAGGGCGTTGATCCCGGCCACGGCGAACGGCGCGGCGGCCGCGATCGCCGCCGCGGCACCGAACAGCGCGCCCGGCCGCCACCGCAGTGCCGGCAGGGCGAGGAGGAACAGGATCGCGTAGGCCGGGAGGATCACGATCACGGGCGTGCCGAGCGCGATCAGCAGCACCCCGAGCGCCCAGATGCACAGCGCGCGCACGGCGATGCGCCACCGGGCGGTCGTCAGCGCGGCCGCGTCCGATCCGCGCCAGCCGCCCGTGACGAGCGCCAGCGAGACGCCCGCGAGCGTCGCGAACAGGATCGACGATCGCCCGTCGACCACGCCGAGCCACGTGGCGGGATCCGCCCACACGAGCGCCGGCGTCGTGAGCAGGTGGGCCGCGAACATGCCGACGACCGCGAGGCCGCGCGCCAGGTCGACGCCGGCCGCGCGCGGCGCGCCGTCGAAGCGCCGCCACCGGTCGGCGAGCCGCGACGGCGGGCTCGCGCCGGCGGCGTCGAGGGTCATCTCACTGCTGCCGCAGCAGCCAGACGAGCAGCGCCTTCTGCGCGTGCAGCCGGTTCTCCGCCTCGTCCCAGATCACGCTCTGCGGGCCGTCGATCACCTCGGCGTCGACCTCGTAGCCGCGATCGGCGGGCAGGCAGTGGATGAAGATCGCCTCCGGATCGGCGAGCGACATCGTCTCCTGCGTCACCTTGTAGGCGCTCAGGTCGCGCAGCCGCGCGAGCTTCTCCTCCTCCTTGCCCATCGACACCCACGTGTCCGTGACGATGACGTCCGCGCCGGCGGCCGCCTCGATCGGGTCGGTGAAGAGCGTGACGGACCCGCCGGTCTCGGCGGCGAGGCGATCGGCGTCCGCGACGACGTCCTCGCGCGGCGCGTAGGCCTCGGGCGACGCGACGCGCACGTGCATGCCCGCCATCGCGCCCGCCAGCGCGTACGAGTGCGCCATGTTGCTGCGGCCGTCGCCGAAGAACGACAGCGTGAGCCCCTTGAGCTCGCCCTTGTGCTCGCGGATCGTGAGCAGGTCGGCCAGCAGCTGGCAGGGGTGGAAGTCGTCGGAGAGCGCGTTGATCACCGGGACCCGCGTGCCCTCCGCCATCTCCTCCAGGCCGGACTGCGCGTAGGTGCGCCACACGATCGCGGCCACCTGGCGCTCGAGGACGCGCGCCGTGTCGGCGGGCGTCTCCTTGCCGCCGAGCTGGCTGTTCGCCGTGGAGATGATCAGCGGCGTGCCGCCCAGATCGGCGATCCCGACGGCGAACGACACCCGCGTGCGCGTCGACGACTTGTCGAAGATCACCGCCACGGTCTGCGGTCCCTCGAGCGGCCGCTGCGACCACCGGTCGGCCTTCAGCTCGGCGGCCAGATCCAGGATCTCGGCCTGCTCGGCGGGGGTGATGCTGTCGTCGCGCAGGAAGTGTCGGGTCACTTCTGGTCCTCCGGGCTCGGTGCGTCGCGTGCGGGGTCGTCGATCGCGACGGCGGCGAGCGCCTCGCGGAACAGGGTGAGGAACTCGTCGATCTCGGCGTCGCCGATCGTGTACGCCGGGGCAAGCCGGATGACATCGGCGGCCGGCGCGTTGACGATCAGGCCGCGCTCGAGCGCGGCGGCCGCGACCCGCGGCGCCACCGGCTCGGCGAGCGTGACGCCGATCAGCAGGCCGGCGCCGCGCGTGCCCGTGACGAGCGGGAGGCCCGCGACCGCCTCGCGCAGCTGCGCCCCGCGCGCCGTGACGTTGCCGAGCAGCCCCTCGGTCTCGATGTGGCCGAGCACCGCGTCGGCGACGTGGCTCGCGAGCGGGTTGCCGCCGAACGTCGAGTTGTGCGTGCCGGGATAGAACAGCTCGCTCGCCGCGCCGAACGTGATGAGCCCGCCCAGCGGGAAGCCGGCGCCCACGCCCTTGGCGAACGTGACGGCGTCGGGGACCACGCCCGTGCGCTGGAACGCGAACCACTCACCCGTGCGCCCCGATCCCGTCTGCACCTCGTCGAGGATGAGCAGCGCGTCGTGCGCGGTGGTCAGCTCGCGCGCGCGCTGCAGGAAGCCGTCCGGAAGCTCCCGCACCCCGGCCTCGCCCTGGATCGGCTCGACCATGATCGCCGCCACGTCGCCGCCGGCGAAGGCCGCATCGAGCGCATCGATCGTGGGCGGGATCGCGCGGGCGCCGGGCAGCAGCGGGGCGAACGGATCCTGGTACGCCGCCTTCGGGGTGAGCGCGAGGGCCCCGGTGGTGCGGCCGTGGAAGGCGCCCTCGAGGCAGAGGATCGTGTGGCGGCCGCGCGGGTTGCCGTGCAGGCGCGCGAGCTTGATCGCGGTCTCGTTCGCCTCGCTGCCGGAGTTCGCCAGGAACACGCGGCCGCGCTCCCCCGTGCCGGCCAGGCGCTTCAGCCGCGCCGCCAGCGCGAGCTGCGGCTCGGACGCGAACAGGTTGGACACGTGCGCGAGCGTCGCCGCCTGGGTCGAGACGGCCTCGACGAACACGGGGTGCGCGTGCCCCAGGCAGTTGACCGCGATGCCGCCGAGGAAGTCGAGGTAGCGCGTGCCCTCGTCATCCCACGCGTGCGATCCCTCGCCGCGGACGAACAGGCGCGGACGCGCGCCGAGGCTGAGCAGGTCGCGCTCCGCCGCCACCTTCCACCCGGTGCTGCTCATGCCACGACCTCCGTTCCGATTCCCTCGCTGGTGAACAGTTCCACGAGCACCGAGTGCGGCACCCGCCCGTCGATGATCGACGCCTTCTCCACGCCGCCCTCGACCGCGTCCAGGCACGCCTGCATCTTCGGGATCATGCCCGACTCGAGCTTCGGCATGAGCTCGCGCAGCTCGGCCGCGCGCAGGTGCGAGACGAGCGAGTCGCGGTTCGGCCAGTCGGCGTACAGCCCCGGCACGTCGGTGAGGATGACGAGCTTCTTCGCGCCGAGCGCCCGCGCCAGGGCCGAGGCGGCCGCGTCGGCGTTGATGTTCAGGGTCTGGCCGGGGTGATCGAGGTCCGGCGCCACGCCCGCAACCACGGGGATGCGATCCGCCCGCAGGTGGTCGAGCACCGGCGTCGGGTCCACCTGCACCACGTCGCCGACGCGACCGAGGCTCTCCTCGACGCCGTCGATCACGACGCCGCGGCGGCGGCCGCCGAACAGCGCGGCGTCCTCGCCGGAGATCCCGACCGCGAAGGGGCCGTGCGAGTTGATCTTGGCGACCAGCTGCGGGTTGATCTGGCCCGTGAGCACCATGCGCACCACCGAGATCGCCTCCGTCGAGGTGACGCGGTAGCCGCCCTTGAACTCGCTCGGGATCGCGAGCCGATCGAGCATGTTCGAGATCTGCGGGCCGCCGCCGTGCACGACGACGGGCTTGATCCCCACGTAGCGCAGGTAGGCGATGTCCTCCGCGAATGCGTCCTGCAGCTCCTCGCTGATCATCGCGTTGCCGCCGTACTTCACGACGACGATCTGGTCGCGGTACTGCTTCAGCCACGGCAGCGACTCGATGAGCGTGGTCGCCTTGACGGCGGCCTCCTCGGGCGTGGTCTGCTGCAGGTCGATCTCGCTCATGAACTGTAGGCGCTGTTCTCGTGGACGTACGCGTGGGTGAGGTCGTTGGTCATGATCGTCGCGTGCGCGTCGCCCACGCGCAGGTCGATCTCGATGCTCGTCGCGCGGGGCGTCAGGTCGACCTCCTCGCGGGGCCGGTCGGGGCCGCCCTTCGTGCACACGCGCACGCCGTTCATCCAGACGTCGACGTCGTACGGATCGAACGCGGCGCTCGTGGTGCCGATCGCGGCCAGCACGCGCCCCCAGTTGGGGTCGTTGCCGAAGATCGCCGTCTTGAAGAGGTTGTTGCGCGCGAGGGCCCGCCCCACCTCGACGGCGTCGTCCTCGTCCGCCGCGCCGCGCACCTGGATCGTGATCTCGTGGCTCGCGCCCTCGGCGTCGGCCATGAGCTGCGTGGCGAGGCTCATGCACAGATCGGTCAGGCCGGCCCGGAACGCCTCCGCGTCCGGCTCGACGCCCGAGGCGCCGCTGGCGAGCAGCGTCACCTGATCGTTCGTCGACATCGCCCCGTCCGAGTCGAGCCGGTCGAACGTCACGCGCGTCGCGGCGCGCAGGTGCGCGTCGGCCTGCTCGGGCGTGAGCACGGCGTCGGTCGTGAGCACCACCAGCATCGTCGCCAGCCCCGGCGCGAGCATGCCGGCGCCCTTCGCGATGCCGCCGATCGTCCAGCCGACGCCGCGGTACGTCGCCGTCTTCGGCACGGTGTCGGTCGTCATGATCGCCGCCGCCGCGTCGTCGCCGCCGTCGGCGCTCAGGGCGCCGATCGCCGCCTCCGTGCCGGCGAGCACCTTCTCGCGGAAGACCTCGTCGCCCGTGCCGATCAGCCCGGTCGAGCACACGAGCACGTCCGCGGCGCTCACGCCGAGCAGCTCCGCGGCCTTCTCGGCCGTGAGGTGGGTGGTCTGGAAGCCGAACGAGCCGGTGAAGCAGTTGGCGCCGCCCGAATTGAGGACGATCGCCTCCACGGCGCCGTCGCGGATCGCCTGCTGCGACCACAGGATCGGGTTCGCCTTGGCGCGGTTGCTCGTGAACACGGCCGCGCCGGTCTTGAGCGGACCGCGGTTCACCACCACGGCGACGTCGGGCTTGCCCGTCGACTTCAGACCCGCGGCGACGCCGGCCGCCTCGAATCCCGCGGGGGCCGTCACCGTCATGGCGCCACTCCGTTCACAGACAGCGCCGTGCCCTCCGGCAGGCCCAGCGCGAGGTTCATGGACTGGATCGCGGCGCCCGCGGTCCCCTTGGTGAGGTTGTCGACGGCGGTGACGACGACGACGCGGCCGGCCGCGCGATCGATCGCCAGCCCCATCAGCGCGGTGTTCGCGCCGAGCACATCCGCGGTGCGCGGCATGTGTCCCTCGGGGAGCAGCTGCACGAACGTCTCGTCGCCGTACGCGTCCTCCCACGCCGCGCGGATCTGCGCGTCGCTCGCGCCGTCGGCGATCGGGGCGGTGCTCGTGGCGAGGATGCCGCGCGCCATCGGCACGATCACGGGGGTGAACGAGACGCGCGGATCGGCGGCGCCCGCCGCGCGCAGCGCCTGCTGGATCTCGGGGATGTGCCGGTGCGTTCCGCCCACGGCATACGGGTTGGCGGTGCCGAGGATCTCGCTGCCGAGCAGGTGGGTCTTGAGGCTCTTGCCCGCCCCCGACGGCCCGACGGCGAGCACCGAGACGATGTCGCTCGCGTCGATCACGCCGGCCGCGACGCCCGGCGCGAGGCTGAGCGACACGGTCGACGCGTTGCAGCCGGGCGCGGCGATCCGCGTCGCGCCGCGGAGGTTCTCGCGCTGCTTGCGGCCGTCGACGAGCAGCTCCGGCACGCCGTACGTCCACGGCTCGTGGAACGCGCCGCCGTAGAAGGCGTCCCAGTCGGCCTGGGCCGTGAGGCGGTGATCCGCGCCCGCGTCGATCACGAGCGCCGCGTCGCCGAGCGCGTCGGTGTACTGGCCCGACTGCCCGTGCGGCAGCGCCAGGAACACCACATCGTGCCCGGAGAGGATCTCGGGCGTCGTCGGCTGCAGCTCGAGGTGGCGCAGCGATCGCAGGTGCGGCTGGTGGGCGATCAGCGGATCGCCGGCGTGCGAGTGCGCCGTGACGGTGCGGATCTCGATGTCGGGATGATCGGCGAGCAGGCGCAGGATCTCCCCGCCCGCGTAGCCAGATGCGCCGGAGACGGCGACCGAATAGGTCATGACTTCTACCTTATGTCCGTGGGATGGGGTGCCTTGATCGACGGCGGCACCTCCCGCGGACGCGCGAGACCGTGCCGCCTAGATTCGGCGGGTGCGCGGACGTCGGAGCGTGACGAGGCGGCTCTGCGCGAGCGGCGGGATCGTCACGGGCGAGGTCATGCCGACGAGGCTACCAGCTCTCCCGCGCTCTCTTGCGCCCTCGCTCGTCCGCGGGTGGGGCGGGGCTGTGGGGCGAGGCGTAGCGTGAGGGCGTGGGGCAACGTGACGGGATGGTGAGGCGGCAGCTCGAGGCGCGGGGCATCCGCGACCCGCGCGTGCTCGCTGCGATGCGCCGGGTGCCGCGCGAGATGTTCGTCCCAGCCGACCTCGCGCGCGAGGCGTACATCGACGCTCCCCTGCCGATCGGCCACGGGCAGACGATCTCGCAGCCGTACATCGTCGCGCTCATGGCCGAGGCGGCCGGGCTGGCGCCGGGCGATCGCGTGCTCGACGTCGGCACCGGATCGGGGTACGCCGCGGCGGTCTACGCGGCCGTGGGAGCCGAGGTCTGGTCGATCGAGCGCGTCTCCACGCTGGCCGAGAGGGCGCGCGAGGCGCTGGCGGCGGCCGGGGCCGAGCGGGTGCGCGTGGTGATCGGCGACGGCGCGCTCGGGCTGCCCGAGCACGCGCCCTTCGACGCGATCCTCGCCGCGGCGGCGGGCCGGCGGATCCCCGCGCCGTGGCCCGAGCAGCTGACGGACGCCGGCCGCATCGTCATGCCGATCGAGGACCGGTGGGGCGCCCAGCGGCTCGTCCGCGTGACGCGTCGCGGCGACCTCGAGGACCTCGGCGAGGTCCGCTTCGTCCCCCTCCACGGCGCCCGCTGATCCCGCGCATGTCGGAGGGGCGCGGCAGGATGGGCGGGTGATCACGACCCTCGCCGTCGCCGGCTACCGCTCGCTCGTCGATCTCGTGGTGCCGCTGGGGCGCGCCACCGTCGTCACGGGGGCGAACGGCACCGGGAAGAGCAGCCTGTACCGCGCGCTGCGCCTCCTCGCCGCCGCCGCGCGAGGCGCCACGATCGCGGCGCTCGCCACCGAGGGCGGCCTCGCCTCGGTGCTGTGGGCGGGTCCCGAGGTGCCGGGCTCGGAGTCCGGCACGGTGCGGCGCGGGCGCGTCTCGCTCCGCCTGGGCTTCGCATCGGACGAGCTCGGGTACCTCGTCGACCTCGGCCTGCCGCAGATCGACTCGCGATCGCTGTTCGTCCGCGACGCCGAGATCAAGCGCGAGCAGGTGTTCGCCGGCCCGTTCGCGAAGCCGGCGACGACCTTCGTCGATCGCGACCGTGCCGGCGTGCGGGTCCGCGACACGGCCTGGCGCTCCGTGGAGACGACGCTCGCACCGCACGAGTCGATCCTCACCGACCTCGCCGATGCCGACGCCGGCCACGAGCTGCTCGCCCTGCGCCGCACGCTCTCGTCGTGGCGGTTCTACGATCACTTCCGCACCGATCCCGACGCGCCGGCCCGCCAACCGCAGGTCGGCACCCGCGTGCGGCATCTCGCGCACGACGGCGCCGATCTCGCGGCGGCCTGGGCATCCGCGCGGGACGCGGGGATCGATCTCGCCGCCGACGTGTCGGCCGCCTTCCCCGGGTCACGGATCACGATCGATGTCGACGAGGGCGGCCGCTTCCGCCTCCGCATGCACCAGCGGGGCCTGCTGCGTCCGCTCGAGGCCGCCGAGCTGTCCGACGGCACCCTGCGCTATCTGCTGCTCATCGCCGCGCTCCGGCCGGCGCGCCCCGCGCCGTTCCTGGTGCTGAACGAGCCCGAATCGAGCCTGCACCCGGACCTCCTCGAGCCCCTCGCGACGCTCGTGCGCGAGGCGTCGGAGGACACGCAGGTGCTCGTCGTGACCCACGCCGCCCGGCTCGCGGCGGCGCTGGCCGATGCCGGCGCCCAGGCGGTCGAGCTCACCTCGACCGGGGAGGGCACGCGCATCGCCGGCCAGGGTCTGCTCGACGCCCCGCCCTGGCGCTGGCCCGCGCGCTGACCGATCGTCCCTCCCTCCCCGGGGTCCGGGGGCCGGCGGCTAGTCGCGGAGGCGGGCGGCGTGGCGGGCGGCGGCGAGGGCGACGCCCGCGAGCTTGGCCTCGGTCGCCTCGGCCGCCGTCAGCGTGCGGTCCGGGGCGCGGAAGCGCAGCGCGAACGTCAGGCTCTTCGCGCCCTCCGGCAGGCCCTCGCCGCGGTAGTCGTCGACGAGGCGGATCGATTCGAGCAGCTCTCCGGCGCCCTCCACGAGGGCGCGGCGGAGGTCCGCCGCCGGGAGCGCGGCGTCCACCACGAGCGAGACGTCCTGCGTCGCGGCGGGGAACGTCGACAGCGACTCGACGACCACCCGCTCCCCCGCGAGCGACAGCACGCGGTCGAGGTGGAGCTCGGCCACCGTCACGCGGCCGGGCAGGTCGGCCTCGGCCGACACCCGCGGCAGCAGCTCGCCGACGTAGCCGACCTCGACGCCGCCGACCGAGAGGACGCCGGTGCGGCCCGGGTGCAGCGCGGCGCGCTCCCCCTGCGTCACATCGATCGACACGCCCGCCGCCACGCCGATCGCCCGGACGGCGTCGAGCGCGACCTCCAGGCCCGCCGCCTCGGCCGGGCGGCCGGGCTGCTTCGCCGAGACGTTCCCCGCCAGCAGCAGGGCGACGTGCCGCGGCTGCGGCGGCACGGACGCCTCGATCGCGGCGAGCACGTCGTCGGACGGCCGCTCGCCGCGCGCCGGGTTGATGTCCGTGCCGTACGCGACGCCGGGCTCCGGCAGGAACACGCTGCCGATCTCGAACAGCGACAGGTCCGTCGTGCCGCGGGCCACGTTGCGGTGCGCGGTCTGCAGCAGGCCCGGGATGAGCGATCGGCGCAGGTACGGCGCGGTCTGGTCGAGCGCGTTCGCGAGCCGCACGCTCGGCAGCTTCTCCCCCGTCGCCGATCCGTGCAGATCGTTCTGCTCGGCCGCGACGAACGGGAACGACGGCGTCTCGACGAAGCCGATGGCGGCCAGCGCGTTGGCCACGCGCCGACGGCCCTGCTGCGCCGGGGTGTAGCCGCGGCCCGACGGCGGCGTGGGCAGGATCGACGGCACCTTGTCGACGTCGTCGACGCGCGCGACCTCCTCCGCGAGCGTCCACTTGTCGGTGAGGTCGGGGCGCCACGACGGCGGCGTGACGGTCCAGCCGTCCGCGGCGTCGGCCACGGTGCATCCGATCAGCTCCAGCGTCTCCCGGATCCGCTCGGGCGCGTAGTCGACGCCGATCAGCCCCGGCACGAACGCCGCGGGGAGCGCGATCGGCTCCGGCGCGACGACCGCGCCGATCGCGGAGCCGAGGCTGTCCGCGGTCCCGCCCGCGAGCTCGACCATGAGGTCGACCACCCGCTGCGCGGCGACCGGCGCGATGAGCGGGTCGACGCCGCGCTCGAAGCGGCGCGAGGCCTCGCTCGGCAGCTTGTGACGCCGCGCCGTGCGCGCGATCGACACAGAGTCGAACGTCGCGGCCTCGACGAGCACGTTCGTCGTGGTCTCGCTCATCTCGGTCGTCGCGCCGCCCATGACGCCCGCCAGGCCGATGGGGCCCGACTCGTCGGTGATCAGCAGGTCCTCGGCGAACAGCGTGCGCGTCTGACCGTCGAGGGTCTGCAGCGTCTCCCCCTCGGCGGCGCGGCGCACCGTGATCCCGCCGGTCAGCTTGTCCAGGTCGTAGCCGTGGATCGGCTGGCCGAGCTCGAGCATGACGTAGTTGGTGATGTCGACGAGCAGCGAGATGGAGCGCACCCCGGCGAGGGTCAGCCGCGCCACCATCCACGGCGGCGTCGGGCGGGAGGCGTCCACGCCGCGCACGACGCGCGTGACGAACTCGCTCACCCCCGCATTGCCGCGGATCGGCGCGTCGTCGCGGACCGTCACGGGGAAGCCCGACGCCGGCGCGATGTCCGAGCGGAGACCGGGATCGGTGAACGTCGCACCGGTGGACAGCGCGTACTCGCGCGCGAGGCCGCGGATCGACATCGCGTACCCGCGGTCCGGGGTGACGTTCACATCGACGGCGACGTCGTCGAGGCCGAGCAGCGCGATCGCATCGGTGCCGACCTCCGGATCGACGCCCCATTCGACGAGGCGGATGATGCCGGAGTGTTCGTCCCCGAGGCCGAGCTCCTTCGCCGAGGCGATCATGCCGTCCGAGACGTGACCGTAGGTCTTGCGCGCGGCGATCGGGAACGGCCCCGGCAGCACGGCGCCCGGCAGCGTCACCACGACCTTGTCGCCGGCGACGAAGTTGGAGGCGCCGCAGACGATGCCGCGCACGCCGCCGTTCGCCGCGCCCACGTCGACCTGGCACCAGCGGATCGTCTTGCCGTTGGACTGCGGCTCCTCGACGAACTCGAGCACCTGCCCCACGACGATCGGACCCGTCAGGTCGAACGAGACGATCTCCTCCTCCTCGAAGCCGACGGCCACGAGCGCCGCGAACACGTCGTCCGGCGTCGCGTCCGCGGGGACCTCGACGAACTCACGCAGCCACGAAAGCGGGACGCGCATCACACCACCATCCCGAACTGCTCGCTGAAGCGGACATCGCCCTCGGCCATGTCGCGCATGTCCTTCACATCCGAACGGAACATAAGTGCCCGCTCGATGCCGATCCCGAACGCGAAGCCGCTGTAGACCTCCGGGTCGATGCCGGCCGCGCGCAGCACGTTCGGGTTCACCATGCCGCAGCCGCCCCACTCGATCCAGCGCGCACCGCCCTTGAACGTGGGGTGCCACAGGTCGAACTCGGCGCTCGGCTCCGTGAACGGGAAGTAGTTGGTGCGCAGGCGCGTCTTCGCCTCCGGCCCGAACAGCTCGCGCGCGAGGTGGTCGAGCGTGCCCTTGAGGTGCGCCATCGTGATGCCCTTGTCCACGACGAGGCCCTCGGCCTGCGTGAAGACCGGCAGGTGCGTGGCGTCGAACTCGTCCGTGCGGTACACCTTGCCGGGGCACAGCACGTAGATCGGCAGGTCGCGCCCGAGCATCGAGCGCATCTGCACGGGGCTCGTGTGAGTGCGCATCACGAGGTGGCGCTCGACCGGGTCCACGAAGAACGTGTCCTGCATCTGGCGCGCCGGGTGGTCCTCGTCGAGGTTGAGCGCGTCGAAGTTGAACCACTCGTGCTCGAGCTCCGGGCCCTCGGCGATCTCCCACCCCATGCCCACGAAGATGTCGCTGATCTGCTCCTGCAGCAGGCTTATCGGGTGGCGGGCGCCCGTGCGGGTGCGGCTCGCGACCGCGGTGATGTCCACGCGCTCGGCCTCGAGCTGCGCGGCGAGCTCGGCCTGCGCGAGCTCCTCCTCGCGCGCCGCGAACGCCTGGTTCACGCGGCCGCGCGCCGAGCCGACGAGCTTGCCGAACTCGGCCTTCTTGTCGTTCGGCACATGGCGCATCTGGGCGTTCAGCGCGGCGAGCGGGCTGGCCTCGCCCTGATGGGCGGATCGGGCGGCCTTGAGCGCGGCGGTGTCGGCGGCGGCGGCGATCGCCGCCAGCGCGTCCGCGACCGCGGCCTCGACGGCCTCGGGAGTGATCTGGGGAGCATCGGACACGAGAGTCGAGTCTAGTTCGCCGCGGCGACGCTCCCCTGCGCGCCGACGCGACGACGCCCCCGTCACGCGCGCGTGCGGGGGCGTCGGAGCGGCGGATCAGCCGAGCGGGCCTCCGCCCGCGTCGCGGCGACCAGCGGTGCCGCGCGGCGCCTCCAGGAGCGAGCCCGCCTCCTGCGCGGCGATCACCTCGGTGGTCGTGCCATCGTGCAGGCGCGGAGCGATCGCCTCCTGCGCCGCCCGCACGCGCGGCGACTTCTGCATGCGCTTCTCGACGAGGCGCGCCGCCCCCGACAGGAGCAGGCAGAGGCCGATGTAGATCGCGCCGACGACGATGGTCGACGGGATGATCGGCGAGTCCAGCGTCGCCGCCGAGCCGAGGCGCTTGGCGAAGAACAGCAGCTCCTCGTACGTGATGATGAAGCCGAGGGCCGTGTCCTTCAGCGTCACGACCAGCTGCGACAGGATCACCGGCATCATGGCGCGGATCGCCTGCGGCAGCAGGATGAGCCGCATCACGCCCGACTTGCGCAGACCGATCGCGTAGCCGGCCTCGCGCTGGCCGCGCGGCAGCGACTCCACGCCCGCACGGATCACCTCCGCGAGCACCGAGCCGTTGTACAGCACCAGGGCGATCACGACGACCCAGTAGCTCGGCATCCGAACCCCGACCACGGGCAGGCCGTAGTACAGCAGGAACATCATGACGAGCACGGGCACCGCGCGCAGGAACTCGGTGACGGCGGCCACCGGCCAGCGCAGCCACGCGTGGTCCGACAGGCGGCCGATCGCGAGAATGAACCCCAGCGCGAGCGCGCCGACGGCGGCGAGCGCGAACGCGCTGATCGTGTTCCACAGACCGATGGCGATCTGCTCCCAGATGCGGGTGTAGGTGAACGCCTCCCACTTCGACGCGGCGAACTGGCCGGTCGCGAACAGCCGCCACACGAAGAAGGCGATGACGGCGACCACCACGACGATCGTGAGGACGCCGAGGATCCGGTTGCGCAGGATCGCCTTCGGACCGGGGACGTCGTAGAGAACGCTGCCGCTCATCGTGCCACCGTCCATCGCTTCTCGAGGCTGCGCTGCGCCCACGACAGCAGCAGCACCATCGCCACGAAGATCACCATGACCCACACGATCACGAGTAGCTGGTTCTCGCCCCGCTCGCTGAGCCAGTCGCGCATCGAGCCGAGGTTCAGGACCGAGAATCCGGCGGCGACCGTGGTGTTCTTGAGGAGGGCGATGAACACGCTCATCATCGGCGGGATCACCGATCGGAACGCCTGCGGCAGCACCACGAGCGTCATCACCTGGCCGAAGGTGAGACCGATCGCGCGGGCCGCCTCGGCCTGTCCCACCGGCACGGTGTTGATGCCGGAGCGGATGGTCTCGGCCACGTACGTGGCCGTGTACACGCCGAGCGCGGCGATCGCGAAGCCCATGGCCGCCGGACCGCTGGCCCGGACGCCGATCAGCGGCGGCAGCGCGAACGCGAACCCGAAGAAGACCAGCGTGAGCGGCGTGTTCCGGATGGTGTTGACGTAGAGCGTGCCGACCGCCCGGGCGATGGGGACCGGCGAGACGCGCATCGCACCGACGATGGTGCCGAGGATGAGCGCGACGGCCCCGCCGCCGAAGAACAGCTGTACGGTGCCGAGCAGCGCTTCGCCCCAGAGGTCGAGATTGTCGGTGATGACGCCCATGCCGCTCCTTTCGCGCGCGTCCCGATGAAGATGCCGGAGTCATCGGGGCGACCGCCGCGCGGCCGCCCCGATGGATTGTCACTCGATGGTCGGCTGAGTCGCCTTCACACCGGCCGGCTCGAGGTACTTCTCGTACAGCGCCGTCCACACGTCGCCGCCCTCGGTGAAGAGCGTGTTGATGTGGTCCTGGAGCACCGTGTCGCCGTCGGCGATGCCGACGCCGTAGCGCTCCTCGCTGAACGGCTCACCGGCGAGCTTCAGCTCCTCCGGCTCGAGCGCGACGTAGCCCGCGAGGATCGCCTCGTCGGTCGTGATGGCGTCGACCTGGCCGGCCTTGAGCTGCTCGACGCACTCCGAGTACGTCTGGCGCTCGGTGACCTCGCCGCTGTACTCCTCGCGGATGCGCTGCAGCGGGGTCGAACCCGTGACCGAGCAGGTGACCTTGCCCTGCAGGTCCTCGGGACCGTTGATCGAGTCGTCGTCGGCGGCCACGAGCAGGCCCTGCCCCGTGATGAAGTACGGGCCGGCGAAGTCGATGACCTCGTCGCGCGCCGGCGTCATCGAGTAGGTGCCGACGTAGTAGTCGATGTTGCCGTTGATGATCTCCTGCTCGCGGTTCGCGGAGGGGATCGTCTCGAACGTGATCTGCTCCTCGCTGAAGCCGAGCGACGCGGCGATCCAGCGCGCGATGTCGACGTCGAAGCCGGTCCGCTCGCCGGTGACCGGGTCCTCGTAGCCGAGGCCCGGCTGGTCCGCCTTGACGCCGATGACGACCTCGCCGGCCTCGGTCATGCGGTCGAACGTCGGGCTACCCTCGAGCTCGACGTCGGTGGCGACCTCCCACAGGGCCTCGTCGCCGCCGGCGTCGCCGCCGCCGGTTCCGGGGTCGGTGGGCGATCCGCTGTTGCAGGCGGTGAGCGCCAACAGGGCCGTCAGGCCGATGCCGGCGCCGACGATCATCCGTGACTTGCGCATGTGATTCCTCCTTGGTGGGGTGGTATGGTCGCGCCGCGCTTCGGTGCGCGGCGGCGCGTCAGTGCGTGATCAGCTTCGAGAGGAAGTCCTTCGCACGCTCGCTCTTGGGGGCGGTGAAGAACTCCTCCGGGGTGGCCTCCTCGACGATCTGTCCGTCGGCCATGAACACCACACGGTTGGCGGCCTTGCGGGCGAAGCCCATCTCGTGGGTGACCACGATCATCGTCATGCCCTCCTTGGCGAGCGAGACCATGACGTCGAGCACCTCGTTGATCATCTCGGGGTCGAGCGCGCTGGTCGGCTCGTCGAAGAGCATCACCTTGGGGCGCATGGCGAGCGCTCGCGCGATCGCGACGCGCTGCTGCTGGCCGCCGGAGAGCTGGGCAGGGAGCTTGGACGCCTGGTGCCCGACGCCGACGCGGTCGAGGAGGGCCTTGGCCTCCTTCTCGGCCTCCGCCTTGCTCAGCCCGCGGACCTTGATCGGCCCCAGCGTGACGTTCTCGAGGATCGTCAGGTGGGCGAACAGGTTGAACGACTGGAACACCATGCCCACGTCGGCGCGGAGCTCGGCGAGGGCCTTGCCCTCCTTGGGCAGCTCCTTGCCGTCGATCGTGATGCTTCCGCTCGTGATCGTCTCGAGGCGGTTGATGGTGCGGCACAGCGTCGACTTTCCGGACCCGGACGGGCCGATGACGACGACCACCTCTCCCCTCCCGACGGAGAGGTTGACATCCTTCAGCGCGTGGAAGTCGCCATAGTGCTTCTGCACGTCCTTGACGACGACGAGAGGCTCAGACATGCGTTCACCCTAGGGTCACAAGCGCCGATCGACCAAGACGCGGCCGCCGGTTTACCGAGACGTAATACGACGTCACGGCCCGCGGCGCCGGTCGTTGTCGGAGCCCGCCAACGCGGCGATCAGGAGCGCTGCGCAAAAGCGCTCTCGTAGAGGCACACGCTCGCGGCGGTGGCGAGGTTGAGCGACTCGGCCTTGCCGAAGATCGGCAGGCGCAGCGCGCGGTCGGCGAGCCCGAGGGCGTCGTCGTCGAGTCCGCGCGCCTCGTTGCCGAAGAGCCAGGCCGTCGGTCCCGCGAGCGCGCCCTCGGCGCGCGCGGCGAGCAGGTCGTCGCCCTTCACGTCGGCGGCGATCACCGTCATGCCGGCCCCGTGCGCGCGCTCGACGACGTCCGGCAGCGACGCGCCGACGGCGTACGGCAGGTGGAACAGCGACCCCGTGGTCGATCGGACCACCTTGGGGTTGTGCGGGTCGACCGTGCGTCCGGTCAGGATCACGGCGTCGGCGCCGGCGGCGTCCGCCGCGCGGATGATCGTGCCGAGGTTGCCGGGATCGCGGACCTCCTCGCAGATCGCGATGAGGCGCGGCTCGCCCGCGAAGACGTCGCGTACCGAGGTGGGCGTCTGGCGCGCGACCGCGAGCACGCCCTGCGGCGTGACCGTGTCGGCCATCGCCGCGAGCACCTGCTCGGTGACGTACTCGGGCTCGACGCCGGCGTCGGTGGCCAGGGTGCGGATGTCGCCGTGGCGCTCGAGCGCCGTGGGGGTGACGAACAGATCGACGATCGCCGCCGGCACGTACGCGAGCCCCTCGCGCACCGCCTGGGGACCCTCGAGCAGGTAGAGCCCGGTCTCGTCCCGCGCGTTGCGCTTGGCGAGCTTCGCGACGGCCCGCACGCGCGGGGATCGGGGGTTCTCGAGCATGCCTCCAGCCTAGGCGGGCGCCCCCGGCCCGCCGCGCGCGTCCCGGGCAGTGGCGCGTCGGGAGGAGATCGGCCCTCGCGGAGGACCGATCGGTCGATCGGGTCCTCCGCCGGCGCGGATGTCCTCCGCAGCGACGGGCGCCCCCGGCACGCGAAAGCGGGGCGCCCCCGAGGGGACGCCCCGCTTCACGAGGTGGCGATGCTTACGCGGCCTTGGGCGCGTTCACGTCGGCCGGCAACGCCTTCTTGGCGACCTCGACGAGCGAGGCGAAGGCGGCGGGCTCGTTCACGGCGAGCTCGGCGAGGATGCGGCGGTCGACCTCGACCTCGGCCAGGGCGAGACCCTGGATGAGGCGGTTGTAGGTGATGCCGTTCTGGCGGGCAGCGGCGTTGATGCGCTGGATCCACAGGCGACGGAACTCGCCCTTCTTCTTGCGGCGGTCGCGGTACGCGTAGACGAGCGAGTGGGTGACCTGCTCCTTCGCCTTGCGGTACAGGCGCGAACGCTGGCCACGGTAACCCGAGGCGCGCTCGAGGATGACGCGACGCTTCTTCTGGGCGTTGACGGCCCGCTTGACTCTAGCCATTCTTCGTGATTCCTAACGTGATCTCGCGTCGTCTCAGCGACCGAGGAGCTTCTTGACGACCTTGAGGTCGTTGCCCGAGATGACCTGGTCCTGGTTCAGGCGGCGGGTGCGACGGCTCGACTTGTGCTCGAGGTTGTGGCGCATGTTGGCCTGCTGCTTCTTGATCTTGCCGCTGCCGGTGATCTTGAAGCGCTTCTTGCTGCCCGAGTGGGTCTTCTGCTTCGGCATCTTCTCTTCCTTACGTTGGCGCCCCTCGGGGCGACGCTTTGTGCTTGCCCGCCGGAGCGGGAAAGTGTGTGGGCCTTACTCGGCGGTGGTCGAGTCGCTCGGTGCCGCGCCGCCCGCCCGGGCCGCGCGGGCCGCCTCGCGGTTCGCGGCACGCGCCGCGTTCTGCTCGGCCTTGGCGTCCGACTTGTTGCGGTGCGGGGCGATCACCATCGTCATGTTGCGGCCGTCCTGCGTGGGACGGTGCTCGACCGACCCGAACTCCGCGACATCCTCCGCGAACTTCTGCAGCAGCTTGACGCCCATCTCGGGACGCGACTGCTCGCGACCGCGGAACAGGATCATGGCCTTGACCTTGTCGCCGGCCTGGAGGAACCCCTCGGCACGCTTGCGCTTGGTTTCGTAGTCGTGCTGATCGATCTTGAGGCGGAAACGGACCTCCTTGAGGACCGTGTTCGCCTGGTTGCGGCGAGCCTCCTTGGCCTTCTGCGCGGCCTCGTACTTGAACTTGCCGTAGTCCATGATCTTGACCACGGGCGGCTTCGAGTTGGGGGCCACCTCGACCAGGTCGAGATCGGCCTCCTGAGCCAGGCGCAGGGCGGTCTCGATGCGGACGACGCCGATCTGCTCGCCGTTCGGTCCGACGAGTCGGACCTCCGGAACGCGGATGCGCTCGTTGGTGCGGGGATCGCTGATGCGGAACTCCTTGGGTGCGATGGCGATGGCCACCGTGGCGCGACGTTCACGACACGGGCGGGAGAGAGACTCAACATCCACCCGTGCACGACGAAGACGTCGGCTCACCCGAACATCCAGAACCCGCCGTTACTCGTTCTCTGGATGACTACCCGCTGACCGCGGGCGGAGTGTGACCCGGTAGCCTAGGACGGCAAGCGCGGGTGGGATGTAAATCCTCTTTCGTCCGGAATACATTCCGGAGCCGCCCCAAGACTACCAGAAAGCCCCGATGAGCACCATTCCGTCCTCTCACAGCCACTCGTTCGACGCGGAGCGCCACGCGCGCTGGGAGGAGCAGGAGCGTTCCGCCGAGGCCGCGGGCGCCGCGCGCGACATCGCCGACGTGCCGGCGGTCGAGGTGATCGCCTCGGCCTGCATCCACCTCATGAGCGCCGCCGCCGTCAAGCTGGGCCTCGGGGACGAGGAGGGTGCCGAGGAGCTGACCGATCTGGACGAGGCCCGCAAGCTGATCAACGCGCTCGCCGGCCTGGTGACGGCCGCCGCGCCGGAGATCAGCGACTCGCACGCCCGCCCGATCCGCGACGGCCTGCGATCGCTGCAGCTGCGCTTCCGCGAGATCTCGACGATCCCCGATGCGCCCGGTCAGGGCCCGGGTGAGAAGTTCACCGGCTCCGTGATCTGACGCCGTCAGCCGCGGGCGAGGGAGACCTGCAGGGAGTCGACCAGGACGGCGATCCGGTCGTCGCTCGCCCAGCGTCGCGCCAGGCGCTGCAGCACCGCGTCGAGCTCGGCGCGGTCGAGGCCGTCGACGAGCGTGAGCTGCACGATCAGCTCGGGGCCCCGCAGCCGCGCCTGCGGATCGCCGGGGGCGACCGCGAGGTCGATGACCGCGAGCTCCTGTCCGATCGACTCCTGCAGTCCCCGGTACACCTCGGGGCTGGCCCACGCCGGCTCCCACGGCTGGGACTGCGCGATCGCCCACACCGCGGGGCGGCGCACGACGAACTCGGTCTCACTCGCCGGGTCGACCACGACGAGGTCGGTCTGCTCCCCCGCTGCGGCGAGGGCCGCGCGCGTGCCGGCCACGGGGATCGGCCGCGCCTGCGGATCCCAGCGGCGCATCGAGTCGACGCTCGAGAACACCGGCAGCACGGTGCGTCCGTCCGGCGCGGCGACCGTCACGATCGACAGCTCCTGCGTCTTGTCGACGGCGAGGCCGTGGGCGCCCACCCCCTCGTCGCCCTTCTCGGCGACGAGGGGCACGAGCACGCGCGCCTCGCGCAGCGCGTCGATGACGGCCACGGGATCGCCCGCGCCCTCGCGGAAGCGGGTGAGCGCCTCCCACAGCCGCGGATCGGCCGAGCCGTCGTCGCCCGCCGCGGGATGGGGCCGGAAGGAGCGCCCCTTCCAGGGCACGCCCGCGGAGTCCGCGTGTGCCGGATCGTGCGATCCGTGCGCGTGACCCTCGTGCTCAGGCATCAGTTGGAGGCGACGTCGAGCGCCTCGGCCAGGGTGAAGGCTCCCGTATAGAGCGCCTTGCCGATGATCGCGCCCTCGACGCCCTCCGGGACGAGCTGACGCAGCGCGATGAGGTCGTCGAGGCTCGAGACGCCGCCCGACGCGATGACCGGCTTGTCGGTGCGCGAGGCGACATCGCTCAGCAGCTGCAGGTTCGGGCCGCGCAGGGTGCCGTCCTTGGTCACGTCGGTGACGACGTAGCGCGCGCAACCGGCCTCCTCGAGGCGGTCCAGCACCTCCCAGAGGTCGCCGCCCTCCTGGGTCCAGCCGCGGGCGGCCAGCGTGGTGCCGCGCACGTCGAGACCCACGGCGATCGCGTCGCCGTAGCGGCCGATGATCGATGCGGTCCACTCGGGGTTCTCGAGGGCGGCGGTGCCGAGGTTGATGCGGTGCGCGCCGCTGTCGAGCGCGGCCTCCAGCGACGCGTCGTCGCGGATGCCGCCCGACAGCTCGATGTTCACGCCGCGCACGTGCTTGAGCACCTTGCGGATGATGCCGCTGTTGTTGCCGCGCCCGAAGGCGGCGTCGAGGTCGACCAGGTGGATCCACTCGGCTCCCTGGTCGGCCCACTGCTCGGCGGCCTCGATGGGGTCGCCGTAGTTCGTCTCCGTGCCGGCCTCGCCCTGGGTGAGGCGAACGGCCTTGCCCCCTGCGACGTCGACGGCCGGAAGCAGGATGAGTCCGGGGGTGGACGCGAAATCGTTCATAGCTCCTCGTGCGTGCGGGGACGTTACCGCGGAACGCACAAGCTCCGAGGGTACGCGCGCAACGCCGATCGATCCAATCGGGCGGGAATATTCCTCAGCCGCGGAGCGTTCCGACCCAGTTACGCAACAGCGCGATGCCGGCCTCGCCCGACTTCTCCGGGTGGAACTGGGTGGCCATCAGGGGTCCGTTCTCGACGGCCGCGATGAAGCGGCCGCCGTGCGTGGCCCAGGTTACGGCGGGCTCCGGGAAGGGCGGCTGCACGTCGAGCGTCCACTCCTGCGCCGCGTACGAGTGCACGAAGTAGAACCGCTCGTGGCCGAGCCCGCGGAAGAGCACGGAGTGCGCGGGCGCCTCCACGGTGTTCCACCCCATGTGCGGCACGACGGGCGCGTCGAGCTCGCGGACGGTTCCCGGCCACTCCCCGAGCCCGGCGGTGTCGGCGCCGCGCTCGATCCCCCTCTCGAACATCACCTGCATCCCCACGCAGATGCCCAGCACGGGGCGACCGCCGGCGAGGCGGCGCTCGATGAGCTCGCCGCCCCGCACGGCCTCGAGCTGTTCCATCACGGCCTGGAAGGCGCCGACGCCGGGCACGAGCAGGCCGTCCGCGTCCATCACGAGCGCGCGGTCGCGCGTGAGGTGCACGTCCGCCCCCGCCGCCTGGAGCGCCTTGACGGCCGAGTGGACGTTGCCGGAGCCGTAGTCGAGGACCGCGACGACGGGCCGGTCGGTCACAGCGCCCCCTTGGTGGACGGAATCCCCTCCACGAGCGGGTCGAGCGCCTTAGCCTGCCGGAACGCCCGCGCGAACGCCTTGAACTCGGCCTCGGCGATGTGGTGCGGATCGCGGCCGTTCAGCACGCGCACGTGCACGGTCAGGGCCGCGTTGAAGGCGATCGCCTCGAAGGCGTGGCGCACCAGCGAGCCCGTGAAGTGGCCGCCGATGAGGTGGTGCTCGAACCCGGCCGGCTCGCCGGTGTGCACGAGATAGGGGCGCCCGGAGATGTCGACGACCGCCTGCGCGAGCGCTTCGTCGAGGGGCACCAGCGCGTCGCCGTAGCGGGAGATCCCGGCCTTGTCGCCGAGCGCCTCGCGGATCGCGTGACCGAGCACGATGGCCACGTCCTCGGCGGTGTGGTGCGCGTCGATGTGCGTGTCCCCGCTCGCCTTGACGGTGAGATCGGTCAGCGAGTGCTTCGCGAACGCCGTCAGCAGGTGGTCGAAGAACGGCACGCCGGTGTCGATGCTGCTGCGGCCGGTGCCGTCGAGATCGAGCTCGAGCTCGACGGAGGACTCGCTCGTGGAGCGGACACGGCGGGCGGTACGCGCGGTCGTCATGCCTCGAGTCTAGGTCCGCGCGGCCGGTGCGAGCGCGGGGCGGTCAGTTGCCGATCTCGGCCAGCGCCTCGAGGAACGCGGTCGTCTCCTCCTCGGTCCCGGCCGTGACGCGCAGGTGGCCGGGGATGCCGATGTCGCGGACGAGGATGCCGCGGTCGCGCAGCTGCGCCCACGTGCGCGCGGGATCCGCCACGCCGCCGAAGAGCACGAAGTTGGTCCACGACGGGTACACCGTGTAGCCGAGCGCCTCGAGGGTGGCGGACATGCGATCGCGCTGCGCGACGATCTCCTCGACCGTGCGCAGCATCGTGTCGGCGTGCCGCAGCGCCGCGGCCGCCGCCGCCTGCGTGAGCGCCGACAGGTGGTACGGCAGGCGCACGAGGCGCAGCGCGTCGATGAAGGCGGGGTCGGCGGCGAGGTAGCCCACGCGCGCCCCCGCGAAGGCGAACGCCTTGCTCATCGTGCGCGAGACCGCCAGTCGCGGGCGCCCCTCGAGGAGCGTGAGCGCCGACTGCTCCTCGCGCGGCGCGAACTCCCAGTACGCCTCGTCGACGACGACGATCCCGTCCGTGGCGTCATAGACCGCCTCGACGACGTCGAGCGAGAGCGGCGTGCCGGTCGGGTTGTTGGGCGAGCAGAGGAACACCACGTCGGGGCGGGCATCGGCCACCTGGCGGGCCGCGTCATCCGCGTCGATCACATACCCCGCGCCGCGCGTGCCGGAGATCCACTCCGACCCGACGCCGCGCGTGAGCAGCGTGTACATCGAGTACGTGGGCGCGAAGCCGAACGCCGTCCGACCCGGGCCGCCGAAGGCCTGCAGCACGTGCTGCAGCACCTCGTTGGATCCGTTCGCCGCCCAGATCTGCTCGGGCCGCAGGCCGTGGCCGAGGTAGTCGGCGAAGCCCTGGCGCAGCTCGGTGAACTCGCGGTCGGGGTAGCGGTTGACGTCGCGCAGCACGCGCGCCACGGCGTCGGCAATGTCGTCGGCGACCTCGTCGGGAACCGGGTGCGTGTTCTCGTTGACGTTCAGGGCGACGGGGAGCGCCATCTGGGGCGCGCCGTAGGGCTTCTGCCCGCGCAGATCGGGTCTGAGGGGGAGATCGTCGAGGCCGACGGCCCGATCGACGGTCGCGGAGGCGGGATTGGCAGGGTCCGAGGTCACGCCCTCCATGGTAGGACGGCGCGCCCGGGCGTGCTCAGTTCCCGTACGCGGCGGGCACCGAGATCTGCTGCCCCGGGGTCAGCAGGCCGCCCGAGAGGTTGTTGAGCGTCTTGAGCTCGTAGACCACATCGCGCGGGTCCTGATCCGGCGCGACCTCCTGGGCGATGCTCCACAGCGTGTCGCCCGCGGAGACCGTGACGAGCTCGAACGCCTCGGCGCCGGCGCCGCCCTCGCGCGAGGCCAGCGCGCTGCCGCCGCCGATGATCGCAACGGCCAGCGCCGCCACCACGGGGGCCGCCGCGAGACCGGCGAGGACGCGGCGGCCGCGCACCGTCAGGCGCAGGCGGGTGCGCGGCGCGGCGATGCGGGGGGATGCCGAGAGGATCGCGGTGCTCATGTCGTGCTCCTTGTCTGAGAGGCTTCGCACCCGCCTCGGCCGGGAGGCGGGTGCGAAGCTCTGTTCCGAATATATCTTCGAGTGTTCGAATGTGTCAACGGTATTCGGGACCGCCGACATTCGGATCGGGATCGACACGCTCGAACAAATCTCCCGAAGACCCCGACGAATTCGCTACTGTCGTTGCGAGGGACACGTAACCAGTGACCACCGACATTCGAACGAGGGGCATGAGATGACCGACGCGGCCGACATCGCCGGCATCGACGACAAACCGCGCACGCGCCGTCGTCGGAACCTCAGCGAGAAGCAGATGGCGATCCTCGAGGTGATCCAGCGCTCGATCCAGCGCAACGGGTACCCGCCGAGCATGCGCGAGATCGGCGACGCGGTCGGCCTGAAGTCCCTCTCGAGCGTCACCCATCAGCTCGGCCAGCTGGAGCTGAGCGGGTATCTCCGGCGCGACCCCGGCAAGACGCGCGCCATGGAGGTGCTGATCGACCTGCCCGGCCTGTCGGGCGAGAACCTCGACGCCACGGCGCCGGCGGTGGGAGACGCCGCGATGGTGCCGCTCGTGGGCCGGATCGCCGCGGGCGTGCCGATCACCGCCGATCAGCAGGTCGAGGAAATCTTCCCGCTCCCCCGGCAGCTCGTCGGCAAGGGCGAGCTGTTCATGCTGAAGGTGGTCGGCGATTCGATGATCGATGCCGCCATCTGCGACGGCGACTGGGTGGTCGTGCGCGCCCAGAACACCGCGGAGAACGGCGATATCGTCGCGGCGATGCTCGACGGCGAGGCGACCGTGAAGGCCTTCCGCCAGCGCGACGGCCACACGTGGCTGCTCCCCCGTAACTCCGCGTTCGAGCCGATCCTCGGCGACGACGCCACGGTCCTCGGCAAGGTCGTAGCGGTGCTGCGCGCCGTCTGACACGCGCCGACGGCCAAGACGCCGCCGCCCCGTCGGACTCCCAAGGCGGCGCCGCCCCGCGCGATCGGTCCCGCTCGCCTAGGTTGGAACGCGTGATCACCGCGCCCTACGGATCCTGGCCCTCCCCGATCAGCGCCGCCGACGTCGCCGGCGGATCGCTGCGCCTCGACGGCGCGCGCTTCGTCGGGGAGGACGTGTGGTGGAGCGAGGGCATCCCGGCCGAGCGCGGACGGACGGCGCTGCTGCGCGCGCCCATCGCGCAGAGCCCGTCGGCCGAGCCCGAGATCCTGCTTCCGGCGCCCTGGAGCGTGCGGTCGCGCGTGCACGAGTACGGCGGCGGCGCGTGGACCGCCGATCCGGACGGCGTGGCGTACTTCGTGGAGCAGTCCGATCAGCGCGTCTATCGATTCGTTCCCGGCGAGGAGCCGCGGCCCCTCACCCCGGCGGGCGGGGGCGCGCACGGCGACCTGACCCTCGCCGATGGCGCGCTGTGGGCCGTGCGCGAGACCGAGGTCGACGGCGGCTCGCCGGCGCGCGACATCGTCCGGATTCCGCTCGACGGCTCGGGAGCGGACGATCCCGGCGCGATCGTGAGCGTCGTCGCCGGCAGCGACTTCCTGGCCTCCCCCGCGCCGCGCGGGAACCGCATCGCGTGGATCGCCTGGAACCACCCCGACATGCCGTGGGACGCGGCCGAGCTGCGCGTGGGCGCGCTCGGTCCCGACGGCCGCGTGACGGATCACGCGGTCGTCGCCGGCGGGCGCGGCGCCGCGGGCGGAGCGCACGTCTCCGCGCTGCAGCCGGAATGGACGGGCGATGACGCCCTGGTCTTCGCCGCCGACATCCCCGGCCCCTCCGGCGCGGCACGCTGGAACCTGCACGCCGTGCGATTCGACGGCCGCACCGCGATCGCGCCGGTGCCGATCCTGCCGGCCGACGCCGACACCGGCGGGCCGCTGTGGAATCTCGGCGCGCGGTGGTTCGCACCCCTCGGCGACGGACGGATCCTCGCCGTCCAGACGAACGGCTCCGACGGGCTCGTCGTGATCGACCCGGAATCCGGCCGGGAGGACAGCCTGGTCACCCCGCTCAGCGGCGACGTGCTCGTCCGCGACGCGCGCGGCGCACGCGTGCTGCTCACGGGCGCGGGCGCGACGGTGCCCGGCGGCCTGTGGCTGCTCGACGTGGACGCCCGCACGATCGCCCCGATCCGCGGCGGCATCCCCAGCGGCGATCTCGATCCCCGCTGGATGTCAGTGGCGCGGGCGGTCACGTTCCCGGGACCGAACGGCCCCGTGCACGCGTTCGACTACCCGCCGACCAACCCCGAGGCGCGCGCCCCGGAGGGCGAGCTCCCGCCGTACCTCGTGCTGGTGCACGGCGGCCCGACCGGCCACGTCGCCGGCACGCAGTCGCTTGTGGTGTCGTACTTCACCAGCCGCGGCATCGGCGTGCTCGACGTCAACTACGGCGGCTCGAGCGGCTACGGGCGCGCCTACCGCGATCGGCTGCGCGGCGCGTGGGGTGTCGTGGACGTGCAGGACACCGCGGCCGCCGTGACCGGCATGGTCCGGGCGGGCCGCGCCGACCCGGAACGAATCGCGATTAAGGGCGGATCGGCGGGCGGCTGGACGGTGCTGTGCTCGGTGGCGGACACCGACGTGTTCGCCGCCGGGATCAGCCGCTACGGCGTCGCGGACCTGCGCCGCCTCGTGGCGGACACGCACGACTTCGAGGCGCGGTACCTCGACGGCCTCGTCGGCCCCCTGCCGGAGGCCGAGGACGTCTACATCGCGCGCTCTCCCCTGTCACGCCCCGAGACGCTGCGCACGCCGCTGCTGATCCTGCAGGGCGCGGACGATCCGGTCGTGCCGCCGAGCCAGTCGGAGGCGCTGCGCGACGCGCTCGCCGCCAACGGGGTGCCGCACGCGTACCTGCTCTTCGCGGGGGAATCGCACGGATTCCGCCGCGCCGACACCCTGCAGCGCGCGTTCGAGGCGGAGCTGGCGTTCCTCGGCGAGGTGCTGGGCTTCGCGACGCCGGGGGTGCCGCCCCTGCCGCTCGACGGATCGGCGCCGCGTCAGAGCGTGTAGGGCTCGAGCTCCGACGCGAGCCGGGCGTTGACCCGGGCGTGCACGAACGTGCCCTCGGACTCGTGGCGGCGCTCGATGAGCTGCCCCGTCTCGTGGATCGCCGAGATGAGGTCGCCGCGCTGATACGGCACGACGGCGCGCAGCTCCACCTCGGGGCGCGGCAGCGCGTCCTCGACGACCCGGCGCAACTCGTCGATGCCCTCTCCCGTGCGCGACGAGACGAACACGGCGCGCGGCTCGAGGCCGTGCAGGACGAGCCGGGTGTCGTCGTCGACCAGGTCGGCCTTGTTGAATACGACGATCTCGGGGACCTCGCGCGCGCCGACCTCGCCCATCACGTCGCGCACGGTCTGGATCTGCCCGGCGGGATCGGGGTGGTGGGCGTCGACGACGTGCAGCAGCACATCGGCGTCGGCGACCTCCTCGAGGGTGGAGCGGAAGGCCTCGACCAGCTGGTGCGGCAGGTTGCGCACGAAGCCGACGGTGTCGGCGAGCGTGTACACGCGGCCGTCGCTCGTTTCGGTGCGCCGCACGGTGGCATCCAGCGTCGCGAACAGGGCGTTCTCGACGAGCACCCCGGCGCTCGTGAGCCGGTTCAGCAGGCTCGACTTGCCGGCGTTGGTGTACCCGGCGATCGCGACCGACGGGATCGTGTGGCGCTTGCGCTCGCTGCGCTTGGCATCGCGCGCGGGGGCGAAGTCGCGGATCTGTCGGCGCAGCTGCGCCATGCGGGTGCGGATGCGGCGGCGGTCAAGCTCGATCTTCGTCTCACCGGGGCCGCGCGATCCCATGCCCGCGCCGCCCGCGCCGACCTGTCCACCGGCCTGGCGGCTCATGGACTCGCCCCAGCCGCGCAGGCGCGGCAGCAGGTACTCGAGCTGGGCGAGCTCGACCTGCGCCTTGCCCTCCCGCGTCTTGGCGTGCTGGGCGAAGATGTCGAGGATCACGGCGGTGCGGTCGATCACCTTCACCTTGACGACGTCCTCGAGGGCGCGGCGCTGCGACGCGGCGAGCTCGGTGTCGGCGATGACGGTGTCGGCGCCGAGCGAGGCGACGAGGTCCTTGAGCTCCTCCGCCTTGCCGCGGCCCAGGTACGTCGCGGGGTCGGGGTGCGGGCGCCGCTGGAGCACGCCGTCGAGCACCACGGCGCCGGCGGTCTCGGCCAGCGCCGCGAGCTCGCGCAGCGAGTTCTCCGCGTCGACCTGCGATCCCTGCGAGTAGACGCCCACGAGCACGACGTTCTCGAGGCGCAGCTGGCGGTACTCGACCTCGGTGACGTCCTCGAGCTCGGTCGACAGTCCCGGCACGCGCCGCAGCGCGTGGCGCTCCTCGCGATCCCACTGCTCGCCGTCGTCGGCGCCGTAGGCGGTCTCCGCATCCTGCAGCGCCTGGGCGGCGCCGAACACCCGCACACCGGACCGGCCCTCCGCGTGCGCGAGCACGCGCTCGACCGGGTCGATCAGCTCCTCGTGGGTGGTGGATGATTCGGGCGACGTGGATTCCGTCATGCGCTCCCTGTCTGTGTGCACTGCAAGCCTTCCAGAATAGGCGATCCGGGCGCACATCGGGAGGTTCCCGGCCGATTCCGGCCCCGGGACCGGTTCTGTCGGTTCCCGCCATAGGACCGGAGGGGTGCTCTCCGGTACGGTGGACGCCTATGGCGGATCACTACTTCAGCGAGTCGCCCGCCAGCGCCGAGAACCTGCGGCGCATCCGCATCCCGATCGCCGGCCGTGAGGTCGAGGTGACGACCGCGGCCGGCGTGTTCAGCCCCGAGCGGCTCGACATCGGCACCAAGGTCCTCCTCGACAACATGCCGGCCCCGCCCGCGGGCGGGGATTTCCTCGATCTGGGATGCGGCTGGGGACCGATCTCGCTCACGCTCGCGACGTTGTCGCCGCACGCGCGCATCTGGGCGGTCGACGTCAACGAGCGCGCGCTGGATCTCGTGCGCCGCAACGCGGCCGAGCTGGGTCTGAACAACATCCACGCCGTGCGGCCCGAGGACGTCCCCGCCGACATCGCGTTCCGCACGATCCGGTCGAATCCGCCCATCCGCGTGGGCAAGTCCGTCCTGCACGATCTGCTGGAGACCTGGATCCCCCGCCTCGACGAGCGCTCCGACGCGTACCTCGTGGTCAAGCGCGACCTGGGATCCGACTCGCTGCAGCGCTGGCTGGCCGCCACCTTCGACGACGGCTACAGCGTGTACCGGTCGGCGACCGCCAAGGGCTTCCGCGTGCTGAAGGTGCGCCGGCACGGCGACCCGGCGACGGCGCCGATCTCGACGCTCTGACGCACGCCGTTTCGGTGCCGGCGGACGGTGGGCCGCTGCCCGCGGCGGTGCCGGTTCGGGTGCCCGCGGCGATCCGTCAGGCGAGGGTGATCGTGCCCGTGTAGACGAGGGCCGCGGGGCCCGAGAGCGCGACGTGCTCGCCGTCCTCGGCGGGGAACATGCGCACGCCGAGCCGCCCGCCCGGCACGTCGACGCGCCAGTGATTCGGCGCGCCCTCGCCCGCCCACTCGCGCACCGCGAGGGCGGTGGCCGCGACGCCCGTGCCGCAGCTGAGGGTCTCCCCCACGCCGCGCTCGAACACGCGCATGCGGACGTGCCCGACGCCGTCCGTCACGAGCGGCTCCTCGGGCACCACGAACTCGACGTTCGCGCCGCGCGGCGGCAGCGGCTCGATGATCGGCTGCACCGTCAGGTCCAGGCTCGACAGCTCCTGTGCCGAGGCGAGCGCGACGACGACGTGCGGATTGCCCACGTCGATGCCGAGGCCGGGGCGGGCGACGTCGATGCCGCGGGCCCGCACGGTCGGCTCCCCCTCGACCGGGCGCCAGCGGCCGAGATCGACCTGGAACCCCGTCTCGCTGCGCGTGACGTCGCGGACGCCGGCGCGCGTGCCCACGGGCAGCGTGGATCCCGGCTCGAGCGCGGCCAGGCCGCTGTCGAGGAGGTACTTGGCGAACACGCGCACGCCGTTGCCGCACATCTCCGCGCGCGAGCCGTCGGCGTTGCGGTAGTCCATGAACCACTCGGCGTCGGACTCCTCCGCGAGGCTCGCCGCGCCGTCGGGGATGCGCGCCGAGCGCACCACGCGCAGCAGGCCGTCCGCGCCGATGCCGAAGCGGCGGTCGCACAGCGCCGCGACCTGCTCGTCGGTGAGATCGAGCTCGCCGTCCGGGTCGGCGACGATCACGAAGTCGTTGCCGGTGCCGTGGCCCTTGGTGAACGCGATCTCCGTCATCGTCCCAGTCTACGGACGCCCGGCGGGGCCGCTCCCGGCGCGCACGAGCTCGCGGGCGTCGGCCGCGCCCGCCGGGATCCAGCGCACGTCGCGGTAGCGCCTGAACCAGCTCACCTGACGCCGCGCGTATCGGCGCGTGAGGGCCTGGGTCTCGGCGATCGCCTGCCGCTCGGTGAGCTCGCCGCGCAGCTGGCCGAGCGCCTGCGCGTAGCCGATCGCCCGGCGGGCGGTGGTGCCGCGCTCCAGGCCCGCCTCGCGCAGCCGCGCCGTCTCCTCGAGCATGCCCTGTGCCCACATGCGCTCGACGCGCGCGTCGAGCCGCTCGATCAGCGCGGGGCGATCGAGCGCGAGCCCGATCACGGTGGCCGGGCGCCACGAGAGCGGCTCCTCGGGGAGCGCCGCCCCGTGCGTGCGCTCCCCCTGCGCGAGGATCTCCAGGGCGCGGACGATGCGGCGGCCGTTGCGGGGATCGACGCGCTCCGCCGTGACCGGATCGGCCGCGCGCAACCGGGCGTACAGGGCGCCGGGGCCCTCACGCTCGAGCGCGTCCTCCAGCTCGGCGCGGAGGGACTCATCGCGCGGCGGGAAGCGGAAGTCGAACAGCACGCTCGAGACGTACAGGCCGGAGCCGCCGACCAGGATCGCGTGATGCCCGCGCGCCAGGATCGCCTCGATCGCCGCGCGGGCGTCCTCCTGGTATCTCGCGACGGCCGCGTCCTGCGTGACGTCCAGCACGTCGAGGAGGTGGTGCGGGATGCCGCGCCGCTCGAGCGGCGGGACCTTCGCCGTGCCGATGTCCATGCCGCGATACAGCTGCATGGCGTCCGCGTTCACGACCTCCGCCGGCGCACCGTCCGCGGCCAGCGCCTCGGCGAGGTCGAGCGACAGGTCGCTCTTGCCCGTTCCGGTGGCGCCGATGACGGCCCACAGCCGCGGGCCCGTGGGCGACATGCGCCTCAGACGCCGACGCGGAGGGTCGGCAGGCCGAGCTTGACCGGGCCCGAGGCCGCGGCCGATCCGTGACCGCCCGCGGCGGGGACGCCGCACGACTCCGCCTGCGTCCGATCCCAGGCGTCACCCGCCCGGGTGCGACGGATCCGCAGCGGGGCGCCGTCCGGCGAGTCGGCCAGCAGGTGCGATGGCGCGGCGTGCGTGATGGTCACCGTGACGACGTCGCCGGGGCGCGGCAGCTCGCTGCCGGCGGGGACCTCGAAGTGCACCAGGCGGTTGTCCTCCGCGCGCCCCGTGAGGCGGTGGGTCTCGGCGTCCTTCTTGCCCTCGCCCGTCGACACGAGCACCTCGACCTCGCGGCCCAGCTGCTTCTCGTTCTCCTCGAGCGTGATCCGCTGCTGCAGGGCGATCAGCCGGTCGTACCGATCCTGCACGATGTGCTTGGGCACCTGGTCGGGCATCGTCGCGGCCGGCGTGCCCTCGCGGATCGAGTACTGGAACGTGAACGCGCTCGCGAAGCGCGCCTGCTCCACGACGCGGAGGGTCTCCTGGAAGTCCTCCTCGGTCTCGCCGGGGAAGCCGACGATGATGTCCGTCGTGATCGCGGCGTGCGGGATGCGCTCGCGCACGCGATCGAGGATGCCGAGGAACTTCTCGCTGCGGTACGAGCGACGCATGGCGCGCAGGATCCGGTCGCTGCCCGACTGCAGCGGCATGTGCAGCTGCGGCATGACCTGGGGCGTCTCGGCCATCGCGTCGATCACGTCATCGGTAAACGCCGCCGGGTGCGGACTGGTGAAGCGGATCCGCTCGAGGCCGGGGATCTCGCCCGCCGCGCGCAGCAGCTTGCCGAACGCCTGCCGGTCGCCGAACTCGACGCCGTAGGAGTTGACGTTCTGGCCGAGCAGCGTCACCTCGATCGCGCCGTCCTCGACGAGGAGGCGGATCTCCTCGAGGATGTCGCCCGGCCGACGGTCCTTCTCCTTGCCGCGCAGGCTCGGCACGATGCAGAAGGTGCACGTGTTGTTGCAGCCGACTGAGATCGACACCCAGCCGCTGTAGACGGAGTCGCGCTTGGTCGGCAGCGTCGACGGGAAGGTCTCGAGCGACTCGAGGATCTCGAGCTCGGCCTCCTCGTTGTGGCGCGAGCGCTCCAGCAGGCGCGGCAGCGATCCCATGTTGTGCGTGCCGAAGACCACGTCGACCCACGGCGCCTTGCGCTGGACGGCCTCCTTGTCCATCTGCGCGAGGCAGCCGCCGACGGCGATCTGCATGCCCTCGTGCTTGTCCTTGCGCGACTTGAGGTGGCCGAGCGTGCCGTAGAGCTTGCCGGCCGCGTTCTCGCGCACCGCGCACGTGTTGATGATGACGACGTCGGCGTCCTCGCCGTCCGCCGCGCGCACGTACCCGGCGCTCTCCAGCGAGCCCGACAGCCGCTCCGAGTCGTGCACGTTCATCTGGCATCCGAACGTGCGCACCTCGTACGAGCGCGGGCGCCCGTCGGCGTGGCGCGCAGCGGGCGACGGCTCGATGACGGTGGGGGCGCTGGAAGGAGTGCTCATGACCGCCTCATTCTACGTTCCCCGGCTGTACCGGGCGGCGCCGCATCAATCGAACCGGACGCGGCCGCCGGGACGGCGCGCCTCATCGAGCGCGCGTCGCGCAGCGGACATCGCCATCGATCCGCCGAAGCCCCGGCGGGAGAGCTGCCCGACCAGGCGCCGCAGCGCCGTGTCGTCGTCGTACCGCGCCAGCTGGGCCGCCTTCGCCCGGGCGAACTCCAGCGCCCGCTCGGCGTCGTCGTCGGGCAGATCCGCCAGGGCGGCGTCGATCGCGTCGCGGGGGATCCCCCGCGCCGCCAGCGACTGGGCGATCGCCCGGCGCCCCTGCTTCCTGCGGGACGTGGCGGCGTGGACGAGCTGCTCCGCGAGCCGGTCGTCGTCCAGCGCCCCGGTGCGCACGAGGCGCTCGATGATGTCGTCGACAAGCTCGGCGGGGAGGTCCTGCTGCCGCAGCTTCGCGCGCGCCTCCGAGATCGACAGCCCGCGCGACGCGAGCGAGCGCACGAGCTTGCGCTCCGCGGCCGCCGCCACCCGCGCGGGCTCGGGCGCGGACGCGCCGGACACGTCGCCAGTGGCCGCTGCATCGCCCCCGTCGCCGACGGCCGCTGCGTCGCTCCGGTCGCCGACGGCCGCTGCGTCGCTCCGGTCGCCGGCGGCCGCTGCGTCGCCCCCGTCGCCGACCTCGATGACGCGCACTCCCCCGCGCTCGACCGTGGAGAACACGGGCGCGGGCGCCGGCCGCATGCGCTCCCGGCCGAGGTCGCGCCACGTGGTGTGCCACCGGTCGGCCCCGTCCGGCGCCGACGCGTCTGCACGGCCGGAAGCCGCGTCGTCGCGCGGCGCGCCGCCGGCGGGGATGCGCTCGGTCGGGTGGGTCGGGCCCGCGTCCGTCGTGCGCCGGGCCCGCTCCGGGCGCGCCGCCCGCGCGCCCGGAGCGGCGGGGCCGAAGAGGGGGATGACGGGGGCGAGGTGCTCGCCCCCGTCGGGTGCCTCACCCATGGGGCTCAGGCCGTGCGCCGGGCGGCCACCTCATCGACCGCGGCCTCCGTGGCCTGATCGCCGCGCTGGCCCACGCCGAGCTTGACCTTGATCTTCGTCTCGATCTCGTTGGCGATGTCGGGGTTGTTGAGCAGGAAGTTGCGCGCGTTCTCCTTGCCCTGCCCCAGCTGGTCGCCGTCGTACGTGAACCACGAACCCGACTTCTTGACGATGCCGTGCTCCACGCCGAAGTCGATCAGGCTGCCCTCGCGCGAGATGCCCGTGCCGTAGAGGATGTCGAACTCGGCCTGCTTGAACGGCGGGGCCATCTTGTTCTTGACGACCTTGACGCGCGTGCGGTTGCCCACCGCCTCACTGCCGTCCTTGAGCGTCTCGATCCGGCGGATGTCGAGGCGGACCGAGGCGTAGAACTTGAGCGCCTTGCCGCCCGCGGTGGTCTCGGGCGAGCCGAAGAACACGCCGATCTTCTCGCGCAGCTGGTTGATGAAGATCGCCGTGGTCTTCGTCTGGTTCAGGCCACCGGTCAGCTTTCGCAGCGCCTGCGACATGAGTCGCGCCTGGAGGCCGACGTGCGAGTCGCCCATCTCGCCCTCGATCTCGGCGCGCGGCACCAGGGCGGCGACGGAGTCGATGACGACGAGGTCGATCGCGCCGGAGCGGATCAGCATGTCGGCGATCTCCAGCGCCTGCTCACCCGTGTCGGGCTGCGACACGAGAAGCTGATCGATGTCGACCCCGAGCTTCTTGGCGTACTCCGGGTCGAGCGCGTGCTCCGCGTCCACGAAGGCCGCGATGCCGCCGGCGCGCTGCACGTTGGCGATCGCGTGGAGCGTGAGCGTGGTCTTACCCGACGATTCCGGGCCGTAGATCTCGATGATGCGGCCGCGCGGCAGGCCGCCGACGCCGAGCGCGACGTCGAGGGCGATGGAGCCCGTCGGGATCACCTCGACCGGTGCGCGCTCGTCGCTGCCGAGTCGCATGATCGAGCCCTTACCGAACTGCCGATCGATCTGGGCGAGGGCCGATTCGAGGGCCTTCTCGCGGTCTGCTGCTGATGGCATGGCGTGCTCCTTCTGCTCGCGATTCCGCCGCCTATAGGCTGTCGCGACCCGCTCGGGTGAGCGGATTCTCCGACAAGGCGTGGTGGCTGTGTGCCTGTCTGCCACCGTAGGAGGAACCTCCGACATTCGAGCCGGCGGACCCCGAACGGTGGACGGATCGGCTCCGATGACCACCTGTGAGCGAGCGTACGCCCCAATCGAACGGATGTTCGACGACACGCCGAACGCGTGTTCGAGCGTCAGCGCCGGCGCGGCTCCAGCCGGCCGGCGCCGTAGCGACGCTGCTCCGGCACGTCGAGCTCCTCGCACAGCGCGAGCCAGATCTCGCGCGGCGAGACGCCGGCATCGAGCGCCTCGAAGGCGGTGCGGCCGATACCGGGCAGCACCAGGTCACGCGTGAAGGCGTCGGCGCGTGCGCCGAACTCGTCGTCGACGGCTCGCAGGAACTCGCTGCGTCTCAAGACGTCAGCGCAGCGAGAGCTCGGGGCCGACCTCGGCCACGAGGTCGTCGGGGACGACGTCCGGGAAGTGGTCCACGCCCTCCAGCACGGCGATGCGGTCGCCGACCTCGCGCATGATCGTGGAGATCGGCACGTCGAGCGCCTCGGCGACCGACGCGAGGATCTCGCTCGAGGCCTCCTTCTGGCCCCGCTCGACCTCGCTGAGGTAGCCGAGCGCGACGCTCGCCTTGCTCGCGACCTGACGGAGGGTCTGGCCCTGCTGCTGACGGAAGTCCCGCAGGACGTCGCCGATCTCTTGACGAACCAGGATCATCTCGAGCCCCCTCCTCTGCAGCCGCTCGATTCTCGGGTGCACCACAGTACAACACCGTGGGTGTCAATCTAATCCCGTGGCGACTGTGAATTCTCGGAATCGGGAAAGATTCATCGGTCCGTAACGCACGCCCGGATCGTCTCGAGCGCGAGCTCGAGCGCCCGGGCCGCCGCCTGGGCGCGAATCGCGTCTCGATCGCCGCGGAACACGTGCCGTTCCGTGCGCGTCCGGCCCGGGACCGCGACGGCCAGATCGACCGTCCCGACCGGCTTGCGGTCGGGCGAGACCGGTCCCGCGATGCCCGTCGTGGCGATCCCCACATCGGCGTCGGCGCCGTCGACCGCGAGCGCGACGCGCACGCCGCGCGCCATCTGGGCCGCGACCTCCGGCTGCACCGGGCCGCCGTCGTCGAGGAGCTGCCGGGAGACGCCGAGCACCGTCTGCTTGATGCGCGTGTCGTACGCGACGACTCCGCCGCGCAGGCTCGCCGACGCCCCGGGGATCTCGACGATCGCGGAGGTGAGCAGGCCGCCCGTGAGCGACTCCGCCACCGCGAGCGACCAGCCGCGCGCCGTCAGCTCCGCCAGCAGCTGCGACGCCACGCCGTACGTCCCGGGCACCGACGGCGACGTCATCGCGCCCCGCGTCCCCCGCGCACCTGCGCGATGACGTAGTCGACGCCGCTGGCCACCGTGAGGATGAGGACGATCCACATCAGCACCGCGGTGACCGTCACCCAGGCGCCCGTGCCGACGACGACGTGCAGCGGCAGCAGCGCCCACGAGAGCGCGACGCCCTGCGCGGCGGTCTTCACCTTGCCCATCCACGCGGCGGCCACGACGTGCTCCCTCGCGACGATGAGCCGGTGGACGGTGATCCCCCATTCGCGCACGAGGATGACGAGCACCATCCACCACGCCGTCTCGCCGAGGATCGCCAGGCCCACGAATGCCAGCCCCGTGAGGAGCTTGTCGGCGATCGGGTCCCAGAGCTTGCCGAAGTCGCTGACGATGTCATAGCGCCGGGCGAGGTAGCCGTCGACCCAGTCCGTCGAGATGGCCGCGACGAACAGCACCCCCGCCGTCCAGCGCAGCGCGAGGCTCGCCTCGCCGTGCGTGCCCGCGAGCAGCAGGAGCACGAGGAACACGACCGCGAGCGGGATGCGGGCGATCGTGATCGCGTTCGGCAGCTGCCGGGGAATGGCCATGTCGAGAGTCTGTCAGTCGCGGCCGGTGAGCTGCCACGCGTCCTCGTCGCCGTCCTCGTCCTCGACGGGGCGGCCGGCGAACTGGGCCTCGATCGGGTCGTCCGCGTAGCGGTCGTCCTCCGCCGGGGCCTCGGTCGCCGCGGGAGCGGGGACGTCCTCGCCCTTGATCCGCGCCAGCACCTCGGGCAGCTGCTCGGGCGTGACGAGGACGTCGCGGGCCTTCGAGCCCTCCGAGGGCCCGACGATCTCGCGCGACTCGAGGAGGTCCATGAGGCGGCCGGCCTTCGCGAAGCCCACGCGCAGCTTGCGCTGCAGCATCGACGTCGAGCCGAACTGGCTCGAGACGACCAGCTCGGCCGCGGCGAGGAGCACCTCGAGGTCGTCGCCGATGTCCTCGTCGATCTCCTTCTTCTTTGCCTCGATCGCTTCGGCGACATCGGCGCGGTACTCCGGGCGGGCCTGACGCGTGACGTGCTTGACGACGCGGTCGATCTCCTCCTCGGTCACCCACGCGCCCTGGACGCGGAACGGCTTGGAGGAGCCCATGGGCGAGAACAGCGCGTCGCCCTGGCCGATCAGCTTGTCGGCGCCGCCCTCGTCCAAGATCACCCGGCTGTCCGTGACGCTCGTCACGGCGAACGCCAGGCGCGAGGGCACGTTGGCCTTGATCAGGCCCGTCACCACGTTGACCGACGGGCGCTGCGTGGCCAGCACGAGGTGGATGCCTGCCGCGCGGGCCAGCTGCGTGATGCGGACGATCGAGTCCTCCACGTCGCGCGGGGCGACCATCATGAGGTCGGCGAGCTCGTCGACGACCACGAGCAGGTAGGGGTACGGCTTGAGGACCCGCTCGCTGCCCGGCGGCAGCTCGACCTCGCCGCGCGCCAGCGCCGCGTTGAAGTCGTCGACGTGGCGGAACCCGAACGACGCGAGGTCGTCGTACCGCATGTCCATCTCCTTCACGACCCACTGCAGCGCCTCGGCCGCCTTCTTGGGGTTCGTGATGATGGGGGTGATGAGGTGCGGGACGCCCGCGTAGTTGGTCAGCTCCACGCGCTTGGGATCCACGAGCACCATGCGCACCTCGCTCGGCTTGGCGCGCATCAGGATGCTCGTGATCATCGAGTTCACGAAGCTCGACTTTCCGGAGCCGGTCGAACCGGCCACGAGCAGGTGGGGCATCTTCGCGAGGTTCGCGACGACGTAGCCGCCGGAGACGTCCTTGCCCACGCCGATCGTCATGGGGTGCGTCGACTTCTGCGCGGCGGGCGAGCGCAGCACGTCGCCGAGCGCGACGGTCTCGCGATCGAGGTTCGGGATCTCGATGCCGATCGCGCTCTTGCCGGGGATCGGCGCGAGGATGCGCACGTCGTTCGACGCGACCGCGTAGGCGATGTTGTTGGCCAGCTGCGTGATTTTCTCGACCTTGACGCCCGGGCCGAGCTCGACCTCGTACTGCGTGACGGTCGGGCCGCGCGAGAAGCCGGTCACCTTGGCGTCGACCTTGAACTGCTCGAAGACGCCCTCGATCTGCTGCACCATGCGCTCGTTCGCCTCGGACTTGACGACCGAGGGCGGGCCCGACGACAGCGTCGCCGGCGACGGCAGCACGTACGGTGCGGCGGGCGGCTGCGGGCCGCGATCGCCCGGGCCGTCGGTGCCGAACCCGCTCAGGCCCGGCAGCGCCTCGCCGAGGTCGCCCGTGTCGTCGCCATCGCCCATGAGGCCCGTCGATCCGCTCTCGCGGAGGTCGGCCACGACGCCGCTGAGGTCGGAGAGGATCTCGGTGGCGTCGTCCTGCGGCTCGGGCTCCACGATGAGCGCGTTGTGATAGCCGCCGTCGGTCTGCGTGCCGAGCAGCTCCGTGAGGTCCTCGGGCTCGGTGATGACGTCGGGCTCCTCCTCGCGACCGGTCTTGTTCCGGCGCCACCAGGGCAGGTCGCTCGCCTCGTCGGAGTCGTCGTCCGCGTCGTCGGCGTCCTTCTTGCGCCCCTTGCCCAGCACCTTCGTCGGCGCCGTCTCGCCGGCGTCCTCGACGATCCGGTCGGTGCCGAACATCCACGCGTACAGGTCGCCGAGCCGGCTCACGATGCGGTTGGGCGGCGTCTTGGTGAGGATCAGCACGCTGAGGGCCGCGAGCATACCCAGCAGCACGTAGGCGCCGATCGGCGTGAGCAGCATCGCGACCGGCTCGCCGATCAGCCATCCGAACAGGCCGCCGGCCTCGCTCAGCGCCGGCATGCCGGACGGCGGCTGGGGGCGCCCGCCGGCCACGTGGCAGAAGCCCGCGATCACGATCGTGAGCAGGCCGAAGCCCACGCCGATCCGCCCGTTGTCGTGCACGGACGACGGGTGTCGGAACAGCCATCCGGCCAGCAGGAGCAGCAGCACGGGGAACACGAAGGCGGTGCGCCCGATCAGCATGCCGAACGTGTAGGCGCTCACCTGCGCGGCGATCTCGTTCCCGATGAAGAACCACTCGGTGACCGCACCGGCCACGGCGAGCAGGACCAGCAGCAGCGGGAAGCCGTCGCGGCGGTCGTCCTTGCTCAGCGCCTCCGGGCCGAACGCGCGAAAGAGGCCGCCCACGCCGTGCGCGATGCCGTTCCACGCGCGCACGGCGACCGCCGGCTTGTCGTCGCCGACGTACTTCTTCGGGGCGGGAGCGGGCTTGCTCGCGCGCGACGAGGACCGCGAGCGGCTGCTCTTGGGCTCGGTGGACGTGCGTGGCATGCTGCTCAGGCTACGTCCGAGCGCCGACATCCGCCGGGAACGACCCGGGTTTCCGGGGATCCTCCGGGCGCGTCAGGCCTCGATGACGACGGGAACGATCATCGGACGGCGCCGCAGCGAGTTGCCCACCCAGCGGCCGATCGTGCGCCGCACGGTCTGCGACAGCGCGTGGTTGTCGCGGACGCCGTTCTGCGCGGCCTCCTCGAGGGCGGCGGCGATGCGCGGCTTGACCTTGTCGAACACCGCGTCGTCCTCCGCCACGCCGCGCGCGTGGATCTCCGGACCGGAGATGATCCGACCGGTGGCGGCGTCGACGACGACGATGACCGAGACGAAGCCCTCCTCGCCGAGCACGCGGCGGTCCTTGAGGTCGGCGTCGGTGATCGCGCCCACGCTCGATCCGTCGACGTACACGAAGCCCAGGTCGAGCTGACCCGCGACGGAGGCGACGCCGTCGCGCAGGTCGACGACGGTGCCGTTCTCGCCGATGATCGTGTTCTCGGCCGGGATGCCCGTGTCCTGGGCGAGCTTGGCGTTCGCCATCAGGTGGCGGTACTCGCCGTGCACCGGCAGCACGTTCTTCGGCCGCAGGATGTTGTAGCAGTACAGCAGCTCGCCGGCGGCGGCGTGGCCCGACACGTGCACGCGCGCGTTGGCCTTGTGCACGACGTTGGCGCCGAGCTTCGTGAGCCCGTCGATCACCCGGTACACGGCGTTCTCATTGCCGGGGATGAGCGACGAGGCGAGGATCACGGTGTCGCCCGGGCCCGGCTCGATCTCGTGCTCGAGGTTGGCCATGCGGCTGAGGACCGCCATCGGCTCGCCCTGCGACCCCGTCGACATGTAGACGATCCGGTTGTCCGGCACGTCGCGCGCCTTCTTGTAGTCGATCAGCACGCCGTCGGGCACGTTCAGGTAGCCGAGGTCCGCCGCGATCGTCATGTTGCGCACCATGCTGCGCCCCAGCAGCGCCACCCGCCGCCCGTTGGCCGCCGCGGCGTCGAGCACCTGCTGCACGCGGTGCACGTGGCTCGAGAAGCTCGCGACGACGACGCGACCGGTCGTCTGGTGCATCACCTGCTGGATCACCGGGCCGATCGCCCGCTCCGTGGGCGTGAACCCCGGCACGTCGGCGTTCGTGGAGTCGGGCAGGAACAGGTCGACGCCCTCCTCCCCCAGGCGGGCGAACGCGCGCAGATCGGTGATGCGCCCGTCGAGGGGCAGCTGGTCCATCTTGTAGTCGCCCGTGTGCAGCACCAGCCCGGCGGGGGTGCGGATCGCCACGGCGAGCGCGTCGGGGATGGAGTGGTTGACCGCGATGAACTCGAGGTCGAACGGGCCGACGGTGATCCGCTCGCCCTCCGTCACCTTCTGCGAGACCGGGCGCAGCCGGTGCTCCTTGAGCTTCGCCTGCGTGAGCGCGAGCGTGAGCGCCGATCCGATGATCGGGATGTCCTCGCGCACGCGGAGGAGGTACGGCACCCCGCCGATGTGGTCCTCGTGGCCGTGCGTGAGCACGACGCCGACGACATCGGCGAGACGATCGCGCACCGGGGAGATGTCGGGCAGGATCAGGTCGACGCCGGGCTGGTTCTCCTCGGGGAACAGCACGCCGCAGTCGACGATCAGGATCTTGCCGTCGAACTCGTACGTCGTCATGTTGCGGCCGACCTCGCCGAGGCCGCCGATGGGGGTCACGCGCAGCGTGCCCTGCGCGAGGGGCTGCGGTTCGTAGACAGGTGTGGACATGGGTCCGCCTTCGTGTTCTGTTGTGGTGCGGGCCCTCGCCCGCGGATGTCGGTCAGCGCGTGGTGCCGGGAACCTTCGGCAGCGCACCGCCGGCGGCCGCGTTGCGGTCCGGCCGGAAGTTGGAGAAGTCGGCGCCCTCGACGCCCGTGACGAGCGCGAGCTCGTCCTCGATGATCGCGGCCTCCCACTCCTCCGGTCCCACGAGCGGCAGACGCACGCGCGGGCTGGAGATGCGGCCGAGGCCGTGCAGGATGTACTTCGCCGAGACGGTGCCCGGCACGTGCGTCATGACCGCGCGGACGAGCGGCTCCAGCTTGCGGTGCTGCTCCGTCGCGGCGGTCAGGTCGCCGCGGTTCACGGCGTCGACGATCGCCCGGTACGGGCCGGCGGCGATGTTCGCCGTCACGCCGATCAGTCCCGTGGCGCCGATCGACAGGTGCGGCAGCACGTTCGCGTCGTCGCCCGAGAAGTACATGAGGTCGGTCTGGTTGAGCACGCGGCTGACCTCGCTGAAGTCGCCCTTGGCGTCCTTGATCGCGAGGATGTTGGGGTGTTTGGCGAGACGCAGGATCGTCTCGTACTTGATCGGCACCCCGGTGCGGCCGGGGATGTCGTACAGGATCACCGGCAGGTCGGTCGCGTCGGCGACCAGGCGGAAGTGGGTGAGGATGCCGGCCTGCGTGGGCTTGTTGTAGTACGGCGTGACGATCATGATGCCGTCGGCGCCCGCCCGCTCGCTCTTCTGGTACAGCTCGATCGCGTGCGCGGTCTCGTTCGATCCGCCGCCCGTGATGATCTTGGCGCGCCCGGCGGCGACGTCCTTGCCGACCTCGACCAGGCGGATCTTCTCCGGGTCGGTGAGGGTCGACGTCTCGCCCGTCGTGCCGGTGACGACGATGCCGTCGGCACCCGCGGTGATGACGTCATCGATGTGCTTCTCGACGCTGGGCCAATCGACCTCGCCGTCGGCCGTCATCGGCGTGACGAGCGCGACGAGAACCTGCCCGAACGGGTTTCCCGAGTGCGTCATGCCCCCAGGTTATCGGTTCCCCCTGGGCTCCCGCCCCGCGAGGGTGTGGGGGCCGTGGGGCGGTGGATCGCGCCGGGGCGCGATCGCGCGGGGCGTCGGTCCCACTGCTCAGATGTCGGAGCATCACCCGGTCGTCGGACCGCGGCGTCGACATACGCCCCACCAGCCCCACCATTCCGACGACGTGGCGCACCGATCCGACGACTGCGCGCACCGGGCCGCGGATCGGCGGACGCGAATGGCGCCCGCACTCGCCCGGCCGCCGCACACCGCGCATGGCACGCGCGCGTCCTCGATCGTCTGGATCGCTCGCCGCGGCGTCGGCGTTCTGCGGACGATGCCGCGGGCGCGGTGTGTCGGATGGTCACCGCAGCGCTGCGGCGTAGGGGCTCTCGCTCCGGCTCGCGAGCGTCTCGCGCGCGGCGAGGATCGCGTCGAGCACGACGTCCCATTCGTGCATCACGAGCGCGTAATCGAACCGCAGGGTGATGTATCCGCGCCGCGCGGCCTCCGCGTCGCGGCGGAGATCCCGGTGGCGGCGGATCGATCCGTCGTGGTTCTCGCGTCCGTCGACCTCCAGGATGATCCGGTCGTCGAGAAGGAGATCGACGACACCCACATCCGCGATCCGCACCTGCGAGCGCAGCGCGATCCCGAGCCGCGCCAGCCGCAGGCGCACGATCGACTCGAGGCCGCTGTCGGCGTCCGGACGCGCCAGATCGATGAGGTAGCGCATGCCCGCCGGCAGGCGCCGTCGCACCTCCGCGCGCGCCCGGCCGTCCAGCCGCCGCAGCCGCCAGGCCGACTCGAACGCCACGAAGAACGCCTCGGCCCCTTGGCATGACGCGACCTGAACGAGCGCGCGGACGAGATCCACGCGCCCCGGCTCCGCCCGGCCCACATCCCAGTGGACGACGCACGCGCAGTCCGGGTGTGGATGCTCTCTGCCGCCGTGGCCGAGCCAGACGTGGATCCCCGGCGCATCGAGCACCCAGATCCCCATGGCGCGGAGCGCCGACACGCATGCCAGCGCGCCGCCGTGCGCCGCCGCCAGGCGAACGGATGCGTCGACGGACGGCAGCGCGTACACGCCCTCGCGAATGCGCACCAGCTCGCCACGCGCGCAAGAACGGCGGATGTCCGATCGGGTCGCGCCAGCGCGGATCAGGCGCGAGGCGCGTGCCACCCCGCCCCACGGCGCCATGCGCGCCGCGATCTCGTCGATGTACATTCCCCCAGCGTTGCGCCGACTCTCGCCATGCCGAGGGTTATCCCCAACCCCACTCCGGCACTTCCCGGTCATGACGGCCTGTGAGCGAGGCTCCCCGGTCGTCGGAGGCGCACGCGCGCTCGACGGAGCGGCGCCCGGTCGTCGGACCAGCGCGCGCAGTTGACGGAGCGGCGCGCAATTGCCGGACCAACACAACGACACGCGCACCAGCAGCCCCACGGGTCCGACGAGGTGGCGCCGCTGATCCCGGCCCGCGAGAGCAGCCCAGTCGTCGGAGCAGCACGCGCAGTTGACGGAGCGGCGCGCAGTTGACGGACCAACACGACACACGAGCATCAGCGGCGCCACGGATCCGACGACGTGGTGCGTGCGTCCGACGACGTGGCGCAGCTGATCATGCTCCGCGGAGGCCGCCCAGCCGTCGGAGCAGCACGCGCCGTTGACGGAGTGGCGCACAGTTGACGGACCAACACGACACACGAGCATCAGCGGCACCACGGGTCCGACGACGTGGTGCGCGCGTCCGACAACGTGGCGCACTGGGCCGCCCCCCGCCCCCGCGAGCGCGCCGGGGTCAGGCGCGGGTGTAGACGAGGAAGCGGTAGCGGAGGTGCGTGCGGCTCGTGTGCCAGCCCTCGGCGGGATCGGCGCGGTCGATGCGCCACTCGAGGCCGATCTCCGGCGCGAAGGCGTCGCCGTCGACGTCGAGGTCGATCTCGGTGACCCAGAGCTCGTCGAGGAGCGGCATCGCCTGCTCGTAGATCTGCGCGCCGCCGATCACCCACGCGTCGGGCGAGGACTCGCGCGCGAGGCGGATGCCCTCCTCGAGCGACGACACGATCGTCGCGCCGGGCGCCGCGAAGTCGGCGTTGCGGGTCACGACGATGTTCGTCCGGTCCGGCAGGGGCCGCCACTGCGGCGGGAACGACTCCCACGTGCGGCGCCCCATGATGACCGGCGCCCCGACGGTGGCCGCCTTGAAGTACGCGAGGTCCTCGGGAAGGTTCCACGGCATGTCGCCGGCGGCGCCGATCGCGCGATCATGCGCCTGCGCCCAGATCGCCCGCAGCGTCATCAGACCGCCACGGGCGCGTGGATCGCCGGGTGGTGCTGGTAGTCGCGGATCTCGAAGTCCTCGAAGTCGTAGTCGAAGATCGAGGCCGGCTTGCGGCGGAAGTGGAGCGTCGGGTACGGGTAGGGCTCGCGCGTGAGCTGCTCGGCGACCTGCTCGCGGTGGTTGTCGTAGATGTGGACGTCGCCGCCGGTCCACACGAAGTCGCCGAGCTCGAGATCGGTCTGGTGCGCGACCATCGCCGTCAGCAGCGCGTACGAGGCGATGTTGAACGGCACCCCCAGGAACATGTCCGCGCTGCGCTGGTACAGCTGGCAGCTGAGCTTGCCGTCCGCCACGTAGAACTGGAACATCGCGTGGCACGGCGGCAGTGCCATCCCCTCGATCTCCGACGGGTTCCACGCGGTCACCATGTGGCGGCGCGAGTCGGGGTTGCGCCGGATCTGCTCGACGACGTTCGCGATCTGGTCGATCTGCTGGCCGTCGGGCGCCGGCCACGAGCGCCACTGGACGCCGTACACGGGCCCCAGGTCGCCGTTCTCGTCGGCCCACTCGTCCCAGATGGTCACGCCGCGCTCCTGCAGCCAGCGGACGTTGCCGTCGCCGCGGAGGAACCACAGCAGCTCGAGCGCGACGGACTTGAAGTGCACGCGCTTGGTGGTGATGAGCGGGAAGCCCTTGCTCAGGTCGTACCGCAGCTGGCGGCCGAACACGCTCGTGGTACCGGTGCCCGTGCGGTCGTCCTTGTGCGTGCCGTTCGCGAGGACGTCACGGAGTAGGTCCTCGTACGGGGTCGGGATGGCGGCGCTCATGCCTTCCAGGGTACGGCCGGCCACCGACACCGGCGCTCCCGACGCGCGATGCGCTCAGGCGGTGCGGCCGACGACGCCGAGCCGCTGCAGCCCCAGGTACATCTGGCACCCCAGGCAGAACCCGAACGCCGCGTTCAGGAACGCCGCGACGAAGGCGGCGGACGCCGCGATCGGCAGGGCGAACGGCACGCCGGCCAGGTGCAGCGCGAGACCGACGACGGTGACGAACAGCCCGACGCCCTGCGCGAATCGCGGCGGGCGCGGATCCTCGAGCTCCGTCGGCGGCGCCAGGCGCGGACGCACGAACCGGCGGAACACGACGCCCCACGGCGCCGTGCGCGGCGACGCGACGCCCCACACGAACAGCGCGGCGGCGATCGCGACGAGCACGAACCCGGCATCGGCGGCGCGCTCGCCGACGCTCGCATGGACGATCGCCCACGACCCCGGCGCGACGGCCGCGTCCGACCCGGAGGTCGCCGCCGCGGGGCGGGTGGCGATCCCCGTGAACGCGAAGAACGCGGCGATCAGCAGCAGCGCCGACGTGATCGCCGCCGCGAACCGCGGTCCGCGCGGATCGATCCCGGACTGTTCAGGCATGGACTCCCCCGATCCTCTCCAGCTCCGCGATCACGGTCGATCGCTGCGGTGCTCCCCCGATGCGCGCGTGCGGCGCGCCGCGGCCGTCGAGCAGCAGCACGGTGGGCGTCTGCAGCACCCGGAAGCGCCGGGCCAGATCCGGCTGCCGCGTGAGATCCACCTCGACGTGGCGCACGCCGGGACGCGCCGCGGCGACCTCGCGGAGCAGCCGGCGCGTGGCGGGGCACTTGGCGCACACCTCGGTGCTGAACTGCAGCAGCGTCGCCCGCTCGCCGAACTCCGCCACGTCGATCCCGAGGTCCGTGGCGGCGATGGCGGCCCCCTCGCCCCGCCGCGCCCGGCCCTGGACGAGGCGCAGCGCCACCCCGGCGAGCACCGCGGCGAGGACGATGCCGGCGAGGATCAGCGCGGCGGCGACGGGCGACATGATGCGATGGTGACACGCCGCGCGGCCGCGCGCGCCCGATGCGAAGAACTATGACGCGCCGGACCCCCTGCTGCGCCGCCCCCGCGATCAGTAGGCTGGCGACGAACCCGCAATCGAGGAGGACACATGAGCGTCACGAGCAAGGCCACCACCACCTGGAGCGGTTCGCTCTTCGAGGGCTCCGGCACCGTCTCGCCGGGCTCCGGCATCGGCACCTTCCCCGTCAACTGGAAGGCGCGCAGCGAGGGCTCGGAGAGCACGACGACGCCGGAGGAGCTCATCGCGGCGGCTCACTCGTCGTGCTTCAGCATGGCCCTCTCCAACGCGCTGGCCCAAAACGGCACCCCGCCGGAGCGGATCGACACGACCGCCGCCGTGACGTTCGTGCCCGGCACCGGCATCACGGGCAGCCACCTCACGGTGAACGCCTCGGTGCCCGGCCTCGACGCGGACGCGTTCGCCGAGCTCGCCGAGGGCGCCAAGGCCGGCTGCCCCGTCTCGCAGGCCCTCGCGGGCATCGAGATCACGATCGAGGCGACGCTGTCCTGATCACGGCGCGCGCTTCTCGCGCGTGATCGCCTCACGGATCGCCGCCCGGGCGCGGCGGCGATCCCCCGCCGCGTCGTAGGCGAGGCCCAGCCGGTACCACGCACGCCAGTCGTCCGGCCGGGCCTCGACCTCGGCGCGGTACGTCGGGAACACCGCGTCCCCGTCGGCCTGCACGATGCGGCCGCTCGGGCGCACCGCCACCTCGTCGTCGGGCAGCGCGCCCTCGCGCTCGAGGCGCGCGCCGAGCTGCTCGGCGCGGGCGCCGAACCACAGCTCGCGGGCGACCGCCCACGCGGCGATCGCCGGCAGCACGATCATCGCCGCGCCCATCGCGATGCCGACGGGCTGCCCCGAGCGCAGCAGCGCGACCGCCTGCAGGGCGACGACGGCGATGTACAGGATCAGGGCGATCGCGATGACCGCGACGCCGACGCGGACCTTCACGAGACGGAGATGGTGCTCGTCGTGGCGGCGACCTGGCCGCTCACATCGCCGTCGGCGATCGGCCGCGCCGCGCGCTGCCGGGGCGTGCCGATGCCGATGTCGATGAAGCTCTCGAGCCCGACGATGACGCCGCGCGCCTCGCGCGCGTTCTCGAGCGCGATCCGGATCCCGGGCGCGTAGGCGGCCGCGGGGTCGCTGGTGTCGTGGACGATCGACAGCGTCTCCCCCGGCCCGGACAGGATCGCCTCCTGGCGGGCGATGACGCCGGGACGGCGCAGCGAGTGGACCGGCACGCTGGCGACCTGCTGGCCGCGCGCCCGCTGATCGACGTGCGGCGCCTCGACGGGCGCCTGCCGCGCCGCCGTGATGAGCTCCGCCGTGCGCACCGCGGTGCCCGACGGCGAGTCCACCTTGGTGTCGCGATGCGCCTCGACGATCTCGGCGAACGGGAAGAAGCGGCTCGCCGCGGCGGCGATCGCGGTGCCCAGCACGGAGCCGAGCGAGAAGTTCGGGATGAACACCGCGCCGGTTCCCGCGGCCTCCACCAGCGGCCGCACGAGCGCGATCCGCTCGGCCGACCAGCCGCTCGTGCCCACGAGCACGTTGATCCCGCGCTCGGTCGCGGCGCGCACGACGTCGATGCTGATCGCGGGCGTCGACGCGTCGACCACGAGGTCGGTGCCGCCCAGCTCGGCGAGATCGCTGCCGGATCCGAGCACCGCGGCGACCTCGAAGCCCTCGAGCTCCTCGACGACGTCCCGGATGATCGATCCCAGCTTGCCGGTCCCGCCTACGATCGCGACGCGCGTGCTCATGCCGTCCATCCTACGGCGGCCCCGCACGCCCGGCCCGGGACACGGCGGCCCCGGGCGCCGGGCCCGGGACCGCCGCGGCGGACGTCAGTGGCCGGCGACGTAGGGCTTGCCGGCCGCCGCCGGACCGATAGCGCGCCCGATCAGGCCCGCCACCGCGATCAGGGTGACGACATACGGGGTGGTCGCGATGAGGTCGGCCGGGATGTCGCTGCCGGCCTGGTTGGCGACGATGGCGAGGTTGCGCGCGAACCCGAACATGAGCGCCGCGAGGGCCGCCATGACGGGGTTCCACCGGCCCAGGATCACGCACGCGAGCGCGATGTAGCCCTGGCCGTTCGACATCTCCCGCACGAAGGCGTTGGACTCGCCGAGCGTGAGCACCGCGCCGCCGAGGCCCGCGATCAGGCCTGCGATCGTGACCGTCCAGAACCGCATGCGGTTGACGTCGATGCCGACGGTGTCGGCCGCGAGCGGGTGCTCGCCGACGGCACGGATCCGCAGGCCCACGCGCGTCTTGAACAGCACGAACCACACCAGCGGCACGAGGACGTACATCAGGTAGGTCGTGATCCGCTGGTCGAACAGCGTCGGACCGATGACCGGGATGTCCGAGAGCACGGGGATCGCGATCTTCGGGAACGTGCCGGGGAAGTTCAGCGCCTGCGCGTTCGACGACAGCACCGCCGAGAAGAAGAAGTTGGTGATGCCGATCACGAGCACGTTCAGCACCACGCCGACGATGATCTGGTCGACGAGGTACGTGATCGAGAACGCCGCGAGCACGAGCGACACCAGGGCGCCGCCGATCATGCCCGCGAGCACCCCGGCCCACAGGCTGCCGGTGATCGATCCGACGACCGCGCCGAGGAACGCCCCCATGAGCAGCTGGCCCTCGATCGCGATGTTCACCACGCCGACGCGCTCGCCGATGACGCCCGCCAGCGCGCCGTAGATGAGCGGCGTGGCCAGACCGAGCGCGCCGGTGGTGAGCAGCACGATCGAGAGGGTCGTGCCCTGGCCGATCTGCCCGAGCAGGGCGGCGAGCCACACCAGCGCGAAGCCCGCGCTGAGCCAGACCGACACCGCGCGGCGGCGCTGCACGAGCACCGCGGCCACGATCGTGACGACCGCGAGGATCACGGTGGCGACGATGGCGAGCGCCTTCGCCGACAGCACCGTGTCGGGCACCTGGATGACGTCGCGCGACTGCGACCAGCGGAACGCGACCTGCTCGCCGCCCGTGCCGAGCACGAACCACAGCAGCGCCACCACGGTGAACGCGGCCATGACGATGGGTGCCTTCCAGGAGCGCGGCGCGTCCCGCGCGACCACGACATCCGCCTGGGGCACGACGACGGCGCCGCTCACTTCGCCACCTCCTGGGTCTCGGCGGTGCGGGTGCGCGCGAGGACCGCGCGCACGCCGGCACCGGGGGCGGGCAGCCGGAAGATCGCCCGCACGAGCGGCGGGGCCGCGATGAACAGCACGATGACGCCCTGCACGACGCTCATCACCTCGGGGGCGACGCCCACGAACTGCATGGTCGACGAGGCGGCCTTGAACGCCCCGAACAGTAGCCCCGCGAACACCACGCCGCCGGCGCGCGAACCGCCGAGCAGCGCCACGGTGATCGCGTCCCAGCCGATGCCGGCGTCGATCGACGGCGTGAAGCCGGCGGTGCGGCCCAGCGCCTGGTTCACGCCGGCGAGCGCCACGAACGCGCCGGACGCGGCCATCGTGTAGACGAAGATCCGCTCCACGTTGATGCCGGCCGTCCGCGCGGCGTCGGGGTTGAGGCCGACCGCGCGGAACTTGAAGCCGAGCGACGACCTCTCCATGAGCCACCAGAACAGCACGGCGGCCGCGATCGCCAGCACGAAGCCCAGGTGGAGCTGGAACGAAGGCCCGAGGATCGCGGGCAGCTGCGCCGACGCGGCGGGCGCCATCGACGTGGGGTCGTTGCCCGAACCGGGGTTGTGCAGCGGAGAGGTGCGCAGCACCCACGTGAGGACGTTGACGGCCACGTAGTTGAGCATGATCGTGACGATCACCTCGTGCGCGCCCGTCTGCGCCTTGAGGAAGCCCACGACCGCGCCCCACACGGAGCCGCCGATGAGGCCGAACACGATCGCGACCAGCAGGTGCAGGCCGCCGGGGAGCTGCCACTGCGTCGCCGCCCACATCGCGCAGCCGGCCGCCACGAGCAGCTGGCCCTGGCCGCCGATGTTGAACATGCCGACGCGGAAGCTCAGGGCGACGCCCAGGCCGGCCGCGATGAGCGGTCCGGCGAACCGTGCCGTCTCGGTCAGCGAGCGGATGCCGGCGACGAACGAGTCCGCCTCGGTGTTGTAGATCGCGCCGCGGAACAGCGCGCCATACGCCTCGCCCACGGCACCGGCGGCCGCCGAGAGCGTGTCCATCGGGCGGGCGAAGAAGTACCCGGCCGCCGAGATGACGTCGTCGTTCGTGCACACGATGAGGATCGCGCCCACGAGGAACGCGATGAGGATCGCCAGCGCGCCGCGCACGATGCTGCCGGCGAGGATCTCGCGCAGGGCGTCGCGCAGGACCGAGTCCACGCGCGAGGCCTGCGCGGCGCGCGGGCGACGGGTGGGCGTAGGGGTGCTCTCGCTCATGCCGCGACTCCCGCCATCATCTCGCCGAGGGTGGCGCGCGGCGTGTCGCCGTCGACGATCCCGACGATGCGTCCGTGATACATGACCGCGATGCGGTCGGCCAGGCCGAGGACCTCGTCCAGCTCCGTCGACACGATCAGCACCGGGATGCCGGAGTCGCGCGCCGCGATGATGCGGTCGTGGACGAACTCGATCGAGCCCACGTCGAGGCCGCGGGTCGGCTGCGAGGCGATGAAGAGGCGCAGCTCGCGCCCGAGCTCCCGCGCCAGCACCACCTTCTGCTGGTTGCCGCCGGAGAGGCGCCCGGCGGCCTGGTCGATGCCCTGCGCGCGGATGTCGAACTCCTCGATCGCCGCCTCCGCGAAGGCCGCGATCGCGCGCTCGTCCACGGTGCCGAACCGCACGAACGGCTCGCCGTCGCTGCGATCGAGCATGAGGTTCTCCGCGATCGAGAAGTCCCCGACGAGGCCGTCCTTCTTGCGATCCTCCGGCACGAAGCCCACGCCGGCGTCGAGGACCTGTCGGACCGACTTTCCGAGCAGCTCCTGGCCGTCGAGCAGGATCGACCCGCGCGCGTGCTTGCGCAGACCGAGGATCGCCTCGGTCAGCTCGGTCTGCCCGTTGCCCTGGACACCGGCGATGCCGAGGACCTCGCCGCCGCGCACGGTGAAGCTGACGTCGTCGAGCAGGTGCTCCCCCGAGCGGCCGACGAGCGTGAGACCGGCGACCTCGAAGCTCGAGGACGTGTACGCGGGCGCCTGCTTGTCGACGTCGAGGTCGACGTCGCGCCCGACCATGAGCGACGCGAGCTCCGCCGGCTCGGCGGTGGGGTCGGCCGTCGCCACGACCTTGCCGCGGCGGATCACGGTGATGCGGTCGGCGACCTCGCGCACCTCGCGCAGCTTGTGGGTGATGAAGACGATGGACGTGCCGCTGGCCGCGAGCTCGCGCATGATCTGCATGAGCTCGTCGGTCTCCTGCGGCGTGAGCACGGCGGTCGGCTCGTCGAGGACGAGCAGTCGCGCGTCGCGCGCGAGCGCCTTCACGATCTCGACGCGCTGCTGCGCCCCGACCGGCAGCTCCTCGACCCGCGCGTCGGGGTCGATGTCGAAGCCGAAGCGGTCGGAGATCTCGCGCACCCTCGCGCGGGCGACGTCCATCGACAGCACCCCCGCACGCGTGGGCTCGTGGCCCAGCATGACGTTCTCGGCCACGGTGAAGACCGGGATGAGCATGAAGTGCTGGTGGACCATGCCGATGCCGGCCGCCATCGCATCGCCCGGGCCGGCGAAGTGCACGGGCGCGTCGTCGATGAGGATCTCGCCCTCCTCCGCCTGGTACAGGCCGAACAGCACGTTCATCAGCGTGGACTTGCCCGCGCCGTTCTCGCCGAGCAGACAGTGGATCTCGCCCGGCTCGATCGTCAGGTCGATCGCGTCGTTGGCGACGAAGGATCCGAATCGCTTCGTGATCCCGCGGAGTTCGAGTTTCATCGTTCCGGATTCTTCCAGATGGGAACAGGAATCACACGATGAACGCCGGGGCGGCGCACGCCGCCCCGGCGTTCACGGTGACAGGGTTACTCGGCGCCCGTGACCGGGATCTCGATCTCGCCGGCGATGATGTCCGCCTTGAGCTCCTCGAGGCGGCTCTTGAGCGCGTCGTCGATCTTGTCCTCGAACTCGCCGAACCCGCTCAGCGCGGTGCCGTCGTTCTCGAGCGTGCCGACGTAGGGCTCGGTCGAGAACTCCTCGCCCGAGACGAGCACCTCGATGTTGTCGTAGACGGCCTGCGTCATGCGCTTCTCGACCGACGTCAGGATGATGTCGGCGTACTGCGGCTGCGTCTTCGCGATGTCGCGGTCGACTCCCAGCACGACGGCCGGAGCGCCCTCGGTGCGGATGACCTCGATCGTCGAGCCGAACAGGCCGCCCGCGACCGGGTAGAACACGTCGGCGCCCTGCGAGAGCTGGCTCGCCGTGATGCTCGAGGCACCGGCGGTGTCGCCGAAGTTCGAGGTGAAGCTGCCGCTCGAGGGGTTGGCCGGGTCCCAGCCGAGGACGGTGACGTCCTCGCCGTTCTCCTCGCCCCACGCGGTGGCGCCGTAGTAGAAGCCGTCCATGAACTTCGTGACCGACATCATGTTCGAGCCACCGTAGGTCGCGACGACCTTGGAGGTGCTGTAGCCCGCCGACAGGTAGCCGGCGAGGTAGCTCGACTGCTCCATCGCGTAGTCGATGACCTTGACGTTGTCGAGACCGAGGTCCCAGCCGTCGATCCACACGAAGTGCGACTCGGGCGCGGCCTTCGCGACCTGCTCGAGCGCGCCGGTGTCGCCGAAGCCGAAGCCGACGGCGAAGATGACGTCGCAGCCGCCGTCGACCATGGTCTGCAGGTTCGGCGCGAAGTCCTCGGTGCTGTTGGACTCGGCGTCGTTGATCTCGATGCTGAGCTCGTCCTTGGCCTTCTCGAGGCCGGCGTACGCCGCCTCGTTGAACGACTGGTCGTTCCAGCTGCCCTCGTCCGAGACAGCGCAGGCCATGAAGTCGCCGGCCGCGTCGCCGCCGTCGCCCGCGCCGCCCTCCTCGGGGGCCGCGCCGCAGCCCACGAGCACGAGGCCGGCTGCCGCGGTGATGCCGAGACCCGACAGGCCGCGCTTCAGTGTGATCGTCTTCAAGGATGTCCTCCTGATGTACGCCGCGGAGACCGGGCGAACGGGTAGATGCGCACAACGATAAACCCGCCGCGGCGGGAGCACCCAGAAATGCCGCGCCCTACGACCAGGCGTTATCGAACTGCGATCCGCCGGAAACGGCGACGAAACCGTCCCAGCGCCTCAGAGCGCCGGGGTGAACGCGCGGGGCGGCACGGTGACCCGCGAGACCAGCTCGCAGATGTAGCGGAAGAACGCGTCGCCGTCGACCGACTCGATCACGCGGGCGTTCGGCGCCAGGCCGTGCACGCCCCAGGACATCGCGGAGTAGCCCCGCGTGAGCTCCGACGACGTCTCGATGTCGACCGCGTACGGGGCCTCGCCCGTGATGAGCTCGGGGTGCAGCAGCAGCGCCGCGGTGAGCGAGTCCGGATGGGTCGACCCGGGGATGCCGACCGACTCGTCGAACGCCAGCGTGCCGCGGCACACGCGCTCGACGAACTTCGCCAGCGGCGTGCCGATGGCGGCGAGCTGGGCGATGCGATCCTTGCCGAACACCGCGTCGTTGAGGGTCAGCGGCGCCCACGGCACCACCACGACGTCCTCGAAGCCCGCCTCGAACACGGTGCGCGCCGCCTCGGGGTCGACGTAGAAGTTGAACTCCGCGGCGGCGGTGATGTTGCCGCGCGCGTTGTTGGACCCGCCCATGATGTACAGCGACTTGACCCGACGCGGGAACTCCGGATCGCGGATGACGGCGAGGGCGACGTTCGTGAGCGGGCCGATCGCGACGATCGACACCTCCCCCGGCTGCTCGGCCGTGATGCGCAGCATGGCGTCGACGGCGTTCTCGGCCTGCGCCTCGAGCCCCGAGTCGTCGATCGACAGGCCGCCGGAGCCGTCGCCGTGCACGTTCTCGGCCGAGACCCACTCGCGCATGAGCGGGCGCTGGGCGCCGAGGTGGATCGGCACGGCGTCGAGCCGATCGGCGACGTTGAGCGTCATCCAGGCGTTGCGGACCTGCTGCGCGAAGCCGACGTTGCCGGCCACCATCGTGATCGCCCGCAGATCGGCGGCGGGATCGAGGAGGCCGACGAGGATCGCGACGCAGTCGTCCTGGGCGGTGTCGGTGTCGAGGATGAAGGGGGTGCTCACCCGCCAAGTCTACGGACGCCGGCGATCAGACGAGGACCTCGAGCTCCTCCGGCAGGCCCGTGCGCAGCTCCACCGG
>Ga0182749_1000237_pt1 | contig 56759 bp, 57 predicted proteins | sample eDN3rd37CKraftMG_FD_128875 | JGI IMG/M metagenome (GOLD analysis project Ga0182749, IMG submission 128875) | Enriched Miracle-Growth compost microbial communities from Emeryville, California, USA - eDNA 3rd pass 37_C Kraft MG (version 2) (version 2) ...
GCGGTTGTTGGCTAAGCCCATGATAAGGCCGCGTTTGCCAGCCAACAGGTTGCCTTTCGCAACCCCTGCGCTCGGCATAGGCTCCGTCATGGGTCTCTCTCTATTCCTGGTTGCCGCCCGGTCCGTTCGGCGCGCATCCTACACAAATGAAACGATGGGTCCAGATGGGCGCTTTTTCGCAGGCAGAATAGCAAAGGCCGGCCAAGGGGGGGGCCGGCCTTTGTGCTGATCGCGGGGCGGGAAGGGGGCCGCCGCCGAGCGTCAGCCGTCGAGTTGCCAGCGACCGCTGGGCAGGCGGCAGGCGATGCCCTCCTGCTTGCGCGTGGTCCGGCCCGTGGTCATCAGGACAATGAGGTGGCGGCAGATCCGGCCATCGTCGCCCTTGAAAGATGCCGTGGGCTGCACGAGTCCGGAGAGGCGGCCGTGCCAACGGCGCCAGACGTAGGTCTTGCCGTCGCTCACTTCGGAAAGTGCGTATTGGATGCGCTCCAGCGCGGCGATCTCGTCTTTCTCGTCGAGCTGATAGGGACCGACGGGAATGTTGACGGCGGTGCCGGGGAGCACGGAAATCCCGGGGGCCTCCGGTACGCCCGGCGCGGCCAGATTGCCCAGCTCGGGTGTGACGGAGGTTTCCCATTGCTCGCCACCGATGGCGTTCGTGGAACCCAGGAATACGGTTCCGGCGAGTACCAGGCCGGTGGTGACAACGGCTGTAAGCGTAACTAGAGAGGGATGCAGACTCATGACGCTCACTCGATGCTTACGACGCTACAGTGCGCAACTTGAGGTGTGTGACCTGCGGCAACTATGCGCGGGTTTGGTTAAGTTCGACTGAATGCGTGTCCCGCTGATTCGGGGCGTCGGCGATTTTCGAGGTACGGACGTGAACGATGTGCCTGCCGCAACGGATGCGGCCAACGATCCCGGCGATTTTACCGCCGCGGGAGAGCCCTTTGCCCTCTTCGACCGGTGGCTGGCGGATGCTGCCGCCCACGAGATCGACGATCCCAACGCCATGGCGCTGGCGACGGTCGATGCGGAAGGCCACCCCAACGTGCGCATGGTGTTGCTGAAGGCCGTCGATCCGGCCGGGCACCCGCAGCGGGGCTTCGTCTTCTTCACCAATTACGAGAGCGCGAAAGGTACCGAGCTTCTCGGTCAGCCCTATGCGGCCCTCGATTTCTATTGGAAGAGCTTGCACCGGCAGGTACGGGTTCGCGGTCCTGTGACACCCACGACGCCCGAAGAGGCGGATGCCTATTTCGCCACCCGTCCGCGGTCGGCGCAAATCGGCGCCTGGGCCTCACGCCAGTCACGGCCGCTGGAAAGCCGCTTCGCCCTGGAAAAGGCTGTTGCGACGGAAGCGGCCAAGCATCTCGTAGGCGCGGTGCCGCGTCCGCCATACTGGTCGGGGTTCCGTATCACGCCGCTGCGGATCGAATTCTGGCATGCCCGCCTATCGCGGCTGCATGAGCGGATGGTTTTCTCGCGCGCCTCGGCCAACGAGGGCTGGGCGAAGACGCGGCTCTATCCTTAAGGGATTGCCTTCACCGGCCGGTGCTTGACCGGGCCATATTCTGCGATCAAATCGATGCCTTCGAGGCGAGCGGATGGTGGGTCCATGCCGACGAACGGCAAGCGTAAGCGCAAGATTCTGGTGGTGACCGGTGCATCGCGCGGCATCGGGCATGCCACCGTGCAGCGCTTTGCGGCGTCGGGCTGGCGTGTCATCAGCTGCTCGCGCCATCCGTTTCCGGAGCAATGTCCGTGGGAGATGGGGCGCGAAGACCATCTCCAGGTCGATCTTGCCGACGCTGCCGATACCGAGCGCGCGATCGCAGACTTGCGCACGCGGCTCGCCGAAGAAGGCGCGGTGCTCGACGCGCTCGTCAACAATGCGGGCATCAGCCCCAAGGCGGAGAGCGGCGGGCGTCTCAACGCGATCGATACCGAGATGCGCACCTGGCGCGAGGTGTTCCAGGTCAACTTCTTCGCACCGCTCATGCTGGCGCGCGGATTGTTCGACGAACTGGCGCGCGCGCGCGGCGCAGTCGTCAACGTCACCTCGATAGCGGGCAGCCGCGTGCATCCGTTCGCCGGATCGGCGTATGCCACCTCGAAGGCGGCCCTGGCTGCGCTGACACGGGAGATGGCGGCGGACTTCGGCCCGCGTGGCATTCGCGTCAATTCCATTTCGCCGGGCGAGATCGACACGGCGATCCTTTCACCCGGTACGGGAAAGATCGTCGAGGAGCAGATTCCCATGCACCGGCTCGGCGCGCCGGAGGAAGTCGCGCGTGCCATCTATTTTCTCTGCAGCGAGCAGTCGAGCTACGTGCACGGGGCGGAACTGCACATCAATGGCGGGCAGCACGTTTGAAAGGTGCTGTGCCGCTCAGGCTGTGCTCTATGGGCGCCTTGGATGTTTTTCGGCCCGATTCTGCGTTATTCTTTCATCCCGCTCAGATGTCGACCGACCGGCGGCCCCGCGTGGCGCCATTCGAAGGGTGGCCTTCCCATGATCTCCGCCGTGCTACCGCTCACCGCTGATTGGGTGGCCTGCGCATGAGGCCGCCGCCGCCACTCGGGCCGTCGTTCTTCGCCCGCTGGACGAGCCGCCTTGCCGTGTTCTCGGCGGTGCTGTTGGCGACAGCCGCGTTTCTGCATCGCCTGTTCTCGCTGCCGACGCCCGTCGCGGCCAATCTCGCGATCGTCGCGTTCCTCGGGGCGGGTCTCTCCATTCTCATGTCGATGATGGCGATCATCGGCATCTGGCGCACGGGCCGGCCGGGTACGCCGCGCATCGTGTTCGCCATCCTCGTCAGCCTTGCGCTGATGCTGTGGCCGCTGATCTTCCTGCCGAAGTACGATGGCCTGCCGAGCATCTACGATGTGACGACGGATACCGACAATCCGCCGCCGTTCGTGACGATTGCCGAACAGCGGGGACCCGGCAGCAATCCTTCCGTCTATGCGGGGGAGCCATTCGCGCGCAAGCAGCGCATCGCATATCCCGATATCCGGCCGATCGAGATCAATCGTCCGGCGGATGAGGTGTTCGAACTCGCCCTGGCAGCGATCAAGCGGCTGAAGATGCCGATCGTCAATCAGCAGCCGCCGGACGATTCCGTTGGACGACCCGGCCTCATCGAGCTTGCAGACCGCTCGCTCATCCTCGGCCTCTACGAGGACGTCGCCATCCGCGTCTCCGGCACCGAACAGCACGCGCGCGTCGATGTGCGCTCGGCGTCGCGCTATGGCTCGCACGATCTGGGCCGCAACGCCGAACGCGTACGTCAGCTCCTCAAGGAGATCGTCGTATCGATGGAATCCACCGTGCCAGCGGCGCGGGGAGAGGATGCGGAAGAGCCCAAGGCCGCTAAAGAGGAACGGCCACACAATCGGCGTTCGAAGAATCGGCGCAAGTAATGAGTCCGCGCTCGGCGAGATGATCGAGGTGAGCGCGTAGCGACAGCATCGCAGCGCCGGCGACGGCCGGATCAAGATCGCGATAGATCAGCGGTAGCAGCATGCGCGGCGTGTTGGTGCCTTTGCGCACGGCGTCGAGGATCGCTTGCTCGCGCCACTTGCGATGCAGCAGGTAGGCCTTGACCGTGCGTTTGGGCGCCTCGATGCGTCCGCCGTGCCCCGGCAGGAACAGCGCATCGTCGCGGTCGAGCAGCAACTCGAGCGAACGCATGTAGTCGGACATGCGCCCTTCCGGCGGCGCAATCACCGACGTATTCCACGCCATCACGTGATCGCCGGAAAAGACGATACCCGTGTCGCCGAGGGCGAAGCACAGATGATCGGGGGCGTGCCCCGGCGTGTGCAGCGCCGCGAGCTGCCAGTCATCTCCGGCGATCGTGTCGCCATGCTCGAGGTGCACGTCGGGGGAGAAAGAATGCCCCACGTATTCGGCATCGGGATCGCCGCCGGCATCGGGGGCAAGATCTGACCGGCGGTGCGCATAGGTGCGTGCGCCGGTCCGCGCGATAAGAGCTTCGATGCCGTCGACATGGTCGCGGTGGGCATGCGTGACGATGATATGCGTGATGCGGCGGCCATTCGCCGCCGCCATGATCGCGGCAAGGTGCTCGGCGTTGTCCGGTCCGGGATCGACCACCGCCAGTCCACGCCGGCCGACGAGATAGGTGTTCGTCCCTTTGAATGTCAATGGGCCGCTGTTGGGCGCCACGATGCGGGCGACGCCCTCGGCCATCGGAGCGGGCACGCCGTAGGCGAACCGCATGTCGGTCTTGAACTTCAAGCTCATCTCGAAATTTGCCGGTGTTGTAAGGATCCGCACCGTTCGGCGCCAAGCTTAGGGTGTGGGAGCCGACGTTTCCAGGCGTGCGTGTGGCGAGGGGAACGTTCGAAGCTGCCGCCAGTTTAGCGGGGTCGAGGAGAGCTAACGGCTGGCGGAGTTGACCGTGGCACGTGGACAGGATTTTTCCTCATCGCGCAAGCGCCAGCTGTCGACCGAGATGAAGTGGGTTCTCGCGATGCTGGCGCTCGGGGTGCTCGCCGCCGTTCTTCTCACCGTGCTGTTGCCGGAGGGTGAGCGGGACCATGTGTCGGGCGCCGGAGAGCATGCGGCACCGGTCAGCCCCGCTCGCAAGTAGCGGCTGGCACGCATGCGTGCGGTGATCCGGCCGATGTCGCTGATACGACGAGCGGCGCGAAGCTCACCGCTCCACGCCGCCTTTTCATGACAGTGCTCGCACGGCGTCCTAGCGGCGCTCGCTCCAGCCCCGCCTCGACGCCTCGGAGTGCCCTCGGGAATCGCCATACCAGCCACCGTGGCCAGAGTGGCGCCCCCCGCGACGTTCGTAGTCGTCGTCTTCGTGGGACCGGCCGTAGCGCCGCTCATCGTAGTCGCCCCGGCGCTCATCCCAACCGCGGTGAGAAGCTTCGGAATGCCCTTCGCTATCGCCATACCAGCCACCGTGACCGCGACCGCGTTCGTGCTCGTCCTCATGGCGGCCGGATTCGTAGCCACTGGAGCGACGCTCGTCCCAGCCGCGGCGCGATGCTTCCGCGTGGCCCCGGGGATCGCCGTACCAACCGCGGTGTCCGGAACCGTAATCTTCGTCATAACCGCCTCGCCGGTGGCGAGGCTCATCGTAATCTTCATGGCCGCCGCCGCGGCGTTCGTCCCATCCTCGCCTTGAGGCTTCCGAATGTCCGCGGGGGTCTCCATACCAGCCACGCCGTTCATCATCGCGATGACGTCCGTAGCGCTCTTCACTGTAGTGATGTCGTCCACCACGGTAATCGTCTTCGTCTACGAAACGTCCGCGTTCATCTCTCTCTCGTTGGGCCATATTCCAACTCTCCTTTACATGTCCGTTCGACCGTCCGCCGCGGAGGAGGCGCGGTCCAAACTCTCCGGTCGTCGATTCCTCCGCGTCTGCGCGGGCGCTTGCGCGCTCCGACAATTGCTGTTCGATGGGGGCCAGATCCGCTCCAGCCTTCTCCGCCTTGGCGAAGACGCCGGTTGCCGGATTTTCCTCGAGGTCGATCACGCGCGAGATCAGGCGGCCCAAGACTTTGATCTCAGCCTCGAAGATCTCGTCAGCAGGGGAGCGTGAAACCAGATCCTGCAGCAACACCCTGCACAGATCCTGCTCGACCCTCACTTCATCGACCAACGTGCGGTCCAAGACATCTTCGAGTGCGGGATACAAAACTTCGTCCTGCAGATCCGCGTGCGAGATCCACTGCCGGCATACGTCTCTCAGGAGGTTCAGCCGCTCGTCGCTTTCGCTCGCCTTGGAAAGTTTCGTCAGAGCTTGCCGGATGCCTTTGTGCTGTTCTCGCACGGAGCTAAAGGAGTGCGCTCCTTTTGTGCGGCGTCGTGCGGGCTTCTTCGTAGCGATGCTCTTTCCCCGCGTCGATTTTTTGCTGCGCGCAGTGGGCTGCTCCCCGGTTTCTTCCGGCATCTGAACTCTCCCTTGGCTGTGCTCGCCTAACACGCCACGGTCAGTTGAGTTCCAGTGGGAAAAATTGCGCTGAAACGCTTGTTTGCGCGGTGTTTTACTAAGAGGCGAACGAACATAGCGAGTGCGTGATTCTGGCCGTTGCGATCATTGGGGGATGCGCTGAACCGCACTCAATCGATGCGGAGGAGACCGCGTATGAGGCGTAAAATGGCGGACTTTGCGATGGGATCACGCGTTCAGTGTCGATCACGTGAGCGCGATCTCGCGATGGGAAGTGTGCGCGGCATCACCGCGGCTGGGAACGTGTTTCGTTTCCTGACGTGCAGCTAACCTTGTGTGTGTTGCGCATGTGTATTTGCTGCGGACGGCGGTCACCGATGTGCCGCAGCCATCGGACGCATCGCGCGCATGACCCGCGCACAGAGCAGGGCATTGATCAAAGTGCACGACACGCCATGGGCGGCACAGCGATCCTCACAGGGGCGGTTCCGACGCCGTCGATTGGCGGCACGATAGTAAGCGATCAATCTCTATTTTTGGGACGTGGCGTCGGGCTTGGGGTCCGAGCCAGCGCGCCCGCCCAAGATTGAAAACGGACGGAGGACGCTTTTCTGCGCTTTTGAGAACGAAAAGGGCGCAGGAGTCGGAATGGACACGGTCCGCTTGCTCGGGAATATAGCTAACCCATGGAAATCGTTGGCTGGGGCGCCAGGATTCGAACCTGGGAATGGCGGAATCAAAATCCGCTGCCTTACCACTTGGCTACGCCCCATCCCCCCGCGCATTGCGGCAACATCGGCCGAATTTGCATGCAAACGACGTAGCACACGCCGTGGCGGGCCACCCATATAGTCGGTGGCGCGGTAGCGGGCAATCCCGCGGTCGCTGTGGCCACCGGGCCCGTGGGCCGCGGCGGAACGGGCGGCATAGAATCCTTTGCAGCGGCCGCTTGCGGCGCCAGCACATGGTCGCTATAAAGCCGCCCTCGCCGCGGCTTCCGCTGGAAGCGCGGCGATCGTCCATTAAGGACTGATCGGTCGGGCGGAGCGTAGCGCAGCCTGGTAGCGCACTTGCTTCGGGAGCAAGGGGTCGGGAGTTCGAATCTCCCCGCTCCGACCAATCATCTCAATGGCTTAGGTTTGTCTGGCTAGCTGCCCGCCCCAGATACAGTGCGACGCGGAGCATCGACGGCTCTCTGGCCACCAGTGCGCGCTGCGGCTTGCCTGGGCGCCTAAAGCGGGAGGCTGAACGGCGATGTGCCCATAAGCGGCCGCCGCAAGCCAGAGCTTTCCTGAAACCACACAGACGTCCCTTTGAGCCGCACGAGATGCCGGGGCTTGCCGGACGCACGTGTCCGGCTGCGGCGTCTCGTCTCCGCTGTCGGCGCGTTGGAGCGCTCGAGGCACACTCAGCAGGGGCCCGGGCGCCAGTGCCGGCATCGCGTGCGCAGCTCGTGAACCGTCAGCCTGGAACCTCTGCGGGTTGCGGACACGGGCGGTCGCTCTCCATGGCCGCGAAGATCGCCCACAGATGATCCAGCAACGCAGGCGGCACGGTATTTGGTTTGCCCAACGCGAAGTAGGTGATGGTGAGCGCCTCGCCGTCCCTCGTGATCGCAATCGCCCGCTTGCGTGATTCGTCGCTCAGCTTCGAGGAGGGCAGGATTCCCGCGCCCAAGCCAAGCTGGGTCCATTCCTGAATCGCGGCATAGCTGCTGGCCTCACCGGGATAGCGCTGCAGGTGCAGGCCCTGCTCATCGAACAGAGCCTTCGTCACCTGCGCCAATCCGCATGCATTCGGAACGAGGACGAAGTGCTCCGCAGCGATCTCTTTCAACTCGACCTGCGTGATGCTCGTCCAGGACATCGTATCGTCGCCGCGCGGCAGGAAGAGGAGCGGCTCTCGACAGATGGATTGCAGCATGTGCTCGCCGGGCGGAATCGAACGTCTGTCGAAGGGCGCGATCACAAGGTCCAACTGCTCACGCTTGAGATCGTCGCACAGGGCCTCCAGGTTGCCCTCGCGATAGATCACGTCGACGTCTTTGTGCGCCGAGCGAAATTCCTCGAGCAGTGTCTCGGCCAGCTTGATGCCGACGAGCGGCGATAGCCCGACATGGATACTCGCGCTGGATTTATCGAGGCGGCGCGCCGTGTCCTTGAGGCGGTCGAAGGCGTCCAGCGTTTCGAGTATCCCCGGGAGCAGCTGCAGCCCGAAATGCGTCAGGCACACACTGCGTGTCGTTCGGTGGAAGATCCGGCGTCCGATCTCGGCTTCGAGCTGGGCGATGCCGTTGGAGAGGGTTGGTTGCGTTACGGCGCAACGGCTTGCGGCCGCGACGAAGGAACCTTCCTCACTCAGCGCGCGCACATACCTCAGCTGTTGAAGGTTCATCTCTGCCCGCCCTGCCGCCGATGTTGAGTAGGCGCTGAAGGCATGAAATGCCAAATGAGCACCATGCTGTAGGCTACCATGCCAATGGGTGCGTGATTAATAGAAACGCTAAATGGGGAGTATTCGGAAAGAGAATTTCCGTTCTCTTCATGCTGTCTCTAGCGTCGCCTTCAAGGTTCGCCGGCCGCAGTGCGCGGCACGGCGGAAGATACACGGAGGGAATGCAGCGCTGCGGGCTCGCACCGACGCGTTGTCGTGCCGGCTCTCCAGCGCAAGCCGAATGCCTTCAAGGGCAGATGGCCTCTAGAGGAAAAAGATCCCGTCGCGCCTCTTGCTGCGCGTAACTCACCGGCTGCTCCCTATCGGTCTTCGGGCCCTCGCGCTTCCGTCAAGCGGAGCAGCCGGTATTTCTTTTTAGGTTGGGTTATTCAAAAAAACAAAATTACCGGTAGTCGATAATTGCTGGATGGGATTCCAGTTGCGCGTATTTATCCATCAGGGCCGATACGCTGTTAATGTTTGTTTTTGTTGACCGCCGGAATGACGCGGCAATTATAAAATGTTGCTCTAGTTTCCCGGCTATTCATCCCGTGCGCGTGGTGTCTTCCCTGTTTTTTGTCTTGTTGGCGCTGGGCTTAGGGGCGTGTGACCCTGCCCCTTCTGGCATTCACACCCTGAATAAATGGGATAGACTGCGTCTATTTATGTAGCGATTACATCACGATAGTAAGCACCTTTTCCAGTTTTCAGCAACTATTCGATTGCCGCTGCAAAGTGCTGTGTTCCAATATCGGGCGTGCCGCAGAGTTGGTCGTTATTGCGATGCTGGTGGGCAACCGTGGCTGGACCGTAAGACGTAAAACGAGAGTGGATTACGAAAGGCGCGTGCCGAGTCCGCAGGGGGAAACCGCCGTGAAGCGGTTAAGCGTCAAAAATATGGAGAAACGAAAAAATGAGGTTGTGCCATTTTTCCGCTTTGGTTTTGGGGGGCGTAGCCAGCGGTCTGTTGGCTGGGTACGCCAACGCTGCTGACCTTGGTGGTGATTGCTGTGCGGATCTTGAAGAGAGAATCGCAGAGCTGGAAGCGACGACCGCACGGAAGGGAAACCGCAAGGTTTCGCTGACGATCAGCGGCTGGGTCGCCAATCAGATCATGAGCTACGACAACGGTGCCGCGAGCAACGTTTACGTCACGGGCATCGGCTCGACGCTCGGCACGCATGTCAAGTTTACGGGTTCTGCGCAGGTGACGAACGACGTCTCGGCGGGCTATGTCCTGCAAGTCGAGATGGCGACATCCGATCCGATCACCGCAGGCAACTCGCGGTTCGGCGCGCAGGGTCCATCGGCGCTGGGCATCGTTCCGGATGGATCGCTGCAGTATAACCAGCCGGAGTTGCTCTACTCCTACTGGTTCATGAAAAGCAGCCGCCTCGGACAGGTGAGTGTCGGTCTCATCCCGCAGGCCTCGCAGCACGCGGCGGTGCTCGTCGATGGCTCGGGTTCGCTGGTGCCGGCAAACTGGGTGCCGCTGGACGGTCTCGCGATCAACCTTTCGCGCAACGGCAATCAGCTCTATCTGCCGAATGGCACCGGTTTCCCCATCGGAGCGGCGATGTGGTGCAGCTCGACTGCGCTGCCGGTGGCCGGTGACTGCGATGGCATCCCGATCGACGGCGTGCGCTACGATAGCCCGACGTTCGGAGGCTTCTCCGTCTCGGCATCCTGGGGCGGCGACGACTTCTGGGACGTCGCGGCGCGCTACGCCACGGAGGTTCACGGCTTCAAGCTTTCGACGGCAATTGCATATTCGCGCAACACCGACGAACAGATGTTCCAGGGCTTCAATATCGTCACCGGTCTCCCGGTTACGGTCAAGGTCGATGCGGGCTACCTCCAGCTCGGCGCCTACATCGAGCACGTTGCAACGGGCGTGTTCCTCTACGGCGCGTATGGCAAGGAATACAACGACAACGTCTACGTGACGGCGAATCAGACCGCTAATCAGCCGAGCGGCGACAACTGGTACCTGAAAGCCGGTCTGCGCGAGAAGTGGACGCCGCTGGGTCACACGGTGCTCTACGGCGAGTACGGCAAGCGCAACGACATGTTCCACCCGCAGCTCGTGGACTTCAATTTCACGGGCAGCGAGCTTGCGCAGTGGGGTGTTGGCGTCGTGCAGGAGATCGACGCTGCGGCCATGTCTCTGTGGGTCAACTATAAGAACTACGACCCGAGCTTTAAGGGACCGGGTGTCGTTGCCGCCGGCTTCGACAATCTCGACGACCTCAAGGTCTTTACCGCCGGTGCATTGATCGGCTTCTGACCCCCCGGCGAGGGGGCGGACGATCTCCGCCCTCTCGCCCTTTTTTGCCGGGTGCCCATCCGGTCGGAAGGTGCGCCGGCGGGAGCCAATCCCGGCTCCAGCTTTCTCTCTATCGGTGGTGGACAGCCTCTATGCGTGCACGCGGAGGGCGATAGCTCCCGGCAATAGATTGGCTGAATGGATGCCGATAGGGGATTTCAAATAGTGCGCGCGTGATCCTGGTTTAGGATGCTGCCATCGCGCGCTGACAAGGCCGCCCATTCGTGGATAAACAAAGGGATGGCAAATCCCGGTGAAGGTCAGCTCCTGCTTTTCCTGATCGCGGCCCTCGCGGCGGCGCTCATTTGGTGTGGCTACGCCAGTTCGTCGTTGCGCAAACTCCGCGCCGAATTGAGAAGTGAAGCGGCCAACCGTGTCCAGGTCGAGGCGCGTCTCGCCGAGAGCGAGCAACGGTTGCGGCAGATCAGTGCCACGGAGCCCGAGTGCGTAAAGCTGCAATCGGCCGATGGTATCATTCTCGATATGAATCCCGCCGGGTTGCAGCTCGTGGACGCAGACCGGCCAGAAGATATGGTGGGTACGTCGGTCTACCGGGTCATCTGCCCGGAGTTCCGCGACGCCTACGAGGATATGACGCGGCGGGTGTTCCAGGGCGAGCGCGTCAAGCTGGAATTCAAGATCATATCGTTCAAGGGGCGGGAGCGGTGCCTCGAAACGCACGCGGCCCCTTTGAGGAATCAAGACGGCGTCGTCACGGAGCTGCTGGGGATCACCAGAGATATCAGCGATCTCAAGCGCTATGAAAGCGAGATGCGGCTGCATTATCACGAGCTCTCCATCGCCTCGCGCTTGAATTCGATGGGGCAGATGGCGACGGCGCTCGCTCACCAGCTCAATCAACCGCTGGCTGCCATCGCGAACTATTCGCGCGGCTCGCTCTTTCGCCTCGAAGCAGGGGCGCCCGCTTCCGAACTGAAGGTTGCGATGGAGCGCGTATCCGAACAGGCAAAACGCGCGGGGGAAATCATCTCCAGCATCCGGCGCTTCCTGGCGAAGGACGATCCCATCCTTCAGCCGATCGATTTCCGGGCGCTGGTGTTGGACGCGCTACGGATCATCGGTCCGGAGGCGCAGGCGCGGAAGGTCAAGATCTGTACGCGCAAGTTGGCGCCGCTTCCGGAGGTCAAGGGAGAGGCGATCCAGATCGAGCAGGTCATTCTGAATATCGTGCGCAACGCGATCGAGGCCATGGACGAGTCGCACGGTGAGGGAGAGCGAAGCGTGACGATCAGCTCGGAGCGTCCGGAGCCCGGAACCATACGGCTCCTGGTCAGGGATCAGGGTCCTGTCGCCTCGTCGATCGATGCCGACAAGATGTTCGAGGCATTCTTCACGACCAAGCCCGCCGGCATGGGGATGGGATTGCCGATATCGAAATCGATCGTCGATGCACACGGTGGCAGGTTGCTGGCCAAAACGAATGCGCCAGAGCCGGGACATACGTTTGTCATCGAGCTGCCGGTGGAAACGGAGCGGCGCGATGTCCACTAGAGAATGGGTTTTTGTGGTCGATGACGATCAGGCCGCGCGGGAGTCGCTGCAATATCTGCTCACGTCCGTCGGCTATCGCGTCAGCAGCTTTTCGTCGGCGAACGACTTTCTCGACAAGTATGACGACCGCCTCGGCTGCATCATTCTCGATGTGCGCATGCCTGGCATGAGCGGTATGCAGCTTCAGCAGGAGCTCCAGAAGCGCCGGCCGCCGCTGGCGAGCATTCTCGTGACGGGCCACGGCGACATTCCGATGGCTGTTGCGGCGATGCGGCTCGGCGCCGTCGACTTTCTGCAAAAGCCCTACAACGACCAGGTGCTGCTCGAAAGGACGGAAGAGGCGCTTTCCCGCGCCCGCCGCCTATACAAGGTTGAGGTCGCGCGCTCCGAGGTCGACACCAACTTCAACAAGCTCACGTGCCGCGAACGGGAAGTTGCGTGGCTGATATACGCTGGCATGTCCAACAAACTGGTCGCCGGCGAGCTTTCGCTCAGTTGCAAGACGGTCGAGGCGCATCGTGCGAGCATCATGGCGAAGATGGGAGCGCGCTCGGTCGTCGATCTCGTCCAGAAGCTCAGCGTTCTCGTGGTTCCCAAGCCCAGCTAGGCGACGGCGCGCAGGTGCGACGGCGCTCTTCGCAGCGCGAGGTTAGGGAAAGACCCTACCCGGGGGAGCAATGCCCCGAATTGAAGAATACGGCGTTGGGCGTGTAGCGTTCCTTCCATAACAAACTATGACAATGTGGAGGGAATGGAAATGTCACAAGAGCACATCAAGAACACGCTTCTCGCGGCGATCGCCAACATCGAGAAGAATCCCGCGGGCGCTAAGGTCGTGTTCCGGGCTTCCACGCACCTCGAGGAAGGCATGCACTGCCTCGGCATCGTGCGCGAGTTCCCTGCGATGAGCATCGATGAGCCGGCCGATCTCGGCGGCACTAACCGTGGACCCAATCCGGTCGAGATCATTCTCGTTGCACTGGGCACCTGCCAGGAGATCGTCTACCGGGCCTATGCATCCGTGATGGGCATTGCGCTCGAAAGCGTCAAATGCAATGTGCGCGGCTACCTCGATCTGCGCGGACTGTTCGGCATGCAGGAAGGTGTTCGCGCCGGTTATAGCAAGATCGTCTTCGAAACGGCGGTGATCAGCTCTGCCAGCCGCGCGGAACTGACCAAGCTGGCGCAGATCGTGGAGAAGAACTGCCCTGTCTTGAACACGCTGCAGGAGCCGGTCGAAGTCACGGGCACCGTTACGCTCAATGGTCAGCCGATGGCTCTCGAGGCCAGCGCCTGAGCATGAAAGAAATCGTCATCCTCGGCGGCGGACCTGCGGGTTACGTCGCCGCTTCCCATGCCGCGGCGCATGGCGCACACGTGACCCTCGTCGATCCCAAACCGCTCGGGGGAACGTGCCTCAACCAAGGCTGCATCCCGACAAAGGTGCTCGTCGAAAGCTGCGGCCTGTTCGAGAAGGTCAAACGCGCCGAAGCGTTTGGCCTACAGGTCAGCGGGGCCGTCTCCGCCGATTGGGCCGCAATCAACCGGCGGTCGGCTTCGATCATCGAAATGCTCGGCCAAGGTATCGAGCGATTGATGCAGGATCGCCGGGTTACCTGTATCCGCGGCTATGGCTCGTTCGTCGACGCGCATACGGTGCGCGTTGGCGACGAGATTCTGCGTCCCGACGGGGTGCTGATCTGTACGGGCTCGGTGCCGTGTGAAGATCGTCAGTTCAACATCGACCACGAGGTGATCGGGACGTCGGACGATCTCCTCGCCTGGGATACGCTGCCGAAGTCGATGATGATCGTCGGCTCCGGCATCATTGCGTGCGAGTTCGCATTCATTCTCGACAGCCTCGGCGTGGACGTCACGATACTTGCGAGCGGCCCGCGTTTGATGTCGTGGGGGGACAAGGAAGTCTCCGCGGTGATGCAACGCGAGATGCGCAAGCGGAACATCCGGGTCGAGTTGAGCTGCCGCATCCAGTCACTGATCCACACCTCCACCGGGGTGAGTGCACTTGCCGGTGGAAAGGTCGTGTGCTCCGCGGAACGCGCGCTCGTCGCGGTAGGGCGGAAGCCGAATACCGAAAGTCTCGGGCTTGCGAATGCGGGCGTGTTGACGAACGGCATGGGCGAGATCGTCGTCGACGATGTGCTGCGCACCAACGTTGCGCGCATCTATGCGGCGGGTGACGTCAACGGACGCTCGGGTCTGGCGCACGCGGCATCGGCGCAGGCCAAGCTCGCCATCGATCACATGCTGGGTCTCGATTATGCTCTCATAAGCGACAGAGCGATTCCCGTGGCTGTATTCACCAGCCCCGAAATTGCCTGGGTTGGCCGCACCGAAGAGGAAGCGGTTGCCGACGGCATTAGCGTTGCGTGCGGCAAGTTCGATTTGCGGGGCCTTGGCCGCGCGCACGCTATCGGCGAAATTTCCGGTTTCGCCAAGGTGGTCGTCGATCGGCGGACGGGGGAGCTCGTGGGCATGCACATTATAGGCCCGCACGCATCGGAGATGATTCACGAAGGGGCGCTGGTGCTGCAGCGCAGGGGTACGGCTTCAGAGCTGTTCCACACTGTGCATGCGCACCCGACGGTTTCAGAAGGCATTCTCGAGGCCATCGAAGACGCTCTGGGACAAGCGACGCATAAGCCGCTTAGCGCCGCGAGAAAGGAGCAGCACCGTGTCCTGCAGTATTCCTGAGGAGCTCAACTTTCATCCCAGCCATCTGTGGGTGAAAGCGGATGAGGCATTGGGTGAAGCCTATCTCGGCGTATCGGACTTCGCCCAGAAGCAGCTCGGGAGCATCGTCTTTGTCGAGCTGCCGCGGGTCGGGCAGGCGATCGAGGCCGGCAACGCATTCGGCACCGTCGAATCCTACAAGGTCGTCTCCGATCTGATAGCGCCTCTTTCCGGCGAGGTGCTCGAATGCAATGGCGCGCTTAAGGACGCCGCCGGTACGCTCAATTCCGACTGCTACGGCGCGGGCTGGCTGGTGAAGATCAAGTTGCACGACGCGGGGCAGCTCGTGTCGCTGCTCACGGCCGGCGACTACCGCGCGCTCGTCGGTGCGTGACATCCAGGGACTGACCGGGTCATGGCGTGAGCGTACGCAGACCCTGGTCGGTGCCGCCTGGCAAAATGAGCGCTTCGATCTCGGCAAGGCCGGGGAACGTCTCGATCATCCATTGCCCGAGCGACTGGATCGTAAACCAGTCGAAGATGTTGAGAAAAGCTACGCCCGCGAGCACGAGAAATGCACCCATTATTTTCTCGATCACTCCAAGATGTTTGCGGAAGCGCTGCGTGAACGAGAGGAACGGCCGAAGCGCGATGGCGGCCAGGATGAATGGGATGCCGAGGCCGAGCGAATAAAGGGCCAGCAGGCGAACGCCGGCATTCAGGCTGGCTTCGTTGGCGGCGAGGGCCAATATCGCCGACAGGGTCGGTCCGACGCAGGGTGTCCAGCCAAACGCGAACGCCAGACCCATGACGTACGCGCCGGCAAAGCTCGCGCCATTATGGTTCGTGTGGTAGCGCTTCTCGGCCATCAACCATGGGATCCGCAAGAGCCCGAGGAAGTGCAGACCGAACAGGATGATGATGACGCCGGCGGCAATCTGGAGCTCGCTGCGCCACTCCTGGATGAGGCGGCCGATGAGCGATGCGCTCGCGCCGAGGGCGATGAATACGGTGCTGAAGCCGAGCACGAAGCAGACGGACGCCAGCACCACGCGGCGCCAAATTGCACGCTCTAGACCATCTGCGTGGGTCAGCTCCTCGAAGGTTGCGCCGCCGAGGTAGCCGAGATACGGCGGCACGAGAGGCAGCACGCAAGGGCTGAGAAAACTCACCAATCCAGCCAGTGTCACACCCAAATAAAGGTGAGCTTCCGCGAACATCGCTCTTACTCTGCTTTGATTTAAAGCTTAATCGGCTGGGCCCACGACCGGCTCGAGTTTGGATCTATCGAGCTTGTAGGACCAGGGAAGCTCGGCATTCTTCCAACCGTTGACAGAACGGCGGCCATCCTTGGAGAGATCTCCTTCGAACCCGTCATGCACGCTCCACACTTCCGCGTATCCGTTCTGCGCGAGCGTGTTGACGGCTTTGGCACTGCGCTCGCCGGACCGGCACATGACGATAATGGCGTCCGATCTGGCGAGCCCCTTGCGCTTCAGCGCAGCTTCGACCGCCGGAACGAACTCCGCGTTGGGGACGAGCTGAAGGCGCCCGGCCTTGGCGTCCCACGCGGGCGGATGCTTCAGATTGGTGAAGGGAATGACGGCGTCGACAGCCTCTGCGATCCCCACAAACATGACCTCGCCCGGTGCGCGCACGTCGATGAAGAGCACCTTATTGCCGGCGGCCGCTACGCGATCGTGGGCTTCCTTGGCGCTGAGGTACTTGCCGAGGATCGTGCGCTTGGCGGCCGGTATGTCGTGCGCCCACGCAGCGCTGCATGAAAAGGCTGCTGCGACGACGATGACCGCTTTGATCCCTGAAAGCATCGATACCTCCTATGCGGTGAGGCCGCGCCACACGACGTACGCGCCTACGAGGGCAACGACGGCGGCAAAGACCGACGAGAGTGCTCGCTTCTTGTCGGCAAGAATAACTGCGAGGCGCTGCCCGCCGAAGCCGCCGATAATTCCGCCGCCGATAAAGAAGGCGACGAGACTCCAGTCTATCAGGCCGGAGACAGCATAGTTGGTCGCGGTGGTGAGGCCGAAGGCAAACACGGAGACCAGTGACGATCCTATCGCGAATATCAGCGGCATTCCTGTTGCGGCCACGATGCCAGGCACCACAAGGAACCCGCCCCCGATACCGAAGAAGCCGGCCAGCGCGCCTACGCTCACCCCGTAAGCCATCAGCAACGGCATGAGCTTGGCTGCGGTCTTGCGCGTCAGTCGAACCTCGACATCGCCAGATTGACCCCCACCGCGAAGCATCAGCATCGCAATGACGATCATCACGACGCCGAAGAGAACGAGCAGGCGCTCGCCGTCGAAGTGCTTGCCGAAGGTCGATCCCAGGGCAGCTCCGATCGTTCCGGCCATCGCGAACACGATGGCGCAGCGCCACTTGACGTTGCCGATCCGCGCGTGGCCGATGAGATTTGCCAATGCACTCACGGCGACGGCGACGGCGCTGGTGCCGATCGCGACATGGGGAGACTTGACGCCGACCACGTACACGAGCAGGGGGACGGCCAGAATAGAGCCGCCTCCTCCGATGAGTCCGAGCACGAAGCCAACGAGCGCACCCGAGCCCGTGGCAAGCAGATCTTGCAAAGGGATCACGCCATGACCTTCGGCTTGGCCATCCACTCGCGTCCCTTGAGCATCGCCTTCCAGTAGATCGGCGGCAGGATGCGCTTCTTGAGCATCCATGCGTTCCGCGATGGTCTCATGCCGTCGATGATGTAGTTCGGGAAACTCGGCGCCACCTTGCCGCCGTAGAGGAATTCCGCGAGCACGATCTTGCCGCGTTCGACGGTCAGAGGGCACGAGCCGTATCCGTCGTAAGCGCATTGGACCGGCCGCAACTTCCTGTCGAAGAGGATGTTTTCGGCCACGACGGGAGCTTGCTTGCGGGCGGCGGCAGCGGTCTTGGCGTTGGGGGTGCTGGCCGCATCGCCAAGGCCGAAGATGTTCGGGTAGCGCTTGTGACGAAGCGTTGCAGGATCGACATCGATCCAGCCTGCGGCATCGGCGAGGGGACTGTGGCGGATGAAGTCCGGCGCCGTCTGCGGCGGGCAGACGTGAATCATGTCGAAGGACTTCTCGACCGTCTCCGTTGTTCCGTCCGCTGCGGTCTTCTTGAACCACGCCTTGCCGCGGGAGCCGTCGATCGCCGTCAGATTGTGGTTGAAGCGCAGGTCCGCATCGTAGCGCTTGACGTATTCCATCAGCGCCGGCACGTAATCTGCGACGCCGAAGAGAACGCCGCCGGCGTTGTAAAACTCGACGTCGATCGCGTTGAGGCGCCCCGATCGCAGCCAGTGGTCGGCGGAGAGATACATCGCCTTTTGGGGCGCACCGGCACACTTGATGGGCATTGGCGGCTGCGTGAACAGTGCGCGTCCGGACCGCATATTGCGCACCAGCTCCCACGTGTAGGGAGCGAGGTCATAGCGGTAGTTCGACGTCACGCCGTTCTTGCCGAGCGTTTCGGTGAGCCCTTCCACGCCGCTCCAGTTGAGCTTGATGCCAGGGCAAACCACCAGGTGCGTGTAGCGGATGGTGCGGCAGCCTTCGATCACGACGGCGTTTGCATCGGGCTCGAAGCCGGCGACTGCGGCCTTTATCCACGTCACGCGGCGCGGGAGCACTGCGGCCATCGACTTGGCCGTTGCTTCCTTGGCGAACACGCCGCCGCCGACCATGGTGAATCCGGGCTGGTAGTAGTGAGTGTCGGCGGGGTCGATGACGGCGATATCGAGCCCTCTCTTGCGCCGCAGAAGGCTTGCCGCGACCGCAAGGCCCGCGGCGCCGCCGCCGACGATGACGATGTCATGGGTGGCGACGGGATGGTCGGTATCGATGACTCCGTTGTGGGAAGCGCGTGCCAAGACACCGGATACGTCGAAGCCAGCTTTCGCGGCAAGCTCGAGGATCTGCGTTGTCGAGCGCTTGCCATTCTCGCTCAATGCCCAAAGGGTGGCCGACCGCGTTCCGGTGCGGCAGTAGGCGAGGGCTGGCATCGGCAACTCCGCAAGTGCGGCGGAAAATGCGCGGGCGTCCTCATCGGTCACCTTTCCGGTGGCGACGGGGATGAAGCGTGTTGCAAGACCGGCCTCGCGCGCGGCCTTTTCGATCTCTGCAAACGTCGGCTGATCGCTTCCTTCGCCGTCCGGCCTGTTACAGATGATGGCCTTGTATCCCTCGGCGGCGAGCGTCGCGACGTCGGCTGCGCTGATCTGCGGTGCGACCGAAACTGCGTCGGTCAATTTCTTGTGCGTCATGTTCTGAACTCTCGGTTTTCTCTGTCGGGGCGGGCTCAGAGGACGTTGATCGGCACTTTGAGGTGCTGCTTTCCGCTCTCGTCGGGCTCGGGGAGCTTTCCGCCGCGGATGTTGACCTGAATGGATGGGATGATGAGCTTCGGCAGCGCCAACGTGCGGTCGCGCTCCTCGCGCATTTTCACGAATTCATCCTCGGTCACGCCGTCCCGAACGTGGATGTTGTGGGCGCGCTCCTCGGCGACGGTGGTTTCCCAATTGATCTGACGACCGCCGGGGCCATAGTCGTGGCACATGAAAAGGCGGGTTTCCGGCGGGAGCTCCAGCACGCGCTTGATCGACCTGTAGAGAATGCGCGCGTCTCCGCCGGGGAAGTCCGCGCGCGCAGTGCCGCCGTCGGGCATGAACAGGGTATCGCCGACGAATGCCGCGTCACCAACGACGTGTGTCATGCAAGCGGGCGTGTGCCCCGGCGTCAGCATCGCGAATGCCGCCATGCCGCCGATGCTGTAGCGATCCCCGTCCTGGAACAGCTGATCGAACTGGCTGCCGTCGCGCTGAAACTCGGTGCCTTCGTTGAACACCTTGCCGAAGACGTCCTGCACCACCTTGATGTTTTCGCCGATGCCGAGCTTGCCGCCGAGCTTTCCCTGGATATACGGCGCTGCCGACAGGTGATCGGCGTGGGCATGGGTTTCGATCAGCCACTCGACGCGGAGACCGGCGTCAATTACGTGCTGAATGATCTTGTCGGCAGAGGTGTAGGAGATCCGGCCGGCCGGGTAGTCGATGTCCATGACGCTGTCGAAGATTGCGCAGGCATTCGACGCCGGATCCTTGACGACGTAGCTGACGGTATTGGTCTGCTGGTCGAAGAACGGCGTGATCTCAGGTTTCAGGGTCAGGTCGACAGGGTGCGGGATCATTGGTGTCTCCGAATTGGGAACGTGAAAGGGGCGGCGGGGGCCAAACGGCTCGAACGGCAGGCGTCCAGGCGCGGCCTGCCCGTGATCGTTGGCGCTGTCAGGATTTCGGATTGGCGCAGCTTGAAACGCCGGCGATCCTATAAGCGGGACAGAAGCGCGCGAGGCCGGTGACGAGCGGGATCAAGCCAAGAAGCCCCCAGGGTGTTTGAGGACCGATGAAGACCATGCTCAGCAGGCCGACGCCCAGCAGCAGGCGCAGATTGCGATCGATGGTGCCGATGTTGGATGTCATTGTGCGTTGTCCTTTCGCCTAGCTGATTTCTCGCTCTGTGGTTGCCTAGAGAAAGATGTCGGCGGTCATGCCCTCGTACCAACCCAGGTTCTCGAACTGCGTCTTTCGACGCAGCACCACGTCCTCGCCCGTCTGCGAGACGAAGTTTTCGACGGAGGAAATTCGGCCCGCCTTGGCTTCGTATCGGGCGCCGACTTTGACCGCATCGTCGGCGGCGATCATGCTCCAGCAGATGTTCTGCAGGCGGGGCGACGGAGTCCTGGTGGTGCTGAAACGGGTGCGCACGGCGGCAGCGGCGACCTTCGCTTGGCTGTTTGCGGCGAATGCCGATTTCGGCATCTCGCCGGCAACGCATGCATCCCCGATGATGAAGATGTTGGGGTCTATCGCCGACTGCATGCTCGAGGGATGGATGGGACAGAATCCTGTCTCGTTGTGCAGCTCTGAATGGCGTGCGATGGCACCCGCCATTTGAGCCGGAATCACATTGACGAGGGCGGCGTTCTTATAGGTTTCAAAGCCGGTGACCACCGTATTGCTGGCGGGATCGACGGACTGGATGTCCTCATAGACATCCCGGCTGAGCCACTCGATCATGCCGGGGTAGTGCTTCTCCCAGCCCTCCTGAAACAGCGCCTGTTTGGAGAACTTGTCCTTGGGATCGAGGATGATGATCTTGCAGTTCGCCTTACCCGCACGCTGTAGCGTATGCGCCATCATGGATACGCGCTCGTAAGGCGCAGGCGGGCAGCGGTAAGGGTTGGGGGGTGCAAGCACGACGATCAGGCCGCCGTCGGGGACCCGGTCGAGCATGGTCTTGAGCAGCAGCGTCTGCGGGCCGGCTTTCCAGCCGTGGGGCATCGTCTCTTCGTGCTCTTTTCCCCACCCAGGAACGCTGTCGTATTTGAGGTCGATGCCGGGTGAAAGCACGAGGGCGTCGTAGTCCAGTGCCGTGCCATCGGCAAGGAAGACGCGCCGGGCGCTACGGTCGATACGGCTGGCTCTCTGCGGGACCAGCGACAGGCCGTAGTTCGCTATGAGCTTGTCGTAAGTGTAGGAAATATCCGCGAGCGTTTTAAATCCACCGAGAACCAGGTTCGAGTGGAAGCATGTCATGTAAGTCGGCTCGGGCTCGACGAGCGTCACGGCGATCTTGTCGGTCGTCCCGCGGGCAATATATTTGGCCGCCGTCGCGCCGCCGGCGCCACCACCGATGACGACAACCTTGGCTTTCGCGTTTGCAAGCGCCGGCGCACCGAGAGCGGCTGCGACCGTAGCCGTTCCGAGGCCCGTGTTGACCTCGCGGCGGGTGAAGGTTCTGCGGCCGTTTGTGCGCGCCATCTCAGTCTTGCCCCTTGCTGGCAGGTCTTTCGACCGCATGGATGCCAGGCGTCGGGTGGGATGCTGACGCCGCTGTCCGGATGACGCTGGTTGAGGGGTTTGCACGGCTCATGCTGTCCTCAATCGACGCCGGGTGCGGATTTCGAATCCGGGGTGACATCGAGAACGACCGCTCTGGCAATGACGGAGACCGACGTCTTGCAGTTCTGCATGCATGCATCTGCGCGCCAGAATGCGCGTTCTGCCGTCTCGCGATCATCGTCGTAGAAGCCGTCCGCGTTCGGCATCTTGATCGCCGTGAAGTTGTCGCGGTTGAGCTCGAACTCCGGATCGTCGATCACGTCGTTCATGTTGAGAAGGAAAGCGGTGATGGCGTAGATCTGGTCGCTGTCGAGGGACTGCGCGTTGCCGAACGGCATGGCGCGGCGGACATAGTCGAAGACTGTCGACGCCGATTCCCAATACGATCCGATCGTCTTCTCGGGGCGATCCGCCTGCAGAGAACCGCGACCGCCTGCAAGGACCGGCCATCGATCGCGGCCCTCACCGAAATCGCCATGGCAGGCGGCGCATTGCTCGAGGAAAATCGCCTCGCCTTGCGCCGGCGTGCCGTGTCCGGCCGGAAGGCCCCGGCCATCGGGCTGGACGTCGATATCCCAGCCGGCGATCTCCTCGGCCGTCGGTTCGACACCGAGGCCGAGCTTCGGCTCCGCCGCATGCGCATGGGATGCGGTCGCTGCGGCGAGCAGCAGAGCGGCGACAATATGTGGAGAGAGGATCCGCACGTTACGTGATCTCCACGTTTTCAGCTTCGCCGCTGGATCGGACCAGCCACGTCTGGATGCCGTTGTTGTGATAGATAGAGTTGACGCCGCGGATGGCGCGCAGCTCGCTCTTCGTCGGTTGCAGGTAGCCGGTCGCGTCGTGGCACCGGGACTGGATTAGCAATTCTTCGCCCTGCCAGTCGAAGTCGACGTAGAACCGGGTGACGGAGCGTTCGAAGACGGGACCATCGATGTGCGCTTCGCGCCAGTTGCGGCCGCCGTCGAGCGTGACGTCGACGCGGGTTATTGCGCCACGGCCGGACCAGGCAATGCCGGTGAGGACGTTGCGTCCGCGCGCCCTGAGTGGCGCTTGCGGAGAGGGATTTGTGATGACGGACTTTGCGTCCATGACGAAGGTGAAGCGGCGCGCGCGGCCGTCAGCCATGAGATCGGTGTATTTCGATGTTTCTTCACGCGTGAGCCATGGCTTGTCGCCGACCTCGATGCGACGCAGCCATTTGATCCAGATGTTGCCTTCCCAGCCCGGCACGACGAGGCGCAGCGGGTAGCCCTGTTCGGGTCGCAGCGCCTCGCCGTTCATCTTGAAGGCGAGCAGGCAGTCGTCGAGAGCCTTCTTGAGGGGAAGGGAGCGGTTCATGCCCGACGCGTCGCCGCCTTCAACGAGAAGCCACTTGGCGTTGGGTTTGAGGCCAGCCTCGTTCAGCACGGTTTTTAGCGGCACGCCGGTGTACATCACGTTGTGGATCATGCCGTGCGTGAATTGGCACCCGTTGAGCTGGGGTCCGCGCCACTCCATGCCGCTGTTTGCAGCGCATTCGAGGAAATAGACGCGGTTGACACGCGGCATGCGCATGATGTCGGCGATCGAGAAGACGAGGGGCTTGTCGACGAGCCCGTGCACCAACAGCCGATGGTCCGTCGGATTGATTTCTGCGACGCCGCCGTGGTGGCGCTCAAAGCAAAGCCCGTTTGGCGTGATGATCCCGTCCAGCTCATGCCATGGCGTGAAGTTGACCGAGCTTTGGCGCGTTGCGGTGAGCCATTCGACGTCGCGCCGTACAACGTGCGCTTCGAACTTCGAAGGTTTGCCGTAGGGGCGGTCTGCCACGCCGTCGCCCGGGTACTTCGACCAATCCGCCACGTGCGGCGGCAAGTTTTCCGCGTTCGGCGTACCGATGGCGGACTGGGCCCAGACCGGACCTGAAGCGGCGACGAGGCCGCCGGCGCCGACCGACTTCAGGAAGCGGCGCCGGGACGTTTTGCGCGTATGGGGATCGCTGTGTTCGCTCATGGTGTTCCCCTCACACGCCTTTGACTTGGACGGCCGTATCGGAGCGCACGGTTACGAGTTTCTTGCTCGCGACATACTCGGAGACGACCTCCCAGATCGGAGGCCCCTCGGTGTCCCGGTTGACGCTTGCCCATCCGCCCACGGCATAGGATTTCGAAGGTTCTATCGCCTTGCCGTTGCGGAGCAGGGTCATGTCCGAAATGCGCTGGCCCATTGGCTGGCCGATATCGACCGTGAAGCTCAGTCCGCCGCAGCGGACCATGTCACCGCCCTGCTGCAGGTAGGGGTCCGGGTTGAAGATGTTGTCGGCGACATCCTCCAGCACCTCTTTGAGACGGGCTCCGGTCATGTCCATGCGATAGCAAGCGGGGTAGCTCATCGCGGTTGCATTGGTAATGTCTTCGAAGGTGATGTCGGCATCGGGCAGCAGGCTGGGCCCCCAACGAACGCCGGGCGAAAGGGAGATCTCGACATCGCGCCGCTCGAGGATGGCGTCGCAGATCAGCGTATCGAGCGTTCCGGCGAAGTTTCCGCGGCGATAGAGCAGTCCTTCAGTCCGGCCGAGCACACGGTTGAGCTCGGTTTCGTAGGGGGCGCGCACCGATGCAATGTTTGCCTTCATCTCGGCATCGGGTGTGATGGCGTCGGCGAAGATGGGAATGAGCCGATAGCGGAAGGCGGAGATGCGCTTCGACTGGATGTCGAGATCGAGGCGTGAGACGAATTTTCCATTCGACCCCGTCGCAACCAAAAGCGTGTTCCCCACCATGGTCACTTCCGGCACGGCATCGTGGGTGTGTCCCGTCAAGATGACGTCGATGCCGGGGACGCGTTCGGCCATCTTGCGGTCGACGTCGAAGCCGTTGTGGGAGAGCAGAACGATGAGATCGGCGCCTTTTCCGCGCAGGGCCTCGATCTCCTGCGCAAGCTCTTTCTCGCGCAAGCCGAATGTCCAGTCGGGAAACATCCAGCGCGGATTGGAGATGGGCGTGTAGGGGAACGCCTGTCCGATCACGCCGACCTGGACGCCGCCGCGCTCAAAGATCGTCGATGACTGGAAGACCTTTTCTTCGAACTCGGCTTCGCGGATGTTCTGGGCGAGCAGCGGAAATCCGAGTTGATCGACGATTTCACGCACGCGGTTCTCGCCGAGCGTAAACTCCCAATGGGCCGTCATGGCGTCGGGCTTGAGCAGTGCCATCGCATCGACGACGTCCTGACCTGCCGTTTTGTAGGAGGTCCAGCTGTTCGTCCAGGTATCGCCGCCGTCCAGCAGTAGAACCTTGTCGCCCCTTTCGGCGCGGATTGCCTTGATCACCGTCGCGATGCGATCGAGGCCCCCCATGGCGCCGTAGGTACGTGCGAGGTTGGCGAAGTCGTCGGACGTCAGCGCGTATGCCAGCGGCGAGCCGTCGCTGAGCCGGAACGCCTGGCGGAACGCCGAGCCTGTGAGGTGCGGAACCCGGCCCCTGGCGGCGCCAACACCGAAATTCGCGGATGGCTCGCGAAAATGAAGCGGGACGAGTTGGGCGTGGAGGTCCGTCACGTGCAGCAAGGTGACGTTACCGACGGGATCGAACGAGAGCAGCTCATCCTGGGTGAGACGGCCTTCGGCGGCCAACCGGCCGAGCGGCATCGACGTGCCCGCCAGCAGAGCTGCGGTTGCCGAAGCTGCCGTCAGAAATTCGCGACGGGAAATCATCTGCGTGCCAAGCCTTTCGCCGTCTCAAGCCACGGTGACGGTATGCTCTGATCGATAGACAGAGCCGTCGTCATCGAACCAGCTGAAGACGAACACGCCTGTCTCCGTCGCGCGGACGGAGAAGGCCTGATACGGATTGGCCGAAATCGCCGGATGCCATTCGGCACTCAGGATCTCGTTGCCGTTGAACGTTGCGGTGAACCTATTGAGAATGTGACGCGGGATGATTTTGCCGTCGGCATCCTTGCGCTGACCGCTCTCCATCTCGTGGCTGATCAGCGTCTTCACTTCGATAATCTCGCCGGCTTTCGCATTGGCCGGCATCCGCACACGCGGCTTCGGTTTCATCTCGATCCTTCCTTTGTGTCCGATTCAGCAGCAGCAGCTTGCCGAGCAGCTAGCCGCCACAGCCGCCGATCGTGACCTTCACCTCCTGGCCGGCCGAATAGACGTCGCCGTTCGACATGACGGCGAGCACGGTGACGGTCTGCGTCTTGGCCAGGCGGATGCGCAGTTGCGCCGCCGCCTTCGGGCTCAATGGCGTGAAGGTGTAGCTGGCGACCTGGGGATGCGGATTTCCGTCGGCGAAGATGTGAACCGCCTGAACGTAGTCCTCGGCGCTCATCGGGCTTTCGACCGCGAAGTTCAGCGGAACGACGAGACCGTTTTCAGCGATGCTCGGAAGGTCGATCGTCACCTTACCCTCGGCGATCTTCCGGCTGCCGACGATGGTCTTGATCAATTCATCGACTTCCGTCGTTGCCGCAAAGGTCGGCTGCGCCGGAAGCGCAACCGCTGCGGCCAATCCTGCGGCGGCAAACAGAACTTCACGCCGCGTCTTCGATCTATTGCGAACGTCCATGGGCTCCCCTTGCGCTCCCTCCACCAGGAAAGAGCGATGCGCCTGATTATTTTGCGTTGTTTTCACGGCATTGTTCTCCGTGGAGTCAATGCCCGAGCTATTGGTTGTTGTTGCGGGGGGAGAATAACCGCGCGTCGCGGAAATCGCATATTTTAAATGCGAATTTGTGTCGGAAATATATTCAGAGAAACGATATGGGGTTATTGTCGCCGAATTGAACAGGCGCTATCCGGCCGGCCGTCATTCGACGCTCCGGCCGGCAGAGGCGTTATCGCTAATGCGTCAGCGATAGGGCGAGTGCTTCGCCTTGTCCTCGGGTGTCGTAAGCGATTTCAGAAACGCGACGAGATCGGCTTTCTCTTCGCCGCTCAGACCCAGCGGCTCGAGCACGCGCTCGCCGTCATGCTCGAAACCTCCCTTGTCGTAGAATTCAACGACGTCCTCCAGTGTGGAGAGCGATCCGTCATGCATGTAGGGGAATGTGAGCTCGACGTTGCGCAGTCCGGGTGTCTTGTAAGCCCAGCGGTCCTTGGCATCGAGCGTCACGGCGAAGCGTCCGATGTCGTTCACGCGCGGCGCGCTGAACGTTTCCATATCTTCGTACTTCATCTCGATGAACTCGCCGGGTGCGAGCTCGACTTTCGCGACCTTCGATCCGGCGCCGATGGCGTTGTGATAGCCGATGCCGGTGACGTAGAACTGGCCATCGGTGAATAGGGCGTATTTGTCACCGACCGTATGGCAGGTGGCGCAGCGGCCGCGGCCGACAAACACCTCGAAGCCGTGCTGTTCCTGCGCGGTAAGGGCGTCGGCCTTCTTACCGAAATACCATTGATCGAAACGTGAATTGCCCGCGAGCAGTGTACGCTGATAGGAGGCGAGGGCATCGCCGATGGTCTGCATCGAGGGACCCTGGCCGCCGAATGCGGATTCGAATAGGCCTTTGTAGTCCTCAAAGCCTTTCACCCTGTCGACCACGTTGCCGATCGAAGGATTTGCCATCTCGAGGGGGGAGAGCAGGGGCGCCCAAGCCTGTTGCGCCAGATCCGTCTCGCGGCCGTCGTGGAACAACGTCTTTTCGTAGGCGACGTTGTAAAGAGCCGGAGCGTTGCGGTTGAGGCTGCGCCCTTCCATGCCAATTGCCGTCGCGGATTGGTTGGAGGTGAGACCCTGGGTCTCGATGTGGCACATCGCGCAGGAATTGGTGTTGTTGAATGCCAGGCGGCGGTCGAAGAAAAGCTTGCGGCCGAGCTCAACCTGGTTTTTCACGGGCCGCTGATGGGCGTCGAGCGGCGGCAGGCCCAGAGGTACGGGCGTTTCAGTGTCGCCGGATGCGGGATCCAGCCAGATATAGCCGAACAATAATGCAGCGAAGATCGAGATGCATATTGGGACGGCGAGCGGGAGTTGACGGTTCCTGGGCATTTCTTCCCTATTGGTTATCACTCTTTTTCTTTTAGCAGCGTCTGGATATCCGCGGTGATGACCTCGGGATCCAGAAAGCTGGTCGTATAGATTTCCCGCACCCAGGAGTTTTCGTCGATCAGGAAGACCTTCACGAAATGATTGATGACATCGGTCGGCTGTCCGTCAGTGCCAATTTGGCGAGACGCCGGGATGTACATCTTGTCAAGGATCGGCGCGAGAAACGATTCCGACCAGGTCGTTAAAAACGACCATGGCGCCTCTGGTGTGCTCATTGCCGTCTTGAAGAACGACACCCTCTCGGGCGTGTCGACCTTCGGATCGAGGCTCAAGAAGACCAAGCGCACCTTGCCTTGCAGCTTGGGATTCTTCTTGATCGCATCATGGACGGCGTTGAATGCGTCCCAGATCTTCGGGCAGCCTTCCGGGTCGCGGCAGGTCGTATAGAAGAACGAGAACAGCGTGACCTGACCTGACGTGTAACTTGAAAGCCGGCGCGGCAGCCAGACGCTATCTTCGAGAACCCAGCCGGACGGCGCCGGCTGAATCCTCTCAAGTTTGTACGTTCCGGCCTGCGGATGCACAGAGCCGGCTATGGCCTGCCCGTTGCTCACGATCGAGATCGATATTGTGAGCAACGAAAACAAGACATAGCCGGCTTGCATGCGGCGGGAGCGCCGCAGGAGGAACTTGCAAACTTCGCATGAGCGAAGCAACGCTTACTCTCCGAGAGCCGCAGCTTTGGTCTTGGCAGAGAACTTCATGTGATGGGCGCGGCCCAAGTTCTCAGCGCGGAAGTCGACGGAGAACTTCTCGACGAGCTCCTTGCCATCCCAGTCGAAGGCGCGCAGCCACTGCTCGTTGTCGTCACCCTTCTTGTCCCAGTTCGCCAGCAGCGAAGTGGTGAAGTAGACGCGCTTGCCGTCGAAGCTCTGGGAGACCATGTTGACCTGGCTTCCCATCTTCTTCGAGTAGACCTCCTTCGGAGCTTCCGGGTTGGTCAGATCGTAGAAGCGCGTGGTGCCATCCAGGAACGTGTTGACCCAAAGACCTTTCGCGTCGGCGGTGATCGAGATGTCGACCGGCAGCGGGATCTTGGACGGATCGCCGATGGTGCCGACGTCCTTCGCCTGCCACTCGCCCTTCTCGTCCTGCTTGATGAGCCAAAGCTTCGAGGTCAGCGCCGTTGCCGTGATGGCCCAGTTGTCCTCAGGCTTCAGAGACCAGCGGATCTCGAGCGGTGCGCCTGGGACCTCCATGGTCTTGATCGGCTTCATGGACTTGAAGTCCCACATGACCATGGACTTGCCGAAGCGCTTCATCGCCTCGGGATCCTTGATCATCTGGCCCATGTCCATCATGTAGTTCGTCCAGCCGGTGAAGCTGGATGTCAGCATCACGTTCTTGGCCGGGTTGATACCGATGTCATAGCCGTAGCCGTCGCCACCATTGACCAGCGGCATGGCGTGGGTCGATACGAGGTCGCCGGCGTTGTTGTAAACGGCGATGCCCGTCTGGCCGTCATGCGTCTTCACGTTCGACAGCGCCTGGATCATCATGCGGCCAGGCGTAGCGTAGAACGTGTGCGGGCCGACGAATCCAGTCTTGTCTGCGAAGTCGGTGATGGTTTTGACGATCTTCGGCTTGGCCGGATCGATGAGATCGAAGACGAAGATCTTGTTGTCGTCGAGACGGCCTGCCCACAGGTAGCGGCGGTCATCGGTGAAGCCAGTGTGATGGGCTTCGCCACGGCCGCCGACGGAGACGGAGTGGACGACTTTGCCGTACGTCGGGGAGTTCGGCTGAACGTCGATGGTCACGAGCTTGTCGGACTCATCGCCGACGCCGACCTGGCCCAACGTCCAAACGTGCAGATAGTCTTCCTGTCCGGTAATCAGCGCGGACGTGAACGGCGAGTTGCAGGTCTCGTCCGCGATCGTGACAGACGGCCCGGCCGCAAGCATAGCCAGAGCACAAACGCTTGATTTCAGTAGCTTTCCCACCAGTTTCCTCCTCGACCGTTGCTAACCAACGGTTCCAGTTTCAGAACGTTAGCGATGCTACCTCTCCGGATTAATGGAAGTGAAATTCTATTTGCCAATGGCGACCATTCAATGGTTCTATAGATCGAGGCAGTGCCGAAACGTCTTGCTCCCATTGGCCTGTTTCATAGGTGATTATGCTTCAAATCGGCCTGTGGGCGCGAGGAGTCGTTAGTCGAACAAACGTAAAACATGCGCTCTGAGGCTACACGATGAACCTTCAGCAACTCAGGTACGTGCGGGCTCTCGTCCAGGGAGGCTCGTTCGTCGCCGCGGCTTCGTGCTGTTCGGTCACGCAACCGACGTTGTCCAACGGTATCGCTCAGCTCGAGGCCGATCTCGGCCATCGAATCTTTCGACGGACGACGCGCAGCGTTGCGCTCACGGCCTTCGGCGAACGTATCCTGCCGTCGATACTCGAAGCACTGAACGCGTTCGAGCGCGTGCGCGAGCTGGCGAAGCAGTCGGAAAACCTGCTGCACGTGAGGATTGGAATCTCGCCGTGCGTCGGGGTGAGGCTGGCGGAAACGGTCTTCGAAGCTGCGAAGAACCAGCTTCCGGACATCGAAATCATCTACTGTGAGAGCAATCTGCTCGATCTCTGCGAGCAGATGCGCCGGGCGCAGCTCGACATCATTCTCGCCCCGCTGGATCTTCGCTCCAGCGTCGTTCCCGATGCGATGCTCCATCACATTCACAGCGAGCCGCTCTTCTTCATTCCGCGCAAGGACAAGCGCCTGTCCTGGTCGCACGCGAGCCGCGTGTCGGTCGGCGAGATCGCGCAGGAGCAATTCGTGCTCGTTCCGAACGCGTGCGGACTGGCACAGGTCACGAAGCGCCTGTTCGACGACAACGGATATGGGCTCAATCGCTATCTCGGCGAAGCGAGCAGTTATACCGCGGTGACGGAGTGGGCAGATCTTGGGCTCGGCTCCGGCATTCTGCCAGCATCCAAGGTGCCGGAGACGGCGCGCGCCTATGCAATGCCGATCGTCGAAAAAGGTGAGCCGGCGCTGATCGAATATTATGCGGTCGGCAAGCCGAGTACGATTCCCGCGGCCGTCTTCAACCAGATCTGGGGAACGCTGCAGGAAACGAAAATTCCGTCGCCGGGCAGTCGGCGCGCCGCGACGGCGGTTCCGGTTTACGACTGGTGCCTGTGAGGCCGCTCAGCGGTCCAGCCGCTCCCGCGGAGGACCGCCGAAGCGTATGAGCGTATTGCGCAGTGCTGCGCGATAGGTCTCGATATCGCCGTCGCTGCGCGTCTGCCTGGTGCGGCCGGGAGCTTCGGCGCGCGGATTTGGCCCGAGCGAGATCGTCGTTCCCACGCCCGCATAAAGATCGCGCTCAGCGAAAATGCGTGCCAGCGCGGCGAAGGTGGGTTCACCGGTGCAATGGCCAGCGGCGATCCAGGCAACGTCGTAGTCATTTCTCAGCCGCGCAAGCTCACGGGCGATTTCCTCATCTGAAGCCGCGACGAGATGGAAGCCGCCCGCAATCAAGTGGATGCGGGGATTGATCCGGCGTGCCGCCTCGACGATGCGGCCGATTCCGGGGTGCGAGCATCCCACCACCAGGACAATCCCTTCCGGCGTCTCGATCGCGAGCGAGAGCTCCTTCATCTCGAGCGTGCCCGGCTTGTCCGATACGAGGGCGATGACGTGCACGCCGGGGGCGATTTCCGTCGTCTGATCGATAAGCTCTATGTTCGCGGAGGGCCACGCCCGACCGAATCTGAGAGTCTCGGCGGGTTCGCCATCGAAATAGCGCCGGTCTCGCGGCAGCGCTGCGCTTCGCCGGTAGAACGTGGCGGATTGCGCGGCGCCAAACACGCCGAAGCTCTCCTTCGGTGCGAAGATCCGCACGCCGGGATTGACGGATAGGAGATGGGACAGCCCGGCAATGTGATCGCCGTGGCGGTGCGACATGACCGCGAAATCGATCGTCTCGAGGTCGATGCCGAGGGCCTTTACATTGTGCGCGAAGACGTCGGGGTTGTTGCCCGTATCGAACAGGATCCGCCGTCCGCCCACTTCTATCAGCGCCGCATATCCCCAATCCTTCCGCAGCGTCGGATCTCTCCCAAAAGCATCGAAGAGAACCGTGAGCTGCGCGCGCTGAGGGTGCCCGTTGCGGTGGCCATCGCTGTTGGTCGCAGCCCGGAGCGGTCCTGCAAGCGCGATACAGATCGCAAGCGACAAGAAGATCGAGCCGCGCATCGGCAATTTTCCTTCATCAGCGTTGGACGTTTGCGCAGTGTACGTGTGCCGAACTGGCGATGGAAATGCGCAATAGCGCTGGCATCATTCGAAATGCGAATTGCTGTTATTCACCGATCCAATTTGTCGTTGGCGGCTGCCCGCGTTTTACTGACGCAAAACGACAACCGTGCCGGCAGGCTCTCGGCGCACGCTCGGAAAACATCGAGACGGCATGCATCAGCGCATTCTTCTTTCTGCAATTATCGCGGCGGTGCTGTTGCTGGGGTCGGTAACGGGGGCGCTGCGCGCAGCCGACGATGCAGAGGAAGAGATCAAGCGCTACCGCGAGATGATCGATGATCCTATGGCCAATCCGGCCTTCCTGAATGTCGATCGCGGTGAATCTTTATGGGCGCTTGCGCGCGGGCAGAAAAATGTTTCGCTCGAGACGTGCGATCTGGGCAAGGGGCCGGGCGTGCTCGAGGGCGCCTATGCGGAGCTTCCCCGCTACTTTGCCGACGCCGGTCAGGTGATGGATCTGGAGCAGCGGCTGCTGTGGTGCATGGAGCGAATCCAGGGCCTCGACACGAAGGAAATACTGTCGCGCAAATTCGGAACGCCGGGGACGGCTTCGGATCTGGAAGATCTCGTTGCCTTCATCGCCAACAAGTCGAGCGGCATGACGTTCCATATTCCACTTGACGATCCGCAAGAGCGCGAAGCCTACGCCATAGGAGAGGCTCTGTTCTATCGTCGCGGTTCTCTGCTCGATTTCTCGTGCGCAACCTGCCATAGCGCCGATGGCGCGCGGATACGTACGACGCAGTTGCCCAACTTGACGAAACCGGGGCCTGACGCCCGCGCGACGATGGGATCGTGGCCGACGTATCGCGTCTCCCAAAGCCAGACGCGCACGATGCAGAACCGCCTCTGGGATTGCTATCGGCAAATGCGCATGCCGCCACCGGAATTCGGCTCGGAGGGCTTGACGGCACTCATGATTTATCTGGCGAAGCAGGCAGATGGCGGAACGCTCAATGTTCCTTCGATCAAACGCTAACGGGCTCCGTCGCGCGCTGGCGTGGCCGATTGTTGCAGCGCTTTGCGCAACGGCGCCGGCAGCGGCGGACGACACTGGGGCGTCCCGGCCCGACGCGGCGACCGTCGAGCGTTATGTGCGCGACATGTGGTCTGGTGCCGATGGCGAATGGAGAAAGCGCCTGCAGCAGGACGAGACGCAGGCCGTCTGCTCTCAGTTTCGCAATGCGCCTCCCGAAGACGTCGCCGCGGCGATCATGGCGCGCGAGGCGTCCACGGTCGTCTATCCGGCGGATGGCACGCTGCTAGGGGACTGGCAGGAGGGTGAGAAGATCGCGCAGAACGGCCGTGGCGGGCAATTCAGCGATGCGCCCGACGCTGCGCGCGGCGGCAACTGCTATGCATGTCATCAAATGGCGAAGACGGAAGTGTCTTACGGTACGTTGGGGCCGAGCTTGTCCGAATATGGCAAGCTTCGAGAATTCAGCTTAGACGCCGCCAAGCAAGCATATGCGAAGGTCTACAATTCGCAGGCGTCGCTGCCGTGCTCCATGATGCCCCGCTTCGGCGTGCACGGCTTTCTGTCGGAGAAGCAGATCAAGGATGTCATCGCCTATCTGTTCGACGTGGAAAGCCCCGTCAACAAATGACCGCTGCCACAGGAATTGCGCGGACCATGCGGGACGCGGGTTGGGGATTCCTTTTTCTCCTTACGATCTGCGCACCGCTTACGTGGTCCGCAGCTCGCGCGGCGGCCGCGGAACTGATCATGGTCCGCCAGCCCGGCTGTTCGTGGTGCGCGCGCTGGGATAAGGAAGTCGGCGCCAAATACGCTTCGAGCGCGGAGGGCAGAGCCGCGACCTTGCGTGAGGTAAGGCTGGGGGATGCGCTGCCTGCGTATGTTCGAAAGCCCGTCACGATCACGCCGACCTTCATTCTGGTGGATGACGGCAGGGAGATCGATCGTATCGTCGGCTATCCGGGGGAGAGCTTTTTCTGGGAGATGCTGGCGCAGATGCTGTCCCAGATCCCTTCTTCGCAGACCAAGGGGGATTTTCGGGCCCAACCGCGAGCGCCGATCATGCCGTAATTGGCTCCGGTTTTGCGGCCTAGCGTTTTCGATAGCGGTGCGCGTCTGCAACGTTCGACTTTATGATCGACCGCGCTCTGCGTTTGCCCGCGCATCCATCGCGCAAGCATGACAGTCGAACATCCGCCCGGTCATTGTCATGCGGGCGCTTTTTTTGCGTTTGCGCCGTTTCCGTCGATGATCTAAGCCATTGCCCGCGCGCGCCGGAAATGGATCGCAAACGGCTGGAATGGACGTCGGCCCGACCATGGGCTTCGTGGATTCGGCGCCGTGCCGTCTCAGGCTTCGACGTGAATGATTTCAGTAAGTTACACTCATGTATTAATGCGTCGGATTAATTTCGTCGCGTCTGTCCTCATCGACCCAGCCCAAAGCACGCGCGTGCCGTTCATGGGCGATAGCGGGGGAGCCACATCCGATGCCCGTCGCCGCCGGCGCTGCCGATCCCTGGTCCGATATCGGCGCTCTTCCTGCCATCATCTGGCTCGGTGCACTCGTCGTGTGCGTGCTCGTGCTGCGCGGGCTATCGCCCCTGTTCGGGAACTTTGCGGTCGCGGTGCCGACGCACCGGTCCTCGCACACGGCGCCGACCCCGCAGTGGGGCGGGCTCGGCATCTGCGCCGGAACGTTCGCTTCAACCGCGATCGCGGTGCTTGCATCCGGCATATTCGCGCCGGAGGTGCAGAGCCAGGTGATGATCGTGGTCATCGCCGCGTTGATGCTGATGGCGCTCGGCGCCGTCGATGATCTGCGCCACCTCGGAGCGGCCAGCAAGTTCGGGGTGCAGGCACTTGCCGTCGTCATCATGCTGACGGCGCTGCCCGGCGAATTACGGGCACTTCCAGCGATGCCGCTTTGGCTGGAGCGCGGGCTTCTGTTCTTCGGCGCGCTGTGGTTCGTCAATCTCGTCAACTTCATGGACGGAATCGACTGGATGATGGTGGCGGAGGTGGTGCCCGTCACCGCGGGCGTCGCCATCGTCGGCGCGCTGGGTGCGCTGCCGCCCGAGGCGCTCGTCGTGGCGCTGGCGCTGAACGGCGCGATGCTGGGCTTTGCTCCATTCAACCGGCCCGTGGCGCGGCTTTTCATGGGCGACACGGGCAGCCTGCCGATCGGCTTATTGCTTGCCTGGCTTTTGATTGTGGTGGCGGCCTCCGGCCACCACGTGGCGGCGCTGCTATTGCCGCTCTACTTCATCGCCGACACCGGCATCACACTGCTGCGCCGCGCGCGCGCCGGGGAGCGTCTGTGGGTTGCGCACCGCACGCACTTCTATCAGCGCGCGCGCGACAACGGCTTTACGACGATGGGCATTGTTGCGCGCGTCTTCGCGGTGAACCTGGGGCTGGTGCTTCTTGCGGCCATCAGCGTCATCGCGACGTCGCGCCTCTCGCACGCTCTGGCGCTGCTCAGCGGCATCTGTCTCGTGGGCTGGCTGATGGTGGACTTCACGCGGCCGCGGAAGCCGTGACCTGAAGGCCGGCGCCGGAGCCTCAGTTGCTGCGGATGCCCGCCGTTTCCACCGAGGTGCCGCAGCCCTTCTGCTGGATGCTGGCGTTGACGGCGTCCGCTTCGGCCTTGGTCTCATTGTATTCGGCGATTGCAGGGATGCCCTGATCGGGCGAACCGGTGAGACGCGCCCAGGCGTCGGCAACGGTCTGCGGCAGCTCCTGCATCTGCTGAACGGCCTTGGTGGGCAGCTCCTGAAGCTGGGTTTGCAGGCTCACCTGCCGGGCCTGCAGCTCCCGGCAACCGAGGTCGTGCTCGTGGGCGCTGAGAACGTAGGAGCCGTCTTTCTGGTATCCGGGCCGGGGGATGCCGCCTAGATCGGCCATCGTGGAGCAACCGGCGGCATTGAGCGCGAGGGCGCAGACAAATGCTGCCCTTCCCACACCAATCCACTGTCGCCAGGTCGCTGCCATCGTTAACGAATCTCTCCCGCCGCGTAGAATTTATGCACAAGGGTCCCGTCAAACCACCCGGGGCGTTCACATATTCGATCACTGTGATCATCAGGCCACGGATGGGCACGGCGTGTCACATTTCGGCATCGTAGCGCCGGATTACCGGGCCGCAACTCCAAGGGGTTCGGCTTCGCCTGGCATGATTAACCCCCGCGCTGCCAGCAAGCTGACGACGCGCTGGGCGAGCTCCTCGGCGGGCGCGCTCGTCGTATCGAGGATGAGGTCGGGGTTCTCCGGCGCCTCGTAGGGGGAATCGATGCCGGTGAAGTTCGGCAACTGGCCGGCACGGCTCTTCGCATAGAGGCCCTTTGGGTCGCGTTGCTCGCAGACCGCGAGCGGTGCGGTGACGTGCACCTCGATGAACTCGCCCGGGTCGAGAAGCCCCCGCACGGCGGCGCGTTCCGCCCGGAACGGGGAGATGAAGGAGCACAGAACGATCACGCCGGCGTCGACGAAGAGGCGCGCGACCTCGCCCACGCGGCGGATGTTCTCGACACGGTCTACGGCGGTGAAGCCGAGATCCTTGTTGAGGCCGTGGCGGATGTTGTCGCCGTCGAGCAGATACGTGTGACAGCCGTGCATCGCGAGCCAGCCCTCGACGAGGTTGGCTACGGTGGACTTGCCGGCGCCCGAAAGCCCGGTGAACCAGACGACGCAGGGGCGCTGCTCTTTCAGCGAAGCGCGCAACGCCTTGGTGACGCTGAGGGGCTGCCAGTGGACATTCATCCCGCGGCGAAGGGCGAAATCAACGTTGCCGGCGGCGATGGGTGCGCCGGTCGTCAGGCTGTGGATTTCGAAGCGTCCGGCATCGCCGCTGTCTCGATCGAGGCTCACCGGCGTCTCGGTTGCGATGGTGCACACCCCGACCTCGCCGGGTGCCAGAGTACGGGCCGGATGGCGCTGCAGCGTTTCGATGTCGAGACGGTATTTGATACCGGTGACCGTTGCGATCAGGTCCTTGCCGGCAAGCCGGAGGCGGTATTCGCGGCCGGGAAGCAATTGAGCGTCGGCTGAAATGCAGGCGACGTGGGCGGCGAAGCGCTCGCTAGGCGGCAGCGGCTCGGCTGCTCCGGAGAGCGCGAGCGGCTCGGAGGCAGCGAGCTGGGCGAGGTGCTCACCCAGTGCCGATGGACTGCGCCCGAGATCGGCGGAGGCATCCGCTGAATCGACGGTGGTGATGGCGGTTGCAAAGTCGAGCCTGCGGGTAAGCGCCTCGAAGGCGGCTTGCATTGCCTCGAACGCCGTCGGCACTGCACTTTCCGGCGCCTGAGGCGCTGCTTTCACCGCGAGCACGATATGGCGGACGCCGGTTGTGCGGGCGATGACCGCGGCGCGGCGAACGTCAGCTGACAGCTCCTGCGCTGCGCCGGCGCGAATGATCAGAATGTCGGCGGAAAAGGGGGAGCCGGCGACGGGCATCGTGGCGGATGGGTAGCCTCGAATAGCCGGCGCGCTGGCGCGGCCGGCGGCGCTTCCCACGTCATATAGTCCGACCGTCAAGGGTCGCGGTTGGCTGGCCATTTTGCGCTCCCCATCGCTTGCCCCGTGTGGCCCTTCCCCTCCAGTGGCGCGCCTGGAGGCCATCCGTCACTTCGCGGGGCGGCGCGGGAAGACGTAGATGTCCAGGATGGCCTGGATCAACGCGTGATGGGCAAGCTCGACGAAGCCGTACTGGTTGGAATTGACGTAGAAATTCACGTCGCCGCGGCCGCGCAGCAGGTTGTCGGGCTGAAATCCGCTGAGCGTGCAGACGGTCATGCCCTGCGTCCGGGCGGTTTCGACGGACTTCAGAATGTTGACCGACTGGCCGGAGCTCGAGATCGCGATGAGCATGTCGCCGGGCAAGCCCTGCGCCTTGAGCTGCTCGGAGTAGACGTTGGCGTAGCCGAAGTCGTTGCTGAGGGCGGTGATGGCGGCGGGGTCATTGAGGGACAGCGCACGGATGCCGCCGTTCTTCAGGAATTCGATGGCGTGGTGGCTGGCAACCGCGGCGCTGCCGCCGTTACCGATGAGCACCACTTTCTTGCCGGCGTTGTGGGCGTTGCGCGCCGTATCGGCCACCCACTCGAAACCCTGCTCCAGACTGAGGGGCCGTCCTTCCGCGTCGCTCACCCTGGCTGCCGCCAGGATGCGGCCAAGCTCGTCGAAGTAGGACGTGACTGGATTGGCTTGGGTTGTCTCGGCGACGCCTTTCAACACTCTGATAGCCCTCCAGAGGCAAGTGAGCGGCCGGCCCAGCGAAGCTCGGCCGCCGTCAAGGGTATGTGCATGGGATGCAGGACCGTTGTGCCAATTCTGCCAGCGGTTGATCAAGGGGTGGTGGCAGGATTCGCGCTTCCATGCATCACGGTGGCGGGGACAATCCTAGCAAATTAAGGCCAAGGTGTGCGTGCCACCTTCGACGAAACGTTAGACAGGGGTAAAATCCAGAGAAAAGTGGCGCCGCCCCCGCCTTGACACCTCGATTTGGATCACTTAGCCGCGGCTGGCAATGCGCTGGCGGCAACGGGACACGGGCAGGCGCGGATCAGAACGCTGGGGAACTGCCATATGCGGGTTCTGGTGACCGGGGCAGCGGGCTTCATTGGTTTTCACACCGCCCGGGCGCTGCTCGCGCGCGGCGACAAGGTGGTCGGCCTCGACAATCTTTGTGATTACTACGACGTCAATCTTAAGAAGGCGCGCTTAGCTCAACTCGAGGGCGAGGCGAATTTTTCCTTCCGCAAGCTCGATCTTGCCGATCGCGGCGGCATGGAAGCGCTGTTCGACGAGGTGCGGCCGCAGCGCGTGATCCACCTCGGCGCCCAGGCGGGCGTGCGCTATGGCATCGAAAATCCGCACACCTATATCGACGCGAACATCGTCGGGATGCTGCACGTGCTGGAAGGATGCCGTCACCACGGCGTGGAGCATCTCGTTTTCGCTTCGTCCAGCTCCGTCTATGGCGGCAACACGGCGATGCCCTTCAGCGAGCACGCAGGAGCGGACCACCCGCTCAGCATCTACGCCGCGACCAAGAAGGCGAACGAGTTGATGGCGCACACCTACGCGCATCTTTATCGGTTGCCGGTGACGGGGCTGCGCTTTTTCACAGTCTATGGACCCTGGGGCCGTCCCGACATGGCCCCCATCAAGTTCACCCGCGCGATTCTCGCGGGCGAGCCGATCGACATCTACAACAATGGCCACCACGCGCGGGATTTCACCTATATCGACGACGTGGTGGAGGGGGTTCTGCGTACCTCGGACCGCATCGCGGCGCCGGACCCCGTCTGGAGCGGCGTTGCTCCCGACCCGGCGACATCCTCGGCGCCTTACCGAATCTACAACATTGGCAATCACAGTCCGGTGGAGCTGATGCATTTCATCGGGACGCTGGAGCAGGCGCTGGGCCGTGAGGCGAAAAAGCGCTTCCTGCCGATGCAACCGGGTGACGTGCCGGCAACGTTTGCCAATGTCGCCGATCTTGCGGCGGATGTCGGTTTTGCACCGGCGACGCCCCTGGAGGAAGGCATCGGCCGTTTTGTTGCGTGGTATCGCAGCTATTACGACGTCTGAGCTGCGCCTGCCGCGGTAATTGAATTCTCGAAGCGGCCGCGGAGGCGCGCATGGGGAATATTCTCGTTACCGGCGCGCTCGGGCAGATCGGCTCGGAGCTGGTTCCGGCGCTGCGCCAGAGCTATGGCCGCGAACGGGTCATTGCCACGGACTTGAAGGTGCTGCCGGCCAGCGGTGCCGCGGCGGTCGCTCCCTACGATCATCTCGACTGCACCGATCCGCACCAGGTGCACGAGGCGGTGCGCCGGTACGAGATCTCGACGATCTACCATCTCGCCGCGCTTCTTTCCGCGTCCGCCGAAGCCGTGCCGCAGCTGGCGTGGTCGGTGAACATGGGCGGGCTCTATAATGTGTTGGAGGTGGCCCGCGGCTACGGCTGTCAGGTGTTCTTTCCGAGCTCTATCGGCGCCTTCGGTCACGACACGCCGCGAGACCGGACGCCGCAAGTCACGGTGCAGCGCCCGACGACGATCTATGGCGTCACCAAGGTATCGGGCGAGCTCCTGTGCGACTATTACGCCTCGCGGTTTTCCATCGATACGCGGGGATTGCGGCTTCCCGGGCTCATCTCGTACGTGGCGGCTCCGGGCGGCGGCACGACCGATTATGCGGTCGAGATGTTCTACCACGCCGTCCGTCATGGGAATTACACGTGCTTCGTCGGCCCCGAGACGCGTCTCGACATGGCCTATATGCCCGATGCGATTACCGGGATGATGAACCTGATGGCGGCGGATCCGGAGCGACTGCGCTATCGCAACGCCTACAACATCACGGCGATGAGCGTGACGCCGGAGGACATCGCCGCGGCCATTCGCGAGCACATTCCCGCATTCGAGATCGACTACGACATCGATCCCGTGCGCCAGGCCATCGCGGATAGCTGGCCGCGCTCGCTGGACGATAGCGCTGCGCGTGCCGATTGGGATTGGGCGCCGCGGTTCGGCCTCCAGGCCATGACGCAGGACATGCTTACCCGCCTGCACGACAAGCTCAAGCCGGCGCAGCGGCGTTCGCGCACACGGTCCTGACCGATAGATTGATAGAGCGGAGAAGTGCCATGCCGACCGACAAGCTGACACCGCTGCTCACGGAGAAAATGACGGAGCTTGGGGCTTCGGGCCGCCTCAAGGGCGCCGAGACGGTGACGGTTCGCGTGCTGGAACCGGCGGGCGGCAAGGGTCCGCGCTTCCTCATCGAGGGTCAGGGCGAGAAGCCGTTTCTGCGCATGAACTCCAACAGCTATCTCGGTCTTTCGTTTGCCGGGCGCGTGATGGCGGCGGAGGAAGAGGCGGTACGGCGCTATGGTGCCGGACCGGGTGCGGTGCGCTTCATCTCCGGCACGTGGGCGCCGCATGTGAAGCTGGAAAAGCGCCTGGCCGGTTTCCACGGGCGGGATGCGGCGATGCTTTTTTCCTCAGCCTACGCCGCGGTGGTGGGAACGCTTTCTCCGCTCATTTCCGAGCGGACTGTCGTCATCAGCGACGAACTCAATCACAACTCGATCATCAATGGCATCGCGCTCGCGCGGCCGGCGGAGAAGCGCATCTATGATCACCTCGACTACGGCGAGCTGACGCGTCAGCTCGGCGCCTTCACCAACAAATGCCGGCGCGCGGTCGTCATCACCGACGGCGTATTCAGCATGCGCGGCGACCATGCCCGTCTCGATGAGATCATGCGCATCGCCGCGCAATTCCATCCGCTCTATGCGGAAGGCGTCATCGTCGTCGCGGACGATTCCCACGGCGTCGGCGCATTCGGCGAAACGGGACGCGGCACGGAGGAAGTGACCGGGGGCAAGGTCGACTTGCTGATCGGCACGCTCGGCAAGGCGTTCGGTGTCAACGGCGGTTATGTCACCGGCGCGCCGGAGATCATCGATTATCTGCGGGAAACTTCGCCCTTCTACATCTACTCCAATCCGATCACGCCCGGTGAGGCCGAAGCCGCGCGCGTCGCCGTCGATCGCGTCGACAGCACGGAGGGGAGAGCGCTTCTCGCGCGCCTGCGCGCCATGACGGAGCATTTTCGCATCGGGCTCGGAAAGCTCGGCCTCGAGACGGTGGCCGGCGAGCACCCGGTGGTTCCCCTGCTCGTGCGCGACACCGAACGTACGCGGCGGCTCGTTCAGCATCTACGCGACAGCGGCATCCTGGCGACGGGGCTCGCCTATCCGGTAGTGCCGCGCGGCCAGGAAGAGATCCGGTTTCAGATCAGCGCCGATCATACGGCAGCCGACATCAACGAAGCGCTGGCAGCGCTTGCGACGTTTACGCAGACAGCAGGCTGAATTTACGCAGACAGCAAGCTGGGCAGGCCTGGAAGCGCCGGAGGCAGCCTCAGAGGCGATCTTTCAATCCGGTGACGCTGTGCTTGGATGCACAGCTCGCGCAACAGAAAATCTCGCCATCGCCGGCTTCGACGCCATGACCGATGACACGGCACTGGCAATGGGCGCAGCGCGGCGCCATGGCGGAAATGGCGCATTCAAAACTATCGAAGGTCATCGTCTTGCCGGCCTTCGTCACCTGAAAGGCCTTGTCGTAGTCGTTGCCGCAGGTATCGCAAACAGCCATCGGGTCTCTCCATTAAGGCGTTCAGGCGCGCATGAAGACGGCGATGAGGCCGAGGAGCACCATGCCGGCCAGGCCCGCGATGAAAATGATGCGCTGGGTCCGGGTCTTCAGAATGATCTCGCCCTGTCGCGCTTTCTCCGCCGGATAGTTCTGCAGATCGGGCGTCGTGCGTGCCATGGGTGCACTCCTTTCCGATTTTTCCGCTTCGGGCGGCTCTAAGGGCCAACGTCCGCCCCTGCCGACGGTTCCTGACGCGGGGTATCGGAGGGGCGCGGATATCGGGCGCAAAAGGGGCACTTATGCACGCTGGAGGTCGAACCGGCGCCCTGAAAGCCGCCGCCGGGGCTGGCCCCGGGGCCGATTTGGCGTTAAGTGCTGCGCGAAAGAATGATGCCTTCCCATGCGAGGTTTGTTCATGACTGAAGAGCTTGCAAAAATCGCCGAAGCCATGGTTGTCCCCGGCAAGGGCATCCTTGCCGCCGACGAAAGCTCGGGCACCATCAAGAAGCGTTTCGATTCCATCGGCGTTGCCTCGACCGAGGACACGCGCCGCGACTACCGCGAGATGCTGTTCCGCGCCGAAGAGGGCATGAAGAACTACGTCTCCGGTGTCATTCTCTATGACGAGACGATCCGCCAGAAGGCCAAGGACGGCACCACGCTCGTCGACGTCATGAAGGCGGCGGGTGCCATTCCAGGCATCAAGGTCGATACGGGCGCCAAGGCGCTGGCCGGTCCCCATTCCAGCATCGAGACGGTGACGGAAGGCCTCGATGGGCTGCGCGAGCGTCTGGCCGAGTATCACAAGCTGGGTGCGCGCTTCGCCAAGTGGCGTGCGGTCATCACCATCACCGACAGCCTTCCGTCGTGGAACTGCGTGAAGGCGAACGCGCATGCGCTCGCCCGATATGCTGCGCTATGTCAGGAAGCGGGCATCGTGCCGATCGTCGAGCCGGAGGTGCTGATGGACGGCGAGCATGCCGGCCACACGATTGAGCGCTGCTATGAGGTGACGGAGTGGACGCAGCGGGCGGTGTTCCGCGAGCTTTACGATGCGCGCGTCGCGCTCGAGGGCATGATTTTGAAGCCGAACATGGTCATCGCGGGCCAGAAGTGCGCCAAGCAGGCGAGCCCTGAGCAGGTGGCGGAGCTGACGGTAAAGTGCCTCAAGGCCACGGTGCCGTCGGCGGTGCCCGGCATCGCATTCCTCTCCGGCGGCCAGTCCGACGAGCAGGCAACGCAGAACCTGTCGCTGATCAACGAGATCGGCGATCTGCCGTGGAACGTCACCTTCTCCTACGGCCGCGCGCTGCAGGCGGCCGCGCTCAAGGCGTGGGGCGGCAAGGATGAAAATGTTGCCGCGGGTCAGCGCGCTTTCACCCATCGTGCACGGATGAACTCGCTGGCTGCACTCGGTAAGTGGAGCCAGCAGCTGGAGAAAGCCGCCTGACGGCCTTTCCGGCGAACCTCTCAGGCGCGGCTGCGTTTTTGCAAGCGGATCATCGGCGTTCAATGCGCCTTTGATCCGCTATTGCGTACGCTCTGTTGGGCACCCATTTACCCGCTTCTGCAAATTTGCAGTGGCAGTTTGCGTGACCCACCGACCAGACCCCTGGCCAGCTCCTGGAGATGATCAATGCACGTTACGATGGAAAGCGCCCTCGCCGCGGTTGAAGCTGCGCGCAAAGAAGCGGTGAAGCTCAAGACGCAGATGTGTATCGCCGTCGTCGATTCCGGCGCCAACCTGAAGGCTTTCGTGCGCATGGACGACGCCTGGGTCGGCTCCATCGACATCGCGATCAAGAAGGCGAAGACCGCGGTGTTCTTCGGCATGCCGACGGGCGAGATCGGCAAGCTGTCGCAGCCGGGCGGCTCGCTCTACGGCATCGAGCATTCGAACCACGGATTGATCACGTTCCCGGGCGGGCTTCCCATCGTCGACGAAGAGGGCGTGCTCGTCGGAGCGATCGGCGTATCGGGCAGCTCGGTGGAGAACGACCACAAGGTGGCGTCTGCCGGCCTCAAGGTGGTGGGCGTGTCGGATCTGCCGGAGCATCCCTGGCGCACGTGAGGCCAGCACTGACGCAAAGCGCCGGACAAAAGGAAGGCGGGGCTCGGCCCCGCCTTTTTCTATTCCAGCCGCATTTATTGGGCTCAGAGCTTCTCGACGTGATCGGCCATGTTGCCGACGAGGCGAACGCGGTACTTGGCGTTCTCGCAGGTGAGGATCCACACCGGCAAATCGGCGCGGGAAGCGCTTTGATCGCGCTCCGCGCGCGCCGGCTCCTTGCACTCATAGCCTTGCTTGCGGATCTGCACGGCAATGATGTCGGCCGGGATTTCGCTGTTGGCGACCAAGGTGGCCGTCGCTTCGGCCACCTGTTGCGCCTGCGCCTGGGAGTCTATTCCGCTGGAGGTGACGGCGTTGAGAACCAGGCCCGCGCCGAGGGCCAGTACGGGAAACAAAGCCAGCTTTTCCATCGGGGACTCCGCTACGCTTCATGTCACCGGCGGTCAGTGGGCGTGCGCGACCTTGTCATGCTCACGCCGTCCAGCCAGTGCCAGGAAAACATAACTCCAACCTGAGAATAGAAGGTTGATGCCGACGAGAAGTCCGAGCGCCCATGTCGCCGAGCCCGGCAGACCGAGGGCGATGAGCACGCCAACTGCGATGGCGGCAATGCCGGACAGCAGCAGCCATACCCAGCCTTCATGCGGACTTACGCGGTAGGCCATCACGATCTCGAAGATGCCTTCGGCGATGAAGAGCGCCGCAAGCACGATTGCGAGGGTGAGGAGACCCGTAAGCGGGAAGAAGGCGAGATACCCGCCGACGACCACGTAGAGAACGCCGATCAGCAACTCCCAGAGGAAGCCCGACCAGCCCGGTGCCTGGAACGCGTGGATGATCATCAGCACGCCGCCGATGAGGAACAGCCAGCCAAGCATCACCTTGGCGGCAATGGTGGAGATGAATGGGAAGGCGATTGCGGCGATACCCGCGAGAATAAGGCCTATGCCAAGGGCGAGAAACCAGCCCCACTTCTCAGAGATCAAAGCTTTCGTCTCAGCGATGCGCATTTCCATTTCGGGGACGGTGAGCGTAGCCATAACGGTCCTCCCGTTGCAGAGTTTTCAGCACAAACAATAGCAGAATCGCATGGCGCCGGGCGGGCGTTCATCCTTCTATGGTGGCGCGAGTGCCAACGCCCGTTCCAAGATCGATCGGATCCGTAGCGGAATGTTCGGCTTACGGAGAAAGCGGCGGGCGGTGGCGCGCATTGGGTTCGAATATGCGGATAATTTGCGCCGGCTGATTAGCTGCGAGCGCATGCAACCGTAATCAAAGTGCAAATAAAAGCCGCCTGCCTTTGGGGCAGGCGGCTTGAAGTGAGTCGGGCGCGTTCAGTCGCGCGCGAGGAGCGGCGTGATGCGGCGCACCGCAACCCGCCGGTTCTCACGCTCGGCCTGCTGCGTTGGGATTTTGAGGAATTCCTCGCCGTAGCCCTGGGTCACCAGGTTCTCCGGCGGGACGCCGAAGGTATCGGTGAGAATGATCGCCACCTCTTCCGCCCGGCGATCGGACAGTGTGAGGTTGTCGATCTCGGAGCCGACCGCGTCCGTATGGCCTTCGATGAGGAACACCTCGTCGGGCCGCCGGTCGAGCACGCGGTTGATCGCCCGGGCGATCCGGGCAAGGCGGTTGTACTGGTCGGGATGCACCTCCCACGCGCCGAAGTCGAAATTGACGGTGTCGAGGTCGATGCGGCGCATGCGGTCGCGCAGGTAGGTGTTGTAGCGCACCTCATCCAGCGAGTAGCCGCGCGGGAGCCGCTCTACGGGCCCGGCCATCAGCGCGTCGTAGATGTCGTCGTCCGACGCGCGGTCGTAATTGACGATGTATCGCTCGCGGGGGATCTGCACCGAGAGCGGCCCCAGGTCGATCCGCACGGGCGCGGCGCGACGGAAACGGCGGTTGTCGATGAGCACGGTTTCGCGCCCGTCGCGCCCGCGCCGGTAGCGCCGCATCAGCCGACCGGAGGAATCGAACTCGGAGAACACCTCGATACCGCCCGGCCGTACAGCGATGGTCACGTTGCCGCCGTCGGACCGCTTCTCGCGGCGCAGGTCACGCGCGGTGCGCCGCAGACGCTCGGTCTCGTCATGACGGATTCGGGCCGGTCCGCCCTTCTCCTGGGTGATGGTGCGGTTGCCGGGCTCCTCGATGACGGTGCGTCCGCCCTCGACGCGCTGACGGCGGGCCTTCTTGAGCTGGTCGATCGAGAATGGAGCGCCGGCGTCGCGGCGGGGCCCACGGCCGGGCACGCCAGCGGGACCGGGCGGCTGCCCGGGTTGCGCGCGCTGCTCCGGCGGCTGTGCCGGACGGGTTGGCGGCTGCTGCGCCGGTTGGGTGCGCGGCGCGTTCTTGTCTCGCGCATGGTCCGCATCGCCCCGCGCCGCAGGTTGCTGGCCTGGCATCCAGCGGCCTGCCGGCGGAGATGCGCCCGGTCCCTGCGGAGGCGTCGGCTGCTGCTTGCGATCGGCGTCGCGGCGGGGGCCGGGCTCACCCTGCATGCGGTAGGTTCCCGGCGGCGATGCGCCTTGTCCCTGCGGAGGTGCGGGCTGCTGTTTACGATCGGCGTCGCGGCGGGGGCCAGGCTCACCCTGCATCCGGTAGGTTCCGGGAGGCGAGGCGCCCTGTCCCTGCGGGGGTGTCGCCTGCGGTTGCGCCTGCCGGCCTTGCGGAGGTGCGTTTGCCGGCGGCGCTTTCGGTGCGCCTTGCTGGACGGGCGGTTGAGCGGCCGGCTGTGGCGGCGGGCTCGAGGGAGCGCCACGGTTGCCGTCGCCGCCTCGGTGTCCGCGCTGTCCGCGATCCTGCTGATCGGCGGCGCCGCGGCCGGGCTGGCCGCCTTGCGCCGATGGCGCAGGCGCTTCGGCAGCGGGCGGCCGTGCCTGCCGCTGGGCTGGTGCACCGCGCTCACCGTTATTGCCTCTGGCTCCCGGTGGCTGCGCGCCGCGCTCACCGCCTGGGTCACGCCGTTCGCCGCGCTTGCCGTCCTTGGCCTCGCCCGGGGCCTCGCCTGGCTGATCTCCCGCGCCGGGAGGAGCGGCGTCGGGTGCCTGTGCAATCTTGAGGGGCGGCTGGAGAGACTGGGCCGCCGCATCGACGGGGACGAGGCCGTAAAGGGCAATGACCGGGAGGGCGGCCAGCGTGAGGCCGCGGGTCGAAGTATTGAGGGGAGAGCAAGACTTGGTGCGTGGCATGGGACGTTTTCACTCCTGTTCGCCGCCCTAGCCGTACCTGAAATGTTGGTGAGGTTGTGGCTTCCGGGACAACACGCGGAAACAGGTCGCTTTTCCGCCCCAATGCGCCCTATTAGGCTGTCGGCAGGGCTTAAGGAACGTTCGATGGGGCAAGACGATATAGCAGCGGGATTGTACGTCGTGGCCGCGGCGGGCACCGACACGGGTGCGCTTGCCGCCGTGCTCGAAGCGGCGCGGCCAGCCACGGTGTTGATCGCGCCAAAGGATGGTGAAGCGCTGACGGCCGCTACCGCGCGTCCGCTGCTCGAGCTGGTGCAGGGGAAGGATATCGCCGCGCTGATCGAAGGCGATGCGCAGCTTGCCAGGACGCTGCGTGCCGATGGCGTGCATCTGCCGTGGGACAAGGACATCGAAGCCCGATACGGCGAAGCGCGGGAGATTCTCGGAACGCGCTATATCATCGGTGTCGATGTCGGCCGCTCGCGTCACGAGGCGATGGTGCTAGCCGAAGAGGGCGCCGACTACATCGCGTTCGGTATTCCCGCCCACGTGGAGGATCGCGAAACGGCTACGGCGCGGCGTCTCGAGCTCGTCACGTGGTGGTGCGAGATCTTCGAGGTGCCATGCGTCGCGTTTGACGTGGAAAATGTAACGGACGCGGAGGCGCTGGCTGCTGCAGGTGCGGATTTCGTCGCCATCGCCAAGAGCGATAAGCTCACCGCAGACGACTATGCAGACCTTGCCCGCGCCATAGAGGCGGCGTCTTCCAAGCGCGAGGCGCTCGCATGAGCGCGCGCCGCGCGGTGCCGGTTTTGCGCTTCGTCGTGCGCGTGTTTGGCGCGACGGTGCTCGGCGCGGCGGCGTCCGTGTCGTTCGCGATCGCGGAGACGAGCTCGTGGATCATGCAGTCGACCGAGGTTCCCAAGCCTCGCCCCGGCAAGCCGGTGAAGCTGACGCCGAACGAAAAGTTCTCCAAGCCTGCCGCGTCTAAAAAGGATGGATCAGCGGCAAAGCCGGGGGGCTTTGGGGTCGAGGAGTTCCTTGTTCAGCCGACAGGCGAGGAGGCGGCGTATATCGCGTTCGACCAGGGGCTCTATCTCACCGCGTGGAAGCTCGCGCAGGAAGCGGCGAAGAAGGGCGATCCCCAGGCGCATACGCTGCTCGGCGGCCTTTACGCGGAAGGCCTCGGCGTCGCCAAGGACCCGGCCACGGCTGCGAAGTGGTATGCGCGCGGCGATGAGCTTGGCGATGTGCAGGCGACTTTCGCGCTGGGCGTTCTCTACGCCGAGGGGCGCGGCGTGAAGAAAGATCGGATGAAAGCGGGTGAGCTGTTCGAGAAGGCGGCGCGCAGCGGCCATCCGCTCGCCAACTACAACCTCGGGCTCATCTTTCTCAAGGGCGACGGCAAACCGCAGAACGCCTATCGCGCGGCGATGCACATTCGCTATGCGGCCGAGAAAGGCATCGCGGTAGCGCAGTACGATCTCGCCGGCCTTTACCAGAACGGCTCGGGCGTCGAGCCCAATGCGCTCGAAGCGGCGCGCTGGCTCAGCAAGGCGGCGGAGCAGGGCATGGCCGAAGCGCAGTTCGAATACGCGGTGGTGCTGCTGCGCGGGCTCGGCCTGACCAAGGACGAGCCGAAGGCGGTGCCCTATCTGCGGCAGGCGGCGCAAAAGGGGCTTCCATCGGCGCAGAACCGCCTCGCGTACGTCTACGCGGAAGGCATCGGCGTGAAGAAGGACCCCAAGGAAGCGGCCAAGTGGCGTTTCATCGCGCAGGCGGGCGGGCTGAAGGACGAGGATCTCGATGCGTTCGTCGGCAAGCTTCCGAAAGCTCAGCGCATGGCCGCCCAGCAGGCCGCGAGCGAATGGCGCGAAGAAGCCGGGATGTTCTAGCGGCACGATTGACAGCGTGGCGGCGGTTCGCGCCCTTGCCAGTACCGTCCGCAAGGGGTAGTCGGGCGCCAGCGCCGGATGCTCGGCGCGCCGCCAAGGATTTCCGCGATGCCCGCTTCAGCGCTTATGAACGTCATGATCGGCGCCGCCCGCAAGGCCGGCCGCTCCCTCGCGCGCGATTTCGGCGAGGTCGAGCAGCTGCAGGTTTCGGTGAAGGGACCGGGCAACTTCGTTTCCGCGGCCGACCACAAGGCGGAAGAGATCATCTATCGCGAGCTGGCAAAGGCGCGTCCGGGCTATTCGTTTCTGATGGAGGAACGCGGCGAGGTCATCGGCGATGACCGCACGCACTGCTGGATCGTCGATCCGCTCGACGGCACGACGAACTTCCTGCACGGCGTGCCGATGTTCGCCATTTCGATCGGGCTGGAGCGCGAAGGCCAGCTCGTTGCCGGTCTCGTCTACAACCCGATCTCGGACGAGCTGTTCGCCGCCGAAAAGGGCAAGGGCGCGTACCTCAACGACCGCCGCCGGCTGCGTGTCGCGGCCCGCAAGAGCCTTTCGGATGCGCTCGTCACCACCGGCATTCCGCACATCGGACGCGTGGGCCACGCGGCCTTCAAGCGGGAATCGCAAAGCGTTTTCCCGCAGGTCGCCGGTGTGCGGCGCACCGGCTCGGCGGCGCTCGATCTCGCGTGGGTCGCGGCGGGCCGTTTCGATCTTTACTGGGAGCGGGGCATCAAGCCGTGGGATATGGCCGCCGGTATCGTGCTGGTACGCGAGGCGGGCGGGGCAGTGAGCGACCTGGCTGGAGGCGCCGGGATGTTCGACAAGGGCGAGGTGCTGGCCGCCAACACGACCTTGCATAAGGAATTCCTGCCGCTGCTCGATGCCAAGCGTTCCGGCGCGTAGCGCTTACCATGTCGCTGGCTTTGTGGCACCGCGGGCACGATGTTGCCCGGTTTATGCTGTCAGTGGCATCGGGTAATGTCACGGGGCTGAAGAAGTAGGCGGCGGAGCTCGGGATGGCGAGAAGACGACAGAGAGACCCGGCCGTTTCGGCCCTGGCGCACAGGCCGCTGACGCCGCCGGGCGTCTTCCTGATCCGCATGCTGATCTTCCTGACGCTTGTCGCATTCCTGACGGCGATCCTGCACAAGCAACTCGTCGACAGCTTCATGCACAATCCGGGGCTCAACGGCCTCATCGTCGGTGTGCTGGCGCTCGGCATCATCTACGCCTTTCGGCAGGTGGTCCGCCTTTATCCGGAAATCCGCTGGGTCAACGCATTCCGGATCGCCGATCCTGGCCTGGCGATCTCCCATCAGCCGGTCCTGCTCGCGCCGATGGCGGCGATGCTGCGCGACCGTACGGGTACACTCTCCCTCTCTACGGCCTCGCTGCGCTCGATCATGGATTCCATCGGCTCGCGCCTCGACGAAGCGCGCGATACCGGACGCTATCTCGTCGGCCTGCTCGTATTCCTCGGCCTGCTCGGCACTTTCTGGGGCCTATTGGAGACGATCCAGTCCGTCGGCGGCGCGATCGATTCCATCGACACCAACGCGACCGACAACGTCACCATGTTCTCCGACCTCAAGGCTGGTCTTGCCGCGCCGCTGAAGGGCATGGGTACGGCATTCTCGTCCTCGCTGCTGGGCCTTGCCGGCTCGCTGGTGCTCGGATTCCTCGAACTGCAGGCGAGCCATGCGCACAACCGCTTCTACAACGAGCTGGAGGAATGGCTGTCGGGCATCACGGAGCTGACGCCGGGCGGCGCGGGGGTGACGACGGACCAGGTCAATCGTCAGCTTTCCAGCGCCATTCTGCATATGCAGCGCGCTGTGGAGGATCTTTCGACGCGTCTTTCCGATCAGTCGATGGCCGGCGCTATCGGCGGGGGCAGCGATGAGCAGCTTCGCGAGCTTGCCCGCGGGGTCAATCAACTCGTCTCGCAGATGCGCGCGGAGCAGAAGGTCGTGCGCGAGTGGGTGGACGAGCAGGCGGCGCAGCACTCGGAGGTGGCGAGCGCGCTGAAAGAACTCGCCATCAACATGCGGCGCCGGAGCTAACGCATGGCGGGCGGACGCACACGACGGCGCGCCGAATATACGGACTTCTGGCCCGGCTATGTCGACGTGCTGTCGACGCTGCTGCTCGTCGTGACGTTCCTCATGTCGATCTTCATGCTGGCGCAATACTTCGCTAGCCAGGAGGCGAGCGGCAAGGACACCGCGCTGCGCCGGCTCACTCTGCAGATCACCGAGCTGACGAACCTGCTCTCGCTGGAGAAGGGCAAAAGCAAGTCCGCCGAGGATGAGCTTGCCGCATTGCAGGCGACACTCGCCACCATGCGCGATGAGAATTCGCGGTTATCGGGGTCGGCGCTGCTGGGCGATGAGGCGGCGAAGGCTGCGGACGCGCGTATCGCCGGACTCGCCAGCGAGCTCGAGAACCAGAAGAAGGTTTCTGACGAAGCGCTCGCGAAGGTGGACCTGCTCAACCAGCAGCTTCTTTCGCTGCGCCGACAAATCGCTGCGCTCAACGAGGCTTTGCAGGCTTCGGAGAAGAAGGATGCCGAGAGCCAGACGCACATCAAGGATCTCGGCGCGCGGCTCAACGCGGCGCTCGCGCGGCAGGTGCAGGAGCTGCAAAGATACCGCTCCGATTTCTTTGGCCGTCTGCGCGAGCTTCTGAAGAACCGCAAGGACATCCGGGTCGTCGGCGACCGGTTCGTCTTCGAGTCGGAAGTGCTGTTCCCGTCCGGCTCCAACCAGCTGACGCCTGAGGGCCTTGCCGCCATGGATCAGCTTGCCTCGGCCATCATAGAGCTCGAGCGCGAGATCCCGAAGGAGATCGACTGGGCGTTGCAGGTGGACGGCCACACGGATATCCGGCCCATTGCCAGCCCGACTTTCCCCTCGAACTGGGAGCTGTCGACGGCTCGCGCGATCTCGGTGGTCCGCTACCTCATCAGCCGGGGGGTGTCTCCGCAGCGTCTGGTGGCGGCTGGCTTCGGCGAGTTCCGTCCGCTCGAGGCGGGCACCGACGAGGCGAGCCTGCAGCGCAATCGGCGCATCGAGCTGAAGCTCACGAACCGTTAGACCATGATCGCTTCGGACCCTATCCGCCCGAAGCGCGGCCTAACGGTCTAAGCAAAAAACGAGAGCCGCACCGGAATTCGAAGAAAAGCGCTCTCGCGGGTGCACGTCTGAGGCAACCCCGCGCGGAGCACACTCTCCTCGACGTGCGTGCCGCTGACCTCCCGACGCATCCTTAGATCTCACCCGCAGGCGCAGGTCGCTTGCGCGTCCCGCACCTTCGGCCGATCCATGTCCGCCACATAAAAAAGGGCGCCGGTGGCCGGCGCCCTTTCATCCTGCATCAATGGCCGGCCCCGTCCGCCGGGCGGGCGTCTCGATTACTGCGGGGGTGTTGTCCCTGCTGGCGGACCCACCGGTACCGGGCTCACCTGCTCGCGTTCTTTCTTGAGATCGGCGAGGGCCTGGTTGAGCTTCTTCTGCGCGGCTGCGAGTTGTCCCTTGAGGTCAGTTTCCAGCTTGTCCTTGGCTTCGGCGGCTTCCTTGGCCGCGGCCTCGGCCGCCTCGCGGCGGCGTTCGATGTCGCCGGTCTTCTGCTGGTGCTCGTCGAGCTGCTTCTGCAGCTCGCCTTCGCGCTGCTTGAGATCGGTCACCTGCTTCTGCAGATCGCCAACCTGCTTTTGCAGGTCGCTGATCTGGGCGGACGCCGCCTCGGTGTCGGCGCGGGACTGCTTGAGCGAATTCTCGACGTCCTCGCGGGCGCGATTGGCTTGCTCTACCTGCCGCGTCAGGTCGGCCGCGTTGGCCTTGAGGCGGTCGCGCTGCTGCGTAAGTTCTGTGCGGGCCTTTTCCGCTTCCAGGTAGCTCTGGTGCGTCGAAAGCGCATTATAGCCGGAGTAGACGGCGATAGCGCCAAGCGCCACCATCAGCAGCCAGATCCACAGCGGTGCGGGCGCGCCTGCGCGCGGCTCCGAGGTGGGATCAAGTTCCGGTTCCATAGTTTCCTCCCCATTTCCCTTCAGGCAATCCGGCGCCCTGATCAGGCGCGCCGCTTTTTTTAATTTATCACAGTGCGGCAAGAATGCTGCGAATTGGGGCTATTCGGCGGCTTCGGCTGTAAACTGCATCTCGGCGAGGCGTGCATAAAGTCCACCCTTGGCGATGAGCTCGGCGTGGGTGCCCTGCTCGACGATCCGGCCCTTATCCATGACCAGTATCCGGTGGGCCTTCTGCACCGTAGCAAGACGGTGCGCGATGACGAGAGTCGTGCGGCCGACCATCAGCCCTTCGAGGGCGCGCTGCACCTGGGCTTCGCTCTCGGCGTCGAGGGCGCTCGTCGCTTCATCGAGCAGGAGAATCGGCGCGTCCTTGAGGATGGCGCGGGCGATGGCGATGCGCTGGCGCTGGCCGCCGGAGAGGGAAATGCCACGCTCGCCGACCCGGGTGTCATAGCCGTCGGGCAGGGCGCGGATGAATTCGTCCGCATGGGCTGCCTGGGCTGCCTGGCGTACGGCCGTCATCGTGGCGTCGGGACTGCCATAGCGGATGTTGTCGGCGACGGTGCCGGCGAAGAGGGCCACGTCCTGGGGCACCAGCGCCATGCGGGCGCGCAGGGCGCCAAGGTCGGCATCGCGCGCGTTCACACCGTCGACGCGGACGGCGCCTTCCTGTGGATCGAAGAACCGCAGGAGAAGATTGAAAATGGTGCTCTTGCCCGCGCCCGACGGGCCGACGAGGGCCATGGTCTCGCCGGGCCGGGTGCGGAATGAGACGTGCTGCAGCGTCGGCAGCTTCGGCCTTCCCGGATAGGAGAAGCTGACGTCTGCGAATTCCACATCGCCCCGCGCCGGCACGGGCAGGGGCTGCGGGTTATCGGGCGAGCGGATGTCGGGCTTCAGGGCAAGAAGCTCGGCGAGGCGCTCGGCGGCGCCCGCCGACTGGCTGATCTCGCCCCAGATCTCGGAGACCTGCGCAAAGGATGCGCCGGCGAAGACCGCGTAGAGCACGAACTGGCTGAGGCGGCCGACGGTCATGCTGCCGTCGATCACTGCGGCGGCGCCGAACCAGAGAACGCCCGTGATGCTGGCGACGACCAGGAACATGGCGAGCGCGGTGAGGGCCGCGCGGGCGCGCATGCGCTCCTTCGCGGCGTCGAACGCCACCTCGACCGCGCCGCGATATTGTGCGGAAGCCTCTTTTTCGTAGGCGAAGGCCTGCATGGTGCGGGAGGCGGCGAGGTTTTCGGCGGCATAGGCCGACGCTTCGGCCAGCGTGTCCTGCGCCTTGCGCGACAGGCGCCGCACCAGACGCCCCACCACTATGAGCGGCAGAACGGTCAGCGGAATGGCGAGCAGAACCAGCAACGACAGGTTCACGCTGGTGACGAACATCATCACCATCGCGCCGACGAGCATGATCAGACTGCGGAGCGCCTGGGACAGCGAGGAGCCGGCCATCGCCTTGATCTGCGTGGTGTCCGCCGTGAGGCGGCTCATCAGCTCGCCGGAATGGTTGCGCTCGAAGAAGGACGGCCCGAGGTCGGCGACGTGGCGGAAAACGTCCGAGCGCAGGTCGGCCACGACCCGCTCGCCCAGCCAGTTGACGTAGTAGAACCGGGCGGCGCTGGCGAGCGCGAGCACGAGCCCGATCAGGATCAGCATCGCAAAATAGCGGTCGATGAAGATGCCGTCGTGCGAGCCGAAGCCGAGGTCGATCACGCGGCGCACGGCCAGCGGGATGACCAGCATGGAAACGGCCGAGACGACGAGGGATATGGTAGCGAGGGCCAGCTTGCCGCGGTGGCGCGCAAGGTAGGGCCACAGCGATAGGAGCGGGCGCAGCTCGGGGCGCCGCCCCTGGGTGTCCTCATCCTCCCGGAGCGCGGGCTTATACCCTTCGGTCTGGGTCGTGGTGTCGCGATTCAAGGCGGTGCTCTTCGGTCGGCCGCATTCGGCCGGGACGCAAGTTGAAAGGGACCATGCCCGACAGGAGGGGTGCGCTCAAGTGCCATCAGGCCGCGGGAGCGCCTCGAGCGGGGCTGCGGTCACGCTTGTGTCGGCGAGGCATCTCGACTATAGAGGCCGCTCCGAACACACAATTTGCCCGGGCGGATAGGCTATTGGCCGGCGGGCGCTGCATTCAAGGCATCCCCATGAAGAAAGATCCCGACCTGCACCCCGACTACCATCAGATCACGGTCAAAATGACCGATGGGTCGGAGTTCCTCACCTATTCGACCTACGGCCAGGAGGGCGATGAGCTGGTGCTCGACATCGATCCGTCCTCCCATCCGGCCTGGACCGGTGGCGACCAGCGTCTCATGGACCGTGGCGGCCGCCTGTCGCGCTTCAAGAAGAAGTTCGAAGGCCTATTCTAAGTGCGGGGCGGCATAGCCGCCTTGCCTGAACGGCAGTCCGAAAAAGAAAAAGCCCGGTAATTTCGCCGGGCTTTTTCTTTGCGGATATCGATGAGCTGCTCCGCCGTGCAGGCCTCAGCTGCTGAATGCCATGCGGAGACGGTCGATCTGGCTGCCGACCGGATTAGCGGTCACCGCCGCGGCCACATTGTCCGATTTGACGCTCATTGCGCGGTCGAGCTGCACGATGCGGTCCTGCAGGGCGTAGCTTTCCTGGACGAGGATGCGAAGCGTCTCGGGAAGCTCGCCAAATCCGGTGACGTGGGCGGTGCGCGAGGGGGCCTGAAGGGTCACGCCCTTGCGCTTCTTCTGGGCCTCGCTCTCGCTGATATCGCCTTCCTTGAGGGCACGACGGATCAGCAGCCAGGAGGCCATGTCGAGCAGACGCGTTGTCAGACGCATGCTCTCGGCGGCGTAGAGGACATTGACGGAGGTCGGGAGGCGCTTGGATTCGACGCGACCGGGCCCCTCGAGGTAAGCCGCCGTGCGCTCCACCAGGGCCATGCCCTGCTTGAAGACGGCATCGAATTGAGCGGAGGCCTGGAACCGTTCACCGAACGATACGGTGACGCCGGCATTCAGGGACGTTTCGGCACGCGATACGTTGCTCATGACTAGATTTGACACACTCACTCACCTGCAGCTCATCAATAACACGCACTCATCCTGCCAAGCCATAGTTAACAACATGACCAAAAGCGGGACAAAGTCTGCGCGTCTCGCGACGGGTTGGGGATATGCAAAAAAAGAGCCGCTTTTGCAGCGGCTCTGAAGTCAACAGGGAGGCGTCAAACAGAGCGGCCGAACCGCTCGAGATCCAGGTGACTGGATAATGGTACGTTAGCGGACTAA
>Ga0182749_1000238_pt1 | contig 56693 bp, 51 predicted proteins | sample eDN3rd37CKraftMG_FD_128875 | JGI IMG/M metagenome (GOLD analysis project Ga0182749, IMG submission 128875) | Enriched Miracle-Growth compost microbial communities from Emeryville, California, USA - eDNA 3rd pass 37_C Kraft MG (version 2) (version 2) ...
GAGCTCCAGGCCCCCGGCGTGATGCAGCGCAAGTCGGTGCATGAGCCGATGCAGACCGGCATCAAGGCCATCGACGCCATGATCCCGATCGGGCGCGGCCAGCGCCAGCTGATCATCGGCGACCGCCAGACCGGCAAGACCGCGATCGCGATCGACACGATCATCAACCAGAAGGCGAACTGGGAGTCCGGCGACGTCGACAAGCAGGTGCGCTGCATCTACGTGGCGATCGGCCAGAAGGGCTCGACCATCGCCAGCGTGAAGGGCGCGCTGGAGGAGGCGGGAGCGATGGAGTACACCACCATCGTCGCCTCGCCGGCGTCGGATCCCGCCGGCTTCAAGTACCTGGCCCCGTACACCGGATCGGCGATCGGCCAGCACTGGATGTACGGCGGCAAGCACGTGCTGATCATCTTCGACGACCTCTCGAAGCAGGCCGAGGCGTACCGCGCGGTCTCGCTGCTGCTGCGCCGCCCGCCGGGACGCGAGGCCTACCCCGGCGACGTGTTCTACCTGCACTCCCGCCTGCTGGAGCGCTGCGCGAAGCTCTCCGACGAGCTGGGCGCCGGATCGATGACCGGCCTGCCGATCATCGAGACCAAGGCGAACGACGTCTCGGCCTACATCCCGACCAACGTGATCTCGATCACCGACGGCCAGATCTTCCTGCAGTCCGACCTGTTCAACGCCAACCAGCGCCCCGCGGTCGACGTCGGCATCTCGGTGTCCCGCGTCGGCGGCGACGCCCAGCTCAAGTCGATCAAGTCGGTCTCGGGAACGCTCAAGCTCGAGCTGGCCCAGTACCGCTCGCTCGAGGCCTTCGCGATGTTCGCCTCCGACCTCGACGCCGCCAGCCGCAGGCAGCTCGCCCGCGGCGCCCGCCTGACCGAGCTGCTGCGCCAGCCGCAGTACTCCCCGTTCCCGGTGGAGAAGCAGGTCGTCTCGATCTGGGCCGGCACCAACGGCAAGCTCGATGAGGTGCCGGTCGAGGACATCCTCCGCTTCGAGAGCGAGCTGCACGACTATCTCGCGCGCAACACCACGATCCTCGACACGATTCGTGAGAGCAGCAAGCTCGACGACGAGACCACCGCGGAGCTGGACAAGGCGGTGGACGCCTTCAAGCTCGAGTTCCAGACTGGAGAGGGCAAGCCGCTCGCCTCGGTCGGCTCGGAGAGGTTCGACGCCATCGAGGCGGAGGAAGTCGTCCAGGAGCAGATCGTGAAGCAGAAGCGCTGACGCGCCGACGCCGACCGATCAGACGAGAAAACTCACAGGAAGAAACAGGACATGGGAGCGCAACTTCGGGTCTACCGGCAGCGGATCAAGGCTGCCCAGACGACCAAGAAGATCACTCGTGCCATGGAGCTGATCTCCGCCTCGCGCATCCAGAAGGCGCAGGCGAGGGTCGCGGCGTCCGGCCCGTACTCGCGTGCCATCACCCGTGCCGTATCGGCGGTCGCCACCTTCTCCAACGTCGACCACGTGCTCACGACGGAGCCGGAGAAGGTGGAGCGCGCGGCGATCGTCATCTTCAGCTCCGACCGCGGGCTGGCCGGCGCCTTCAACTCGAACGTGCTCCGCGAGGCCGAGGAGCTGAGCACCCTGCTGCGCAGCCAGGGCAAGGACGTCGTCTATTACCTGGTGGGCCGCAAGGCGGTGGGCTACTTCGCCTTCCGTCGTCGCGAGTTCATCCGGGAGTGGGTCGGCGGAACCGACGAGCCGAGGTTCGAGACCGCGCAGGAGATCGGCGAGGCACTGGTCTCGAGGTTCCTGCAGCCGGCGTCGGAGGGCGGTGTCGACGAGATCCACATCGTCTACAACCGCTTCGTGAGCATGCTCACCCAGACCCCGGAGGTGGTCCGCCTGCTGCCGCTCGAGGTGGTCGAGGGCGTCGAGGAGCCCACGCCGGGGGAGGCGCTTCCGCTCTATGAGTTCGAGCCCGAGGTCGGCGACGTGCTCGACGGTCTGCTCCCGGTCTACATCGAGAGCCGGATCTACAACGCGATGCTGCAGTCGTCGGCCAGCAAGCACGCGGCGACCCAGCGGGCGATGAAGGCGGCGAGCGACAACGCCGACAAGCTCATCCTCACCTACACGACCCTGGCGAACAACGCCCGCCAGGCAGAGATCACCCAGCAGATTTCCGAGATCGTCGGCGGCGCCGACGCACTCTCGGCCAGCTAAGTCCAACGAGAATAGAGAGACCATGACCACGACTGCTCCCGCCGCCAAGAAGCCGGCCGCCAAGAAGCCGGCGGCACAGAAGTCGAGCGCCGCCGCCGCGCCCACGGCCGCCGCAGGAATCGGCCGTGTCGCCAGGGTCACCGGCCCGGTCGTCGACATCGAGTTCCCGCACGACTCGATCCCGACGATCTACAACGCCCTGAAGACCACCATCGTGATCGAGGGGGAGTCGAACGAGATCACCCTCGAGGTCGCGCAGCACCTCGGCGACGACCTGGTGCGCGCCATCGCCCTCAAGCCGACCGACGGGATCGTCCGCGGCCAGGAGGTGCGCGACACCGGCGGCCCGATCACCGTCCCGGTGGGCGACGCCACCAAGGGCAAGGTGTTCAACGTCATCGGCGAGGTGCTCAACGGAGCGCCGGGCGAGACCTACGAGTTCGCCGACCGCTGGTCGATCCACCGCGAACCGCCGGCCTTCGACCAGCTGGAGTCCAAGACCGAGCTGTTCGAGACCGGCATCAAGGTCATCGACCTGCTGACCCCCTACGTGCAGGGCGGCAAGATCGGCCTGTTCGGCGGCGCGGGCGTCGGCAAGACGGTGCTCATCCAGGAGATGATCTATCGCGTCGCCGCGAACCACGGCGGTGTGTCGGTGTTCGCCGGCGTAGGCGAGCGCACCCGTGAGGGCAACGACCTCATCGTCGAGATGCAGGAGGCCGAGGTCTTCGACAAGGTCGCCCTGGTCTTCGGCCAGATGGACGAGCCGCCGGGAACGCGTCTTCGCGTCGCCCTGTCGGCCCTGACCATGGCCGAGTACTTCCGCGACGTGCAGGGCCAGGACGTGCTGCTGTTCATCGACAACATCTTCAGGTTCACCCAGGCCGGCTCCGAGGTCTCGACCCTGCTCGGCCGCATGCCGTCCGCGGTGGGATACCAGCCCAACCTGGCCGACGAGATGGGCGTGCTGCAGGAGCGGATCACCTCGACCCGCGGACACTCGATCACCTCGCTGCAGGCGATCTACGTGCCGGCCGACGACTACACCGACCCGGCCCCGGCGACGACCTTCGCCCACCTCGACGCGACCACCGAGCTCAGCCGCGACATCGCCTCGCGCGGTCTCTACCCCGCGGTGGACCCGCTGACCTCGACCAGCCGCATCCTCGACCCCCGCTACCTGGGCGCCGACCACTACCGCGTCGCGACCGAGGTCAAGGCGATCCTGCAGAAGAACAAGGAGCTCCAGGAGATCATCGCGATCCTCGGCGTCGACGAGCTGTCGGAGGAGGACAAGATCACCGTCTCCCGCGCCCGTCGCATCCAGCAGTTCCTCTCGCAGAACACCTACATGGCGACCAAGTTCACCGGTGTCGAGGGGTCGACGGTTCCGCTGAAGGACACCATCGAGTCCTTCGACGCCATCGTCAAGGGCGAGTTCGACCACGTCGCCGAGCAGGCCTTCTTCAACGTCGGCTCGATCAGCGACGTCGAGGAGCAGTGGGCGAAGATCCAGAAGGAGAACGGCTGACATGGCCGAGCTCACGGTGAGCGTCGTGTCGGCCGACCAGGAGGTCTGGACCGGCGCGGCCTCCATGGTCGTCGCCCGCACGACCGAGGGCCAGATCGGCATCCTCCCGGGGCATGAGCCGCTGCTGGCGATCCTCAGCGCCGGAGAGGTGCGCATCACCACGGCCGGGGACACGGTCACGGCGAACGCCGATGACGGGTTCCTCTCGGTGGAGCACGACACGGTCACCGTCGTCGCCCGCTACGCCGAGCTGGCAACGGTCTGACGGCCGCCGTGCGGCTCGGAGGAGCAGCGGCGTGCTGATCGCGATGGCCGGGCTGCCCGGCTCGGGCAAGAGCACGATCGCCGACATCCTCGGCGCCCGCCTCAACGTCGCGGTGGTCTCGGTCGACCCGATCGAGTCGGCCATCCTCGGCGCGGGGATCGACAGCGACCAGCCCACCGGTCTGGCCGCCTACCTCGTCGCCGAGACCATCGCGGACTCGGTGCTCGAAGCCGGTCACAGCGTGATCGTGGATGCCGTGAACGCCGTCGATCCCGCCAGGGAGCAGTGGGTGGAGCTCGCCCAGCGCCGGGGCGAGCAGCTGCGCTTCATCGAGGTGATCTGCTCGGATCCCGAGGTGCATCGGGAGCGTCTGGAGTCGCGCAATCGCGAGCTGCCCCACGTGGTCGAGCCGACCTGGCACGCCGTCGAGCAGAGCCTCGACGAGTACGGGCCGTGGGCGGGAACGAGCGGCGCGATCCCGCGGATCACCCTCGACTCGGTCTCGCCGCTCGGGGTCTCCGTCGAGGCCGCCCTGGCCTTCCTCGAGGGCTAGTGCTCCTGCTGCTGCCGCCGTCCGAGACCAAGCGGAGCGGCGGGGTCGAGGGATCGAGGCTCGACCTGTCCGCGCTGTCGTTCAGGGAGCTCGACCGGCCGCGCCGCGCGGTCATCGCCGCGACCAGGAGGCTGGCGATGAACCTCGGCACGATGGCCGCGGCGCTCGGGGTCGCGCCGACCCAGCGGACCGAGCTGATGCGGAACCGGCAGCTCGGGACCTCTCCGGTGATGCCGGCCATCGAGCGCTATACCGGCGTGCTCTACGACGCCCTGGGCGCTGACCGGCTGGACCGCGAGGCCAGGGCCTTCGCGCACGGCAGAGTGCTCATCCATTCGGCCATGTTCGGACTGATCGACGCCGACGACCCCATCCCCGCCTACCGTCTCTCCCATGACACCCGGCTGCCCGGGCTCTCGCTGAAGCCGACCTGGCGCGGGCCGATCTCCTCGGTCATCGGCGCGCGGGACGGCCTGGTGCTCGATCTGCGGTCAGAGGCCTATGCCGGGCTCGGCCCGGTTCCGGCCGGGGTCCGCAGCGTCTATCTCCGGCTCGTCTCGACCGGCCCGGACGGCACCGTGCGCGCCCTCAACCACTTCAACAAGAAGGGGAAGGGCGAGTTCACCAGGGCCCTGCTCGAGGACCGCGTCGAGTTTGACGACCTCGGCTCGCTGCTGGACTGGGCGGCGGGCCGGGGCCTCGTGCTCCGGCCTGGCGCGCCGGGGGAGCTCGACCTGGTGGTCTGAGCTCCCTAGGGTGGGGGCATGGACTACGACTATCACGACGGCGGCGACTACTACGGCGGAGCTGCGGTGGCCGGCATCATCATCGCCGTCTACGTCGTCATCCTGATCGTCGTGCTGATCATCGCCGCGGCCTACTACGTGGTGATGTCGTTCGCCCTGATGAGCTTCTTCCGCAAGGTCGGGGTCAAGCCCTGGATCGCCTGGGTGCCTTTCTACAACAACTGGGTCTGGCTCCAGGTCGGCGGACAGCCGGGCTGGCTGTCGCTGCTGTCGTTGATCCCCTATGGCGGCATCGTCACCTCGGTGTTCCTCTACATCGGCATGCACCGCACCGGTGTCGGGTTCAGGAAGGGCGGCGAGTGGGTGGTGCTCGGGATCTTCCTGCCCTTCGTCTGGGCCTTCCTCCTCGGCCGGCAGTCCGAGGTCTACGACCCGTCGCTGATCGCCGCACGCGGCTATCCGCCGCCCCTGGCCGGCTTCGGCTCCGCGCCGAACCCGGCCAACAGCGGCGAGCCGGGCTCGCCGGTGCCGCCTCCCGCTGCGCCGCCGGCTGCGCCTGCCGCGTAGCGACCGGGCCCGGCCGATTCAGGCCGCGCGCCAGCAGCCGGCAACGTGGTCGTCGACCATGCCCGCCGACTGCATCAGCGCGTACATGGTGGTCGGGCCGACGAAGCGCAGGCCCAGCGCGCGCAGCGCGGCGCTGAGCGCCGTCGACTCCGGCGTCACCGCGGGGACGTCGCCGAAGTCCCTCGGTCTCGCGCGCCCGGCTGGCGGGGCGAAGCTCCAGATCAGCTCGTCAAGGGCGCCCGGCCGCTCGGCGACCAGGTCGCGCACGATCCTGGCGTTGGCGATCGTGGCCTCGATCTTGGCCCGGTTGCGGATGATCCCCGCGTTCTGCATGAGGAGGTCGGCGTCGCGCGGGGTCAGCTCGGCCACCCGCTCGATCTCGAAGCCGTGGAAGGCCTCGCGGAAGGCAGGACGCCGGCGCAGGATCGAGATCCAGGACAGCCCGGCCTGGAAGCCCTCGAGGCTGAGCTTCTCGAACAGCTCGCGGTCGCCGCGGAGCTCGACCCCCCACTCCTCATCGTGGTACCTGCGGTACTCCGGGTCGTCGCCCGACCAGGCGCAGCGCGCGAGAGCGTCCTCGCCGATGATCAGGGCGCTCACGCGCTGTGCCGGATGCCCTCGTGGTCGAGCAGCCAGGCCTTGGTCGGGATGCCGTTGCCGCCGCTGTAGCCGGTGATCCGGTTGTTCGACGCCAGCACCCGATGGCACGGCACGATGATCGGCACCGGATTGGCCCCGACCGCCCCGCCGACGGCGCGCCCCGCCGTCGGCCTGCCCGTCGCCCGCCCGAGCTCGCCATAGGAGACGACCTCGCCGAAGCCGAGCTCGTTCAGCCGCGCCCAGACCGCCCGCTGGAACTCCGTGCCGCGCAGCCGCACCGGGAGCTCGAAGGCGGTGCGCTCGCCGGAGAAGTACTCGTCGAGCTGCTCGGCCGCCCGGTCGAGCACCTGATCGGCGCTCTCGTCGGCGCCGTCGTGAGGGAGGGCTCCCGCCCGCTCGATGCTGAGCGAGATCACCGCCTCCCCGTCGCCGAGCAGCTCGATGCGGCCGATGGGGCTGTCCAGGCGCCGGATCGGCGTTCCCACGGGCAGGGTCGTCGCGGGCAGGGTCTCCGTCTCGATGGCGGTCGTCGTGAGGGTCATGCCTCGACTGTAGCCGCGACCCCCGACGGCGATCTGGCGGTTATCGGACCTGGGGTGACGTTCCGCTGGAACGAACCGTGGAGGAGCGGATCGCCTCGCCGGCTCCCGGATCGGATAGGGTACTACCTCCGCATCCTCGTCCTCGCCTCGACCGTCGCCTCCCTCGCCGAGGACTCGACCCCGAGCGACGACGAGCCGACCGAGCCGGTGCTGAACGGCATCGCGGGAAAGGAACGCCGATGCTGCTTCGCCTGATCCTGCGCTACCTGAGACCGCATCGCCGGCTCCTCGTCGCCGTGATCGTGTTCCAGCTGATCCAGTCGATCGCGTCGCTGCTGCTGCCGACCCTCAACGCCGACATCATCGACTCCGGCGTCGCGACCGGGGACACGGGCTACATCCTCCGTGCCGGCGCGATGATGCTCGGCGTCACCCTGGTGCAGATAGCGGCGTCGATCACCGCCGTCTACTTCGGCGCGAAGCTCGCCATGGCGCTGGGCAGGGACCTGCGGGCCGCGGTGTTCCACCGGGTCGGGGCCTTCTCGGAGCGGGAGGTGACCCGCTTCGGCGCACCGTCGCTGATCACCAGGTCGACCAACGACGTGCAGCAGGTTCAGATCCTCGTCCTGATGACCTGCACGATGCTCGTCTCGACCCCCATCCTCGCCATCGGCGGAGTGGTGCTCGCGCTGCAGCAGGACCTGCAGCTCTCCTGGCTCATGGCGGTGAGCGTGCCGCTGCTCGTCGTGGCGATCGGCATCATCGTGCTGCGGATGGTGCCCAAGTTCCGCCAGATGCAGAGGCGCATCGACACCGTCAACCGGGTGCTCAGGGAGCAGCTCACCGGCATCAGGGTGGTGCGCGCCTTCGTGCGCGAGGGCACCGAGTCCGCGCGCTTCGGCGAGGCCAACGCGCGAGTCACCGAGTCCGCGTACCAGGCCGGCCGGCTCATGGCGCTGATGTTCCCGATCGTGATGCTCGTGCTCAACGTGTCGAGCATCGCGGTGATCTGGTTCGGATCGTTCAGGGTGGATGACGGCTCCATGCAGGTGGGCACGCTGACCGCGTTCATGCAGTACCTGGTGCAGATCCTGATGGCGGTGATGATGGCCACCTTCATGGCGATCATGATCCCCAGGGCCGCGGTCAGCGCCGACCGGATCGGCGAGGTGCTTCAGACCCGGTCCTCGGTGGTCGAGACGGCGTCGCCGGTCCGGCCAGCGGCATCAGCCGGCCTGGTGGAGCTGGACGGCGTCGGCTTCGCCTATCCGGGGGCCGACAAACCGGTGCTGACCGGTATCGGCCTGACCGCGAGGCCCGGCAGGATGACGGCGATCATCGGCAGCACCGGCGCCGGCAAGACGACCCTGCTCAATCTGCTGCCGAGGCTGTTCGACGCGACCGAGGGCTCGGTGCGCATCGACGGAGTGGATGTGCGTGACTACGCCGGCGAGGAGCTGTGGTCCCGGTTCGGCATCGTCCCGCAGAAGCCCTACCTGTTCTCCGGGACGGTGGCGAGCAACCTCCGATACGGCAACTCCGACGCCACAGACGACGAGCTTTGGGCGGCGCTGGAGGTCGCCCAGGGGCGCGACTTCGTCTCCGCGATGCCGGAGGGGCTCGAGGCGCCGATCGCCCAGGGGGGCACCAACGTCTCCGGCGGCCAGCGGCAGCGGCTGGCCATCGCCAGGGCCCTGGTCAAGCGGCCTCCGATCTACCTGTTCGACGACTCCTTCTCCGCGCTCGACACCGCGACCGACGCCCGGCTCAGGGCGGCCCTGCGGTCGGCGGTGAGCGACGCGACCATGATCGTCGTCGCCCAGCGGATCTCGACGATCGTCGACGCCGACCACATCGTCGTGCTCGACGACGGGCTGCTGGTCGCGCAGGGGAGTCACGAGGAGCTGCTCGAGACCTCGGAGACCTACCGCGAGATCGTGGAGTCCCAGCTGAGCGCGGAGGAGGCGGCGTGAGCGAGCAGAGGACGCAGACTCCGAGGAGGGGGCCGGGCGCGGGAGCGGGGATGCCGGCGGCGAAGTCGCAGAACTTCCTGCCGTCGGCCCGGCGCCTGCTGTCGCGGCTCCGCCCTGAGGCGCTGCTCCTCGCCCTGGTCGCACTGCTCACGGTGGTCAGCGTCACCCTCAGCGTGCTCGGCCCCCGGCTGCTCGGCCAGGCGATCGACCTCGTGTTCGCCGGGGCGATCTCGGCGCAGCTGCCGGCCGGCACGACCAAGGCGCAGGTGATCGAGCAGTTGAGAGCGAGCGGCGACGGCCAGCGCGCCGACCTGCTCAGCGGCATGGACCTCACGCCGGGAGTCGGCATCGACTTCTCGGCGGTCGCCTCCGTGCTCACCTGGGTGCTGGCGCTCTACCTGCTCTCCTCGGTCTTCGGCTACCTGCAGGCCTTCCTGCTCAACAGGTCGGTGCAGCGCACCGTCTACCGGCTGCGCGCCGACGTCGAGTCGAAGATCAACCGCCTGCCGCTCAGCTACTTCGACCGCATGCCGCGCGGCGAGCTGCTCAGCAGGGTGACCAACGACATCGACAACATCGCGCAGAGCCTGCAGCAGACCCTGAGCCAGCTGCTGACGTCCCTGCTCACCGTGGTGGGCGTCGTGGTGATGATGTTCGTCATCTCACCGCTGCTCGCGGTCATCGCCCTGGTCAGCATCCCGCTGAGCATCCTCATCACCACCCAGATCGCGAAGCGCTCGCAGACCAGGTTCGTCGCGCAGTGGCGCCACACCGGCGAGCTGAACTCCCAGATCGAGGAGACCTTCACCGGCCACGCGCTGGTCAAGGTGTTCGGACGGCAGCGGGAGGTCGAGCGGCGCTTCGCCGAGAAGAACGAGGAGCTGTTCCGGGCGAGCTTCGGCGCCCAGTTCATCAGCGGCATCATCATGCCGGCGATGATGTTCGTCGGGAACCTCATCTACGTGGCCATCGCCGTGGTCGGCGGGCTGCTGGTGGCGGGCGGCGGGATGCGCCTCGGCGACGTGACCGCCTTCATCCAGTACTCCCGTCAGTTCACCCAGCCGCTGACCCAGCTGGGCTCGATGGCCAACCTGCTGCAGTCGGGGGTCGCCTCGGCCGAGCGGGTGTTCGAGCTCCTGGACGCGGAGGAGCAGTCGGCCGACCCCTCGCCGGCCGAGACCCCCGGGCCGGGCACCACGGGACGGCTGGTCTTCGAGGACGTGTCCTTCGGCTACAGCCCCCAGGCGCCGCTGATCGAGCATCTCGACCTCGTGGCGGAGCCGGGCCAGACCGTCGCGATCGTCGGGCCCACCGGCGCCGGCAAGACCACGCTGGTCAACCTGATGATGCGGTTCTACGAGCTGGACGGCGGTCGGATCACCCTGGACGGCGTGGACATCGCGGCCATGACCAGGGACGACCTGCGCTCCCGCATGGGCATGGTGCTGCAGGACTCGTGGCTGTTCGGGGGGAGCATCCGCGAGAACATCGCGTACGGCAGGGCCGGCGCGACGGAGGAGGAGATCCTGGAGGCGGCCCGGGCGAGCTTCGTCGACCGCTTCGTCCATTCCCTTCCCGACGGCTACGACACCGTGCTCGACGACGAGGCGGCGAACATCTCCGCCGGCGAGCGGCAGCTGATCACCATCGCGCGGGCCTTCCTGGCGAGGCCGGGCGTGCTCATCCTCGACGAGGCGACGAGCTCGGTGGACACCAGGACCGAGCTGCTGCTGCAGCGGGCGATGAAGGCCCTCCGCTCGGACCGGACCAGCTTCGTCATCGCCCACAGGCTCTCCACCATCCGTGACGCCGACCTCATCCTGGTGATGGAGGACGGAGCGATAGTCGAGCAGGGCGATCACCGCGCGCTGCTGGAGCTGCACGGCGCGTACCACCGTCTCTACACCGCCCAGTTCGCCGATCCGGTGGCCGAGTAGCGGCGAGGGATCGAGTCGCTCTGTCGGTTCCGGCACTGAGCACAGGAGAATGTAGCCGTGGAACCCCTCGACCCGGACGATGAGGCGACGGCGCTGCGCCCTGCGCGGCCGGCCGGCCCCCCGGTGACCGATCCGGATCCCGACGCCGACACCGTCATCCGCCGCCGTCCCGCCGTGGCGGCTCCGCCGCCCTCCGCTGCGCCGCCGTTCGCGCTCGCCGGGCCGGAGCGGTTCCCGCTGCGCCCCAGGGCGGAGCCGGCCCGGGGGGCGCCCGTCGCCGAGACGGCGCCGACCGATCCCGTCGCGGCGGACGCCCGGCTCGACTACTCATTCAGCGTCAACGGAGACCCGCCGATCGGGCTGGAGGTGCCGGCGCTGGTGGGGCGCAAGCCGGCGCTGCCGCGGATCCCGATGGGCAGGCCGCCGCGGCTGGTCCGGGTCCCGTCGCCGCTCGGCGAGGTGTCGGGGACCCATCTGGAGCTGCGCCAGCAGGGGGCATCGGTCGTGGTCACCGATCTGCGCTCGACCAACGGCACCGTCGTGGTGGTGCCCGGCCGCGCCCCGCTGATCCTGCGCCAGGGCGAGTCGGCGGTCGTGGTGCCCGGCACCGTGGTGGACATCGGGGAGGGGAACACTGTGGAGATCCTTCCCGGGCGGGCCTCCGGCCCCCAGGCGGAGAGGCGGGCGTCGTGACCGGACTGGGACGCACATCGGCGGAGCTGGTGCTCTCGCTTCCGGGGCACTCCGGCGTCGGGGTCGCGCTGGGCTGGGGCGCGGCGACCGACACCGGGAAGCGGCGCGCCCACAACGAGGACAGCTTCCTCGCCGAGTCCCCGGTCTTCGCGATCGCCGACGGGATGGGCGGACACGCGGCGGGGGACGTGGCCAGCGCCGCGGTGGTGACCAGGCTGGCCTCCGTGATCGACGGCGACTTCGGCGATTCCGACGCCATCTCGCTGGCGCTGACCGAGGCGACCGCCGACATCGCGGAGGCCGAGGACGAGAGGCGGCTGGGCGTCGGGACCACCGCGACCGGGGCCGTGCTCAGTCGTGGCGGGGACGAGGCGTTCTGGACGGTGTTCAACGTCGGAGACTCCCGGGTCTACCTGTTCGAGAACAACGAGCTGGCGCAGGTCAGCGTCGACCACTCGGTCGTGCAGGAGCTCGTGGCGGCGGGCCTGATCAGCGCGGAGGACGCCGAGCGGCACCCGGAGAGCAACGTGATCACGCGCGCCGTCGGCTTCAACTCCGCTCCGCGGCCCGACTTCTGGCTGATCCCGGTGCGGCGGGGATCGAGGCTGCTGATCTGCTCCGACGGCCTGACCAAGGAGGTGGACGACGAGCACATCCGCCTCCATCTCGCCGCCGGCCTCACCCCGCTGGAGACGGCGCAGGCGCTGGTCGACGCGGCGTTGGCGAGCGGGGGAAGGGACAACGTCACGACGATCGTCGTCGACGTGATCGAGGCGTCGGAGCCGATCGAGATCGAGCAGACGGTTCCCCGGCCGGCGGTCGCCGGAGGTGACCCCCGAAAGGGGGACAAAACACCGGGCTGATCAGGGATTTACGTCGAGGGCATCCAGCGGTGCGTGCCTACAATAGGTCACCGGCGGCTCGGCCGCCGCGTGCCGGCCAGGGGGAAGGAGCACGGATGGCGCGACGCCTGCCTTCGCAGCCCCCTGTGCTGCCGGGCTTCTCCCACGTCCGGATCCTGGGCTCCGGCGGGTTCGCCGACGTCTTCCTGTACGAGCAGAACATGCCGCGCAGGCAGGTGGCGGTCAAGGTGATGCTCAGCGAGGTGGTCAACGACCAGGTCAGGCAGATGTTCCAGGCCGAGGCCAACCTCATGGCGCAGCTGAGCGCGCACCCGTCGATCCTGACCGTGTACCAGGCGAGCGTCTCCTCCGACGGGCGGCCGTACCTGGTGATGGAGCTGTGCTCTCCCGGTCTCGCCGAGCGCTACCGGCGGGAGCGGATACCGGTGCCTGAGGTGCTTCGGATCGCGGTCAAGATCGGCAGCGCCATCGAGACCGCCCATCGCGCCGGGGTGCTGCACCGGGACATCAAGCCGTCCAACATCCTGCTCACCGCTTACGGGCATCCGGTGCTCTCCGACTTCGGCATCGCCTCGACCCTGAGCGAGGCCGAGGGGCAGGAGGCCGTCGGGCTCTCCGTGCCGTGGTCGGCGCCGGAGGTGCTCATGGACGAGACCGCGGGAACCGTGGAGTCCGAGGTGTGGTCCTTCGCCGCGACCGTGTACTCCCTGCTCGCCGGGCGCTCGCCGTTCGAGGCGCCCGGCGAGTCGAACACCTCGGCCGACCTCATCTCCAGGATCAACCGGGCGAGGCCGCAGCCGATCGGGAGGTCCGACGTGCCGCCGGGACTCGAGCGCGCTCTGCAGAGGGCGATGTCGCGCAAGCCGGAGTCCCGTCAGGCGAGCGTGCTCGAGCTGCTGCACGAGCTGCAGGCGATCGAGACCGAGCTCGGGGTGCCGCAGACCCCGATCGAGGTGGCGATGGACGACTGGGCCCTCGCCACCGTCTCCGACCTCGAGGAGCGCACCAGACTGCGCGGGGCTGCCGGCGCGTCCGCCGCCGCGCGCGGTCGTCGTCGCCGCCGATCGATGGCCGCCGCGGACTATACCGGGGTCGGCACGCTGCAGCGGCAGAGCGCAGGCCCGGTCAGCGGCACGGCGCCCGCCGGGCGGCGGAAGGGGATGCAGGCCCTCGCCTGGGCGCTGGTCGCCGCCGCGGTGCTGGTGATCGCGCTCGGGGCGATGGCGACCATGGCCCTGATCAGGGCGGGGACCGACGACATCCCGCGGGTCACCGACATCCGCTCCAGCAGTTCCGGCCGCTCCGTCCAGTTCTCCTGGGGCGACCCCGGCCTCGCCGGAGGCGACTCCTATCAGATCACCACCAGCGACGGGCGCTCGAGCATCCAGCGCACCGCGTCCTTCGTGGTGGATGCCGAGGCCGGAGACCGCGTCTGCATCACCGTGACGGTCAACCGCGAGGGCAAGACCGGGCAGCCCAGCGCCGAGAAGTGCGTGGACGTCGGAGGGTGAGCTCCTAGCGTGTTCCGTACCTGGCTCGGCGGCCACCTCTCGCTCGTCATCACGGTGACGAGCGTCGTCGTGGTCGCCGCCATCGTGGCCGTGGCGGCGGTGGTCTCATCGGGCTTCACCGCTCAGCGCATGGACCTCGGGGACGGCGCGGTCTGGGTCAGCAACGGTGGCAAGCAGGTGATCGGACGGGCCAACACCCAGGTCCTGGCGCTGGACACCGTCGTCGCCGGCGCCGACGCGGACCTCGAGGTGGTGCAGCAGGGCGGCACGGTGCTCATGGTCGATCGCGGCAGCAGCAAGGTCGACATCATCGATCCCGCGACCTCGAAGTCGACCGACAGCGTCCCGCTGCCGCCGGAGGATCCCCAGGTGTTCCTCGCCGGCGACAACGTCGTGATCGGCTCGGGCGGAACCGGGGAGTACTGGATCATGCGGGCCGCGGACCTGCCGAGGTTCGACGCGGAGTCGGCTCCCACGCTGAGCCTCGGCGCGGACGCCGTGGCCAGCGTCACCCCCGACGGGCTCATGTTCGTCTTCTCCGCCTCGGCCAGGCAGGTCTACCGCATCGATGCCGCGCACTCGGACTCGGTCGAGGGCAGCAGCGAGGCCGACTTCGGCGAACCCGGCGACCGGGTCGCGATCAGCTCGGTCGGCGGGCAGTGGGTGCTGATCGATCAGGACCGGCGCAGCCTGTTCACCGCGCGCGGCACGATCCGCCTCTCCGGCCAGATCCCGGTGCGCTCCCAGGCCGTGCTGCAGCAGGCGTCCGACGACGGCGACGGAGTGCTCGTCGCCTGGTCGGGCGGGCTGCTCCGGGTGCCGCTCGCCGGCGGGGCGGTGCGCGAGGTCGTGACCGGCCGCGACGGGGTGCCGGTGCCGCCGGCGGTGATCGGATCGTGCAGCTACGCGGCCTGGAGCGACGGGACGGCCTGGCGGGACTGCGACGGCGCCGACCCGGTCCAGCTCAGGCTGGACGCGGTCCCGGCCGCCGCGGCCAGGCTCGCCTTCCTCAGCAACGGCGACCGGGTGCTGCTGAACGACCCGGTCGGCGGCGCCAGCTGGGCGGTGCAGCAGGGGGGCGAGCTCATCGACAACTGGGCCGAGCTGATCACCGTGCGCCATGACGAGCAGCAGCAGGAGCAGAACGACGAGGACAGCCCTCCCGAGTACGAGAAGAGCCAGGCCCCGCCGGTCGCGGTCGACGACTCCTTCGGGGCCAGGCCGGGCAGGGCCAGTGTGCTTCCGCTGCTGCTCAACGACTACGACCCGAACGGGGACGTGCTGGTGATCACCGGCATCGATCCGCTCGACGAGGCGGTGGGCCGGCTCGACCTGATCAACGACGACCAGCAGGTGCAGATCACCCTGCCAGCGGATGCGGCGGGGACCATCGGCTTCGGCTACACGATCAGCGACGGCCGCGGGGGAACGGCGACGGCGAAGGTCACGGTCACGGTCCGCCAGCCCGGTGAGAACTCCGCCCCGCAGCAGGTGAGGAAGAGCAAGGCCCTGGTCGCCCAGGGCGGACGGCTCACCGCATCGGTGCTCGGCGACTGGTTCGATCCGGACGGCGACGCCTTCTATCTCGCCGCGGCATCCGCCCCGGCACCCGACACGGTGAGCCACAAGCCGGAGGGGAGCGTGGTCTTCACCGACGGAGGGGGCGCTGCCGCCCTGCGCACGGTGTCGCTCGTCGTCTCCGACGGCCGCGCCGATGGGGCCGGCGCGCTGACCGTGACCGTGAAGCCGGCCGGGGAGGTGCCGATCATCGCGGACCCCTTCGTGGTGCTCGCCTACGCCGGCCAGCAGCTCACGATCTCGCCGCTCGGGCACGTCCGCGGCGGCACCGGAGCCATCAGGCTCGCGAGCGTGCCGGCGAAGCCGTCGAGCACGATCACGGCGAGCCTCGACTCCGGCACCTTCACCTTCGTCAGCCAGCAGCTCGGCACCCACTACCTCGACTACGTCGTGAACGACGGCGACCAGACCGCCACCGGGCTGGTGCGGGTGGAGGTCGCCGCCCCGCCCGACGCGAACAGCAAGCCGATCACCATCCCCAAGACCGTCTTCGTGCAGACCCTGAGCGACGAGACGGTGGATGTCGCGGCGACCGACATCGACCCGGCCGGAGCCGTGCTGCTCCTCACCGCCGTCTACAACGTTCCCGCCGGCTCCGGGGTCCGCGCCGATGCGCTGGAGCAGCGGCTGATCAGGGTGAGCCTGACCGCGCCGCTTCAGGACGGCCCGGTCAGCTTCAACTACCGGATCAGCAACGGCCTGGCCGAGTCGGAGGGCATCGTGACCGTGGTCGAGATCCCCCGGCCGACCCGGCTGCAGCCGCCGGTGGCCCAGGACGACACCGTCACTGTCCGGGTGGGCGCGGCGATCGACATCCCGGTGCTGGACAACGACTCCCAGCCCGACGGCGAGGAGCTGAGCCTCGATCCGCTGCTCTCCAGCGGGCTCGACGACGGCTCGGGGCTGCTGTTCGCCTCGGGCAGGGTGCTGCGCTACCTCGCGCCGGACAAGACCGGTGACTTCACCGCGGTCTACCAGGTCTCGGCCCCGGACGGCCAGACCGCCCAGGCGCAGGTGCGCATCGCGGTACGCGAACCGGTCGAGGCGACCAACAACCCGCCGGTTCCGGTTCCGGTGACCGGGCGGGTGCTCGCCGGGCAGACGGTCAGGATCCCGATCCCGCTCACCGGGATCGATCCGGACGGCGACTCCGTCCAGCTGCTCGGCCAGGAGACCAACCCGGAGAAGGGCTCGGTCACCGCGGTCGGCGTGGACTACGTCGACTACGAGGCCGGCGCGTACTCCGCCGGCACCGACTCCTTCCAGTACACGGTCATCGACGGGCTCGGGGCTCGGGCGACCGGCACGGTGCGGGTCGGCATCAGCCCGCAGCGCGAGGGCGCTCGCAATCCGGTGGCGATCGAGGACGAGGTGACCGCGCGACCGGGCGGGACGGTCTCGGTTCAGGTGCTCGCCAACGACTCCGACCCCGACGGCGGAACGCTGAGGGTGACCGGCGCCGCCCCGAACTCCGATGGCACCACGGCGAAGGTCGTCGGCGACCTGGTCAAGGTCACTCCGCCGGCGAAGCCCGGCCGCTACGGCGTCGTCTACACGATCGAGAACGAGTTCGGCGGCACCAGCTCCAACTTCATCACCGTCGTCGTCGACCCCGACGCGCCCCGGGCGAGGCCCGTGGTCCACGACACGGTGCTGACCCTCTCCGACATCCTCGATCGCGACTCCTTCGACGCGAAGGTGCTCTCCAACGTCTTCTTCGCCGACGGAGACGCGAGCACGCTGAAGGTCTCGCTGCTGCCGGGATACGACAGCTCGGCCAGCGTCCTCGCGAACAAGCGGATCAGGGTGGAGGTGCAGGCCAGGAGCCAGATCATCCCCTTCGCGGTGGCCAACCCCGACGACCCGTCGATAGCGGGCTACGCCTTCCTCTGGGTCCCCGGACTGGACGACGCCCTGCCACAGCTCGACCGCACAGCCCGTCCGCTCACCGTCCCGAGCGAGCAGGAGCTGCGGATCGACCTCGACGACTACGTGCTGGCCATCGGCGGCAAGAAGGTGATCCTCACCGATGCCACCACCGTCAAGGCCACCCACTCCAACGGCCAGAACCCGGTGCTGAACGACCACACCCTCCGCTTCACCTCCGCCGACAAGTACTTCGGCCCAGCCTCGATCTCCTTCGAGGTGACCGACGGCAGCTCGGCGTCCGATCCGAAGGGGCGCAAGGCCACGCTGGTGCTCCCGATCAGGGTGACGCCCCGGGAGAACCAGCCGCCGGTCTTCGTCGGGGGCGTGATCGACTTCGAGCCGGGCCAGTCGAAGGAGATCGACCTCTCCCGGCTGACCAACTACCCCTATCCCGACGACGCCGACGATCTGGCGTACACCGTGCTCGGACCTCTTCCCAAGGACTTCAGCTACACCCTGACCGGCCAGAAGCTGGCGATCCGGGCCGACGACTCGGCCGCCAAGAACAGCACCACAGCCCTCTCGATCGCGGTGCGGGACGATCTGAGCGCCGGGCAGTCCGGCCGGATCCAGATGAACGTCGTCGCCTCGAGCCGTCCGCTGGCGCGGCCCGCGCCGGATGCCGCGTCCGTCACCAGGGGCCAGTCCTCCTCGATCGACGTGCTCGCGAACGACCAGGCGACCAACCCTTTCCCCGGCACGCCGCTGAAGGTGGTGGCGATCCGCGGCCTCGACGGGTCGAACCTGCCCGATGGCGTCAGCGTGACCCCGAGCGCCGACCGCTCCCGGCTCCAGGTCTCGGTCTCGGCCTCCGCGGCGCCGGGCGACACCAGCCTGCAGTACCAGGTGGCCGATGCGACCGGCGACCCCGAGCGCCTCGTCTGGGGCGCCATCCGCATCTCGGTGCAGGACAGGCCGGACCCGGTCACCGGGCTCAGGGCGAGCGCCTTCGGCGATCGCTCGATCACCCTGCGCTGGAACCCGGGCAACGCGAACAACTCGCCGATCACCGGCTATCAGGTGCTGATGTACCCGTCGTCGGGCGACTCGCTGATCTCCAGCACCGACTGCCCGGCTGCGGTCTGCGACGTCCGGACGCCGGGCAACGGACCGGACGACGCTGTGCGGATCAGGGTGGTGGCGACCAACGCGGTCGGCGCGTCGGCGCCGGTCGGGCTCGGCGGTGCGATCTGGTCGGACATCGTGCCAGCCGCGCCGGCCTCGGTGAGCGTCCAGCCCCGCGACGGGGGCCTGAGGATCAGCTGGCCGGCAGTGCAGGATCCCGCGGGCGGCAGCCCGGTGGACAGCTACCTCGTGCGGGCCGGCGGCTCGTCGGCGACGGTGAGCGCCTCCGGCTGCGCCTCGACCTGCTCGGTGGAGGTCGGCGGCCTGTCCAACGGGCAGCCGGTCGAGGTCAGCGTCAGCGCCCGCAACCGGGCATACGCCGCGCTCGCCTCGTGGAACTCGCAGACCGCGACCGGGGTCCCGGCCGGGCCGCCGCTCGTGCTCGGCTCGCCGAGCGCCTCGGCCTCCGCCAGCACCGTCTCGGTCGACTGGGCCGGGGTCTTCGCCGACAACGGGCGCCCGATCGACTCCTATCGCGCCGTGCTCTATACCGGCGCCACGCCGACCTGCGCGGCTCCGTCGCCGGCCGGCTCGACCGTCCAGACGACCTCGGGGACCACGGCGACCTTCACGGCCTCGAGCGAGACCGCGTACTCGGTGGTCGTGCTGGCGGCCAACTCCCAGGGCTGCTCGGTCGGCGGTCCGGTCGCGGTGCACACCACCCCGGGCGTGGTGACCGCGGCGAGCGCGAACCCGCCGAGCCGGCACGGCGACGTCTACGACAGCACGCTGGCCGAGGCGCGCATCGGCCAGGCGGTGCTCGGCTCCGACTACCGCTTCTACTACCGGATCAACGGCGGCGCGGAGCACGGGCCGGTCTCCCTCGGCGACTTCCTCTCTGCCGAGGCCGCCCAGTTCGGCCATCCGGCGACCTTCGGGCTCAGGGCCTGCCGCAGCTATGACGGTCCGCTGGTCTGCCAGTCCGCGTGGTCCGACGGCTTCGCGATGGGCGTCCCGGTCGATCCGAGGGTCTCCGGGGTGAGCTACACCGACACCGGCGTGCTGGGCGGAACCTTCAGCTGGCTGAGCTGGCCGGGCGGATGGCCGGGCAACTCCTACACCGCCGTGGAATACGACTGCGGCGCGGGCTTCACGGCCGCGGACCCCGGCGTCACCGGTGGCAGCTGCGACCCGCCGTCGCCCGGTCTCAACCCGCGCCTGACCATCAGGGTCATGGCCAACGGCCAGCAGTACACGATCGGCTACGACAGGAACGGCAATGTCTCCTAGTAGCGTTTTCCCCAGTCCGACGCGACGAGAGGCACACCCATGACGATGACGCCGGAGCAGGCGACCTGGTTCTCCGACATCTTCAACCGGCTGGTGGCCAACGTCGACCAGGTGCTGCTGGGGAAGACCTTCGTGGTGAAGCTGGCCTTCACCGCGCTGATCAGCGAGGGCCACCTGCTGCTGGAGGACTTCCCTGGCACCGGCAAGACCTCGCTCGCCCGCGCGATGGCGCAGAGCGTGAGGGGCACCAGCAACCGGATCCAGTTCACGCCCGACCTGCTGCCGGGCGACATCACCGGGGTGAGCATCTACGACCAGGGGAGCGCCGAGTTCGAGTTCCACCGCGGGCCGGTCTTCGCCAACATCGTGCTCGCCGACGAGATCAACCGGGCGAGCCCGAAGACCCAGGCGGCGCTGCTCGAGGTGATGGAGGAGTCCCAGGTCACCGTCGACGGGGTGACCCATCCGGTCGGCGAGCCCTTCATGGTGATCGCCACCCAGAACCCGATCGAGCAGGCTGGCACCTACCGGCTGCCGGAGGCCCAGCTCGACCGCTTCATCCTCAAGTCGTCGATCGGCTACCCGGACCACGCCGCGACCGTGCGCATCCTCGAGGGAGCCGGGACCAGGGCCCACGACACCGTGCTGCCGGCGATCGCCTCGGCCGCGGCCATCGTCGAGATGGGGGCGCTGGCCCGCACCGTGCACGTCGACGCCTCGATCAACGACTACGTCTCCCGGCTGGTGGACGCCACCCGCTCGGCCACCGAGGTGCGCCTCGGCGCCAGCGTCCGCGCCGCCCTCGCCCTGATCCGCACGGCGAAGACCCTGGCCGCGGCGAGCGGCAGGCACTACGTGATCCCCGACGACGTGAAGGCGCTCGCCGAGCCGGTGCTCGCGCATCGGCTCGTGCTCGACGCGGAGGCGGAGTTCGACGGCGTCACCGCATCCAGCGTGATCGCCCAGCTGCTGATCGAGACCCCTCCGCCGAGCGAGAGGCAGGCGGTGTGACCAGGAGCGGGCTCACCCGCACCGGCCCGGCGGCGCGGGGACCCGCCCGCGTCGACAGCGCCTCGACCGGGGCCACCGAGGGGCTCAGCAACGCCCGGACCAGGATCGTCGGCACCCGGACCGGTCCGGTCGCGGATGCGGTGGTCGCCCTGGTGCGGATCCTCCGCGGCCTGAGCGCGAGGATCGGCTCGGTCGCCGCAAGGGTATCGGCGGTGGTGACCCCGCTCGGCTGGGTGATCCTGGTGCTCGTGCCGCTGTCCCTGCTGCTCGGCTACCTGCTGGGCTGGCTGGAGCTGGTGGCGGTCGGCTTCGCCGGCGCCGTGCTCGTCCTGGTCGCCGGGGTCTACCTGGTCGGCCGCTCGGCGGTGGACATCGAGCTGCTCGTGCCGCACAGCAGGGTGACGGTGGGGGAGCCCGCCGTTGGGCTGTTGCGGGCGACGAACCCGACCCGGCGCAGGCTGCTGGGGCTCACTGTCGAGATCCCGGTGGGCGGCGGCCTGGCCGAGCTCGTGCTGCCGGGGCTCGGGCACGGCGACAGCCTGGAGCGGGAGTTCGCCGTCCCCACCGCGAGGAGGGGGGTGTACGGCGTCGGACCGGCGCGCACCGTGCGCGCCGACCCGGTCGGCCTGGTGCGGCGGGAGCTGGCATGGGGAGGGCGGCGTGAGCTGTTCGTGCATCCCAGGACCATCGGGATCCCGAGCACCAGCACCGGCTTCGTGCGGGACCTCGAGGGCAACCCGACCAGGGACCTCTCCTCCAGCGACATCTCCTTCCACGCCCTGCGGGAGTACCTCCCCGGGGACGAGCGCCGCAACATCCACTGGAAGAGCACGGCGAAGACGGGCAGGTACATGGTGCGCCAGTTCGAGGAGACCCGGCGCTCGCACCTGGTCGTCGCCCTCAGCCTGGCCGCCGCCGGCTACGCCACCGAGGAGGAGTTCGAGCTCGCGGTCGGCGTCGCGGGCTCGCTCGGGGTGCGCGCCATCCGCGACGCCCGCATCGTCTCGGTGGTCGCGAGCGAGCTGACGCCGGAGTTCGCCAAGCGCAAGACCCTCGCCGTGCGTCACCTGTCCACCCTCACCCGTGCCCGTCTGCTCGACGACCTCGCGGTGGTCGAGAGGGCGGACTCGGCGATCGGCATCGTCGACGTCGCCCGCGTCATCGCCGACGAGGTCGCCGGGGTCTCGGTGGCCTTCCTGGTCTGCGGGTCGCTGTCCGGCGCCGCCGAGCTGCGCGCCGCATCCGCCGTGTTCCCCGCCGGGGTCGAGGTCGTCGCCGTCGTCTGCGATCCGGAGCAGGTGCCCGGTCTGCGGCGGCTGGCCGGCCTGAGCGTGCTCACCATCGGCTACCTCGAGGATCTGCAGAAGTCGCTCGCCCGATCGGCGGCGGTCTGATGGATCGGCGCCTGCGGCCGGGCTTCGTGGCGGTCAACACCGCCGCGCTCTGGCTCGCGACGGCGGCGGCCGCGAGCAGCCTGTGGCCGGTGTACCGCAGCCCGCAGTTCGTCGTGCTGGTCGCGGTCTCGACGGTCGTCGGCTCGGCGATCGCGATCCTCGGCGCGGTGTTCCGCTGGCGCGGCTACCTCACCGTGCTGTGCACAGTCGGCGCCTATCTGCTGCTCGGCGTCCCGCTGGCCATCCCCTCCCGGGCGATCGCCGGGCTGCTCCCGAGCGTGCAGGGAGTCGCGGAGCTCCTCGCGGCGACGGCACTGAGCTGGAAGCAGCTGCTCACGATCGCGCTCCCCGTCGGCAGCTATCAGGCGATGCTGGTGCCGGCGCTGATCCTCTGCCTGCTGAGCGCGGTCTGCGGCCTCTCGATCGCCCTGCGGGCCCGGTGGGGGGAACTGGCGGCCCTGGCGCCGGCGGCGGTGCTCATCGCCGGGATCGTGCTCGGTCCCGGCACCGCGTCCTGGCCGCTGCCGGGCTCGCTGGGGCTGCTGGCGGTGATCCTGCTCTGGCTGGTCTGGTGGCGCTGGTACCGCAGGCGCAGGGCGATCGTCCTGCTCGCCGGCGCCGCGGGATCCGATCGCCGGCCCGGGGCGACCGCCGGTCGATCGGCCGGCGGCCTCAGGGCGATGGTCGGGGGCCTGCTGATCGTCGCCGTCGCCTGCGCCGGGGCTGCGGCCGCCGCGCTCGCCCTGCCGCCGCAGCGTGAGCGGGCGGTGCTCCGCTCCGTCATCGAGCAGCCGTTCGAACCGCGCGACTACCCCAGTCCGCTGAGCGGATTCCGCAGCTACGAGCGGGAGGGCACCGCCGAGCGGGCGATGCTCAGCGTGACCGGCCTGCCGGAGGGCGGCCGCATCCGCATCGCCACCCTGGACAGCTACGACGGGGTGGTCTACTCGGTCGGCAGCGCCCGGGTCTCGAGCGAGTCGGGTTCGTTCACCCGGGTGCCGTACGCGGTCGACCAGTCGGCGGTCTCGGGGCGGCAGGTGACCATCGGGGTCACCGTCGAGGGCTATCAGGGCGTCTGGCTGCCCAGCATCGGCCAGCTCGAGGACGTCAGCTTCGACGGCGCCGACGCGACCGAGCTGCGCGACTCGTTCTACTACAACGACACCGGCGGCACCGCGGCGGTGGTCCGCGGACTCTCCGATGGCGACAGCTACACGCTCAGGGCGGTGCTGCCCGATCAGCCGGACTCGCTCGACGGCCTGCGGCCGGGAGACGCGTCGGTGCCGCCGATCGGCGTGCTGCCCGACGAGCTGAGTTCGGTGCTCGACGGCTGGGTGCGCGACGCGGAGACGCCGGCCGACAGGCTGCAGGCGATGCTCAACGGCTTCGCCGAGAACGGCTACCTCAGCCACGGAGTCTCGGCCGCGGAGCCGGCGAGCCGCTCGGGTCACGCCGCCGACCGGGTGACGCAGCTGCTCACCGACCAGCGGATGATCGGGGACCAGGAGCAGTACGCGGTCACCGCCGCGCTGATGGCGCGCCAGCTCGGCTTCCCCGCGAGGGTGGTGTTCGGCTTCGCCCCGGCCGAGGTCGACCCGTCGGGGACGACGACGATCCGCGGCTCCGACGTCTCCGCCTGGATCGAGGTCGACACCGCCCAGTACGGCTGGGTCGCCGTCGACCCCACGCCGCAGCCGCGGCAGATCCCCGACGAGAAGCCGCAGGATCCGGCGACGGTCGCCCGTCCGCAGTCCCCGGTCCAGCCCCCGGCCGCGGAGCCGGAGCGTCACGACGACCAGACCCGGCCGGAGGCGACCCAGGACCAGCCCGACGAGCCGAACCAGGCATTGGCGGTGCTGCTCGGCGTGCTCAAGGCGCTCGGCTGGAGCCTGGTCGTGCTCGCCGTGCTGATCGCACCGTTCGCCGCGGTGATCGCGGTCAAGCTGCGCCGGCGTCGGCGGCGCAGGCGTGCGGCCGCCCCGGTCGAGCGGATCAGCGGGGGCTGGCGGGAGTTCGAGGACGCCCTGGTCGACCGCGGCTTCTCCCCGCCGCCGTCGGCCACCCGCATCGAGACCGCGGCGGTGGTCGGCGGCATGCAGCCCCTGGTGCTGGCCTCGGTCGCCGACCGCGCGGTGTTCGCACCGGACCGGGTGGATGATGAGCAGGCCGAGCAGGTCTGGCGCTCCGTCGGCGATCTGGTCGCCTCCCTCGACGCCGGCTCGAGCAGGTGGAAGCGGCTGCGGGCCGCCGTCTCGCTGCGCTCACTCCGTGGCTATAGTGGCAGCACGCCCTCGAGGCGCGGGGACTGACGGGGGAGGTGTCATCGTGCTGACCTGTCCCTCCTGCGGCACCGAGCTCCCGGTCGGCGCCATGTTCTGCGGCGAGTGCGGGCGGGCGATCACCGCCGCCGACCAGCGCGGCGGCCGGGTCCAGGAGCCCCGGCAACGCGCCGATGGCCCCGGGGAACGGGCCCCGGACCCCGGGAAGCCGTCCGTCGAGCCCGCGAGCTCCGTCGCCGAGGCCGAGCCCCGGCCATCCCCCCTCGTCTGCGAGCAGTGCGGCGCACCGATGGGCGAGAACGACATCTTCTGCGGCGAATGCGGCCACGTCTCGCGGACGGCGAGCGAGGGCTTCGGCTCCCGCGACACCGTGCTGATCGAGCCGGTGATCCCGCTCGAGACGGGGGCGGTTCCGGTCGAGCAGCCGGCCCCGCGCGTCGACCGGCCCCCGCGCGCCGCGCCGCCCGCACCCGTCGTGCCGTCGGCACCCGTCGCGCCGCCCGCACCCGCCGTGCCGCCCGCACCCGTCGCGCCGCCCGCACCCGTCGTGCCGTCGGCTCCGGTCGCCCCGTCGGCTCCGATCGAGCGGGCCCCCGCGGACGAGCCGGACGCCGACCTGGAGCGGACCAGGATCGTCGATCGCAGCCGGTCCGGCGTCCGCTTCGTGCTCCAGTTCAGCACCGGGGAAAGCTCGACGGTCTACGGCACAGGACTGATCGGCCGCAACCCGCGACCGGAGCCCGGGGAGTACTTCGACCAGCTGATCAGGGTGCTCGATCCCAGCCGGTCGGTGTCGAAGACCCATCTCGAGTTCGGCCAGGAGGCCGGGGTCTTCTGGGTGCTCGACCGCTACTCCGGCAATGGGACCGTGCTCAGAGAGCCCGATTCCGAGCCCGTCCGCTGCGTGCCGGAGCGCCGCTACCGCATCCAGCGCGGCACCAGGGTCGAGATCGGGGAGCAGTTCTTCGTGGTCAGCTGAGAAATCCGGGCGCTAGCCCGCTTGGCTCCTGAATCCCCCAAGGGGGCGAGAGCGGATGCCCGGTCCACTCCTCGACCGGCGGTTCCGGCCCGGGAACTCGACCGGATGCCGTGACCGGCTGCGGTGCGAGACCGCAGGCTGCTTCACTGCACCGATGCCCGGCGCCCGACTCGACTTCCCCAGCCAGCCGGAGCCGGCGCGCCCCCAGCCCTTCCCGCTGCTCGCGACCATCGCCCCCGTGCTCGGCTCGGTCGCGATCTGGCTGTTCACCTCGTCGCCGTACGCGCTGATCTTCGCGGCGCTCGGCCCGCTGGTCGCCCTGGCCGGCCTGGCCGACTCGGCCGCGCAGCGCGGGCGCTCCCGACGCAGGGCGGCGGCCGAGCTGGCGGCGGGAATGGCCGAGCTCGCCGCGGCGATCGAGCGGGAGCACGACCGGGAACGGTCGGCGGCGCTCGCCGCGCTTCCCGGGCCGGGCGGGCTGCTCTCCGGGCCCGAGCACGATCCTGAGCGGTGGCGGGCGAGTGTCGTGGAGCCGATCGTCGTCTCGCTCGGGCTCGGTGTGGTGCCGAGCTCGCTCGGCCTCTCCGGCTCCCCTCCGCGCGAGGGCGGGGTCGAGCTGCTGGAGCGGGCCCGCTCGCTCGAGCGGGCGCCGGTGGCGGTGGACGCGCGCTGGGGGATCGGCGTCGTGGGCCCGGCGGTGCTCGCGGCGGCGGTGGCCAGGGGCCTCCTGGTGCAGTTGGCGGCGGCCCTGCCACCGGACCGGATCGGGTGCCGCGGCGACGGCTGGCTGGGCGGCCTTCCGCACGCCAGCGGGCCGGCGCCGGCGGACGGGGTGACGGTCTTCGCCGCACGGGACGGAGAGGCCGCGGTGACCGTCGCCGTAGCCGAGGAGCGCTCGCGGCTCCCGCCCGAGTGCAGGGTGGTGCTCGGGGTGGGCGACGGCCGGGCGATCGTGCTGTCCCACCCCGACCCGGCGAGCCGGGGCGTCGTGATCGATCCGGTCCCGGTCGGGGCCGAGGAGGCTGAGCAGTGGGCGGCCCGGCTGGCCAGGGCCTCCGGCGGAGCATCCGGCCCGCCGGACGAGCTCGCCCTCTCCGGCCTGGAGCAGCCGGCGCCGGGCGGCAGGCACGGGCTGCCGGCGCGCTTCACCGACGGCGTGGCCATCGACCTCGTCTCCGACGGCCCGCACGCCGTGATCGGCGGCACCACCGGCGCAGGCAAGAGCGAGCTGCTGGCCAGCTGGGTGCTTGCCATCGCGGCGGGCCACGGGCCCGACCGGGTCTCCTTCCTGCTGGTCGACTTCAAGGGCGGGGCGTCCTTCGGCGCGATCAGCGGCCTTCCTCACGTGGTCGGCCTGGTCACCGACCTCGACGAGTCATCGGCGCGGCGCGCCATTCTCAGCCTGAGGGCGGAGCTGAGGCTACGGGAGCGGATGCTGGCCGAGGCGTCGGCCCGGTCGATCGAGGAGCTCCCGCCGGAGGTCGCCCTCGCGAGGCTCGTGGTCGTGGTCGACGAGTTCGCCGCGGTGGTCACGGGTCTCCCGGAGCTCGACGCCCTGTTCACCGACATCGCCGCCCGCGGCAGGTCCCTCGGGGTGCACCTCGTGCTGTGCACCCAGCGGCCGGCCGGGACGGTGCGGGAGTCGCTGCTGGCGAACTGCCAGCTCCGCATCTCGCTGCGCCTCACCTCGAGGGCGGACAGCCTCGCGGTGCTCGGCACGGAGGCCGCCGCCGCACTGCCCGTCCTCCCGCGTGGACGTGCGGTGGTGGTGGCGGGGGATGCGCCGACCGTGGTGCAGGTCGCGCTGGCGACCGCGGAGGATGCCGCGGCGGTCGCCGGACGCTGGTCAGGAGCTCCGGCCCCGCGTCGTCCCTGGCTGGACCCGCTGCCCGGGTCGTTAGCGCTCGACGAGCTGCCGGGGGCGGAACGAGGGATTCCGTTCGGGCTGCTCGACCGTCCGGACGAGCAGCGCCGGGAGCTCGCCGTCTACGAGCCGGAGCTGGACGGCAACCTGCTGGTGCTCGGCGGCCACCGCTCGGGCAAGTCGGGGCTGCTCGCCGCGCTCGCCTCGGCCGCCGGTCGCGCGCCGGGCCGCCCGGCCGCGGAGGTGCTGCCGGCCGACCCCGACTCGGCGTGGGACCTGCTCTCGCTGCGGGTCTCGGCGCTGCGCGGGGGAGGCGCCCCTCCCGGCCTCCTGCTCGTCGACGACGTGGACCTGCTCCTGGCCAGAACGCCGGACGAGCACCGCCAGCAGCTGCTCGATCTCCTGCTCGAGCTGCTGCGCTCCGGCTCGTCCGCAGGCCTCGCCGCGGTGCTGAGCGCGCGCCGGCCGAGCGGCGGCGTGCAGGCGCTGGCCGCGCTCTGCGACTCCCGGGTGCTCCTCGCGATGCCCGATCGGCAGGAGCACCTCGTCGCGGGAGGGGAGTCGGCGGACTGGGATCCGCGGCTTCCTCCCGGCGGCGGGCGCTGGCGGGGCGCACGGCTCCAGGTCGCGACGGCGGAGCATCGGCTCGTCCCGATCGGGCACGACCCTGCCCCTCCGGCGCGGATCGAGGCTCCGGCCGCCGTGATCTGCGGCGATCCCGTCGCCGTCGCGGAGCGCATCCCGGGCTCGGCGGTGCTCTCCCGGGACCTGCGGGTCGGGGGAGACGGCGGGGTGCTGGTCGGCTCGCCCGACGACTGGAACGCGGAGTGGGCGCTCCTGGGCAGGATGCGCTCCTCCGGCACCGTCGCGGTCATCGGCCTGTCGGCCGCCGAGCTCCGCTCGCTCGGAGGCTTCAGGGGAGCGCCGCCGCCGCTGGCCACCCCGGGCAGCTTCTGGCTGCTGCGGTCCGGCGCTGTGTCGAGGGCGCGACTGGGGTGACGCTGAAGCGCTGCTTAACAGTAGGCTGGCGTGGCTGTCCCCATGAGAGACATCACCACGACGAAGTGGAGGCCGGAACCATGACCGAAGCACCGACGGACCTCGAGCGGCTGCTCGCCCTCGAAGAGCTCCGGACGCTGAGAGGGAGGTACTGGCGCTACGTCGACACGAAGCGCTGGGCGGAGTTCGGCGAGCTCTTCGCCGAGGACGGCTCGTTCAGCGACCGGGTCTCCGACTTCTTCTGCGAGAGCCGGGAGGGGGTGGTCTCCGCCATCTCCGCCGCGCTCGACGGCGTGACCTCCATCCACCAGGGCCAGCAGTCGGAGCTCGAGGTGCTCAGCCGCGACCGGGCGCGGGGGATCTGGACGATGAGCGACATCCTGCTCTATCCGCCGGGGTCGTCCAGCCCGTACTCGATCCTGCGCGGCTGGGGTCACTACGTCGACGAGTACGTCAAGGTCGACGGTGCATGGCGCTTCCAGAAGGTCGACCTCTACCGGCTCAGGGTGGAGACGGTGACGGAGTCGAGGACCGAGTATCCGCCGGACTTCAGCATCGCGGGCTGACCGGGCGGCTGCGGGTAGCGTGGGCGGGGTGAGACTCGAACACCGCTACTCGGTCGACCTGGAGTGGCTGGGCAACCGCGGCACCGGCACCAGCGGCTACCGCGACTACGGGCGGGAGCACGTGGTGCGCACCGAGGGCGCCCCGGCGATCGAGGGCTCGGCCGACCGGGCCTTCCACGGCGACACCGCGCGCTGGAACCCGGAGGAGCTGCTGCTCGCGGCTCTCAGCCAGTGCCACCTGCTCAGCTACCTGCACGTCGCGGTCCTCCACGGCGTCGTGGTGGAGGAGTACGCGGATGCCGCGACCGGCGTGCTGGAGCTGACCTCGGACGGAGGCGGGCACTTCACCTCCGCCACCCTCAATCCGGTGGTGACGATCTCCGCGGGAGACCCGCACCTCGCCCGGGCGATCCACGCCGAGGCGAGTGCCAAATGCTTCATCGCGAGCTCGGTGAACTTCCCGGTCGAGCACGAGCCGGTGATCAGGACCACCGGGCCCGGCGCGTAGGCTGGCCGACGGGCTCACAGCCGTCCTCCAGCTTCCGCACTGCCGGGTCGGGGAGGATCGAGTCTCCGCCCGCGAGCCCCTTCAGAAAGCAGCCCAGTGCCCAGACATCTCATCAGCTCCCTCGCCGTCGTCGCACTCCTCGGCCTGTCCCTCGCGGCCTGCTCATCGGGCCCAGGGGCGGACAGCGCGGCTGGCGCGTGCACGCCGGTCTCCTCCGGAGCGACGGTGAAGAAGGTCGACGTCACGGGCAAGACCGGCGAGGAGCCGAAGGTCAGCTTCGGCAAGGGGCTGAAGACCACGAAGCTGCAGAGCGAGGTGGTGACCAAGGGCACCGGCCGCAAGGCCGCGGACGGCGACTCGGTGAAGTTCGCCTTCACCGTCTACAACGGCACGACCGGCGACAAGCTCGAGGCCGCCGGCTACACCGAGGGGCAGGAGATCCCGCTCACCGTCTCCAAGGACCAGGCGATCGGCGGCATCTACAAGTCGCTGCAGTGCTCGAGCGCCGGAGAGCGGATCGTCTCCGTGGTCCCGCCGGCCGAGGCCTTCGGCGATCAGGGCAACTCGACCCTCAAGGTCGGGGGCAGCGACTCGCTCGTCTTCGTCTTCGACGTCTTCGAGGTGACCAAGGCGGTCAAGGCGCTGAAGAAGGCGAACGGCAAGGCGCAGGAGGCCCCGGCCGGCTTCCCCACGGTCAAGCTCGCCGCCGACGGCGAGCCCACCATCACCATCCCCAAGACCGACCCGCCGACCGATCTGAAGATCGCCGACCTCAAGGTCGGCACCGGTGCCACGGTGGAGGCGGGGGACACGGTCACGGTGCACTATGTCGGGGCGCTCTGGAAGGACGGCTCGGTCTTCGACTCGAGCTGGGCGGCCGGCTCCCCGGCCTCCTTCCCCACCACCGGCGTCATCCCCGGCTTCGGCAAGGCGCTGGTCGGCCAGAAGGTCGGCTCGCAGGTGATCGCGGTCATCCCGCCCGCCGAGGGCTACGGGGCGGCAGGGAGCGGCACCAAGATCAGCGGGACCGACACCCTGGTCTTCGTGATCGACATCCTCGCCACCACCTGAGCGACGGTCCCCGTCCCATGCGCCGCGTCATCCTCCTCGGCTCCACCGGATCGATCGGGGTCCAGGCCCTCGATGTGATCGCCGCCAACCGCGACCGCTTCGAGGTCGTCGGGCTCTCCGCCGGCAGCAACCGCGAGGCGCTGGAGCTCCAGGCCGCACAGTTCGGCGTCGCCGACGTCGCGCTCGGCGCCGAGGAGTCGGTGCGGCTGGTCCGGGAGGTCGACGCGGATGTGGTGCTCAACGGCATCACCGGCTCGGTCGGCCTCGCGCCGACCCTCGCGGTGCTCGAGAAGGGGACGACGCTCGCGCTGGCCAACAAGGAGAGCCTCATCGTCGGGGGAGAGCTGGTCACCGCCGCCGCCGCACCCGGGCAGATCGTGCCGGTGGACTCCGAGCACTCGGCGATCGCGCAGGCCCTCCGATCCGGCACCGCGGCCGAGGTGCGCCGGCTGGTGCTCACCGCCTCCGGCGGCCCGTTCCGCGGCCGGAGCCGCGAGTCGCTCGCCGGCGTCACCCCGGCCGAGGCGCTCGCGCATCCGACCTGGGACATGGGGCCGATGGTCACCACCAACTCGGCGACCCTGGTGAACAAGGGGCTCGAGGTGATCGAGGCCCACCTCCTGTTCGGCGTGCCGTACGACCGGATCGAGGTGACGGTGCACCCGCAGTCGATAGTGCACTCGATGGCGGAGTTCGTCGACGGCTCGACGATCGTCCAGGCGAGCCCGCCGGACATGCGGCTGCCGATCTCGCTCGGCCTGGACTGGCCCAACCGCGTGCCGGGGGTCGGCCGGCCGCTCGACTGGAGCGCCGCGTCCAGCTGGACCTTCGAGCCGCTCGATGAGACCGCCTTCCCCGCCGTCGCCCTCGCCAAGCGGGTCGGCGAGGCGGGAGGGACCCATCCCGCGGTGTTCAACGCGGCCAACGAGCAGGCGGTGCTCGCCTTCCATGCCGGCAGGATCGGCTACCTCGGCATCCTCGACACGGTGCGCGCCGTCGTCGACGCGCACCAGCCTCCGTCGGGCGGCCTCACCCTCGAGCGGGTGATCGAGGCCGAGGCCTGGGCGCGCACGGCTGCCGATGAGCTGATCGCAGGCTGACACCCAGATTCCCGACGCTAGTCTTTCGACGTGGAAACGGTCCTGCTCTACCTGCTCGGCATCGTCGTCGTGCTCGTCGGAGTCCTCGTCTCGATAGCCCTGCACGAGCTGGGTCACCTGATCCCGGCCAAGCTGTTCGGCGTGCGCGTCGGCCAGTACATGATCGGCTTCGGCCGAACGCTGTTCTCCCGCACCCGCAACGGGACCGAGTACGGCATCAAGGCGATCCCGCTCGGCGGCTACATCTCGATGGCCGGCATGTACCCGCCCAACCGCCCGGGAGGGGCAGCCCGCGACGCCAGCACCGGCATGTTCCAGACCATGGTCCAGGAGGCCAGGACCGCCAGCGCGCAGACGGTCCCGGAAGGCGCCGAGGAGCACGTCTTCTACCGGCTGCCGTTCTGGAAGCGCATCATCGTGATGGTCGGCGGGCCGTTCATGAACCTCGTGATCGCCGCCGTGCTGTTCGCTGTGGTGCTCTGCGGCTTCGGTGTGCAGCAGCTGAGCACCACCGTCGGCAGCGTCAACCAGTGCGCGCTGCCGGCGACCAGCCAGCGCCAGGACTGCGAGCCGTCGGACCCGGTGGCCCCCGGCGCAGCGGCCGGCATCAAGCCCGGCGACAAGATCGTCAGCATGAACGGCACGGCGATCACCAGCTGGGACCAGGCGACGGCGATCATCCGCGACTCCCCGGGGAAGCCGCTCGAGATCGAGGTGCTCCGTGACGGCTCGACGGTGACGCTCACCGCGACCCCGCTGCTCAGCGAGCGCTACGTGACCGACGAGAACGGCGCGGTAGTGAAGGACGACGACGGGAAGCCGGTCACCAGGGACGTCGGATTCCTCGGCGTCGGCTCCAGCTATCAGCTCCAGCATCAGCCGATCACCGCAGTGCTGCCGCAGGTCGGGACGACCATCGCGCAGGACTTCGGCATCATCGTGCACCTCCCGCAGCGGCTGGTCGACGTGGCGACCGCCGCCTTCGGCCCGGGTGAGCGCGACCCGAACGGGCCGATGGGACTGGTCGGGGTCGGCCGGCTCGCCGGCGAGGTGACGGCGCTCGACACCGTGCCCTTCGCCGAGCGGTTCTCCTCGCTGCTCAGCATCGTGGCCTCGGTGAACGTCGCCCTCTTCGTCTTCAACATGATCCCGCTGCTTCCCCTCGACGGCGGCCACATCGCGGGAGCGCTCTGGGAGGCGATCAAGCGCGCCTTCGCGAAGGTGTTCAAGCGGCGCGAGCCCGGCCCGGTCGACATCGCGAGGCTGATGCCGCTCACCTACGTCGTGGTGATCGTGCTGGGCGCGATGAGCCTGCTGCTGGCCTACGCCGACATCGTCAAGCCGGTCACCCTCCAATAGCGGCGGGCCGGCGGGTGGGTCGCCCACCCGGTCCGGGCAGAGGAGCGCGCGGGTAGAATCGAATGGTGCCTGCGATCAATCTCGGAATGCCCAAGGCGCCGGAGACCCTGGCACCGCGTCGCAAGTCCCGCCAGATCTCGGTGGGCAGCGTGAAGGTCGGCGGAGACGCCAGGGTCAGCGTGCAGTCGATGACGACCACGCAGACCACCAACATCAACGCCACCCTCCAGCAGATCGCCGAGCTCACCGCCAGCGGCTGCGACATCGTGCGGGTCGCCGTGCCGCACCAGGAGGACGCGGACGCGCTCAAGATCATCGCGGCCAAGAGCCAGATCCCGGTGATCGCGGACATCCACTTCCAGCCCCGCTACGTATTCACCGCCATCGACGCCGGCGTCGGCGCGGTGCGGGTGAACCCGGGGAACATCAAGAAGTTCGACGACCAGGTCGGAGCCATCGCCCGGGCGGCGAAGGCTGCCGGGGTGAGCATCCGCATCGGCGTCAACGCCGGCTCGCTCGAGCCGAGCATCCTGCAGAAGTACGGCAAGGCCACCCCGGAGGCGCTCGTGGAGAGCGCGGTCTGGGAGGCCAGCCTGTTCGAGGAGCACGACTTCCACGACTTCAAGATCTCGGTGAAGCACAACGATCCGATCACCATGGTCAGGGCGTACCGGCTGCTCGCCGAGCGCGGCGACTGGCCGCTGCACCTCGGCGTGACCGAGGCCGGGCCGGCGTTCCAGGGCACCATCAAGTCGGCGACGGCCTTCGGCATCCTTCTCGGCGAGGGCATCGGCGACACGATCAGGGTCTCGCTCTCCGCGCCGCCGGTCGAGGAGGTCAAGGTGGGCCTCCAGATCCTGCAGTCGCTCGGCCTGCGCGAGCGCAAGCTCGAGATCGTGTCGTGCCCGAGCTGCGGGCGGGCCCAGGTGGACGTCTACCAGCTGGCCAACGACGTCACCGCCGGCCTCGAGAAGCTCACCGTCCCGCTGCGCGTGGCCGTGATGGGCTGCGTCGTCAACGGACCCGGCGAAGCCAGGGAGGCCGACCTCGGTGTGGCCAGCGGCAACGGCCGCGGTCAGATCTTCGTCAAGGGCGAGGTGATCAAGGTGGTGCCGGAGGCGGAGATCGTGCAGACCCTGATCGAGGAGGCCAACCGGCTCGCCGCCGAGATGCCGGTCGGGGCCGTCGGCTCGCCGGAGGTCGTCACCGCCTAGCACCCCCGATCGCGGGCCCATGCCCCCGAACTGGGGGGCGGCGGACGGCGGAATGTCCCCCGAATCGACCGGATTCCTGGGCGGTTCATCGATATATTGGGCCCATCGACGAGGTTGTCGACGTCGCATTCGGCCGGATCCGTACCCCTGCCCAATGGGAGTGGTGCCGTGGTGACCAATTTTTCGGGGGTTGGTTGGCATGGGAAGAAGATCAGCATCGAGGGCGGGTTCACGCCCCAAGGTCCTCGCGATCGCAGCAGCAGCGGTAGTGCTCGTGTCCGGCGTGACGGTCACCTCGTTGGCCGCCACCGGCTGGACCGACCAGGAGTGGGTCAACGGCGGCGTCGCCGGTGCGCCGGGCGTCACCACCAGCACGTTCAGCGTGCAGCAGAACGTGGCGGGCGCTCCCGACACCACCGGATGGTCGGATCACCCGACGCGCCCGGCAACACGATGTCGTTCAGCGCTCCGACCACCGGTCTGATCCCCGGTGACACGGTGTACGCCTTCGTGCGGCTGCGCACGGTGGTCAAGTCGTTGGGCGGCGACCTGCAGCTGTCGGCGGCGACGATGGACGGGGGCGGCAGCTCCGCGCTCTTCTCCGCGCTGCGCTACAGGGCCAAGGTGATGGCGAGCGACGCGACGTGCACGGCGGCGAGCTTCGCCGCGACCGGGACGTATCTGGTCGGGGACGCCGGAACCGAGCACCCCCTCGCAACGGCGGCGGCGAGCACTTTCGCCCTGGCGCCGGGGACCACGACGCTCCCGGGCGTCGAGCAGACCGTCTGCTTCGCGCTGACCCTGCCGTATCCGCAGGCTGACACGACGCTGCAGGGGACCTCGACCACCCCGATCTGGCAGTTCACGGCCAACTCCCTCTGACGATGAGGGCGGCGGCCATACAGGATTCCGTCCCCCGTAACCACGTCGACACTGTTTCACGGATCCGCAGTGTCGGCTCGGGGCCCGGAAGAAGGGGGGCCCGCGAGACCATCGAGAACATCGTGGTCGGTCTCGCGGGCCTCGCCGGGGTGATCGCGATCCTCCTCGCGATGGGCCCTTTCGTCGGGTGGAACACCGTTCGCCTGGCCACCGGGTCGATGTCTCCCGGCCTGCCGACCGATTCCCTGCTGCTGACGCACACCGTGCCGGCCGGCGAGGTCTCGATCGGGGATGTGGTGATGGTCCAGCGGGAGGGCGCGCTTCCGGTGACCCACCGCGTGATCGGGGTCGAGGCATCGGCTCTCGGCGGCCAGAACCGGCTGCTCACCCTGAAGGGCGACGCGAACGCCGCGCCGGACACCCGTCCCTACGAGGTGTCGACGGTCGGGCTGGTCGTCGCCGGCGTGCCGTGGGGCGGGCAGGTGGTCACCGTGCTGCGCTCGCCGTGGGTGCTCGGCCTGGTCACCCTGGTCGCCAGCGGTGCCGTGGTCTGGGCGCTCTGGCCGAAAAGGCCGGCCGGCAGACACCTCGGGGGCGCGTCGTGACAGGCCGGGCGCGCTGGCTGCGGATCTGCGGCACCGTGCTGTCCGTCGGCCTGCTCACGACGGGCGCGCTGCTCACCGCCCAGTCGGCCGGTGCCATCACCATCCCGGGGACCGGCGGGGGCAGGCTCGGCCTCGAGGCTGACGGCTATCCGGCCCACTGGACCGACATGCAGCCGGGAGACAGCGTCGACTGGCAGGTCTGGCCGGTGCTGACCGGGGAGCCGGAAGCGGAGCTCACCGTGGAGATCACGCGCAGCGGCGACCTGGTGCAGAGCGCTGACGGCCTGCAGCTGCGGCTGCGCTCCTGCGCCGTCCCGTGGCAGCCGCCGGCATCCGCCGTCCCGACCGACCCGCAGGAATGCGCCGGCGGCGCAGGAAGCACGGTGGTCGACGGGCCGATGTCCGCCATCGCGCAGAACACGATCCTCCCGCTGGGGCGGATGACCGCCGGTCCCGGCCCCTACCTCCTCGCGACCTTCAGCATCCCGAGCACCATCGCGCTCACGGCGCAGCAGCAGACCGACGGCTGGTCGGGGGACTTCTCCTTCGGATTCGCCGCCGCCGGCCAGACCGTCACCGCGACGCCATCGGGCGTCATCGCCTCCACCGGCATCGACCCGACCGGGCCGATCCTGTTCGGCGCCGGCGTCATCCTCGCGGGGGCGCTGCTCATGCTCTCCAGGGCCAGGAACCGGGAGGCGACGGCATGAGGCGCTTCGGACGCCGCCGCGCGGCGGGAATCGGGGGGCTCCTCGCCCTCGTCATCGTGCTCCCCTTCGCGGTCTCCGGCTCGCTGGGGGCATGGGACGAGGTCGAGGTGGTCAACCGGCAGGTCGGCGCCCTCGACTGCGGGGCGAACACCTCCTTCGCCAGCACCGCATGGGGGAGGGTGGTCTCCGGCGCCCTCGGCGGAAGCTCGCTGGACGGCGTGGCCGCCCTCAAGGGCCTGACCGTGACGAACACGGCACCGGCCACCTCGAGCGTCGCCACCGGTGCGAGCCCGAGCCACGACGCGACCAACGACGCATGGACCTCCGCACTCGACCTCTCGGCGCTGTCCGCCGTCGACATCGGAGCCGGTGTGCACCTGCCGTTCGGGGCCGGGACCGGGGTCTACACGCAGTACGGCAGGGCGACGGCGGCCGGACGGTCGACCGGCGCCTCCGGCGCCGTCACCTCGGCCGCGAACGGGCTGGTCTCCCTGGACGCCCCGACCGGCGGCACGCCGACCCTCGGCTCGCTCATGCTGTCGAGCGTGCTCTCGACCGTGATCTCCGATCAGCTCGGTGCCAACGCCTCCCGTCTCGCCGACGTCGGCCTCAGCATCGGCGCGGTCGGCTCGACCGCGGACCTCGACGCCTGCGGCGCGGCCTGGGCGGCCCAGGGCGACCAGTCGGCGTACGTGACACGCGACTACCTGGTCTCCTCGCTCGGACTGGGGCTGAAGAGCTCGATCCTCACCGCCGTCCAGGCCGCCCTGACCAGCACCCTGACCACGACCGAGAGCACGCTGGACGGGCTGCTCGCGCCGGGCACGAGCATCACCGGCACGACGCTGACCGGGTTGACCAGCGTGCTGAACCCCCTTCTCAACCTCACTGTTCTGGGGATACCGCTCACCGGTGGCGGGATCAGCTCGCTCAAGGTCGGGGTCGATTTCGATCTTCAGCCGGTCAAGGACCTGCTCGCGCAGGACCTGACCTCCGGCTCGGTGGTCGTGAACCTGGCATCCGGCACGATCATGGCGGATCTCGCCGGGGCCAACGGGCTGGTCGACCTCAACTCCCTCCCGGCCAACTCGTCCTTGCTGACCCCTGCGACGGTGACGAAGCTCACTCAGGACGTCTCCAACGCGATCACCGGACTGGTCACCGGAACCCTCACCACCGCCCTGACCTCCGCCGTGTACGGCGCCGCGGTCACCGTCGACATCGCCGCCAGCCAGAAGGCTGTGGGTCTCACCCTGGTCAACCTCGCGATCAAGCTCACCGGCACGCTCGGCGCCTTCGTCGGCCAGAGCGGCTACGGGACCGTCACCGCGACGGTCACGCCGACAGTGCTCCCGGTCCTCGGCACGGTCCTCGGGCTTCTGGGACTCGGCGCGCTCGACCCATCGGCCATCGCGGCGGGGATCACAGCCGGCCTGGTCACTCCGCTGGTTCAGAATTTCGTGCCGGCCCTCGCGGCCGCGGTGCTCAACCCCGTCGTGACCGGCGCGACCAGCACGGTGACGACGACCCTGAGCACGGTCACGAACACCACCCTTCCGCCGCTGCTCGCCCAGCTGAACCCGGTCTTCACCCTGCTCCAGCGGCTGGTGAACGTGACCGCGAACGCGCAGCCCGACAGGCCGAACCCGGTGGGCGTCCCCGACCCGACGGCCCCCGGCACCTATTTCGTGAGCGCGCTGAAGATCGGGGCGGTGAACCCGGACACCTCGGCCTCGCTGCTCGGCCTCTACCTGGGATCGTCGTCGGTGGGTCCCAACGGCCGCCGATAGGGTTGCATGGTGGTAACTCGCCTCTCCCAGCTCTTCGTCCGAACGCTCCGCGACGACCCCTCGGATGCCGAGGTGGCCAGCCATCGGCTGCTGCTGCGCGCCGGCTACATCCGCCGTCAGGCGCCGGGGGTGTTCGCCTGGCTGCCGCTGGGGCTGAGGGTGCGTCGCCGGGTCGAGCAGATCATCCGCGAGGAGATGGGCGCATTCGGCGCACAGGAGGTGCACTTCCCCGCCCTGCTGCCCCGGGAGCCGTACGAGGTCACCGGGCGCTGGACGGAGTACGGCGACGGCATCTTCAGGCTCAAGGACCGCAAGGGTGCCGATTACCTGCTCGCGCCCACCCACGAGGAGGCCTTCACCCTGCTGGTGAAGGACCTGTACTCCAGCTACAAGGACCTTCCGCTGTCGATCTACCAGATCCAGGACAAGTACCGCGACGAGGCGCGGCCCAGGGCGGGCCTGCTGCGCGGCCGCGAGTTCTCGATGAAGGACTCCTACTCCTTCGACTACACCGATGCCGGGCTCGACGTCTCGTATCAGCAGCACCGCGACGCCTACGAGCGCATCTTCACCCGCCTCGGTCTCGACTACGTCATCGTCACGGCGGATGCCGGGGCGATGGGCGGATCGCGCAGCGAGGAGTTCCTGCACCCCACCCCGATCGGCGAGGACACCTTCGTCCGCTCCGCCGGCGGCTACGCGGCCAACGTCGAGGCCTTCAGCACGGTGGCGCCCGAGCCGCTGCCGATCGAGGGGCAGCCCGAGGCGGCGATCCACGACACACCGGGCGCGACCACCATCGCGACCCTCGTCGACGTCGCCAACGCGGATGTGCCGCGCGGCGACCGCCCGTGGACGGCCGCCGACGCCCTCAAGAACGTCGTCCTCGCCCTCGTCCACCTCGACGGCAGGCGCGAGCTCGTGGCGGTCGGGCTTCCCGGCGACCGCGAGATCGACCTGAAGCGTGCCGAGGTGGCCTTCGCGCCCGCCGAGGTGGAGCCGGCGACCGAGGCCGATTTCGAGGCGAACCCGCTTCTCGTGAAGGGCTACATCGGTCCATGGTCGCCCACCGGCGCGATCCTGGGGGAGGAGTCGGCCACCGGCATCCGCTATCTCGGCGATCCGCGCGTCGTCGACGGCACAGGCTGGATCAGCGGGGCGAACGCGGTGGGGAAGCACGCATTCGGACTGGTCGCCGGGCGCGATTTCGCCTTCGACGGCACCGTCGAGATCGCCGAGGTGCGCGCGGGCGACCCCGCCCCCGACGGCTCCGGCCCGGTGGAGCTCGCGCGCGGCATGGAGATCGGGCACGTGTTCCAGCTCGGCCGCAAGTACGCCGAGGCCCTCGGGCTCAAGGTGCTCGACGAGAACGGCAAGCTGGTGACCGTCACGATGGGCTCGTACGGGATCGGGGTGACTCGCATCATGGCCGTGATCGCCGAGGAGAACCACGACGAGAGGGGCCTCATCTGGCCCAGGAGCGTGAGCCCGTTCGACGTGCATGTGATCGCCGCGACCCGGGAGCCCGAGGTCTACGCAGCGGCGGAGTCGCTGATCGCCGAGCTCGAGGCCGAGCGCTACGACGTGCTCTTCGACGACCGGCCGAAGGTCTCGCCCGGCGTCAAGTTCGGCGACGCGGAGCTGATCGGGGTCCCGGTGATCGTGATCGTCGGCAAGGGCGTCGCGGACGGCGTCGTCGAGCTCTGGGACCGCCGCACCGGAGTGCGGACGCCGGTGCCGCTCGACGGGCTGCTCGGCGCGCTCGGCGCCCTCGAGTAGCACTTCCGCCCGTACCGCGTCCCGTGGCCGTCCGCCTGCACCGGTCCTTCCGCGCGTGCGGACCAGTCGCGGTCGCCGCGGATGACGGATGCCGGGCCCCGGCCCCGGCGAGTCGGGCGCGCCACGCCGCTGGGTGGCGTGCCATCCGTCATCGGCAGCGGAGCGCACCGCTCTTGACCCGAACATGCGAAGAACGCTCGGGCGGGACTTTGCTACCGTAGAACCCAACGTCCGCATGCCCGTGATCGGGCGCTGACGGCTAGCTGAATATCGGAGGACTCGGTGGAGATCGATCTGAGCGTGCTGCGCCTCATGGAGCGCGAGCGCGAAATCCCCTTCGACGAACTCGTCGGCATCATCGAGCAGGCGATCCTCACCGCGTACCTCAAGCACACGGGCACCGCGGAGTCGAAGGACGGGACGCCCAGCGCGCGCGTCGAGCTCGATCGGAAGAGCGGCGCGGTGCACATCTACGTCCCCGAGCGCGACGACGATGGCGCGGTCATCGGCGAGGCCGAGGACATCCCCGACGACTTCGGCCGCATCGGGGCCTTCGCGGCCAAGCAGGTGATCAACCAGCGCCTGCGCGACATCGGTGACGACAAGGTGCTCGGGGAGTTCAAGGGCCGGGAGGGCGACATCGTCGCCGGGACGATCCAGCAGGGGCCGAACCCCAGGATGATCCACGTCGACCTCGGCAGCGTCGAGGCGATCCTCCCGCCGGAGGAGCAGGTGCCCGGCGAGGACTACGGCCACGGCCGCCGCATCCGCGTCTACGTCACCGGCGTCGCCAAGGGGCTCAAGGGTCCCCAGATCACCGTCTCGCGCACCCACCCCTCTCTGGTGCGCAAGCTGTTCGCGCTCGAGGTGCCGGAGATCGCCAGCGGCGTCGTCGAGATCGTCTCGCTGGCCCGCGAGGCCGGGCATCGCACCAAGATCGCGGTGCGGGCCACCGAGCCCGGCGTCAACGCCAAGGGCGCGTGCATCGGGGAGCTCGGCCAGCGCGTGCGCGCCGTGACCGCGGAGCTGAACAACGAGAAGATCGACATCGTCGACTACGACGAGGACCTGGCCGCCTTCGTCGCCAACGCACTCTCGCCGGCCAAGGTGAGCTCGTCCTTCGTGATCGACGCCTCGACCAAGGCGGTGCGCGCGCTGGTCCCCGACTACCAGCTCTCCCTCGCCATCGGCAAGGAGGGCCAGAACGCCCGCCTCGCCGCGAAGCTGACGGGCGCGAGAATCGACATCCAGCCCGATTCGATCCTGGAGGAGTGACTGGATGTCGATTCTCGCGCCTGAGGAGGGACGCGGTGAGCGTTCTGACGAGGGTCCGTGGCGCTGCATCCAGCCCGATTCGATCCTGGAGGGCGAGTAGCCCTCGGCAAATCACGACGGGGAGGGGGCTAGAATGGAACCCGTACGAACCTGCCTGGGCTGCCGGCGACGCGATATCCGCTCCTCACTCGTGAGGGTGGTAGCGCGTGACGGCGAGGCGGTCGTGGACCAGTCCGCGACACTTCCCGGGCGGGGCGCCTGGGTCCATCCCACGAGCGAGTGCGTCACCGCAGCAATCACGCGCAGGGCCTTCGGGCGGGCGTTGAGGGCGGAGGGCGTGCTCCGAACCGACGGGGTCAGGCTCGTCATCCCACCCAGCATCACCCCACTGCGCGAGACCGACCGGCCCCGCGACAACACATCACAAGGTTGAACGTGAACTGATGAGCGACGACTAATGAGCGGCTCGAAATGAGAACCGTCCACAACTGAGGCTTTCCTCCTGATCGGGAGTGGGCCCGAGAAGGAGAACTGTGGCTGCAAAACCACGCGTGCACGAGATCGCAGCAGAGCTCGGCATCGACAGCAAGAAGGCCCTTGAGAAGCTCAAGGAGATGGGCGAGTTCGTCAAGGGACCGTCCTCAAGCATCGAACCCCCGGTCGCGCGCAAGCTGAAGGCTGCGCTCGAGGCCGACGGGATCACGGCACCGGCCAAGCCCGCCGCCGCGCCGAAGCCGCCGGCGCCCAAGCCGCCGGTGGTCGAGACCCCGGCGCCGGCCGCGCCGGCACCCGCACCGGCTCCGGCGGCCGAGACGCCGGCCCCGGCTCCCGCGCCGGAGCCCCGCCCGGCCGGCGACGGCCCAGCGGTCCCGCGTCCCGGCGCGCGTCCGGGCAACAATCCCTACGCCTCCACCCAGGGCATGCAGCGTCCCGGCGCTCCGCGTCCGGGCAACAACCCCTACGCCTCCACCCAGGGGATGAACACCAGGCCGACCCCGAGCTCCATCCCGCGTCCGGCTGCGCCCCGTCCGGGCTCCCCGCGTCCCGGTGTCCCGGGGCAGCGTCCGGGCGGCTTCGGGCAGCGTCCCGGCGGTGCCGGCGGCTTCCGCCCCGGCGGGCCGCGTCCCGCCGGCGCCGGCGGCGGCTTCCGTCCCGGAGCTCCCGGCGGCGCGCCGGGCGGCGGCGGCTTCGGCCCGAACCGCCCGGGCGGCGGCGGTCGCGGTCGCGGTCCCGGCGGCGGAACCGCGGGTGCCTTCGGCCGCGGCGGCGGCAAGAGCAAGGCCCGCAAGTCGAAGCGGACGAAGAGGGCCGAATTCGAGATGCGGGAGGCTCCGGCGCTCGGCGGCGTCGCGATCCCGCGCGGAAACGGCGCGATCATCCGGCTGCGACGCGGCGCGTCCATCTCGGATCTCGCCGACAAGATCGAGAGCCTGACCAAGATCAGCGTGCAGCCCGGCGCCCTGGTCACCGCGCTGTTCCACCTCGGTGAGATGGCGACGGCGACCGAGTCGCTCGACGAGGCCACCTTTGAGGTGCTCGGCGAGGAGCTGGGCTACAAGATCCAGATCGTCTCCCCGGAGGACGAGGACAAGGAGCTGCTCGAGGGCTTCTCCATCGACCTCGACGAGGAGGACGACGAGGAGGACCTGGAGTCCCGGGCACCGGTGGTCACCGTGGTCGGCCACGTCGATCACGGAAAGACCAAGCTGCTCGACGCGATCCGCAAGGCGAACGTCGTGGCGGGGGAGGCCGGCGGCATCACGCAGCACATCGGCGCCTACCAGGTCTGGACCGAGCACGAGGGAGTCGAGCGGGCGATCACCTTCATCGACACCCCGGGTCACGAGGCCTTCACCGCCATGCGAGCCCGCGGTGCGCAGGTGAGCGACATCGCGATCCTCGTGGTCGCGGCGGACGACGGGATCATGCCGCAGACGGTCGAGGCGCTGAACCACATGCAGGCGGCGAACGTGCCGATCGTGGTCGCGGTGAACAAGATCGACAAGGAGGGCGCCAACCCGGCCAAGGTGCGCCAGCAGCTCACCGAGTTCGGGCTGGTCGCCGAGGAGTACGGCGGCGACACGATGTTCGTCGACGTCTCGGCGCTGAACAACATCGGCATCGACAGGCTGCTGGATGCCGTGCTGCTGACCGCGGACGCCGGGCTCGACCTGCGCGCCAACCCCGATCGCGAGGCCCGTGGCGTAGCGATCGAGGCCAAGCTCGACAAGGGGCGCGGCGCCGTGGCGACCGTGCTCATCCAGTCGGGAACGCTCCGCGTCGGCGACGCCATCGTGGCCGGAACCGCATACGGCAGGGTCAGGGCGATGCACGACGAGAACGGCGAGGCCGTCGAGGAGGCGTATCCGTCCCGTCCGGTTCAGGTGCAGGGCCTGTCCAGCGTCCCGCGCGCCGGCGACACCTTCATCGTCACCGAGGAGGATCGCACCGCCCGGCAGATCGCCGAGAAGCGCGAGGCCGTCGAGCGCAACGCCCAGCTGGCCAAGGCCCGCAAGCGCATCTCGCTCGAGGACTTCACCCGCGCGCTCGAGGAGGGCAAGGTCGACGCGCTCAACCTCATCATCAAGGGCGACGTCTCCGGCGCCGTCGAGGCGCTCGAGGAGTCGCTGCTCAAGATCGAGGTGGACGACTCGGTGCAGCTGCGCATCATCCACCGCGGTGTCGGCGCGATCACCGAGAGCGACGTCAACCTGGCGACCGTGGACAACGCGATCATCGTCGGCTTCAACGTGCGCCCCGACACCAAGGCGCGGGAGCGCGCCGCTCGCGAGGGCGTCGACGTGCGCTTCTACTCGGTGATCTACTCGGCCATCGAGGACATCGAGAACTCGCTCAAGGGCATGCTCAAGCCCGAGTTCGAGGAGGTGCAGTCCGGTGTCGCCGAGATCCGCGAGGTGTTCCGCTCCTCCAAGTTCGGGAACGTCGCCGGCGTCTACGTGCGCAGCGGAACCATCACCCGCAACGCCAAGGCGCGGGTCATCCGCGACGGCGTTGTGGTGGGCGACAGCCTCGCCATCGAGTCGCTGCGCCGGTTCAAGGATGACGTCACCGAGGTCCGCGCGGACTTCGAGTGCGGCATCGGACTGGGCAAGTACAACGACATCCAGATCGGCGACGAGATCGAGACGATCGAGCTGAAGGAGAAGCCCCGGGTCTAGTCCCGGGGTCACGCGGGACCGCGGCATCCGTCATGGCTGTCGCGGTCCCGCACAGCGCGGCAACTGAAGGACGGAAGAGATGGCGGATGCGGCGAGGGCGGCCAAGATGGCCGACCGGATCAAGGTGATCGTGGCCAAGACTCTCGAGCGCGGGGTCAAGGACCCGCGGCTGGGGTTCGTGACCGTCACCGACGTGCGGGTGACCGGCGACCTGCAGCACGCCTCGATCTTCTACACGGTCTACGGCACCGACGAGGAGCGGGCGGACACCGCCGCAGCGCTGAGGTCGGCCACCGGCATGATCCGCAGCGAGGTGGGCAAGAACATCACCGCCAGGCTCACCCCGTCGATCGAGTTCATCGCCGACGCCGTTCCGGAGAACGCCCAGCACATCGAGGCGCTGCTCGCCGAGGCGCGCAGCCGCGACACCGAGATCGGGGCGCTGGGCTCCGGCGCCCAGTACGCCGGCGACGAGGACCCCTACGTGAAGCCCCGCGAGCCCGAGGCCGACGAGGACTGACGTGGATGCCGCCGAGCACGCCGCGCCCGGCGTGCGCGAGCTGCTCGCCGCCGCCGTGACCGCGCTCGAGTCCGCCGGCGTGCCGGACGAGGCCGTCGGCCGCCTGAGGCAGCCCCGGCGCTTCTCGCTCTCCCGGGCCAGGACCATCGAGCCGGTCGGCCGCGCCTGGCGGCTCGGCGTGCTGCTGCTCTCCCGCGACGGCTCCCTCGCGGCGACCGGCACCGTGACCCGGGCCATCGAGCCCCCGATGGGCACGGCGAACAAGTCGCCTGAGGCCGAGGAGCGCAGGGAGGATCGCCGTGCGGCGGTGCGCGGCGGCTTCGCCGAGGGCGAGGTGGTGAACTTCGGGGCGGAGCCGATCGATCTCGACGCGCTGGGCCCGGGGGAGGGCGGCGCCGGGCCGCTGGTCATGCTCGACGGCCGGGTCATGGTCCGCTGGAGCGCCTCAGGGCTGGCCCCGCTCGAGGCCTACCTCGCCGAGCGCACCGCGCTGCTGATCGAGGGCTGAACCGCCGCCCGGCTCAGCCGTTCCTGCGGGCGGCGAAGGCGGCGATCCGCTCGTCCATGTCCGGCCCGAACCCCTCGCCCCTGAAGATCTCGTGGGCGAGACCGTCGCCGATGGCCATGCCGTCGGTCGCGAGCAGCAGGCGCTTGTTCGCGGCGTGGCTGAACCCGGAGTTCGCCGCGATCTCGGCCGCGAGGGCGGCGACCGCGGCATCTAGCTCTCCGTCCGGCACGCACTCGTTGGCGAGCCCCATCGCCTCGGCGGCCCGGCCGTCGTAGGTGCGGCAGGTGAACATCATCTCGCGCGCCCGGTGCGCGCCGACGCGGCGGGGGAGCCGCTGGCTGAGGCCCCAGATCGGGGTGAGCGACCACCTGGCGTGGGTGTCGGCGAACCTCGCCCCCTCGGCGGCGACGATGAGGTCTCCGGCCAGCGCGAGCTCCAGCGCGCCGGTGTAGCAGTGCCCGTGCACCGCCGTGATCACCGGCAGGGGGAGGTTCGCGATCCGCTCGATCACCTCCGCCTGGAAGTTCGGGCGCGGCAGCTGCTCGCCGGCGGCCAGGTCCCCGAGGTCGTGCCCGGCCGAGAAGCAGCGGCCGGCCCCGCGCAGGACGACGACCCTGGCCGAGCCCGGGGCGGTCTCCAGAGCCGAGACATGGCGCTCCAGGTCCTCGAATACCGCGACGTTCAACGAGTTGAGCTTCTCCGGCCGGTTGAGCACCAGGTGCACCACCCCGCCGTGGTCTTCCCGCAGCACCAGATCGCCCATGATCTCTCCCTCGTCTCTTCCGGCCGCTCCCATTATCCCGGCGCCGCCGGTGTCGTCCCGGCAATGCCGGCGCCGTGCGGAGGAGACTGGGCTCATGAGCGTCGAACGAATGGTCCCCGATCTCAGCAGTGCCTCGCTGGAGGCGTCGGCACGGTTCTATCGGTCGGTCCTCGGCCTTGAGCCGATCATGGACCACGGCTGGATAGTGACCCTCGCCCACCCGGAGGGGTCGGGCGCTCAGCTCAGCCTGCTCACGCACGATGCGACGGCGCCCGTCATCCCCGACGTCTCGATCCAGGTGGGTGACGTGGACCTGGCCTACCGACAGGCGGTCCTGGCGGGGGCCGAGATCGTGCATCCGCTCACCGACGAGCCGTGGGGGGTGCGACGGTTCTTCGTCCGCGATCCCGACGGTCACGTGCTCAACGTCCTCGGTCATCGCCCGGCCGAGTGAGCGTGTCGCGGCTACTTGAGCAGTCGCGACAGCACCCGGTCGGAGAGCGGCTTGCCGCCGGTCTGGCAGGTCGGGCAGTACTGGAAGGTCGAGTCGGCGTAGATCACCTGGCGCACGGTGTCGCCGCAGACCGGGCACGGTTCCCCGGCTCTGCCGTGCACGCGCAGGTTCGACTTCTTCTCCGCCTTGAGCTCGGATGCGGCGAGCCCGTCAGCGCGATCGATGGCCGAGCGCAGGGTCTCCTGGATCGCCGAGTAGAGCGTCGCGACATCCGCCTCCGGCATGTCGGCGGCCTTGAACGGCGACATCTTCGCCAGGTGCAGGATCTCGTCGGAGTACGCGTTGCCGATCCCCGCGATCACGGACTGGCTCTTGAGCAGGTTCTTGATCCGGGTCCTGCCGCCGGCGGCCAGGATTCCCGCGAGGGTCTCGACGGTGAATGAGGGATCCAGCGGATCGGGCCCCAGCCGCTCGATCCCCGGGACCTCCGCCGGGTCGCGGACGAGGTGGATGGCCAGGCTCTTCTTGGTGCCGGCCTCGGTGAGGTCGAAGCCCGAGCCGTCGTCGAGCACCAGGCGCGCGGCGAGCGGTCCCCTGCCGGGACGGGTGGGGGCCTTCGGAGCATCGGCGCGCCAGCGCAGCCAGCCGGCCCGGGCGAGATGGAAGATCAGGTGGAGCCCGCCGACGCTCACGTCGATGAACTTGCCGTGCCGGTCCACGCCGGTCACCGCTCCGCCGGCGAGGGCGGAGACCGGGGGATCGAAGGTCTTCAGCGCGGCGAAGGAGACCAGCTCGAGACGCTCGACGGTATGCCCGATCAGCCGGCCGCGCAGGTCGGAGACCAGCGCGTGGACCTCCGGCAGCTCTGGCATCCCTCCAGTCTGCCCCCAACCCCCGACCCGCGGAAGAACGCGATCCCGGACGAGACGGGAGCGGTGGCGGGCGAACCGGATGCCGGAGTCGCCACGACTCCCGCTCGGCGGGCGGGCGAGAGGCGGGCTCACTCGGGGAGGGCGAAGGCCTCCTCGAACCGCACGATCAGGCCGTCGGCGAGCAGTCCGGCCAGCGCCCGCTCGAACTGCGCGACATCCGCCCAGACGGGGAGCAGCTCGGGCAGGGCGACCGGCACGTCGGAGGCACGCAGCTCGGCCATGATCAGGCCGCGCACCTGCCGGTCCGAGCCCTCGAAGCGCTTCTGCACCGCCTTCCGCGGTCCGAGGTAGTCGGGGTAGCCCGCCGCCCGCCAGGCGCAGCGGTCGGCGATCGGGCAGGCGCCGCAGCGCGGCGCCCGAGCGGTGCAGACGATCGCCCCGAGCTCCATGATCGCCGCGTTGGCGACGCGGGCGCCGGGCAGGTCGTCCGGGAGCTGCTCCGCCATCGCGGCGAGGTCGCGCCGGGTCGACGGCGGCGCGGGCTCCGCCTGCCCCTCGACCGCCCGCGCGAGAACGCGCCGCACGTTGGTGTCCACCACCGGATGCCGGTGGCCGTAGGCGAAGACCGCCACGGCCCGCGCGGTGTAGTCGCCGATGCCGGGGAGGGCGAGCAGGGCGTCCACGTCCTCCGGCACGACGCCGCCGTGGCGCTCGGTGATCGCCACCGCCGCGGCGTGCAGGTTGATGGCGCGGCGGGGATAGCCGAGCCGGTCCCACTCGCGCACCGCCTCGCCGGAGGGGACGGCGGCGAGATCGGCCGGGGTCGGCCAGCGCTCGAGCCATCGTTCCAGCCGCGGGATCACCCTGGCGACCGGGGTCTGCTGCAGCATCACCTCGCTGACCAGCGTGCCCCAGGCGCTGAACCCCGGCCTGCGCCACGGCAGGTCCCTGCCGTTCGCGCCGAACCAGGCGCTGACCGGCTTCCCGATGCGTATCCGGACCGCAGCGCTCATCCGACCACTGTATGGCCGCCGGCCGTAGGCTTGCAGCATGACCAGGTGGGCGCCGGCGAGGCGCGACGCGATGGAGGCGCTGGCGGCCGAGATCGCGCACAACTACGGTCGCGGCCGGGTGGTCGTCGCGGTGGACGGAGCCGGCTCCTCCGCCTTCGCCGACGACCTGGCGCTGGCGCTCGAGCTGCCGGACCGCCCGGCCTTCAGGGCCTCGGCCGACGATTTCCGCCGCCCCACCGGTGAACGCGGACCCGACGACGAGGCTCTCGGCCTCGACCTCTCCCTGTTCCGGCGGGTGCTGATCGAGCCGTTCCGCATGGCGGGGAGCGCCGGCTTCGTGCTCGACGCCTACGACGCCGAGCGGGATGTCGCCACCGAGTCGAGGTGGACCACCGCCGGTCAGGACGCGATCCTCATCGTCGACGGGCGCTCCCTGCACCGGCCTGAGCTGGCCGGCCTGTGGAACTACTCGCTCTGGCTCGAGGGCGGAGAGGGAGACGAGGGCGCGGAGGACCGGGCGGCACGGAGCGCCGCCATGGCCATCGTCGACCTGCGCGATCCCGAGCACCCGCGCCGCGTGTACGCCGACTCCTGCTGAGCCGCCCGAGTGCTGAGCCGCCCGACGCCCGGAATTCTGCGGCCGGTGCCGCTGTTGTGATCCAGATGGATGACGTGGCTCTCAAATCCCTTCTCGACTCATCGCGCACCGTCGCGATAGTCGGCCTGTCGACCGACCCGCAGAAGACCTCGAGCGTGATCGCGGGGATCCTCATCGACGCCGGTTACGAGGTGATCCCGGTGCACCCCAAGGCCGCGGAGATCCTCGGCAGGACGGCCTATCCCTCGCTCGCCGAGATCCCGGTCCCGGTCGACATCGTCGACGTGTTCAGGCCGGCCGACGAGGCCCCGGGCATCGCGGAGCAGGCAGTGGCCATCGGCGCGAAGACCCTGTGGCTCCAGCTCGGGATCGCCTCGGCCGAGGCCAGGGCCATCGCCGAGGGCGCCGGGCTGACCTACGTCGAGGACACCTGCATCGGCGCGACCACCGAGCGACTCGGCAATCGCGCGGCGCCGGCCGGAGCCTAGCCGGCCCTCGCGATCACGGTCTCGGCGTCGAGGAAGCCTGAGCCGCTCTCGACCTCGTGCACCAGCTCGACCAGGGCCGAGCTCACCGGCGTCGGCACCCCGAGCTCCGCGCCGATCCTGACCACCGCCCCGTTGAGGTAGTCGATCTCGGTCGGCTGGCCGCGGCGGATGCTCTGCAGCGTCGATCCCGGATTGGGCGTCCGGCCCATCCTGCGGGCCATCATCGCCGGCAGCAGCTGCCCGAAGGAGACCGGCAGCCTCAGCAGCAGCCGAAGCGCGAGGTCGGAGAGCCCCGACATCGTCTCGAAGACGACCCCCTTCGCCTTCGCCACCCGCACCGCCTCGCGCATGCTCCTGGTGAGAAGGTGGCGCAGTCGCCGGTCGGCGACCACCTGCTGCACGCTGAGCCCCGTGATCGCGGGCAGGGCGTTCACGTGGTTGACCACGAGCTTCGTCCACTGCGCGCCCTCGAAGTTGTCGGTGAGCCGGACCGGCATCACCGCACCGATCGGCTTCGAGGCGTAGAGCGTCGCCAGCACCGGCCCGCCGAGATAGGTCGCCCCCGCCGCCGTCACCGTGACCACCCCGGGGGAGAGGTGGGAGGCAGCGTAGAGGGCGAGCGCGCCGATCACGTCGGAGCGGGGCGCCGCGCGCCTGGCGCTGTCCAGCGCCTCCAGCCCGTTCTGCACCACCACCACCGGGATGCCGCCGAGGAATCGGGCCTGCGCGGCGATGGCGGACTCGGCGTCCTGCGCCTTGGTGGCGACTATCGCGAGCTCGGGGATCGAGTCGAGAGCCTCGGTCGCCCTCACCCTGGCGAGGTGCTCGCCCCACGCGCCGTCGAAGCGGAGGCCGCCGTCGCGGATGGCGGCCAGGTTCTCCCCCCTGGCGACGACGGTCACCTGGTGACCCGCGCGGTCCAGCAGCGCGGCCATGGTGCCCCCGATCGCGCCGGCTCCGATCACGGCGATCCTCATGTGACGAATCCTAAGGGGTGGCGCCGTGGCGCATGATCAGCGCGTCGTCGCGCCGGCCCCCCGTCCCGCCGGCAGCAGCAGGGCGATGACCGCCGAACCGAGCAGCACCGCGGCGCCGACCGTGATCGCCGGGATCGCGGCGTCGACGTATCCGGTCGGGGTGAGCTGTCCTCCCGCGCCCGTGAAGACCGCGGTGAGCACCGCGACGCCGAGGGCGACCCCGATCTCGCGGAGGGTCGAATTGGTGCCGCTGGCCTTGGCCCGGTCGGCATCCGTGATGTTCTGCAGCACGGCCGTCGACGACGGGGCGAAGACCAGGCCCATGCCGACCCCGGCGAGGATGAAGGCGGGCAGCATCTCCGGGTAGCTCACCTCGGCGCTCATCGTCGCGGCGAACCAGAACACCCCCGCCGACTGGAGCACGAGCCCGACCACGATCAGCAGGCGGGTGCCGACCCTGGGGGCGATCAGGCCGGCGAGCGGCGCGACGATCATGGGCGCCATGGTCCAGGGCATGGTCATCACCCCCGCCTCGAGCGGGCTGTGGCCCTGCACGATCTGCAGGAACTGGATGAGGATGAAGACCGAGCCGAAGATGCCGAAGCTGAAGGTCAGGCCCACCACGTTCGCGATGGTGAAGCTGCGGTCGCGGAACAGCCGCAGGGGAAGCAGCGGGGCGGCGGTCCTGCTCTCCCAGACGATGAAGAGGGCGATCAGCACAGCGCCCCCGATCAGCGCGCCGAGCACCTCGGCGCTGTCCCAGCCGGCGTCGTTGCCGCGGACGATGCCGTAGACCAGGCCCAGGATGCCGAGGCCCGCGAGAACCAGGCCGACGACGTCGGCCCGCAGCCTCGCGCCGAAGCTGTTCGGCAGCGCGGCGAGCGCGAGCGGGATGGAGACGATGCCGACCGGCACGTTGATCCAGAAGATCGCCTGCCAGTTCCATCCCTCGACCACCGCTCCGCCGATGAGCGGGCCGAGCGCGACGCCCAGGCCGGAGATGCCGCCCCAGATGCCGATCGCGAGCGGGCGCATCCGCGCGCTCACCGATCCCACCAGCAGGGTCAGCGAGAGGGGGAGCAGCGCGGCGGCGCCGACCCCCTGCATGGCACGGGTGGCGATCAACTGCCAGGGCTCGGTGGACAGGGCTGACAGCGCGGAGGCGACGGTGAAGATCGCGACGCCGACCACGAAGAGCGTGCGGCGTCCGAAGCGGTCGCCGAGGGCCACGGCCATGAGCATGAAGGCGGCGAAGGCGAGGGTGTACGCGTTGACGAACCACTGCAGCTCGTCGATGCCGGCGTCGAGCTCGGTGCGGATGACCGGCAGCGCGCTGGTCATGACGAGGTTGTCCAGGGTGGCCATGAACATCGGCAGGGACGAGGCGACGATGGCCAGCCAGATCGGCACACGGCGGCGGGTGGTCGTGGCTGACCCCGCCAGTTCTGTGGTGGACATGATCGGCTCCCCGGATAAGTTATCGAGTGATTACAAGAGGAGATTAGTTATCGACTGATACCATGTCAAGCATGGATCGCCAGCAGACCCGGATGAGGTCAGAGGACCGGCGCGAGCTCATCCTCGACGCCGCGATGCGGGTGTTCGGGGACTCGGGCTACGTCGGCACGACCACCGCTGAGGTGGCCAGGGCTGCCGGGGTCAGCCAGCCCTATGTCGTGCGCATGTTCGGCACCAAGGAGAGGCTGTTCCTCGATGTGCTGGGGCACGCCCTCGACCTGCTGATGCAGACCTTCAGGGGGGTGCTGGCTGAGGGGGACCGGCACGACCTCCATCATCGCATCGGCCTCGCCTACGTCGAGCTCGCGGAGACCCCGGGGCTGCTGCTCTCCCTGATGCACGGCTTCGTGCTGGGCAGCGACCCGGTGATCGGCGCGGAGGGGCGTCGCGGCTTCATGCTGGTCTACCGCTTCCTCAGGCACGAGGCCGGGTTCACGGCGGAGGAGGCGCAGCAGTTCCTCTCAGGGGGCATGCTGATCAACACCATGATCGGGCTGAAGATGGCCGACGACTTCGACGATCCCGACGTGCGCGAGCTGCTCGAGACCGCCTTCCCCTCGAAGCTCGACGCGGCTCTCGGCCTGATGAGGGACGAATGAGAAGCGGGATCCTGCTGCTCGACAAGCCGCAGGGCATCACGAGTCACGACGCCGTCGCCAGGGTCAGGCGGGCGGCGGGAACCCGCAGGGTGGGTCACGCCGGCACCCTCGACCCGATGGCGACCGGGCTGCTCGTGCTCGGCGTCGAGTCGGCGACGAGGCTCCTCACCTACCTGGTCGGCCTCGACAAGGAGTACCTCGCCACCATCCGGCTCGGCAGCTCGACGAACACCGACGACGCGGACGGGCAGTTCACCGGCGGCGCCCCGGCCTCCGGGCTGGCCGACTCCGCTATCCGGGAGCGGCTGGCCGCCATGACCGGCGAGATCGAGCAGGTGCCCAGCAGCGTCAGCGCGATCAAGGTGGACGGCAAGCGGGCGTACACCCTGGCCAGGGCCGGCGAAGAGGTGGCGCTCGCCGCCCGCCGGGTCACGGTCTCCGCGCTGGAGCTGCTGGACGGCCGCCGGGAGGGGGACCTCCTCGACCTCGACGTGAGGGTGGAGTGCAGCTCGGGCACCTACGTCAGGGCCATCGCCCGCGACCTCGGCGCCGCGCTCGGGGTCGGCGGACACCTCACCGCCCTGCGCCGCACCAGGATCGGCCCGTTCGCGATCTCCGACGCATCCCTGCTCGAGGACCTCGAGCCGCGGTCCGCGCTGCTGGCGCCGTCGGCGGTCGCAACCCGCCTCTTCCCCGAGTTCCGCCTCTCGGAGCAGCAGGAGGTCGACCTCGGCCACGGCAAGCGGCTCGCCGGCACCGGCCTCGCGGACGGGGGACCGGTGGCCGCGATCGGGGCCGCCGGCAGGCTGTGCGGGCTGCTCGAGGTGAAGGCGGGGGTGGCCAGGACGCTGGTCAACTTCCCGGCGGATTCGGCAGAGCCCTCGGGCGTCGCCGGCGGCCCCGGCGCTCCGGAAGAATAGGGGCATGGTCGAGTGGTTCACCTGGGTCCAGGTCGCGGTAGCGCTCCTCGCCGGGCTCGGCGCCGTGGTGCTGGGACTCGTCGGTCGCGCGCCTGACGACTTCACCCTCGGCGCGGCGGTTCTGGTCGAGCTGCTGCTGATCGCGCAGCTGGTTGTCGCCATCGTCGCGCCGGCGGTGGGGAACAGCCCGACCGGCAATCTGCTCGAGTTCTACGTGTACCTGATCTCGGCGATAATCATCGTGCCGCTCGCCGGTTTCTGGGCCCTGATCGAGCGCACCAGGTGGAGCACCGTGGTGCTCGGCGTCGGATGCCTGGCGATCGCCGTGATGGTCTACCGCATGCACCAGATCTGGGCCGTCCAGGTGGCCTAATCTAGACAGCGATGCCCACCACCACTTCCCGCAGGACCTCCGGCGTCGGCCGGGTCCTCGTCGCCGTCTATGCAGTTCTCGCGATCGCGGCGACCGGCCGTAGCGCGTTCCAGATCGCCGACCGCTTCGGCGACGCCCCGATAGCCTTCACCCTCTCCGCGATCTCGGCCGTGGTCTACATCCTCGCCACCGTCGCGCTGATCGCGCCGGGCGAGACCTGGTACCGCATCGCCTGGGGCACCATCGGCTTCGAGCTCGCCGGCGTGCTCGTGGTGGGCACGATCAGCCTGTTCGCGCCCGGCGTCCTCGGGCTGGACGATGCCAACCCCTTCGGCAGGGAGGCGACGGTCTGGTCGGCGTACGGGGCGGGCTATCTGCTGGTCCCCCTGGTGCTCCCGGTGCTCGGGCTGCTGTATCTGCGCAGCCGTCGCGTCCGCGCCGAGGCCGCGTCATGATGATCTTCAGGTCGCTCGAGGAGGTGCCGCGGGATTTCGGGCCGTCGGCCGTCACGATCGGGAAGTTCGACGGGGTGCACCTGGGCCATCGGGAGGTCATCGCCCAGCTGAGACGCACCTCGGCCGAGCGCGGGCTGGTGCCGACGGCGCTGACCTTCGACCGCAACCCGCTGGCGCTGCTTCGGCCGGACATCGCCCCGATCAACCTGACCAGCAATGCGCAGAAGCTGGAGCTGCTCGAGGCGGCGGGCATCGAGGCGACCCTCATGGTGCCGTTCACCCGGGAGTTCAGCGAGGAGAGCCCGGAGCGCTTCGGTGCCGGGATCCTCGCCGGATCGCTGCACGCGAGGGTGGTCTACGTCGGCGACAGCTTCAGGTTCGGCCAGAAGGCCAGCGGCACCGTCGAGTCCCTGCGGGAGATGGGCGCACGGCTCGGCTTCGAGGTGCGCTCCATCGACAAGCTGATGGTCGACGGCGAGCCGGTGTCGTCCACCAGGATCCGCAGCGCGCTCTCGGTCGGCGACATCCGCCAGGCGAGCAGGCTGCTCGGCCGGCCGCCGACCGTGCGGGGCGTGGTGGTCCGCGGCGAGCAGCGCGGCAGGGCGATGGGGTATCCGACGGCGAACCTCTCGCCCGACCTCGAGGGATTCGTGCCGGCCGACGGCGTGTACGCGGGATCGCTGACCGTGGACGGCATCGGCTACCGCGCGGCGATCTCGATCGGCAACAACCCGACCTTCAGCGGCGTTCCCGACAAGCAGGTGGAGGCCCACGTCCTCGACGAGGACCTCGACCTCTACGACCGCACCGTCGAGGTCGCCTTCCTGGACTACGTCCGGCCGATGCTGAAGTTCGCCGGGATGGACGAGCTCGCCGCGCAGATGCGGGTCGACGACGAGAAGATCAGGAGCGTCCTCGCGGGGACCTGACCGACGCTGCGCTACTGGATCTTGGAGTTCTCGTCCAGACGGTGCCAGGTCCGGTTGTGGTAGACGAGGGGCTGGGCGGTCGCTGCGTCGGCCGACGGGTCGTCGGCCTCGGGGGCGTGGGTCTCGAGCGCCTGGACCGCGACCACCGTCGAGCCGCCGGCCTCCATCTTGCTGATGATCTTGCCGCGGATCCAGGCGTGCGCCGCCGGGAAGTACGGCTCGCCGGTGGGCAGCCTCTTCCAGATGCTGGTGTCGGCGAAGCGGTCGATCCCGCTCGTCGCGCCGAGCTTGGCGATGTCGATCTGGGCCGCGCCCAGCAGGTGCACCACCACGGTCTCCGCCTTGCGGATCGTCGGCGTGCTCGACGAGAGCTCGGAGATCGAGAACACCAGCAGCGGCGGCTCGGCGCTCACCGAGAAGACCGAGGTCGCGGTCAGGGCGACCGGCCCGTCCCCGGCGTCCGCGGTGATCACGGCGACACCCGCCGGATGGTTGCGGAACGCGGCCTTGAACTGGTCGGCGGTCACCCCGTCGAACGGTGCCGTGGCTTTCTGCGAGCCCGGCTCCTCCTGGGGAAGGTCATGGCGGCTGGCGGCGTGTGCGCTCATTGCTCTCTGCTTTCGGTGGTCGGAAACTTCGGTGCGTCCTCGATGCTGCACGGGGCTTTCCTGGAACTCACACTACGGCCGAATGGGTCGCCGGAGTCGGCTCATCGTCACGCAGCGTCAGATTCCCGGCGCCGCGGCCGCCCCTGTGGGCGGTCGTGCGGCGCTCGCCGGCGACGATCCCCGCGGTCGTGACAATGTTCTCTCCCTTGAGTCCGAAATCACAATACATTAGCTGCACTTCACTATCGAGTGGCCACCGCGACGGATTCCTCCCGTGGATCAGCCCGGCTGCGCCGCGAGAGCCTTCGAGCGCTCGGCGCCTCGCGCGGTGACGAGCGACGCCCCGCCGTCCAGCGCGATCTGCTGCCCGGTGATCCAGCCCGACGAGATGATCCCGTCGATGCCCTCCGCGATGTCCTCCGGCGTTCCGACGCGGCCCAGCGGTGTGGTCTCGGCGATCCGCTCGCGATATCCCGGCGACGCCAGCGCGCGGCTCATCATCGGGGTGTCGGTCGGCCCGACGGCGATGGAGTTGACGCGGATGCCGGCCGGGCCGAGCTCGACGGCGGCGCAGCGCGCGAAGTGGGCGACCGCGGCCTTGCTGCTGGAGTACATCGAGTGGGCCGGATCCGCCACCTCGGCGTTCACGCTCGAGACGATGACGATGCTGCCCTCCAGTCCGGCCTCCAGCATCGCCCGCACGA